>Ga0302117_10001519_pt1 | contig 11156 bp, 11 predicted proteins | sample AG5_322_MG_FD_203112 | JGI IMG/M metagenome (GOLD analysis project Ga0302117, IMG submission 203112) | Marine microbial communities from Western Arctic Ocean, Canada - AG5_32.2 | ecosystem: Environmental > Aquatic > Marine > Oceanic | place: Canada: Western Arctic Ocean | collected 2017-10-01 | reverse complement strand
CTCGTCCCTACTAGGAGACATAGAGAGGCAACTAGAATTCCATCTTTCGGGACATTATTCAGCAGCAAATAGGCATCCAATGGCATGAGGTGAAAAAAATGGCAGTAAAAGATATTCTAGAATCCTTAGACTGGGGCCCAGCCCCTGAATCAGACAAGTTCGCACGTGAGTGGTTGGACCAACATGGGCCTTCCTTCGGGATGTACATTGATGGAAAGTGGGTAACTCCTGAATCAGGAGATAATTTTGAGTCTTTTAACCCAGCAACAGGAGAACTTCTCGGAACAATTTCACAAGCAGGTGAAAGCGAAGTCAACTCAGCAGTTGCTGCCGCAAGAGCCGCCCTCCCCGGTTGGTCAGCCTCACCAGGACATGTACGCGCACGATATCTCTACGCAATAGCACGCCAAGTGCAGAAACACCACAGATTACTAGCCGTAATTGAAACCCTTGACAATGGTAAACCAATTCGTGAAACAAGAGATGCAGACGTACCACTGGTCGCTCGCCACTTCTATCATCACGCAGGTTGGGCTCAATTATTTGACGAGACTTTCCCCGGTTACGGCCCCGTGGGTGTTTGTGGCCAAGTTATCCCTTGGAATTTCCCTTTACTGATGCTAGCGTGGAAGATTGCTCCGGCCTTAGCCGCCGGCAATACAGTAGTTCTCAAGCCGGCGGAATTCACCTCAATTTCAGCACTAGTTTTTGCTGAAATATGTAATTCAGTTGGACTACCACCTGGTGTAGTTAACATCGTAACAGGAGATGGGAAAACTGGTGCACTTATCACCGAACATGATGACATTGACAAAGTCGCTTTCACTGGCTCAACAGAAGTTGGCAGAATTATTCGCAAAGCAACCGCTGGTAGTGGCAAGGCATTAACCCTTGAATTAGGCGGTAAAAGCCCATTCATCGTCTTTGAGGACGCAGATATTGATTCGGCTATCGAAGGTTTGGTGAATGCTATCTGGTTCAACCAAGGGCAAGTTTGCTGTGCTGGTTCCCGGCTATTGGTCCAAGAATCAATTGCTGAAAGATTCCACGAAAAACTCCGTTCAAGAATGGCTAAACTTCGTATTGGGGACCCAATGAATAAGGCTATTGACATGGGAGCAATTGTTGATGAAAGTCAGCGGAAAACAATTGATGATATGTGTAAATTAGGATGTGATGAAGGTGGCGAAATGTGGCAACCCTCAACTGAACTACCTGAGCAAGGATGCTTCTTCCTACCTACGCTTTTCACCAACGTTTCACCATCCTCAACTATTGTGCAAGAAGAGGTCTTTGGGCCAGTCTTAGTTTCACTCACATTCCGCAACCATAAGGAGGCTATCTCATTGGCCAACAATACGAGATATGGGCTTGCAGGTAGCGTTTGGAGTCAAGATATAGATACGGCTCTTGAAGTTGCTAGATCTATCCGAGCCGGCGCTATTTGGGTAAATTGCACCAACCAATTTGATGCGAATGCAGGGTTTGGCGGTTGCCGCGAATCTGGATTTGGTAGAGAAGGGGGGCGTGAAGGGATGTATGCTTACATGCGAACACTCCCAAGTGAATCACAAACCGAAAAAATGGAGAATAGTGGGGGGCGAAAAGCCACCACAGAACCCTCTTCAAGTGGCGCTGAATCAGTTGACCGTACTGCTAAAATGTACATCGGTGGAAAACAAAAGCGACCAGATGGTGGTTACACGATGGATGTAACTGGGCCTTCAGGTACTGTCGGACAGGTTGGCAGAGGAAACCGCAAAGATATTCGCGATGCTGTTGAAGCTGCTAGCGGTGCAACAAAATGGGCTACAACTAATGCTCACACTCGTTCTCAAATACTCTATTACATCGCTGAAAATCTAGAACAGCGAAGTGCTGAATTCGCTGCACGCATTAGCGCTATGACAGGCTCAACTACTGAAGCAGCAGAATCTGAAGTTGCAGATGCAGTTTCAGAATGGTTCCGATGGGCAGCATGGGCTGACAAGTATGACGGGGCTGTCCATGAGACAACAATGCATGGTTTGGTCTTGGCATTGAATGAACCATTAGGTGTAGTTGGAGTGACCTGCCCCGATGAGAGACCACTTTGTGGATTCACTCGGTTAGTCGCCCCACTTCTTGCAATGGGGAACTCGGTAATCGCTGTACCATCAGAAAGTAACCCATTAGCGGCTACTGACCTATACCAAGTCCTCGAGACCTCTGACTTGCCTGCTGGTGTACTCAACATTGTGACTGGTATTCATTCAGAATTCGTGCCCGCTCTTGCCGCTCATGATGGAGTCGACTCAATGTGGGTAGGTACTGGAGATGTTGATGAAGTACAAATCGCCAGTGTCAGCAACATGAAGAGAGTCTGGAAAGTGAACATGGATGCTAGTGCGGATGAATTCTTGCGTCAGTCAACCCATGTGAAAAATATCTGGCTTCCTCATGGGTTGTGAAAATGTTCAATAACTGAACTGTTCTATCCGAACTCATGCAACCAAACACAGACCAATGGGGTCAGCCAATTCAGCCAGCTCCTCAACAAATGTTAGTCGGGACACCTCAACCAATGGTTGTAGGAGGAGTTGATCCTGGGATGATGACAGGACGACCAGCCCAAATGATGGGGTTCATGGATGCGATAATGAGTTGTTTAAAGGGCTCTTTATCCTTTGATGGAAGAGCATCTAAATCAGAATTTTGGTGGTTCTTTTTAGCATTCTTGATAGTCGACTTTGTTTTGGCGTTCATCGGGGGATTCTTGTGGGGAATGACAGATAATATGGCGTTTATCTATATCAGTTACCTTAGTTATATTCTGTATCCTGCCTACCTGTCAGCAGCAGTTAGAAGGGTACATGATCACGGCAAATCAGGTTGGTGGATTCTATGTCCTATCTACAACATTGTCCTCTTTGCAACTGAAGGAGAGGCTGTGCCCAATGCATACGGCCCTGTGCCAACTAATGTATTGGCTCAGTAAGTGATAATCACGAATATCGTGACTCAAACTCACGCATGAATGCTACAAGTGCCTCAACGCTTTCAATCGGACAACCATTGTACATTGATGCCCGAATACCACCAACTGAACGGTGACCCTTCAAGCCACCAAGTCCTGCATCTTCGGCCTCAGCCAAGAATACAGGTTCAAGCGCCTCATTAGCCAATCGCCATGTTACATTCATCACTGAACGTGAATCCTTGTCAGCGTGTGGCGCCCAGAAATCTGTGCGATCAAGTTCGTTGTAAACCAATTCTGACTTTGCTTGATTTCTGGCTATTGAAGCCTGTAAACCACCATTTTCTTCAAGCCAGTTGAATACCCTATCAAGAACGAAAATACCGAATGTGTTGGGTGTGTTAAACAGAGAACCTTTGGAAGCGTGAACCGAATAGTCGAGCATTGTTGGAATATCATCACCCACCTTGGAAAGTGCCCACGGAGAGAGAATCACTACTGTCACGCCACTCGGACCGAGGTTCTTTTGCGCCCCTGCGTAAACTAAATCGTGTGCTGAAATGTCAATTGGAACACCAGCAATATCAGAACTTGCATCCAAAATCAAGGGTTTACCACCACTATCTGGAAGGTGATGGAACTGGGTACCATAGAGAGTATTGTTTGAAGTATAGTGCACGAAAACTGAATCATCTCTGATTTGGTATTCACCATTTTTAGGAACTCTCTTGAATCCGCTTTCATCCGGACTCCAAGCCGCTTGAGCATCACCAACCCTCTGTGCTTCAGCTAATGCTTTCTTTGACCAACCTCCAGTGAGGAGATAGTCGGCTTTCTCACCTTCACCAAGAAGATTGAGAGCAGCCATGTAGAATTGTAGCGATGCTCCACCTTGCAGAAAAAGAACAGTGTAATCATCAGGTACCCCAAGTACCCGGCGAAGTCCTGACATCGCTGAATCAACAATATCTTGGAATGTTTGGCTACGATGGGATATTTCGAGCAAGCCAAAACCGCTACCGTTGAGGTTAGGAAGTGCTACGCGGCACTCCTCAACCACAGACAATGGCAGAACTGCGGGGCCGGCACCAAAGTTGTGGATACGACCCTGCGTCATTAATCTAAGGCGGGCCGTGATGGTCTTTCATTTCATCGGCCAAATCGCTTGTTCGCAGATGCAGACATATCCTCTACGCCACCCAAAGGCTACGCTCTCTGCACTGCAAATGATTACTGGGTTCTCTGAAATTATTCAGCACTACCCATGAAGGCGCACTCAATGAGGCCCCATGGGAAGATAATGATTCTGAGAACAAATGCCATTGCATCTGAATGGCCACGGTTCCTAAGACGGCCAACCCAAAGCCCTAAACTAGCCCAGCCGACTATAACTGAGAAAAGTGTTCCAATAATTGACACACCTACCGCAACAGCCACCATGCCCATTGCCATGTTTATTACCACAAGTACAATTGTGCCGATCCACCAATCTTTTATTCCATAATTCATTCCTGAATCAAACATCATATGCCCTTTTACATCTATATCCATATTTTCATACATCCTAGGTGTTCTAACCTAATCACAGGCGTTTTCTTCTAACATATAAGTCACTTCCCCGCAATGGATGGGTTGCAGGCTTTTTACAAACAACATATGTTGAACCAAATCCCACATACCCCACGAAAATTGAAAATCTTTGAGTGATGGGTTCATGTTTGAGTGGCACCGCCGATATCACATGGTAAGGGTCGGGCTGGTTATGCTGCAAGGCGCTCGTCATGCACATATTGCCACTTTAGAATCAGCATCTGAAGAACTCGGGGTCGACCTCGAAATTATCGAATTGCGGACTCCGCTAGACCTTCAATCCAACAATCTAGATGCCATCGTTTTCCCTGGTGGAGAATCAACAACCATGCGACTGACTGGAGCAAATGACCAGAATAGTCTACTTCCAGCTTTGTTTGAGTGGTTGCGTACAAATGTGAAAACCCCCGTACTAGCAACTTGTGCGGGAGCAATCCTACTAGCACAACCAAATGATAGAGGGGCACCATTGGTTAATGCAACAGTAAACAGAAATGGATACGGCAGTCAAGCCGATTCCTTCCAAGCGATGTTAGAGGTTCCAACACTGGGAGAGCCTTACCCTGGAGTTTTCATTCGTGCGCCGAGATTTGATTCGATTGGAGAGGGTGCACAAGCAATCGCCATTCACAACCAAGAAATTGTTGGGGTAAGACAAGAAAACCGTTTAGCAGTGACCTTTCACCCAGAACTATCCGGAGACCTGAGGTTCCATACTTGGCTACTAAAACTTGCAGAAGGTGAAGATACATGAAACTTGAAATTCACCAACCAAACATGCCTAAACCTGTTGAACCGCCTACCAGGGATGAAGCAGAAGGATGCATACAATGTCAAATTGGTAGTAAAATGGTACTATTCATCACCGGCGAATGTCACTGGCAATGTGATTACTGTCCGCTTTCAGAAAATCGCCGTGAGATAGACCACATGTATGCAAACGAGCGGCGCTGCGAGGTTGCTGATTGGGGCGCCGTCATAGAAGAAGCGAGGGCAATGGATGCCACCGGCACTGGAATTACAGGAGGAGACCCCATGATGGTCAGAGAACGGGTTGAAGATGCTTGTAAAACTCTGAAAAGTGAGTTGGGTAATGACCACCATATCCACCTTTACACCAGTATCCCCTTCCCCCCCAAATATGCGGAAAGTTTAGCAGAGTCCGGTTTAGATGAAATCAGATTTCATCTTTTAGATATGGAATTAGATCGCTATCTCCCAACTATAGCAGCGTGTGCAGAAACCAACATGAATGTTGGAATTGAAATACCATGCGAGCCAGACAAAGAAGAGAGACTTTACGAACTAATTGAGGAACTGCGCCATACATCAATAGAATTTATCAATCTAAATGAACTTGAAATCACCGTTGGTAATCATGACAATATGGAACTCCGTGGATTCAATCTAACCAACGAATTAACTGCTGGGGCAGAAGGTTCTGATGAACTTGCAAGAGCCATTCGTAATCAAGTGAATATGGCAAATATTGGAATGGACACACGTGAACCATACGGTTATTCTGTCAAATATTGCACATCGTCGTACAAAGACTCTGGGCAACTCCGCCGCCGCTTCATGAGAAGAGGAGAGGCTAGTATCTCACCACACGAACAACTAACGGATGATGGGACTCTAGTGTTTGGCGCCATCTATTGCCAAGAGAATGAATCTGATGAATTCCTAAAAGAACTGGTTGAGACCTGTGATATACCTATGCAATTTCTCTACCATGACGCAGGAAATGGGAGAATTGAGGTACCATTATTACTTGCTGAAGGTATTGCTGATGATATTGCTGCCCCTGCAGCAATGATTGAGGTTCATCCAACTTATGAGCGATTGGAAGTTAGCCTGATTTGGCTTAATGAGCACCGACCATAATCGTCGGGTTGATGAAGGAGGCGTGGGTCAGCCGACTTAGATGAGTAACGACGAAGAGGCTGAAGCAGAGCCGGTAGATGCTGTCGTTGACGAGGCTCCAACAATCGAAGTTGAAGAAGAGCCTCGGGAATTGACTATTGAAGAGAAACTCGCAGAGGCTGAAATAAGAGCTGAAACTTCTGAAAAAGAAATTGCTTATCGTGACGCTGACATCGTAAATATCCGTAAACGCCACTCACAAGAGAGAGCTGCCCTTCTCCGCTATGGTGGTCAAGGACTTGCTAGGCGGCTAATTTCACTTCTTGATGACTTTGACCGTGCGATTTTATCAATGCCTGAAGGAACTGATGACTCTATCATGGAAGGGATCAATATGATTCGAAAGAATCTAGAGAAGGCGCTTACCGATGATGGTGCGAAAATGATTGAAGTAAATGGCAAGAGGTTTGACCCAAAAATAATGGAAGCCATTACCACAATCCCAGCAAGTGAAGAACACTCCCCAAATACCGTTGTACAGGTGTTAGAGCCTGGCTGGATGCTGCATGACAGAGTTTTGAGACCTGCCAGAGTCATCGTCACGGCGGTGAAGTGATTGAATGAAGAGGAAAAATGGTATGGTTCACCTCGACGATTGCAAGTTTTTGCATTAGGAATCACCACACTTTACATTGGTATGATATTCCTAGTTTGGGTTGCTGCACCCACACTTGAGTTTGAGGCGTATCCAACTCAATGCCCTGAAGATTCTCAGAACTGCTCACGGATTGCCCCTAATCCTTACCGCGCCAGTGGCGAGCAAGGAATTGTAGTGAATGCAAGCAAAGCCGAGGTGATGTCAGAAATTATTGCTTGGATAGATTCACAACCTCGGACTGAAGTGGTTACTGAATCACAAGATGCAGGGTATATTCATTCAGTTTTCAGATCTTTTGCTATCCGTTTCCCTGACGATATGTTGTTTCATGTTGAATGTGATAATGGGAGTGCAGTAATATGGACTCATTCAGAATCTCGACTCGGGGGTTACGATTTCATGGTCAATGATGACAGAGTCCTATCCTTTGCTGAACACATTGAAAATCAACAGTGGTCAGCAGAATCTTGCGAATAATCCTATCCAACGGATTCAAATGGCCTACCAAGGAAAGCCAATCTCTTCAACCAAACTTCATCCCATAGAAGTTCAGCCACTTCTTCTGTAATTGTCTCAACCATTACTGAGATAGATGCTTCCTTTTCAGATACCGTTGACAGCATTTTTAGGGTTGAGCGAATCCTCCAACCCTCCCATGATTCTCTGTCTTGCAACGGTGATTCAATGACTTGCCAACCAGCTTGACGATACAGGTCAGTTGTTGGTCCATCGCTAGTAAATAATACACCAGCCTCACCATGATATTGTTCTGCGTGTTCAACCCAATTAGGTGGGTCATTGATATCAGGGACTGCAACCACATCAACCTCTAAAGTAGGATGATGTGTTGCTAACCAGCAGCAAATCATCTGTTTTCGCTCTTGCCATGTCCAAGGATTCTCAAGAGATTCTAGTTGATTTGCTGAACCAATAACAATACGACTTGTTAATCCATTTTCATTAGCATAATCTAGAGCCGCCTCAACTAATGCCACATGGCCGCGGTGAAAAGGCTGGAATCGGCCTAAAACAACCAACGCAGGTTTAGGTGCCTGCTCAGGTGGCTTAGGCTCCATCAAGAGGGGGACTTCTGCAACATAAAATGGATTTTCCCAATCATCGTCACTCATCATTTACCCCCCCCTATGTTTGAGGTGAGAAGCTTTCTAATTTTGAATCCACCGAATCCAGCATTTAGGTATGATGACCAATCTCTTCTTGTTAGTAAAATCGTATCCCCTTCTGCAATTAATTCTGCCAATCCGTGAAGTGACTCTGCGTGCCTTTGGTGACTCTGCATTGTTGACAATATGCGGGGGTCATTTTTCTCATTAAGAGTCTCTCCCAACAGTTCCCTACGCCCCATCCAATCGACTACTACTGCCTCGGAATACTGCTGTTTTGACATCGTTGTGATGCTCTTAATAGCAGCATCCCAAATCCGCTGCTCATAGAGTTGACCTACTTGATTAATCGATTCCCCACTGTATGGTTCCAAGTAGAGATAACCCCTACCTTCCATGCATCTCCAAGTGCCAAGACTAGCCCATTCTGCTAACAGCCACATGCCTGAAGCGATATCCTCGATATTACCGCCAGACACCAAACGTTTTGAGGCGGTGAGCAATACCGAATCTTCCTCATCTATGATATCGTGTTCTTCAATCCAGTCAAGAATCTCTGCTTCAACATCAACATCAAAGCGGCGGTCAATAAAATCAGCCATTTCTGGCCGTGATTTTCTTGCTGATTTGTCTTGCATTTGCTTATACAAATCTGTAGATGTGGTATTCAACAGACTAAACCAATAATCGCTATCAACGACCATCGCTAACAAGTCTGCCATGACACTGCGTCACAGCCCTTCCCCATGAATATCACCCTAACTAATTACAACAGATAAGAGCGATTGCAAACGCCGGTTTGAAGAACCATAGCCCTGACCGAAGGTCATAGAGCAAGGTCGAGCCGACTGGAATAAGGGAGTGGATTAGCATGGCAACTATGGTTGAACAGATTGCTGACATCCAAGCTGAGATTGATAAAACTCAGAAAAACAAGGCTACTGAGCACCACGTTGGTAAATTGAAGGCAAAAATTGCCGCCCTTAAAGCAAAGCAAGAAAAAGTCGCTGCACACGCAAAATCTGGCGGCCCTGCCAAAGGATTCGAAGTCAAGAAGTCGGGTGATGCTTCAGTCGCCCTTGTCGGCTTCCCTAGTGTGGGGAAATCAACATTAATCGGCCAAGTCACTGATGCTGAATCTGACACTGCTGGATATGCATTTACAACGCTAACTTGTATTCCCGGATTGATGGAACACCGAGGTGCAAAAATCCAGATTCTTGACCTACCTGGTCTCATTAAAGGGGCTGCCGAAGGAAAAGGCAGAGGGAAAGAAATCCTTGGTGTGGTCAGAAGTTCTGACATGGTCCTCTACGTAGTCGACCCGTTCCAAGATTCTCATTTCAAAGTGCTACACCGTGAACTAGAAATTGCCGGGATGCGGTTGAACCAAGACAAACCCCCAGTATTCATCACCCGGAGAAACAAGGGAGGAATAGAAGTCAGGACCACTGTTGAACAGACCTACCTCGCGAAAGAAGAGATGCAGGACATCATACGCTCATTTGGTTACACAAGTGCTCTAGTTACGCTCCGAGTTGACGCCACCGCCGATATGCTAGTTGACACAATGGCTTCTAACCGAGTTTATTCTAAGGCAGTTGTAATTGTCAATAAAATTGACTTAGCAACAAAAAAAGACCTGCAGAAAACTTACGATATGCTTCCAGATGATTGGCCTATTCTTCCTATTTCAGCAAAAACTGGCCAAGGAATTGAAGAGTTGAAAGATTTCATCTATGATAATCTCGGCTTCATGTCGGTTTTCTTGAAGCCGCAAGGCCAAGAAGCCGATTTAGTAGAACCAATGATTGTAAAAGACGATAGCACAGTCAGAGATGTTTGTGTTTCTTTACATCGAGATTTTGTACGGAAATTCCGCTATGCCAGAGTCAAAGGCCCAAGCGCTAAATTCGATTGGCAGAGAGTCGGCCTTGACCATCAACTAAAACACGATGATCTGTTAACAATTCTAATTCGCCGTTAATCACAAAGGCAAATTGATGATGAAAGTTGAGCCGACCCCTACTTTCGAGGTCACGACTAGTGAGCCATCATGCATATCAACGAAGTGTTTAGACAAAGCCAGACCTAAACCTGTCCCTGGACGTTGGCGCCCATCTGAGCCTTTGACCTGAACAAATTCTCGGAAAATTAACTCTTGGTCGTCATCAGATATTCCTGTCCCAGTGTCGCGCACTAGTATGTGTGCTTCTTCTTCAAATCTAGTACATGAAATCACCACTTCACCCCCCGCATCCGTGAACTTTATTGCATTGGAAACAAGATTGAGAATCACTTGGCGGATTGCCCTTTTATCAACCATTAGTTCACCTAAATCTTCTAATTCAACATTCATTGAAATGCCTTTTTTCCTAGCATTGGGAGAAACCATTTTCACCGCTTCCCTAATGATTGGAGTCAATTCTGTTGCTGATTTATCAAGTTCCATTCTACCTGCAACAATTTTTGATAAATCAAGTAAATCAGTAACCAGCGACAGTAAGTGATCTGTTGATGAACGGATTGATTGCAAACTCTCTTTTTCAAAAGTGCCATCTTCTGCTTCTTCAAGTAGCAATTCAGTATATCCGATGATACCTTGGAGAGGAGTTCGTAATTCATGGCTCATGCCGCTGTAAAAACCGAGACGTTGTTCATTCATATCTTGTAACTCAGTTTGGAGACGAACTAGTTCAGTAACTTCATGAAAAACCACTACTGCTCCCACTAAGTCACCTTCCCGAGAAGTGAGAGGCGTTGCTGAGAGACGGAAATGACGTGCCTCGTCACCTACCCCTTTGGAAACTGGGATTTCATGGATTGGCTGTCCACCGTGTAACACTGCTGTAACGGGAAAATTTTCTTCAGTGAATGTCTCGCCCTCACTATCCCTCCAATCAAATTGAGCAGCGAAAGCGGCCAAAGTGAGTTCAGGTGAGTAAATTAATCCTAATTCTGTACG
>Ga0302117_10001517_pt1 | contig 11168 bp, 9 predicted proteins | sample AG5_322_MG_FD_203112 | JGI IMG/M metagenome (GOLD analysis project Ga0302117, IMG submission 203112) | Marine microbial communities from Western Arctic Ocean, Canada - AG5_32.2 | ecosystem: Environmental > Aquatic > Marine > Oceanic | place: Canada: Western Arctic Ocean | collected 2017-10-01 | reverse complement strand
AGTCCCTCAAAAAACACTTTTTCAAAAACGCTCCGCGAATCCTTTTCGGAGCGTTTTTCCTGTGCACCTCCTGCAAGGACGAGCCAAAGCCCGTCTCCTCACCGGAGGAACCCAAAACTCCCGAAACGGCGGCTCCTTCCCCCAAGGACACGCCCAAGCCTCCCGAAGGAGAGCCAAAAGCCGCCCATTCAAACAGCATCCGCTTTATGGCTTACAACATCGAGAACTACCTCACCATGACAAGGTATATGAAAGGTGGCGTTAAAGAACTTACCTCAAAGGACCCTGAGGAAATCAAGGCTCTTGTCGAAATCATCGTCGACGAAAAGCCCGACATCCTCGGCATTTGCGAAATTGGCACTCCCGAAGATCTCAAAGACCTCCAAACCCGTCTCAAGGATGCGGGACTTGATCTCCCACACACCGTCCACGCCGGCGGAAGCGATACAACACGCCGCCTTGCCATCCTTTCTGCCCTCCCCATCACCGCCAACAACTCCCAGGACAACCTCCCCTTTCAGATCGAAGGTCGCGAGCGCCTCATGGGACGCGGTATCCTCGATGTCACCATTGCCCTCCCAAATGGACCCACCCACTTCGTCGGTCTCCACCTCAAGTCGAAACGCGAAGTGGAAGATCTCGATCAGGCCGAAATTCGCCTCAATGAAGCACGCCTTGCCCGCTCACATTGTGATGCCATCCTTGCCAAGGACCCTAACGCCCGCATCGTCGTTTACGGCGACATGAACGACACCCGCAAAACTCCTCCCCTCTCCATCCTTATGGGGCAATATCGATCCAAGGACTATATCGGCGACGTTTTTGCCAAAGACTCCCGCGGCGACCTCTGGACCCATTTTTGGTCCTATCAGCAACAATACTCGCGCTTCGACTGGGTCCTCGTTTCCCCCTCCGTTTACCCTGAGGTCAGTAAGGAATACTCCTACATCGCCGACCCCGAAAACTGGAACGACGCCTCGGACCACCGCGCCGTCGTCGTGACCTTCGGAAAGTAAAAATCACTACTTCCCGCCGATCCAGGCAACCGCTCCCGGAACGATCTTTCGCCAAACACTCGCCCTCACCAGATTCGCCAGTTTCTCTCCTTCCGACTTTCTTAGAACCAGCGGAGTCTCTTCCAACATCTCCGAGACCGCGCTCGCGGCAGCCCGTTCCACCGGCAGCGTCAGCCATAAAAAGATCGTCGCCAGTCCCAACGAAGCCGCCACGATTCCAATCGCCATCCCGGGTGTAATTGCCCGCACCGCAATTGCGAAGAACATCACAATCGTGGTGAATGCCGGCATCGCCGAGCCAAACTTCACCGCCCATGTTCGCCAACCCACCACCTTCTCCTGCCGCCGGGCCATCAACACCAGTCCTGCCAGAAGCCCCGCCTCCGCAACATCACGGGCCAGCTTCGATTCCGCCAACCTCGGAGGAAGGACCAATCTCTCAGGCCCTAGCACCATGAAGGGACGCTTCTTCACCTGAAGATTCACCGATTCCGCCTTCCCCTTCTTGAGCACCCGCTCAACCAATTCCTGCCCACTGAGCGAAACTTCCACATCTCCCTCCCTGCGTAAGATTCCGCTGCTCATGAACTTCCGGACAAGAAATGATCCCAACACTGGTAGCAGACCTAAAAGGAGTAAAAATTTCATTCGAATTGATTTCCTATACCCTCGCCTCTAATCCGTGACTTTTAAATTTCATTTTTCACCTTTTCCTCCAAACTCCGCCTCCGCACCTAAGAACACCTCGTCATGTCAGAAGAAAACGAAGACCCTCAGGCCCAGTCATCCACCGTCACTCCGGCATCCAATCAAAATCTCATTATTGGAATCGTCATGGGAGCCGTCGTGCTCCTCCTGCTCCTTCTCGTGATCAGCCAGCAGCTGAACAAGAACCTGGAGCCAGTGGAAAACAAGGAGATCGCTGCCCTCAAAAAGGATCTCGAAGATCGCAAGAGCCGCAACGAAGCACTCCGCTATGCCAGCGTCCCCGGAGTAGGCCAAAGCCCCGACGCTCTCGTCACCCAGATCAAGTCGGGCACCGAAGCCCTCGCCCGCCTCGTCAATGCTTCCGCCAGCGACGCCGCCATGCTTCAAACGGCCCAGGAAAACGCCCGCCTCCTCAGCAATCGCGTCACCGACCTCGAAAATCAACTTCGTCAGACCCAGGCCGATGCCACCCATGCCCGCAGCTTGGAAAGCGAGCTCAATGCCGCCCGCCAGGCGGCCAACGGCATGGTCAGTAAATCCCAAGTCGATTCCCTTCGCGATCAACTCGCCCTCGCCAAGAACGACCGCGACGGCTTCCAAACCGAGATAACCCAACTCCGTGCCAAAGAAGGCACAATGGTCGATGCCAACGCGTATGCTTTGCTTAAGGCCGAGGTCGATCAGCTTCGCAAAGACAATGCTCTCCCGAGTGATGGAATCCATCAGAATGAAAACGTGTTGCCCAAACTCTTCGTGACCAAGGACGCCCTTTCGCCACGGGCCGTCGCTCTCTACCGCGAACTCACGCGAATTGAACCAGAAGATCACCGAGCACGCCTCCAAACCTACACCCGGATCGATACCCAATTGAAAGCCGGCGTCGGTGAAGCCATCACTTTCAAAACCGGAAGCTCAGACATCGCCCTTGAGCATGAAACCCACATTAAGGAAATGGCCTCAGCAGCGGCCCCAAATACCTTCTTCCTCGTCGTGGGTTACGCCTCCCCTTCCGGCGACTCCAAGACCAATGAAGAACTCTCCTCCCAACGCACCACTCGCGTTGCCTCCATGGTCAACCACCTCAAGAAAGAAGGACAAGCTGTTCAGGCCGTCTATCTCGGCGAAGGCAACCGCTTCGGTCCCGATGATGCATCCAACCAGGTTTGCGAAATTTGGCAGATCCGCCCGTAAGTTCTCATTCATCCCTTTCAAAAAGGCGGCCACCAAGGTCGCCTTTTTTCGCACCCCAAAGTCATTTCACGCTTTCTTCGATCCGATAAATTTGCGGACATGAAAAAACCCCTTCCTAAATCACTGCCCCAAAACCGGACTCCTCATGCTTCGCTATCACGTCGGGCACAGATTCGATTTCAACATCGACCGCCCCCCGGCAGCGAAACGTGCTCCTCCAACAGGACATCGCAACCTCCCGCAAAAAAACCGCCTGATCCGTTTCCGAATCAGGCGGTTGCTCTATCGTCAGGTGAGATCTTTCACTTGGTGCCGCCAGGAATGACGATACCCGGATCCTGATACGAGACATCTGGATTTACGCTGGCTCCAGGATTGGATCCACAACTCGCAAGTCCGGCAAGGGTCGCTACGAGAGCGATCATTTTTAGTAGTGTTATCATGAAAAAATTCTAATCCCGCGCACGCACGTTAGGCGCGTCCGCGAAAGCGCGGGCCCCGCCCCGTTGTCCCACCTCGGCCCATGGCTCACGACCTTTTTCGGTATAAAGAGCGAGCCCCACCACACCCACATTGCGGGTATTGCCGTGACGCAGGTTCGCGTAGGAGCTTGCTACCGAAGAAAACTTAAACGTCGCCACCGCTTCATGACTGGTGCGAAATCCCTGCACTGTCAGAGTTTTCTCAGGATTAATAATGTAACCCCGCTTCTTCGTCGAAGCCGGCTGGCCATCAATCACATCCAGTCCATCGACACTCATCACAACCTCAATACGGGCACTACTGATGTTCTTTACTTTCAATTGATACTCGCGCCCTTTTTTTCCAATCACAAATCGTCCACCACGCCACCAGTAATTGTCGAGCCCTCCCCAGCCACTGATCATGCCCCACTCGATCAATCCGCCAGCGGCCTTTTGCATTCCCTTTCCCTTCGTTCGCCGATCCACTCCCATCTCCTTCGCTCCCTCGTTATTATTGTAGCGAATGGTCGTGAGATACGCCGGCTTCGCACCTGCCCGCTCAAAGTTTGTGTAGGTCATTACCGAGCCGACCTCCCGCCCCCAGCCCGTCGCAATTCCCGTGCGGGATCTAGCCTTTTGCGTCTCGAGTTTTGCTGTCGCAGGTGCCCCAGCTTTCATCATCCCATCAGCCTCCATCATTGGAGACGTTAACGGAATAGGAGCATCTCCAGGCAGGCTCGTACAACTGGCTAGAAACCATCCAAAGGTTCCTACCGTCACGCACATCCGTAAAAGTTTCGTCACTCTCATGTCGATGCTAGAAAACCAGCACTAGGGCTCTGCGTCAACTTAAATGCTGTTTTTTTAACAGACATTCCTTCATATTAGTTTACCTTCTTGTTTCCTTGACCTCTGTCGATCTACTGTTAATAAACCAGATGCGGTAAATGAAAGTAACGTACGTTTTCCCCCTCCTGATCTCCGCAACTGTGGGTCTCTTTCTTGCCAGCTGTGGTAGCGATCCCACCACGTTCCAGCCCAACCCCGATCAAAAAGTCATCGAGACCGCTACAAAGGTCATCAACCCATACCCTCAGGGCTCCTACGAGTATTTCAAATATGACTCTTATCCCGGAACCACCCGCACTTGGAAAAACCACCAACTGATTGCTGCCGCCAACTCCTCGAACACCAACCTGAAAATTAACCTTGCCACCCAACGGGGCTTCCTCCTAGTCAATGATGATATTGCCATGGATTACCGGATTTCCACTGGTCGTTCGACCCATAAAACTCCAACCGGAAACTTCAGCATCACCGAAAAACTCAAAGACAAACGCTCCAATCTCTACGGAAAGATCTTCGACTCCAATGGCGACGTCGTCAAAATCGAAGCAGATACCCGCATAGACATAGTCCCCCCCGGAGGTGAATTCCTGGGTGCAAGTATGTCCTATTGGATGCGACTCACCAAAACCGGCATCGGCATGCATCAAGGGAAAGTTAGCCATCGCTATGCCTCGCACGGCTGTATCCGCACCCACTCCGCCGCCGTTTCCGTTGTCTTTTCCAAGACCCAGATCGGCACTCCGGTCACCGTAACCGACTGAGCGCGGCCATCACCGAAAAGATTGGTCAACAAACGCTCTGCCATCTTTGAAACCACCTGCCACAAAGAAAAACGTGTCCATAGAACCGATCACCGCAAGGATAGGGGCCCACGTGACAAATATCCCGGCGCTTCTCCCCCCTTCTGGATGCGCATGACCGGAGGCGGCATATGTTCTCCACACAAGGTGACCTCACAGATCTATGCCAAAGTCAAAAAGGTCACTCCGGTGGTCGTCGTTCACTAGAACCAGCTAATCTCTTTAAACCAAAAACGCGTACCCCAAAAGGAGCTCATTTTTTTGTGGGACCTGTTTCCCCAATTTATCGAAGGAGGTTCCAGGCACAAACAAGCGCTTTCACCCCAGCCATCTCAATCGAGGGATCGACACCCACACCCCAGAGAATGGTCCCGTCGTCCTTACGTAACTGGACGTATGCAGCAGCGTCCGAACTGGATCCGCCACGAACGGCATGTGAACGGTAGTCGGTGAGCGTGAAATCCTTGAGCCCTGATTTTTCGAGTCCTTGGACAAAGGAATTGATGGGACCATTCCCCACGCCCTCCACCGACATTCCAACGCGATCTACTTCGATGATCACCTTACAGGCGACTTCGCCGCGGCCCGAACTGTGGTAATCAATCTCATAGTCGTTGAGCACCATATGGGAGGAAACGTTCACAAATTCCTCAAAGAAAACCTTCCCAACCTCCTCGGCCGAGAGTTCCTCACTCCGTTCGTCGGCGAGGTCATAGACCCGCTTTCCAACCTGCGGATGCATCGTCTTGGGCAGATCGTATCCGTGCTCCTGGTCGATGATGTATGCCACTCCACCTTTCCCAGACTGGGAGTTGATTCGGACAATCGCCTCGTAGCTCCGCCCGATGTCATGCGGATCGATGGTCAGGTAGGGAACCCCCCACTTGCCGCCCTCCTCCTTCATACGACGGTCGAGGCCTTTCTTAATTGCATCCTGATGGCTTCCCGAAAATGCGGTGAAGACCAACTCGCCCGCGTAGGGCTGGCGATCGGGAACACTCATTCGTGTCGTCCGTTCGTAGACTTCACGCAAACTAGACAGATTAGAAAAATTCAAGCCCGTCTCAATTCCGTGGCTGTTCATGTTCAAAGCCACAATCACAATATCGAGATTACCGGTGCGTTCGCCATTCCCGAAAAGCGTTCCTTCCACCCGGTCTGCCCCGGCCATCAAACCCAACTCAGTCGCCGCGACCCCGGTCCCCCGGTCGTTATGCGTGTGGAGTGAAATGATCACCGAATCACGTTTGGAAATATTCCGGCACATCCACTCGATCTGGTCGGCGTGAATATTCGGCGTTGTCCACTCGACCGTCGCGGGAAGATTTAAAATGAGTTTCTTCTCCGGCGTTGGCTCCCAAACATCAATCACGGCCTCGCAGCACTCGAGGGCAAAATCCAATTCGGTATCAGAGAAACTCTCGGGCGAATATTGCAGAACAATCTCGGTCTCCGGAATAGTTGAAACCAATTCCTTCACCACTTCGGCGCCCGTCACCGCAATCGCCTTAATATCCTCGCGAGAGGCGTCACCAAAAGTCACACGACGCTGCAAGGTGCTCGTCGAATTATAGATATGCACCACCGCCCGGCGCGCACCCTTGATTGCTTCAAAGGTTCGCTCGATTAAATGACGACGCGTTTGCACCAGCACCTGCACCGTCACGTCTTCGGGAATGCGGCCCTCGTCAATCAGGCGGCGCATGAAGGCGAATTCGGTATCGCTCGCCGAAGGAAAGCCAATCTCAATTTCTTTGAAGCCCACACTTACGAGGAGGTCAAACATCTCCAGTTTCTCTTCCACGCTCATGGGAATGGGAAGAGCCTGATTGCCGTCACGTAGGTCGACGGAGCACCAGATCGGAGCTTCGGCAATGACACGGTCGGGCCACGTCCGGTCGGGCAAAGCGACAACCGGAAACGGGCGATATTTGGTAATGGAGTCGGATTTCATCGTCTCGGTTAGTTCTGTTTCAAACGAAACACCCCGGCACTTCTGAAAGGAAACGTGTCCTCTTTGAAATTAAATCCGACCGATCAATCAACGGAGGTTGGAAAATGGCTCAAAGGAAACACAGCGACTTCGAACTCTTGTTAGAGTCCGAGTCGCAATCCTAGAAGAAGAGCCAAAGTAAGCTTCACGGGGGCAAGACAAACCCAGCGGGCCAAGTTTGTCACCCCCAAAAGTGTCGATCTCTCCTACTGACCCATCAACTCTTCGACCTCTTCACGGGAGAGCACCTGCACCGATCCATCTGTGAATGGCACAATCCCTTTGCCCGACGATCACTTGTGGGATTTTTCACGTCTCACTGCTTCTGAAAAATTGCTGACTCAATCTCCTTAGCCACATCCCTTTGTGGCCCTTGATGACAGGCTCGTGTTCTAAGCAACCTTCACAAATTCCTTCCCATTTCCCCGCCCCAATTTCATCTTCCCCGCACATGGCCATCTCCCGACAACTCCACTCCGTCATCGACGCCTTCGGCAAACAAGGCTGGCACTGCGAACCCGTCGAAAACCGCGAAGTCGTTACCACCGCCTTCGAGGCCCACCACACCCACATTCACCTCCACGCCCAGGCCTTCCCGAATCTGAATGCCCTCTCGATCGTCGCCGAGTCACCGATGAGCTTCGACGAGGATCGCCAACCCTTCGCGCTTGAACTCATTATGCGCGCCAACAAACAACTCACCCTTGGAAGCTTTGAATACGACCTCGACCGTTCTCTCGTTGTCTTCCGCATCACCAACCTCTTCGAAAAGGAAATCTACGACGCCGACATCATCTCCTCCATGGTCCACTGCGCCATCGCCGAGCTCGATCGTATCGTTCCCCTCGCCGGCGTGATCAACCGCACCGCCGATGACCTCCTCGAGGACATCTCCATCCCCCTCCTCCTCGAACGCGAAGACCTCCTCCCCCCCGTCCCGGAAATGGACGAGGGTGAAGAAGAGGAACTTTGAACCCCAAGGATTCACCATCCCAGAGAGATCCGACCTACGCAAACCCAACCCAACACGCAGGAGTAAACCAACGGCCCCTGTTTCCCGGCAATTCTCCGCTCCCAGGACTCAACGTTTATGAAATCCGGAAAAACTTTCTCTCTTCTCATCACCGCCTCTATCCTTGCCATTATCACTGTCGGAGTGGGATTTTCACTAAGACTGGGCCGTTTTTCAAAACTCCGACTTTCTTCGGCGGGTCGGAGTTTTTTGACTCCAGATCTCACACCGGTATGATCCCTTGAAATGAAGACACTTTTTCTACTCTCCCTCGTCGCTTTTGGTTTCGCCTCTTGTGGAGGGACTCCCCCCCCAAGTCCAAAAGTGGAATACGTCCATCCAACCGATTTAGACTAATCCCTAGGAAGCGAAAGGGCGGATAAGCTTTTGCCCTTCGCCACGTTAGGCTTTATCACTTCGCCCATGACCGCGAAGAAGAAGACTGCCACCAAAAAACAAGGAGCCTGGGCCAAGTCGATGCCCGTCAAGCAATTCGACTTCATGCGTGAAATTCTCGCCGCTCCCAGCCCGATCGGGCTCGAAGGCGCGATGAGTTACGGAGTCCTCAAACCTGCCTTCGAAGATTTCAAGCCCAAGCAGTGGGCGATTCATCAATTCAAAGGAAACGCCGGTATCGTTCTCGACACCCATCCCGGCGATGAAAAGCGCACCTCCGTCATGCTCATCGGCCACGCCGACAAGATTCGCCTACAGGTCCGCAGCATCGGTAAGGATGGAAAAATCTGGGTCAACAGCGACTCCTTCCTCCCTTGCACCCTCATCGGACACGAAGTCAAACTCTTCTCACAGGAACCGGATAAACCCGGCAACTACCGTGTGATCGAAGGGGGCACGATCGAAGCCATGGGCGCCATTCATTTCTCCGAACCCGCCCAACGCACGGGCGCCAAGGGCATCAAACCTGAGATGCTTTTTCTCGAACTCCAGATGCACGGCGATAATTGCAAGGAGCGCGTCGAGGAACTCGGCATCCGTGCTGGTGACCCCATCATTCTCGACCGCCCCATCCGCAAGGGGTTCACCAAAGACACCTTCTACGGGGCCTATCTCGACAACGGACTCGGCTGCTTCATGGTCGCCGAGCTCGCCCGCCTTCTTGCCAAAAAGCCTCTCAAAAACATTCGCGTCCTTCACACCATCGCGACCCACGAAGAAATCGGCCGTATGGGAGCCACCGCTATTGCTGGCGAGATGAAGCCAGACGTTCTCATCGGCGCCGACGTCAACCACGACTACGATGCCGCCCCCGGACTCGGAGCAAAGCGCATGAACACCCTCACCATGGGCAAGGGCTTCTCCCTCACCAACGGCTCCATCACCAGCTCCTTCATCAATTGCTTAATCGAAAAAGCCTGCCGTAAAGCCGGTATTCCCTATCAAATTGACTTCGCCGGCCGCGACACCGGCACCGACGCCATGGCCGCCTCCCTCGCCGGAATCGATAGCGCCGCCACCTCCATCGGATTTCCCATCCGTAACATGCACACCATCTCCGAAACCGGCCATACTTTGGACATCCTTGCCGCCATCCACGGAATGGAGGCCACCCTTCGCGAAATGGACAATATGAACCGGGGCAAAGGACTCAGCCGGAACGACCTCCAAAGCGAGCACCCCCGTCTTAATGAGGCCAAGAAGGCCTGAAAGGCTGGATACAGAAACAAATCCGAAGTCAGCTCGAGACTGTTAACCAATCCCCTGCTTCGACGATCTCATAGCTGTCGAGCCCCTTCAGCCACTCGTAGATCCAAACTGTCGTTGGCTTGTCGTTCAACGATACGTCAGCCCGGACCCGGTGGTATTCGCCATTCCGGTCATCCTCCAATCCGATGCCTTCAAATTCATCAAGTTCCTTGAGCATCTCCGACCCGATCTCGTAAATCTCCCCTTTGACAAGACCTCCGTCACCCAGCACCAATCCCGGATACCAATCAATCTTCACCAAGGTTCCCGCAACTTCCGCCGGACCCAGCCAGCGAGCATCCTTCATCCTCCACTCATTCGACGCCCCCTTGCGTAGTGCTCCGTATACAAACAAGAGATCACTCATCGTTCGATTCCAGAATCCTGGAAATCTCTTCCTTCAACTGCTCCAATCCTTCCCCTTCCATAGCGGAAATCGGGATAATTGGAACCTTCGGAAAGCGACTTTTAAAGTAGCCCAAATTCTCCTCCGCCTCTTCAAGATCCATCTTGTTCGCCACAACCATCCAGGGGAATTTCGCCAAATCCTCGTCGTAGAGTTTGATCTCGGTCCGCAGGGTTTGAATGTCCTCGATGGGATCGCGCAATTCACTCCCCGCGATATCCACCACGAAAAGAAGCACCCGGCATCGTGTGATGTGGCGCAGAAATTCATGCCCCAACCCACGATTGTCATGAGCTCCTTCAATGAGACCGGGAATATCCGCCACCGTGCAACGTTGCTGCCCCGCCAGCGTCACGACTCCGACTTGCGGCGTGAGCGTGGTAAACGGATAGGACGCCACCTTCGGCTGCTTTGCCGAAATCTTACCAAGGAGAGTCGACTTACCAGCATTGGGGAACCCCACCAAACCAACATCCGCGATGCGGCGCAGCTCAAAATAAAAGATCCCCTCGTCTCCCTCGGTTCCCAATTCCCGTTCCTGGGGAACCTGGTTGGTCGGACTTCGGAAGTGAAAATTACCCCGCCCCCCTTTTCCGGGTTCGAGCAGGACAAACTCCTGACCTTCCTCCGTCAAATCACAAACCGGAACCAGTTCAACCCCCTCGTCACTTCGCTCCATCGCAACCGCTTCGGTCACATCGACCGCCGGGCTACGATAAATCACCGTCCCGGGAGGAACACGACCGATCTTGGTCTTTCCGTCTTTCCCGTGGCGTTTCCAGCTTCGCCCGGGTGCGCCGTCTTCAGCGAGCAACTTAGGATCATAGTGAAAACTGCGAAGGTTGTCGGTATTCCTGTCCACAACGAGCATCACCTTACCACCATCGCCGCCATCGCCACCATCGGGGCCTCCGCGTGGGACGTACTTTTCCTTTCGGAAGCTTAAAGCTCCGTGTCCGCCGTCACCGGCGCGACAATGGATCCGAATATGGTCGACGAATGACTTGTCTCTTTTCATGAGCTGA
>Ga0302117_10001516_pt1 | contig 11170 bp, 4 predicted proteins | sample AG5_322_MG_FD_203112 | JGI IMG/M metagenome (GOLD analysis project Ga0302117, IMG submission 203112) | Marine microbial communities from Western Arctic Ocean, Canada - AG5_32.2 | ecosystem: Environmental > Aquatic > Marine > Oceanic | place: Canada: Western Arctic Ocean | collected 2017-10-01 | reverse complement strand
GGGACTGCAGACAGACTGCGTGACGTATCCATTTTCGAACAACACTCCTTGAGAGGCCAATCGATCAATGTTGGGGGTTTTGATAACCGGATCGCCATAGCAGGACAATTCACACCCGTGATCCTCGCCCACGATCAAGAGGATGTTTGGTCGACTGCCGTTCTTGATCTCTCGATCGGGTCGTTCTTCTTGCAGGGCGAAAAGCGTTTCTTCACTTTCGGTGGAGAATGGGGAGGCGGGAAGCCCTTCGCTGTTAAACAAATTGACTGGCGGATCGGGGTAGGGAGACCATGCATAACGCGCATGCCTTGGTTCAGCGACCTTCGGGCTTGAAACTGAAATAGTATGCCTGCCGGTGATCCTTGCGGACGCCGGATGGAAAATCCCGTCCTGACCGCAAGCCTCAAAGTGGCGTATCGGTTTGCCATCTGATGCGCTCAGGCCTTTGCCGATATGCTTAAACGAGACAACCAGTGCGTCTCCCTCACGCTCGGCAACGTCGAGCAAGGGACCGGAGTACGTCGCGTGCTTCTTGAGTGCGTACGTAGTGCCCAAGGCCCATTTCGCCAGGCGTTCGCCAGCGGGTTTCTTCTCTCTGGGATGGACGTTCGATGGATGACCGGTATCGATCGTGACGGCCATGCCAACGTTCTTGAGGTGGCTGAGTGTACGACGTTGTCCGTCGCGGAACCACGGCCATTCCGGACGATTCAATGCCGGAAGCTGAACATAAAGAAAAGGAAAGTCGCCCTGGTCCAACCGGTGTCTCCACTCGTTGATCAACAGCGGAAACAACCAGCCGTGCTCGCGGACTCTCGTTGGCGTTTCAGCATTTGATTCGCCCTGGTACCAGATGGCTCCGCGAATCGCGTAGGGAATCAGCGGCTTAATCCCGGCTTCCCACATGAACCCGGGTTTAAAGGAATGATTGGGCCCAAGGTCATCACTGGGTATAGCTTCACCTGTCTGCATGGCCCATAGCAAATTTTGCCGGCCTCGTGTCCGACAGAATTCGCCCAATCGTTTGTTGTCCAGCCAGTTGCCGACCACCATTCCTCTCAGCTTCGGGTCGGCTTCGAGCGCCTCGCGAGGAATCCAAGCCTCGGTCGGTGTTCCTCCGACTGCCGGACAGATCAGACCGACTGGAACCTTCAGTTCCTGCATCAGCGATCGGCCAAAATACCAGGCCACCGCCGAGAACGAGCGAGCGGACTCGGCGGATGCGACCTTCCATTCGCCTTTGAAGAAAGTTTCCGAGGTCAGGCGAGCAAGACTTTGCGGCGAGTAGCTCCCCGAGTTGCCGAGAGCACCGCCCTCAAGATGCAGCAATCTTAGGTTGGGATGATCCGCCGCCGCCAGTTCATTTGCGCCTTCCGCCGATTGTTCGAGGGGCCATTGCATGTTCGACTGGCCACCGCAGATCCACACTTCGCCGATGAGGACGTCCTTGATTTGAATGCCCCCGCTATTAGACTCGACTGTCATGGTGGATGGTGTCGCACTTGTCTTGCGGGCTTTGAGTCGGGTCTGCCAATCACCTCGGCTATTTGCGGTGACGCTCTTCCTCTCATCCCCCAAAGCAACCGTCACTCTCGCTCCGGCCTTTGCTCGTCCCCAAACGGGAATCGGAGCATCGGCTTGCAATACCATGTGGTCTCCGAATACGCGGGGTAGCTTGAGCGTCTCTTTCTCCGGAAATGGCCGAATTTCCTTTTGAGCGGTTTTTTTGCCCACGAGATCCTCTAGGGGAATTCTCTGGAAGGTCATGTGAGCCTGGCTGCCCTCGTAGAGGATGCCGACTGTTTTCTCGTCGATCATCGACATGCAGGAGTAGCCGGCGCTGTTTTCTTCATCGAGCAATAACCGATTCTCCTTGGGCCAAGTTAGACCGCTATCAGGCGAAGCCTTGATCGTGATGTGATGCCGGCCACGGCTCCTGTCCGGGTTGGAAAACAGTAGCCAGTTGCCTAGGCTCTTTCCTGTTTCCCAGCTAGGGTTGATCAGGCTTGCCATGCAGGCGCCTGGCTCGATCAGAGATTTCTCCGAGGTCGTGTGCTTTTGCCACGTTTTTCCCATGTCGCGGGTAGTCATCACGACGCGGACCGCTTTCCGGTTGTAGCGACAGTTGAGCATCAGCACACCGGGTTCAATCTCGACCACCTGAGACTCCGTGGTGTCGTCAAAGGCGCCAGTACCGATCTTCCATGTCTTCCCGTGATCCTTCGAGTAGATGATGGTGGAGTGGGGGAGTCGTTTCTTTTCCGGTGGATCCTGGTACTGGGCGGCAAAGACGATCGTACCGTCTCGCATGGTGATGCCTTTCCCGGGTCCCTGCAGGAGGAAGCACCACTCCGGCTTCTTTACTTGGGAGGTAATGTTAATCGGCTTTGACCATGTGATGCCGTCATCGTCACTGCGGACCAGCATCAACTGGCCGGTCTCTGCAGGCTTGAGCCCCGGCCCGGAACCAAGCCAGGATCGGTTTCCGTGACCCCAAGTTGCCGCGACCCAGATTGTGCCAGTGCCTTGATCAACGAGTACAGCCGGATCACCGATGCCGTCGTAACGCCATCTCGGATCATTACCCATATCCATGATGACCTTCATGGGTTCCCAGGTGCGGCCACCATTGGTTGACCGCGACATGCCCACGTCAATGTCACCCGGAAGGTCTCCACCACCTCGCCACCGAGCATCGTATACACCGATCAAGGTGCCCTTGTTCGTCGTCGCCAGACCGGGGATACGATAGGTGTGCGCTCCATCGTCACCGCCATTCCGCACGGCAACGCCCATTCGCTGGATGGACGACGCAGGACCTGGCTTGATCGTTTGGCCATTTGAGAATGTGATTTCCTGACACGTAACCCCCACCCGATGGTCAATGTTGGCTTTCTTGTTGAGGCGGCAGGAAATCCAGACGTAGTTAATGCCTTCTGCCAGGCGGCAGGCATCGGCAGGGCAGGAAAAAACCAAGGGCTTGCTCTCGGTCTGTTCTAAATCCAGCGATGCAACCCGCCTGCTGGGAAGGAATCGACTTTGCCCGGTGCCGTGGCGCAACTGAAAGGACAAAATGTCGGAATAATTTGCGTCGCCTGCAAGCGAGGCATGCAACTCGATCAGTGAAATGGGATTTAGCTGACCCCTTGTCTCGATTTTTAGCTTGAGCAGGGCGGAGTCTTCATTGCCGACTAGGGCCGGAAGCGTTAGCGGCAAGACTTCAACACCCGTGATTTCCTGCGGTTGGATGGGTGCAATTAGAAGGTCGTCGATGAGGATGCCCGTGTTCGGTGGGCTCGAGCAACTGAACTGCAACCGCTTGATACCAACCGGCAGCCCCACCTTGACATGGTTCAGGAAGGCCCGACCTACCCGGATTTTCTTGTCGCCAGCGTAGATCTCCCGCCAACCCGTCCTTCCATCGGCGGCGATGCGAAAGGAAAAGGGCGCCCGGCTAGTCCAACGCTCCGCCCAGAAGGTGAGTTCACTGGCCGTTTTCACCGCCTCCGCAATATCCAGCGTGACGATCGATTCTTTTCCTCCGGTCAACTGAAGGCATTGCTTTCCTGTTTTCGCATGCTTGTTGTCTATAATGATTGTGCCGACCTCTGATTTCCAAGTGCCGATAGAAGTTTTGAGCTGGTTGAATGGTCCGTCTTGCGCTTTTTCAAAGCTGGTGTCGCTTTCCTCGTTCGACTCTTGCGGTTCGGGCGTGTTGGCGAAGCCGTCTGCAAAGGCTTTTGCCAGTTTTTCGGACAGCTCTTTGACCACTTCGGGGAAATCGTCGGCAAGGTTCCTCGTTTCTATCAACCCGTCCGAGTAGTCGTACAGCTCGGTCGAGCGTATTTCGCCTGTGGGTCGATGAATCCATTGCGTCAAACGATGCGTTGCCGTCCGCATCGAATACCCCATTAGTCCTCCCTTGCGAGGGTATTGACTGAGGGCGACGCTCTTGGTTACGTGATTCGAGTCATTAAGGATCGGGGCGAAGCTCTTGCCCTCCAATTGTTTCGTAATGGGTAATCCGGCCAATTCGCTTAGGGTAGGGTAGAGATCGATCAGTTCGACTAGGGAAGAACTCGACTTGCCAGCTGACTTCGTGCCTGGGGCCCTGACAATCAAGGGCACTCTGGTATCGAGTTCGAAGTTGGTCGTCTTTCCCCACAATCCTTGCTCACCTAGATGATAACCGTGGTCGCCGTAGAGCGCGACGATGGTGTTTTCGCCCAATCCCGAACGATCCAGTTCGTCCAGTACGCGTCCGATCTGCGCATCGACGTAACTGATGCAGGCAAAGTAGGCTCGGCGGATGATTCGCTGATTTGCCTCGGGAATTTCCCCTTTCTTCGGTTGGTCGGTATAGCGACGCAGTTCCCCGGAACCGTGCCCGGCGAAGTTCGGGGCATTAGACGGGAACTCGGGATGAACCGGCAAGTTTGCCTCATCGTAAAGTTCAAAGTATTTCTTCGGTGCAATATAGGGCGAGTGCGGCTTGATGAAGCCGACTGCCAGGAAGAACGGCTTTTTTGATTTCCTCAACATACGAAGCGACTTGACGGCAGAATCGGCAACCTTTCCGTCGTAGAGAGTGTTGTCGGGAACGTCCGGTGATTCGGTGGCCGGCCCGAACACGAGCTTCTTCGTCCAGTCTTCGGGGCCGGGATGCTTTGGTCGGTAGATCTTCTCGTAAATTTGTTTTGCCGCCGCTATTCCTTCCTCAGTGTAGTAGTATCGTGGCCCAAACCGGATTGCCGGCGCCGACCAACTTTGGGGATCGCCCATCGTGTCCCACTTCGTGATGCTCGCCCCCTTCGGAAAAACGCCGTGGTAGATCTTTCCGATAGCGGCGGAATGATAGCCGTGTTTCTTAAAGTGTTCGGGTAGAGTAACTATGTTTGGGTATTTGTCTCGGAAATGAGAATGATTCCCGGTTACGCCAATTGTATCCGGCCGCCTTCCGGTCAGCAGGCTGGTGCGAGATGGATTGCACACCGCCTGCTGGCAATAGGCTCGCTCAAAAAGCATTCCCTGTTTGGCCAAGCGATCCAAGTTGGGGCTCACAATGTGCGTTGCCCCGTAACAACTCAGTTCGGGACGCAGGTCGTCTATGGCGATGAAAAGAACATTCGGACGATCGGCAGCCTGACCGACTAAGCTTGCCGCCAATAGCAACGACAGACCGCCGAAGAATATTTTGGGAATGGAGAGCACTATTTCAGAAAATCTTTCCTTTTTGCCATGATGTCGAGTTCGGACAGTTTCAAGTGAATGCTCACAATATAGGGCTTCTCCCCCTTGGCCCAGTGACCGTAGGTGGTGGTCACGATAGTGTTGTCGGGCAATACCTCCACCGGTGGATAGGCGCAATCCCAACGGTTGGTGTTGTCCATCAAGCGCACCCGGTACTGGCCTTCATTTCCTTTTACGATATCTTCGTAAGTGCCGACCCAAGCCACCCAGTCGCCTTTGGTGGGTGTGTCGTGCGTGGTGTCGCGAAAGGAGATGAAGAGTCGACCGTCGGCAGTGTACTTGCCGGTATGTCGGTCGCCGGTAAGAGATGCAGGTAATTCGCGTGGATTCGTCCAGGTATTTCCTTCGTCATTGGAGAAGATGACATACGAGTTTCGCCGACGACTGTTTTCTCGCAACAATACCGCTAGTTGCTTGCCATCTGGGGAGCGGATGATTCCGGGTTCGCACAGGTGGACGTCGGTACGGGCCAGAATGTTTTCCGGGTTCGACCAGGTAAGACCTCCGTCCTTGGAGAAGGTCTTGTACAATGTGAACATTACGGGGTTTTGGCGCATCGGCTTGTCTGTGAAGAATCGTCCGTCGTCATGGAACATGGCCATGTAGTTGCCTTTGCCCGTCTCCAGCTTCTCTAGGCAACCCATTACCACGATTCCGCCCCAGTCACCTACTTGCTTCAGTTGGCTCCAGTTGGCTCCATCGTTCTCGCTCACAGCCAGACGAGCGGGGTAAAGCCCCGACCACATGATGAGGCGCTTCTTGCCCTTGGCATCCACCACGCGATGAATGGTTGGCACTTCCCTGCTGGTGGCCCAGTTCTTGGGCGTGGTGAGTCGATTGCTCCAAGTCTTGCCGCCGTCCTTGCTTCGCTTGTAGACGATGCCGCCCTTGCCATGTCCTTTCGGGTAGACGATCAATAGGGTCTTGCCGTCTTCCAAGAGTACGGTCGTGGGATGTCCGAGGTATTGGCCCTTCTCGCGGTCCACGATAATTTGCCGGTGCTTTTGCGCCGACAAGTCAATCGTCGGAATCGTGTAACCGCGCGGCTGTGATTCCGCCGCCGACAGTGAGAGTGCCGACAGTAAAATCAGTGCTGTCCAGTGAACTTTCTTTTGTCTGTAGTTTTTCATTTTGATTTTGAATTATTTGCCGGCAACCACTTCGCCAGTTCGTTTCGTGTTGCGGTCCGTTTCGGGTCGTGTGCCAGATTGTTCCATTCGTTCGGATCGTTTTGGTGATCGTAGAGTTCCTCCTCCCCAGTGCGGTAGCGGATGTAGCGCCAGCGATCGGAACGGACGGCGTGATTGCCCTTTTGCCATGTGACCACTGCCGGGCGAATCCATGTCGCCTTCGGGTTTTTTAGGAGAGCCCGCAGGCTTTGGCCCTCGAGTTCAGTGCGCTTGGGCAGGTCGCACAGGTCAGCGAGCGTGGGGTAAAGATCGAGCAAACTCACGGGACGCGCGCAACGCGTTCCGGCCCGCGTGACGCCGGGGGCCACGATGATGAGTGGCACGCGCGTGCTGCGCTCCCAAAGCGTACGCTTGTGCCAATGCCCCTTTTCGCCGAGGTGATAACCGTGGTCACTCCAGAAAACGATGATGGTGTCGCGCGCATTCGGTCCCGCATCGAGCGCATCCAAAACCCGGCCAAGCATTGCGTCGCAGAAACTAATGGAAGCGAGATACGCCTGCACCGCTGGTTTCCATTCGCTGAATTCCACGACCTTGTCATGCTTTGAACTGTGATCGTGCGCACGCGCCTTTGCCCAAGGGCCGAGGTCGTCGAGATCGTTTTCCTTCACTGATGGCAGCTTGATTTTCTCCAGCGGAAATCGCTCCACATAGTCGCGCGGATTATACCACGGCACATGCGGGCGAAAGAAGCCCACGGCCAAAAAGAAAGGTTTCTCGTGTTTTTTTGCCAAAAAACCGGCAGCCCAGTCGGCTACTTTGCGATCTGGCCAATCGGTTTCAGGTCGATCGAGCGTGGCCCAATCGAAGTTGCGCTTGGTCAGCTGTGTGATGAGCCGCGCGGGACGCTGCCGCGGTTCGGGGTCCGGTTCCACGCTGTAGGGCGAACCGTGCCGCGCGCTCCCCAATGCGCCGCGCGGATGCCACCAAAAATATTTGTCAAAGCTCTGTGGGTCATAATGCGGCGTGACGTCGTGAAAAATTTTCCCACCCCCATGGGCCACGTAACCGTTTTTGCGGAAATGCTCTGGGATCGTCACCACATTCGGAGCCACTTTGCGCATGACCGCGCCGTTCTCGTAAACGCCCGTCGTCCTCGGTCGCAGTCCCGTCATCACCGCTACTCGCGACGGATTGCAGACGGGAGAAACGCAATGCGCATTGGTGAAAAGTAGGCCGCGCTTGGCCAAGCGATCCACATTGGGCGTCTTCGCCTGTGCGTGCCCGAGACAACCGACCCAGTCATTCCAGTCGTCCACCGCGATAAAAAGGACACTCGGCCGCGGGGCGGCTTGGATAGGGGTCACTCCGGCAAATAGGATAAAAATGGCGAACAAATGCCTCATTGTTTTTCTTCCGGCATCGTCACGCGCCGGGCGTTGGGATTGGTCCCAGTGTTTCTGTCGTCGGTGGAACTTGAAGCGAAGACGTCAGCTTCGTTTGGTTAGGCAAAAATAGGACCGATTGCCGATGAAAAGTCGATGCGACAAAGGCTGTGAGTGTTCCATTGAGAAAGAGTCTGGGTTTCACTGGTAGGTTTCCCTTCGTTAGATTTTCCCTTGCGCAGACATTTCCACCGCTAGATTTTTTTGATAAGATTCATGTGCCAGTTTGTCTTCGCGAGCGCTTTCGCCATAGAAGATAAAGCCCAAGGCCCGACGAGACCGAGTGGGACTCAGGTTGGCATCGGCTCGGTGGACGGTCAAGGCATGGTGTGCCAGCAGATCACCGGGGTTGGCGGGGCAGGGGACTTCCTCTCGGATCTCTTTTTTGCCGAAATCCATGATCGCTTGCGAAAATCCGAGGGTCTGAGTGCGCTCATGTGATCGCATTCCATCGAGATGCGACCCCCGAAGGTAGCGCACGCATCCGTTCTCCTCGTCCACCGGGTCAAGAGCCATCCACATGGTCACGGCGTTACAAGGCTGCAGCATGAAGTAATGCCCATCCTGATGGGCGGGAGTGGCTTGGCCTATGCCGGGCGGCTTGTTGAAGTACTGTAGGTTTTTGCCGACGACAGGTTCGCCCAGTAGTTCCTCTGCCAACCGCTTCGGACTACTATTCATGAAGCTGCCGAAGAAATCGTCATGTTCGTGCATGCTCTGGATTTGCTTCAGGGACTCAGGCTTTGACTTGTCTTCGTAAAACACTTCCTCATCTGGTAGTCGCGAAGCCTTCTCGTCAATGAATCGAGCCAGTGCCGATTCGATAGAAGAGAGCTCCGCCGGATTGCAGAACTGAGGCACCGCGACGAATCCTTCCTCTTTGAATGTTTTCAGCTGTTGCATCGATTCACAACGATTTTCCACCTTGAAAAACTTTGCCGGTTTTCTTGTGTGTCCATGAATAGTTGTCGGGATTGAAGGTGAAGTCGCCCTTGGTCGCGGCAGATTTTGCCCAATTCTTGGGAAGCCATTTGCCGAGTCTTCGTTTTACCTCATCATACTTTGGATCACTTGCGAGGTTGTTCCACTCTTTCGGGTCCGTTTCATGGTCGTACAATTCCTCACCGCCCTCCTTGTATTTTATGTAGCGCCACCTTCGGGAGCGGACGGCAGCGTTGCCCAGTTGATACTCGATGACGGCGGGACTGTTCCACTCGGTGTTGGGATTCGCCAGCAAGGGCACGAGGCTTACCCCATCCAGTTTCCCGGAAGGCTTGAGGTCACAAAGTTCGTTGAGGGTGGGGTAAAGGTCGAGCAGGCTAACGGGGTGTCTGCAAGTTGCCGGCTTGTGGTCGGGTGAGTGGATGATCAGGGGAACGCGAGTGGCTTCTTCCCAGAGCGTTGATTTGTGCCAGTGGTTTTTCTCTCCGAGGTGCCAACCGTGGTCGGACCATAGGATGACGATCGTCTGGTTGGCGGAAGGGCTGGCATTGAGGGCATCTAGAACGCGACCGAGCTGTGCGTCGGCAAAAGAGATGCTGGCCAAGTAGGCTCGAATGGCATCCTTTTGCTTGTCGGCCTTGCGAATGGTTTGGAGATCGTTTTTTCGTGCAGCGGCCATTTTGAGCCCGCCTTTGGGCAGGTCATTGAGGTCGTCTTCGGGCACCTCGGGCACCTCCACCTCATCGGGGTTCTGGAGGTCGAGATACTTTTGCGGTACGTACCAAGGTAGGTGTGGACGAAAGATGCCGCAGGCGAGGAAGAAGGGTTTGTCCTGCTTCTTCTTCAGGAAGCGGATGGCGAAGTCGGCTGTCAGAACGTCGTCGTGATCGGCATCCGGGATGGCGATGGCACCCCAGTCGTTCTCGTGGCCAAGGTCCTTCACTCCGCTGAAGGGGAAACCCTTTGGATAGGGGCTGAACTTGGACCAGGGGTAATTAAGTTTTGCCCCTCGAAACCATGGGTCGTTGCGGAAGATTAGTCTTTGATAGTCATCCCATTGCCTTGGTGGATTATTGCCTGCGGTATGGTGAAATATCTTTCCTGCTCCGACCACTTTGTAACCGTGTTTGCGAAACTGGAGGGGTAGGGTGGTGGTGTTCGGCAGGTTTGGGAACCACCAGTGCCCATTGTCGTAGAGACCTGTTGTCGAAGGGCGAAGACCCGTGAGGATGGCCGCACGTGATGGAGCGCACTTTGGGGATGCGCAGTGCGCGTTGGTGAATAGGCTGCCACGGGAGGCAAGCCGATCGATGTTGGGCGTGTGAACGGTGCCCTCGTAGCCACCAAGACAGTTCACCCAGTCCTTCATGTCGTCCACGGCGAGGAAGAGAACGTTGGGCCGAGCTGCGTCGAGGTCTGCGGACAAGAGCAGCGCAGACAGTGCGGCAATAGTGGCGCCAATGGGAGTTTCCCGTCTGGTTCTCATGCGATTTCGGAGGGTGGACTCGTGATTACGCCTTCAAGTCGTAGAATACCTTAGCTTCTTTTGCGAAAGCTTTCTCGTTGATGCGTAAACCGCATCCCGGGGTATCCGGAACGGTAGCCAGACCGTTCTTCCGTGAGTAACCGTCGGCGATGAGGATTGGCGTCGAGAGTGGGTCGTGCTCGGCCCGGTAGAAGTTGGGAATAGCTCGTCCGACCTGCAGCTGCATATAGTAGCCGACGAGTGACCCCCAGTTGTGTGGGGCCACGAGGAGGTTCTCTTCGGCTGCCATTGCGGATTCCTCCATGATTCCCTCGAAGCCAAAACGCTTCATGTCGCCTTGCAGGATTTCGATGGCTCGGGCCTTGACGAAAGGTTTGAAGGTGGAGGCTTCCTTGTGGGATTCGCCGTCCGCGACGAGGGTCTTCAATTTGCTTTCTCTGAGGAAGGCCTTGAAACTAAGGCAGTCCTCGACAGTTTCGGGAAACATCTCCTCGGCGAACGCGATGTCGATTTCCCCGATTTCACCGAATAATCCCTTTGTGCCCGCGAGATCGTAGCCGTTGTTGGCGTCGATCCCGATGGGAATATCCGGCCCCGTGTGCTTTCTGATCGTGCGGAGGACTTCTACGTCCCGCCGATCACCCGCCTTGCGGTCCATCCACTTGGCCCCTCGACCGACCTTCACTTTGAAGGCCGTATGGCCCGCCTTTATTCCCATGTCGATTTCTTCGCGGAATCGATCTTTCCATTTCGAGGCGTAGTCCGGGAGCAGGTCGGCGAAGTAGATCGATCCATCGTAAACCGGCACTTTGGCCGTCCCCTTGCCGCCCAGCATGGCATGAATGGGTTTGCCTAGAATCTTTCCCGCCAAGTCCCACACAGGCATCGTGTCGGTTCCGAAAGGTCCGGAGACCTTT
>Ga0302117_10001514_pt1 | contig 11180 bp, 4 predicted proteins | sample AG5_322_MG_FD_203112 | JGI IMG/M metagenome (GOLD analysis project Ga0302117, IMG submission 203112) | Marine microbial communities from Western Arctic Ocean, Canada - AG5_32.2 | ecosystem: Environmental > Aquatic > Marine > Oceanic | place: Canada: Western Arctic Ocean | collected 2017-10-01 | reverse complement strand
ACTCAAAAGAGCGGGACTTACTGTCCAAGTTTTTGCTCGGAGTGACCTATCCGCCCGCACAGCGCCGGGCCTACGACAACGAGCTTAGCGCAAGGGCTGAGGAGGGGTTCGACCTTTTCCACATCAAGGGAGACAACGACCCGACCAAGCGAAAGCCCAACGTTTGCGGAGATTGCCACCGCATGCCTTTTTGGGTCAGCACCAACACCCCGGGCACGGGAATGGAGGCTCCAACTTGGAGAGGAGCTTACGATCGTTTCCTGATCCTGCCCCAAGGCAGGCTTAACATCATAGACTTCGACTTTTACCGACGAGTGGCCGAGGAAGGCATTCCCGAGCGAAAGATGTGGAGGTTCTCGTGGGGCGGACGGTCGAGGTTTGATCCCGTCTGGGACATGGTCCTCGAAGGCTCGACCGGATTCTCCGGTTCCTTGGGCCGTCAAGTCACCATCAATTCTTCGACCACGGAGGATAGCCTGTCCAATGATCTGCTTGATGCCCTCGAGCTTTCCGCATCCGAGGGCGCGGTCGTCCTGCAAGTGGAAGGACTGATCATCGAAGAAGGGAAGGGAAGGTCTGTCATCCTGCAGTACGATTCAACCCTGAAGGGAGGGAGTTACGTCGAGACTGCGGGCCAACGGAAAGCGTTCTCACGGGACGAGCTTTTCGAACAGGCGAATGCGAGCTGGTTCGTGGGAACCTTTACCGGGAGGCATGGCAAGAACGCTGATTACGACAACCCGCAGCCCGGCATCTGGGCTCAAGGGGCGATTGAGAAACAACGCGGAACTCAGAAGTTCCCCGTCCTGTCCAAACAGAACAAGACCATGGTGGTGAGCGGTCGGCACCTGAAGGAGGGAGCTTCCGTCATTGTCAACGGACGGAAGGCGGAAGGTTCGGTCAGGTTGGAGAGCAATGAACGGGTCGAGATCGAGCTCGCAAATCTTCCACCCGAAGGGATGCATTTCGTTCAGTTGCAGAACCCCGATGGCTTGTTCAGCAATGACTTCATTTTTCACGTCTCGGACAAAAAGGCAGAGCCACAGCAGTTGCGGGGAAAGCTGGAGGTAGCTATTTTCTCCGGAAACCTCGCCGAATTCAAGCGCTTGGTTGAATCCGGCGCCGACGTCAATGCGCTGTCCGAGGACGGCGGGTCTCCCCTGAGCTCGGCCGGCTTTCATGGCCGGCTCGAGCATGCTCGGTTCCTTCTCCAAAACGGAGCCAAGCCGACGGGAAGGAACCGTGACGGGAACACCCCCTTGCACATGGCGGCCTTCATGGGTCGCTCGGAAATCGTCAAGCTTCTCCTGTCCAAGGGAGCAAAGACAAGCCTTCGAAACAAAAAAGGAGAGTCCTCCATCGACACAGTTTCAGGGGAATGGAGCGAAGAGTTGGCCGGCTTTTATGGCTTCCTCAACGGTCTTACCCAAAATAAGGTCGACCTGCAGGAAATTCGCAAAGCCCGGCCCCGCATTGCAAAGTTGCTGAAGGACGGATCCAAGGCCAAGCTCCCCCTATGAAAGAATCCGAGCGTAAGCCAAATAAGCGCTGAACCTTCATCCTTTCTCTGATCCATCAATTTCGATGCAGCTTCACCTTACTTTTGCGTGTTTGTAAGAACATGAAAATCAATCCATTGAAATTATCCGTGAACCGAAGCTTGGTCGCAATGGCACTAGCAGTCACTCCGGGCCTTCCCGTTTTAGGCCAATCCGACCAACTTCCTGACGGACCCCATCCGTCGATTGCCGCGGGCCATCGATCGGCTTACTACAAGGATGGGGAAATTCACGTCAACCTGCTCGGTGAGCCCGAGGGCAAGCCCCTCACCACGGGTCACTGGGATTTCAAGCCTTCCTGGTCAAAGACGGGTGACAAACTGGTCTTCTTCCGCCGGTACGTGAACGATCCCAACGTCGGCAATTGGAAAACAGCCATTTGCATAATCAATGCCGACGGTACCAGCTTTCATCAAATTACCGATGCCACGCAAACCAACTTCAATCAGACCTGGACCCGAGACGGCAAAAATACTCCGATTTGGAACCGAAAGAACCCGAAGGGTGGGGGATACCACGTCATGGCTGGTAAGATCGGAGGCAAGCCCGGGGAGGAAGTTGCCCTCACTGACAAGGGTACTCACACTTGGGCCTACACATGCCTGACGGATGGTCGAATTGTGGTCAACCACGCTCATCCCGAGCAGGGCAGGGGCTATTTCCTGATGACCCCCAAACCCAAGGGCAAAGCGGTTTTCGAGAAGATCAAATGCGACTTGGCAAAAGGCGGATACCTGGATCGTTTGAGTTTGTCGGTCGACGAGACCAAAATCTGTTTCGAATACCAGAAAGGCTTCAAGCGCAAGGTTCCCGGCCGTACCTTGTACCTTGCCGATTTTGATGCCAAGACCCGTGCCATCACCAACGCCAAGCCTTTTGCCAATCAGGAGGACAAGCAGGTTTGGTTTGCCTACCCGCGCTGGACGCGCGACCAGTCCGCCATCATGTACCAGGCGGGCGGAGCGCTTTACCTGTATGATTTGAAGACCAAAAAGACGAGGAAGGTTTCCACGGTCGATTCGGCCGATTACCGCTATCCTCATGGGGAAGCGACCCCCAAATAGCCGATGGTTTCGACCGTTATTCGATGGGCAAAATGTCTATTCCTTTCAGGCTTCGCATGTCTTTTCCTGCAGGCCTGGGAGCGCCCCAACGTTCTGTTCATTGCCGTCGATGATTTGAACGATTGGGTCGGTTGTCTTGGAGGACACCCTCAAGCCAAGACACCCAATATCGATGCTCTTGCCAAACGGGGCATGCTCTTTGAGCAGGCCCATTGCGCCGCTCCGCTCTGCAGTCCTTCGCGTACCGCGGTCATGATGGGGCTCCGACCATCGACGACGGGCATCTACGGTAACCTGAACTGGTTTCGCGACTTGCCGCAGTATAAGGACTGGGTGACCCTGCCCCAATATTTCAGGAAGCACGGTTACCTCGCCTGGGGCGGTGGGAAGCTCTATCACCAAGCCCATGGCAAGTTCTCCGATGCAGAGGCGTGGGATCACGTCTATTCCACGCGCACCGGCACCATCCCTCCCCCAAAAAGCGAACGCTACAAGCATGGACTTCGCCCCAAGTTCGAATCCAATCCAATCATCGCCCGCCTCATCGACTGGGGACCGACCGATCATCCCATCGAGGCCAATCCCGACTGGAAGACCGCAGACGGTGCGGCCCAGTTCCTGCAACGGGATCACGACCAACCCTTTTTCCTCGGTTGCGGCATCTACCTGCCGCATCTTCCTTGGTATGCCCCGCAGAAGTTCTTCGACCTGCATCCACTCAAAGACATCGTACTTCCGCCCTACAAACCAGATGACTTTGACGACATCCCCACTACTGGCAAACGCATGGGCGAACGTCACGTAAAGCACATCCGGGAGAGCGGCAAATGGAAGGAAGCGGTGCAAGCCTGTCTGGCCGCCGATTCCTTTGCCGATGCCTGCGTGGGTCACGTGCTCGATGCCTTGGACAAGAGTCCGCAAAAGGACAGTACCATCGTCGTCCTGTGGGGAGATCACGGTTATGATGTCGGGGAAAAGAAATTCGCCAAGTCAGCGCTATGGGAACAAACCACGCGTACCCCCCTCATCATCAATTTGCCCGCAAAAATGGGCGGGAGCCCCAAGGCGAAAACCTGTACGCGCCCGGTCAGCCTACTCGACCTATATCCTACTTTGCTCGATCTTTGCGGCTTACCGAAAAACCCCAAGAACGAAGGTCGAAGCATCGTCCCGCTGGTTCGCAATCCAAAGGCCAAGTGGCCCTATCCCGCAGTGATCACCCACTCGCCTCACTGGCATGGCACCAATCATGCCGTTCGATCGGAGCGTATTCATTACATACATTATGGCAAGGGAGGCGAAGAACTCTACGAGGTGGCCAAGGACCCCCACCAGTGGAAAAACCTGGCCGAGCATCCCAAGTATGACCAAGCCAAAGCCAAACTTAAGAAATGGCTCCCCAAGAAAAACGCCCCGCACTTTCGGGCAGTCAAACCGTAACTTTTGGGAGCCACGGACTGTATATAGGTAGCGAACTGGTAACAATGAAACCCATCCCCATGTTAAATAATGAAACCTATCCTCACATTTTTATGCTCCCTGCTGCTGGTTTGCCCCGGTTTTGCTAAGGACAAACAGCCCAACGTGGTGCTGGTTTTTGCTGATGACATGGGGTACGGCGATGTGAGCGCGTATGATGCGAAGTCAAAGATCAAGACGCCTCATCTCGACCGGCTGCGTTCGCAGGGGATGATGTTTACCGATGCTCATTCGGCATCGGGAGTTTGCACTCCGAGTCGCTATTCGCTGCTGACGGGACGTTACAGCTGGCGGACAGCCCTCAAGCAGGGAGTTCTCGGCGGATTCTCTCCGCCCTTGATTGAGCTGAATCGCTTAACGCTCGGAAATCTCTTCAAGCAGAAGGGTTACGCGACGGCGTGCATTGGGAAGTGGCATCTCGGCATGAACTGGGCCGGCGGGAAGCGCGGCGATCAATCGCATTCGATGCGGAACGATTCAACCGGCATCGATTTTACCAAGCCGATTGAACAGGGGCCGACATCAAAGGGCTTTGATTACTACTTCGGCATCTCCGCGTCGCTGGATATGCCACCTTATGTTTTTATAGAAAACAACCGCGTGACGGCAGAGCCGACATCGTCGCTCAAACAGGAGGATACCGGCGGACGCCCGGGGCCTGCGACACCCGGTTGGCGACACAAACATGTCATGCCGAGCTTTGCTGACAAGGCCATCGAATGGATCGGGGAAAATAAGAAGAAACCGTTCTTTGTTTATATACCGCTGAATGCTCCACATACGCCGCATGCTCCGGGAGATGAGTTTGTCGGAAAGAGCGGCATGGATCGGTACGGGGACTTTATGATGGAAGTGGACTACACAATCGGCCGCGTAATAGAGTCTATCAATGCTCACGACCTGAAGGACGAGACACTGATCATTGTCACCAGCGATAATGGTCCCGAAACAGGAATGTTCTCTCGACGAAAGAGGTTTGGCCACGACAGTTCGTCACATTTTCTGGGAGCCAAGCGGGACAACTGGGAAGGTGGGCATCGCGTTCCATTCATCGCCCGCTGGCCAGGCGTGATCGCGCCGGGTTCGAAGTGCGACACTCCGTTCTCTCTTGTCGACATGATGGCGACATTCGCGGAAATTGTGTCTGTCGAACTACCCGAAGATCAGGGGGGCGACAGCGTCTCCATTCTTCCATTGCTGCAGGGCAAAAATGATGACTCTCGAGGAAACCATGCGATCATCCACCACTCATCGAGCGGTCGATTTGCGATTCGGAGGGGTGACTGGAAATTGCTGTTGCACGCAGGATCCGGAGGGAACGATTACGGAGCCGAAAAACACAGCAGCAGGCACAACGGAACGATCGAACAGAAGTCATCCAAAACCGCGAACCGCCAGCTCTACAACATGCGGACTGATCCGGATGAGACGACCAATCTGATCGAGAAACATCCCGAAGTCGTCAGTGAATTGAATGCTCTCGCCGGCGAATATGTCAGAAAAGGACGCAGCACGCCGGGACCTCACCAGAAAACCGTCCTGAAGAGCTGGTCCCAACTCGGCTGGCTGTCGCTGAATCCGGTTCCGAAGACGTCAGGAGACGCCTCAGAAACAAATCGAGCTACGCGCAAGCGGAAAAAGTAAACAGTGACTGAACAAATAACATGAAAACCTTCCTCACATTTTTATGCTCCCTGCTGCTGGTTTGCCCCGGTTTTGCCAAGGACAAACAGCCCGGCGATGTCAAACTGACTGAGCTACTAAATAAGATCGATTCCCAGGCGATGCCGGACTCGTATGTCGGCAAGAATCATCAGAAGTGGGTCGATACTCGAATGGCGAAGCTGACGGAGTCGCAGAAGGATCTACATGGGCGGCTCTGGGCGGCGAAGCGCAGGATGAACCCGAACAAGAATGTGGGCCAGTCGTTCATTAAGATTCTCCACTACGTTACCCGGGGCGAAAAGCTGGGACGAATCCTCACCGGCGACGGCTACGGACAACCCCAATACAGCCGGCATTTTGTCCAGTTGAAGGGAATCAAGCCTGGCGCGAAGACACAAATCCATGGACGGGTGACGAACGCGAAGGGCAGACCGATGGAGGGCGTGATGGTGACGGCGTATGACAAGGAACTGGAGATGAGCGCCTCTGTGTTCACCGGAGTGGACGGCAAGTTTGAACTGAACGGGCTTCGCAAGACTACGCATCAAGTGCGCATGCGGCAGCCCGGGAAACTCGACGAGCGGGTGGATGACGTGGAACCGGGTAGCGGCGCGTTGGCGGTCACTATGGAGCCGGCCAAGGGCGAGAAATTGCAGATGCAGCGTACGGCGGCGTCGGCGATGAGTCTGATGAAATGGGACAGCCTGCGCGACAAAGAGAATTTCAAAATGATGTGCACCTACTGTCACCAGGCTGGCACGGTTGGTTTTCGCACACCGGAGCAGCCGGTGGATTGGGAGACGATGGTCAGGCGCATGGATGGTTTCGGCGGGCTGTATCGGCATACTCAGAAGACTATCGTCAAGCAGCTGCTGGACACCTACACGCGGGCTGCCGAGTCTCGTTGGCCAGAGTATGTCCCGCCACCGCCTCCGACCGGATTTGCCGCGAAGGTGAAGATCCGCGAATGGGACATCGGCATACCCTTGAAGGCTAATGTGCATGACCTCGAGCCCGGTCCGCCTGGAACCATGTACGCCGTAGACATGGGACAAGGAGCGATCGTTGAATTGGATATCGAAACCGGCCAACGGACGGTTTTTCGTATGCCGCCTGGAGCCCGTGCTCCACATTCGATCGAACCGGACAACGATGGTAATTATTGGGTGACGCTTTGTGCCTCCGGGCATATGGGCAAGTTCGATCCGAAGACCACGGACATCACGATCTGGTCCAGCGCGGAGGCTCCCGCCAAAAACGGATCGTTCCCGCACACATTGCGCGTAAACCCGAAAGATCCAGAAGGATTGATCTGGTATACGGACGCGGGGCGCAACTCAGTGTTCTACATTCATCCGAAGACGGGTTATGTGAAGGAGTATCATCTGCTTGAAAAGAATCAGGCGGTTGCTGCTGGCAAGGGCGAGTCGCGCGGGTTGACCCCTTACGGTCTGGACTTCGCACCCGATGGCTCGATCTGGTATTCCAAGCTAAACGCCAATCGCATCGGTCGCATCGATCCGAAGGCACCGGACGGGGACATCAAGGAATGGAATCCACCCTTTCGCGGACCGCGCCGGCATCACGTCGATCAGGACGGTATCGTGTGGGTGCCGGGCTTCGGATCCGGTGTGCTGGGCCGATTCGATCCCAAGTCGGAGCAATGGATGACCTACGCACTTCCTGACTACGACAATCAGATCCCCTACGCCCTCAATATCGACTCCAAGGGCATCGTCTGGATCTGTGGCACGGGCAATGACACGATCGGTCGCTTCGATCCTAAGACCGAACGGTTGATCGAGATCCCAATGCCGAAGCGGGTCACCTTTACCCGCGAGATCGAGTTTGACGAAGAGGGCAATGTCTGGACCTGCAATTCCAACGGCCCCACACGCCATATTGAAGGTGGACGTGGATCCTTAATTCGGATCGAACTGCCGAAAGGCAAGCCTGCGGCGGACGAGGGTGTGAAGCTGAAGCAAATCGTCCTACCTCACCATCAGGTCGACTATGTCCGTCAGGTTTCGTGGCACAAATCCCCATACGGCGAGTTGCTCAAGAAGATCGACGCCATGCCGGCGCCGAAAGGTATCCCGGTCAACAAGACGCTCGACAAGCACTTCAAGAAGCGAATGGCGAGCTTCACCGAAAAGCAGCGAGGCCGGTTCAATACCTTGCGCCAAGGAATGGATCGCGTTGATCCCAACATGGAAAATCGCGGGCTTTCGTACCTCAAGATTCTCGAATACATCCATCATAATGAGAAGTAGATGGAGTGAATAGTAACTGAACTATTAAGAATGAATACCATCCTCACATTTTTATGCTCCCTACTTCTGGTTTGCCCCGGTTTTGCCAAGGACAAACACCCGAACGTCGTCACTCTGCTCGTCGACGACCTTGGCTATCGTGACCTCGGTTGTTACGGGGGGCCCGTGAAGACCCCGGTCCTCGACAAGTTGGCCGCCGGTGGCGTGCGCTTCACTGATTTCCACTCGGGCGCGCCGAGTTGTTCCCCTTCGCGCGCCACCTTTCTCACGGGCCGCAACCACCGTCGCACCGGAGTCTACTCCGTAATCACCGAACGTCTTCACAGGATGCATCTCTTGAAGAGCGAAACGACCATCGCGGAGGTGCTCAAGGAAAACGGCTACGGCACCGCCCACTTCGGTAAGTGGCACCTCGGCATGCCCGTCCAGAATCGCGAGAATCCCACCCCCGGGGATCATGGCTTCGACTACTGGTTCGGCCTCGTCAACGGCCCGGGCCCCAGCCACAAGAACCCGACCCAGTTTCTGCGCAATGGTAAACGCGTGGGACAGATAAAAGGCTACTCCTGCCAAATCGTCGTCGATGAGGCCCTCACCTGGCTCGCTGAAAAGCGCGACGCGGACGAACCCTTCTTTCTCAATCTCTGGTTCAACGAACCCCACGCCCCGATCGCGGCCCCCGACGAGATCGTCTCCCGGTATGGCGCGCTCAACGATCAAGCCGCGATCTACAGCGGTACCATCGATAACACCGACCGGGCGATTGGTCGCCTCGTCGCCAAGCTCGAAACACTCGGCGAGCTCGACAACACCATCATTGTCTACTCTTCTGACAACGGCAGCTACCGACAGGAACGCAGCGGAGAACTGCGTGGCCAAAAAGGATCGCTCTTCGAAGGCGGGCACCGCGTTCCAGGGATCATTTACTGGAAAGGCAGAATCCCCGGCGGTCGCGTCGAGGATGAGCCGGCAGGAGCGGTCGACCTCCTTCCGACCCTCTGCGGGTTGATCGGCATCGAAAAACCCGCGAAGGTCCATCTCGACGGATCCGACCTCGCGCCTCTGCTCACCAAGTCAGGCAACTTCAAGAGACATCAGCCCCTATTCTGGATGAGTGAGGGGCCCATGGCCATGAGAGTGGGGGATCACACTCTATTTGCATCCGTCACTGCGAAATCGTCGATCGACTTCAAAGCCGCCGATCGACTCACGGAGCAAATCAAGAAAGTCCTCGGCGATGATCTCGAGAAGGTGCTGGACGGAAGGGATGTTAAGGATCTTCGCTCCCGCCTATTTAACCACGGGAGATTAGCCAATCCCGAGGCCGATCGCCTGAAGAACCAACTTCGGGACTTGTTCTACTTCAACGAAGCGTGGATCCCCGAACTCAAAAAGAGCGGGATCGGCCGTGTTCAACTGTATGACCTATCGAAGGATCCCGGTCAGCAAAATGACATTGCGAAAGAGCGCCCCGATCTCGTCGCCCGATTGAAAAAGCAGGCTGCTGCCATCCACCGAAGCGTCATGGCCGAAGCTCCGGAATGGCTCACTCCGGAAGAACAGGCCGCCGTGAAGAAGCCCCAAGAAAATAAACCCGATCGACCAGCCACCGGAGCACCCGAGACCGATACCGCGAAGCTCCTCGCCCGCATCGACAAGAATGACCTTCCCAAGGGCTACCACGGAAGCCGCCACCAGGCCTACGTCGACAAGGTCATGGCCGGTCTCAAGCCCGAACAGCTCGCCCGGGTCGGCAAACTCTGGAAAGAAAAGCGCCGCCTCGGTTCCGACATGCCCAATCCGGGAGCCTCCTTCGTCAAAATCCTCACTCACGTCGCCACGGAGGCAGGAAAAAGCAAACAGCCCAACGTTGTTTTCTTGCTTGCCGATGACCTGGGCTGGAAGGATATCGGCTGCTATGACGGCCCGGTGAAGACGCCCGCACTCGATACACTCGCCGCCAAGGGCATTCGCTTTACTGATTTCCATTCAGGTGCGGCGGTCTGTTCGACTTCTCGAGCCACAATCTTGACCGGACGGCATCACATTCGTGCGGGCCTGTACAGCTGGATCATGAATCACATCCAGCATTCGCATCTACTCGAACGCGAGATCACGCTCGCCGAAATACTCAAAGCCCACGGATACACCACTGCACACATGGGCAAATGGCACCTTGGGACGTCCTCAGGTAAATTAAAAAAACCAACCCTCAACGATCACGGGTTTGATTACTGGTTCGCAACTGCCAATAACGCAAACCCAAGCCACCTCAATCCGGTCAACTTTGTTCGCAATGGTAAACGCCTTGGCCAGCTCAAAGGCTACTCCTGTCAACTCGTGGTCGATGAAGCCATTCATTGGCTGGAAAAGGAACGCGACCAAAAAAAGCCATTCTTCCTGAACCTGTGGTTCCACGAACCGCATGCGCCAATTGCCGCACCGGACGAACTCGTGAAGCCCTATGGCACACTGAAGAATCCCGGCGCTATCTATTCGGGCACCATCGATAACACCGACCGCGCCATCGCTCGACTCCTCAAGAAGCTGCACGCCATCGACAAGCCTGAGAACACCATCATCATTTATTCCTCAGACAACGGCAGCTACCGCCCCGATCGCGTGGGTCATTTGCGCGGCATCAAGGGCAGTAACTATGAGGGAGGCATCCGCGTGCCGGGAGTTTTTTATTGGCCCGGTCACATCCCTTCCGGACGAACCGAGGATGAACCTTCGGGTCTGGTGGATTTACTCCCCACAATCTGTGGATTGGTGGGCATCAATAAACCTGAGGGTGTACACTTGGATGGAGCTGATCTCTCACCACTGTTGACTGGAAAAGGCAAGTTCAAGCGAAAGCAACCTATTGCTTGGATTAGCCCACTCTCCGGACCTGCACTTTCCATTCGTGATGGTGATTGGAGCTTATGCGCTCACGTAGCCTATGAGTTTCCCAAGGACAAAAAAAAGATGGCTCAGCTTTATAAGGAAATTGAGGCCACCCTACGCCGCAATGGCACTTACGAAGACGAATTACGCGGAGAAACACTCGCCAGTCAAATTCATGAGGGTTTTAAGGATAAGGAAGCAGAAAAACTACGCGGGCAGTATATTCAACTTAACATGTTCAATGAAAACTG
>Ga0302117_10001507_pt1 | contig 11209 bp, 9 predicted proteins | sample AG5_322_MG_FD_203112 | JGI IMG/M metagenome (GOLD analysis project Ga0302117, IMG submission 203112) | Marine microbial communities from Western Arctic Ocean, Canada - AG5_32.2 | ecosystem: Environmental > Aquatic > Marine > Oceanic | place: Canada: Western Arctic Ocean | collected 2017-10-01 | reverse complement strand
TGACCAGTCGACAAGAAAGTCGTTATAGGCCTGCACACATTCGAGCATAAGCGCCGGTTCTTCGAGGCGAAGGAAGCCGCCCGAACCAAAGCCACCGAGGTTCGGATAGAGAACCATCCCATGAATATCTTCTTCGTCCATCAGCGCGAGTCGCGCATCAGCATCAAAGGAAGCTTTCGGAATATCGTCGTATCCCATAGGGACGTTAGGGTACGTGTCATCATGTCCGGCCATCGTATAGAAGCCGGGACCGCCAGCAGGCGTATCGCCGATGAACCACATGTCGCGGCCTTCGATCCGGCGAATGTGGGGAACCTTGTTGCCCCATTTACTAGCGACGCGATCCGTCCAGACTCCGGCCGGCTCGGTGATATGGGTGTCGACGTCGATCACCTTGTAGCGGTTAAACATTTTCTCGGTCATAGATACTTCTCCTCTGAAGCCTCGAACTCTAGTCGATTCGCGGGCAGGCTTCCGCCTCGAATTCAGCGAATTTTGGGGAGGATTCCGACGTCCCGCTGACGCCCGCTCCGTCTCGGCTTCGCCCTGAGCCACGAAAAGCGCCGCCGACCAGCGACGATTTTCCGTCATTGACTGCAATCGTCCGAATCGTTCCGCTCAACACACTCGTCCCGCGGGACGCAGCGACCGGCTTGGTCTCGTAGACAGCCGAGCGGGTCGGCAGCGAACATCTTCGACGAGGCCAGAGTCAATCTTCCGGCATCAACATCCCGAGCCCGACGATTGACTCGCCGCCGACCAACGAGGACTATCAGAGAACCATGCCAGCCGCTTTGCCACGAAGTCGTTGGGGCACGGCCGCTCGTATTGCAAGGAGCACCCGAAGCCATGATTCTCGGCGTCCACCACGCAGCGATCGCAGTCCCTAACATGCAAGCAGGACTCGATTTCTATTGCGACGTCCTTGGCTTCACGGTCTGTAGCGAAGCGACCCTGCCCGCCGGCATTGATGTCCTTGCACGAGCGTTCGGCCTGGATGACGCCGGCTGCAAGGTTCGGATGATCCAAAAGGGAGGGAGCTTCCTAGAGCTTTTCGAGTTCGACACCGCGCTCGACGGAGATCCCGCGCGTCCGGTGAATCAGACGGGCCTCACGCATATTGCGGTCGCGAGCGATGAGCCAGACGCGGACCGAAAGATGCTCGAAGAGGCAGGCGTCGTCTTTAACGCGCCGCTCTTCGGCGCAAGTCCGTCGCGCTTCGCATATGGTCGGGACCCCTTCGGCAATGTGATCGAGCTACTCGAACATAATCCGAATGGGCCGGCCGGGCGGCGCTTCGAATAGCGCGCGCCGCGCGGCTGAACATCTGCGCCCCCTTAGGCACCATTTTTTGACGCCTCCCTAAAGCGTCATCCTTTGACCGCCATCCACGCGGAGGAACTGGCCGGTCACCATCTTCATCCGGTCAGAAAGAAAGAGCACGACGGACTCGGCAACATCTCCGTCTTCCGGCACCTCTCCCAACGGGAAGAGCGCCTTGAGTTCGGCGAGAATCTCGTCTTCCGAAATCCCACGCTTTTTGGCCTGCCAGGTGACGTAGCCCTGGACCGGCGGTCCCCACATCCAAGTGGGGATCACGGAGTTGACGCGGATCTTCTTCGGGCCAAGCTCAGCCGCGAGATGAATCGCGACAGAGCGAAGCGCGGCCTTGGAGGCTGAATAGGCAAGCTGCGGTGACGGCGGCGGATGATCCGTCGATTGCGAACCGATGAGAACGACTGCGCCGCCCCCAACGCGCTCGAAAGCCGGCGCGCACGCGCGAATCAACTGCACCGATCCTACAACGTTCACTTCGGTCGCCTGTATGAAGTCGCTCGCCGGCGTGCTCGCGAGATCACCCATCGGCTCGGCGGCTGCGACTTGCGCAAGCCCGTCGAGTCGCCCGAAGCGTTCTTCTGCTGCCGCCACAATCGACTGGCAAGCTTCCTCATCCGTAATGTCAAAGGGATGCGCCAGCACTCGCTCGCCGGTCGGGTCGAGCTCTTTGGCGATGGTTTCGAGCTTTTCGCCGTTCCGGGCACCTATGACGAGTTGGCCACCATCGCGCAGGACTCGCCGAGCAATTTCACTGCCGAGTCCCGGACCTACACCCGAAACGAGGATCGTCTTATCTTTCAGAATCATGCTGGGGTCCTTTTGTCGACCGATAGAATCGATCGGTTCGCATAACGTGCTTCAACAAAGGCGGCGAAGCAGATCATCGTTGCGATGAATTCATCCTAGGCATGCGGTTGGATAGTCAACCGATCGCGCCAAGTAAACATCGTTGACTGAGACTAGCTCCAATCGTATGCCCAAATGCAATGACCACTGAGACCCATAGCTAGAGGACCACGCCGATGAATTTGGGGCGCGCCCAAATCGAAGAAGCGTTCGATCATATGGACGTGCTTCGCGCCCGTTCCTCTGCGGCCGAAGATTGGTCGATCTGACCCGAGGGCCTGACCGAAGACGTCGAATTTCACGATGTGACCTATGGCGAGTATCGCGGGCGAAAAGCCGTGACTGATTTTGTCGTGCGAGTCCACGCACTCTTTCCGCACCTTCGAGATGAACGCGACTGGTCTTTGATCGTACCCCCAAACCGCGCCGGAGCGCCTAAAGTAAGTCACGTCCTCAGCAAAAGAAGGTTCCCACATGACCGCATCCTCAGAAGCTCCATCCAAGGCCAAAACCGAGCTCGTCCTCCGCTCTTGTCCGATTTGCGAAGCCTCCTGTGGCCTCCGCATCTATGTCGACAAAGAAGCGAAATCGATTGAGCGGATCGAGGGCGACCCTGACGACTTCAGAAGCCGCGGCTACTTGTGCCCGAAGGCCTATGCCATAAAAGGTGTGTACGAAGATCCGGATCGCCTCCACCGACCGATTCGCAAGCTCAACGACGGCACTTGGGAGGAACTCGGCTGGGACGAAGCCCTCGACCTAGCAGCGAACAAGCTCCGTGCGATCCAGGAGGCCCATGGCACCCATGCCGTCGGCCTATTCGTCGGCGAGCCGACCGGGCATGATGTTGGCGCCCTGCTCTACACGACGCATTTCATCATGACCTTCCAGACCCCGCGGATGTTCTCCTCGGCCACGATGGACCAATTCCCGAAGCAAGTCTCGCTCACCCGAATGATCGGCGATGGCGAGATGTACGTGATCCCCGATATCCACAGAACGGATCTCTTCATCTGCATGGGCGGAAATCCGCTGGCCTCCCAAGGCAGCTTGATGGGAACGCCTAACGCGAAGAAGGCCATTCGCGCTGTGAGCGAACGCGGCGGCCGCGTCGTCGTCATCGATCCGCGCAAATCCGAGACCGCAGACATAGCGAACGATCACTACTTCATTAAGCCAGGCAGCGACGCCTACTTCTTGGCAGCTATGTGCCAAGTCATCTTCGAAGAAGACCTCGTTGCCCTCGGGCGCTTCGCCGAGTTCACGGACGGCGTCTCCGAAGTAAAGGAATTAGTCGCGCCCTTCACACCAGAAGTGGTCGCAGCGGCGACCGGGATGGACGCTGACGTCATCCGCGAACTCGCGCGTGCTTATGCGACGACGCCGCGAGCGGCGCTCTATGGCCGAATAGGCACCTGCACCCAGGAATTTGGCACCCTCGCGAGCTGGCTGCTCGACGTCGTCGCGATCCTAACGGGTCATTTCGACGAAGTCGGTTGCATGATGTTTCCGCGACCCGCAACGGGCGATACAGAACCAGGGCGTCAAAACCCAGAGATGCCCGTTGGACTCTGGAAAACAATCGCGCGGCAGCTCCCTCTCGTAGATGGGCAGCTGCCGGCCGGCACAATGGCCGAGGAGATAGAAGAAGCCCAGGCCGGCGACCAGCGAATGCGCGGCCTCGTCACGGTTGCTGCAAATCCCGTTCTTTCCGCCCCTAACGGGAATCGCCTGGCGGCTGCGACGAACGAACTCGACTTTATGGTTTCGGTCGACATCTATCTGAACGAAACCACCAGTAATGCCGACCTGATCTTGCCAACCCGCGTACATGCGGAGCGCGGGAACTACGACCTCGTCTACACGCGAACGAGCTCCCACAACTACGCTCGCTATTCGCCGCCGATCTTCGAGCCCGAAGCCGGCCTCCTCGACCATTGGCAGGTCCTGCTCGAACTCGCAGCGCGGATCAACGGAAAGACCATCCAAGAGGTCGATGCCGAAGCGCTCGACGCGCTGATTGAAAAGATCACGGCGCCGGGTGCTCTGTGCGAAGGCGTTTCCCGCGAGACGATCCTCGCCGCCATCGGAGACGAGATCGGCCCCTTCCGAATCTTGGATCTCCAACTCAGGAGTGGACCCTACGGTGATCATTTCGATCCGAACAAAGAGGGCCTATCCCTCGCGAAGCTGATGGAAGTCGAGGGCCCCGTCGACCTCGGCCCACTCAAGCCGCGACTCCCCGAGGCGCTCAAGACTGCAAACGGCCGCCTTCCCTTGGCGCATCCGTATATCACTGCAGATCTTCCGCGACTACATGCCGCCCTCGAAGACCGCTCCCGCGCGGACCGCATGGTTCTGATCGGCCGACGGCAGGTGCGCAACATGAACTCCTGGCTGCATAACGTCCCAGTCCTCGCCAAGGGCAAGAGCCGATGCACCCTGCTCATGTCTCCTGATGACGCGCTTCGCCTCGGCATCGAAAACGGCGGCAAAGCGCGCGTCCGCTCCCGCTCGGGCGAAGTCATCGCCGAAGCCCAGGTCAGCTCCGAAATGATGCCCGGCGTCGTGAGCCTTCCTCACGGCTTCGGGCATACTCGCCCCGGTTCCCAACTCGGCGTCGCCGCAGTCAAGCAACCCGGCGTCAATGCAAATCAACTCACTGACGAGATGCCTCTCGACGTCCCGAGCGGCACGCATATCGCAAACGGGATCCCGGTTGAAATCGAGGCGGCCTAGCAGAGCCGGGGCGGCCGAAAAACGCCAGAGATTGAATCCGCCCGTCGACTCCAGCTCAATTACAACGCGCAGCTGCGAGCCATGATTTCGCCCTTCCTCGATCGGGAGTTTCAAAAAGCTTAAGGCGTGACCGACCTAAGAAGGAGATTTCCGGGAGCGAAGGAACGCCAGATACTTCAGGAGCTCCTCCTCTTCTTCGGCCGTGAGGTCGTCGATCGCGAAAGCCGCCAACCGTCTGCGCCGGCCGACTTTTTTGCCCTGGGGTGGCAGCAGGTAACCGGCCTTCTCCATCAGTGTCTCGTAAGGAACAACATAGACCTCGGCCAGGCTGTGAAGGACGTTCGGCGAGGGTTTCTTGATCTTGCCGTTTTCGAGCTGACTCAGGTATGCGTTCGAGACAGCATTCCCTGTCGCTTGCTCGACTTCTCGGAGAGAAAAACCCTTGGCCTTTCGCAGATCCGACAGCACGACGCCCAGCTCGCTGGGCTTCGCCACAAAGCCGGACCTCCGAGCCTTCGTCGCCACTGCCTTTTTGCGCGCAATCATCAATTCGTACCGGGAGACATCCCGTTTAAGAATTTGAAGAGGTCGCTATTCGTCGAGAGAACCAGTGTAGTTTCGCTTGAGAGAATGGATTCGTAAGACTGCATCGTGCGTGTGAATTCATAGAACTCAACGGCCGCCGAACTCTGGTTGTACGCCGCGGAGTACACTTCCGCTGCCTTCGCATCGGCCTGGCCGCGAATCTCTTCCACTTCACGGTATGCCTCCGATTGGATCTTATTCAGATCTCGCACCCGGTTTCCCCGAATTCGCGCCGCTTCTCCGTTGCCTTCCGAAAGGAAGCGTTCGGCGATCTGTCGTCGTTCGGAAATCATTCGGTCGTAGATCTTCGGTCGTACGCTTTCGTTGTAGTTGATGCGCTTGAATCGGATGTCGAGGAGATCGATACCGAAGACGAGAACCTTTTCCGCCGCCGCCGCGAAGATCTCTTGTTCTACGCGCTTGCGGCCTTTCTGAATCGGAACGAGCAACCCCATGTCTTCATCCTGGCCCGATTCGCCGAGCAGAGTGTCGCGAAGCGGCACGCGATCCTTGGTCGTCCGAATGATCTCAATGAGTTCATGTTTGGCGACGGCGTTTCGTGTCTCACTTCCCAGTATGTCATCCAGCCGCGATAGAGCGCTGCGCTCGTCGCGCATGCGCAGGAAGTACTGGAGAGGATCGGTAATTCGCCAGCGGGCGAAGAGATCCACTGAGATGTAGAGCTTGTCCTTCGTGGGCATATCCGAGGGTCGGCCGTCCCATTCGAGCACTCGACTGTCGATCGGATTGATTTCCTGGATGAATGGAATTTTGAGCTTCAAGCCAGCGGTCGTAACGGGGGCCCCTACTGGCTTGCCAAATTGCGTGATAATCACCTGCTGGACTTCGTTGACGACGTAGATCGAGTTCATCGCCGCATAGGCGAGTAGCCCAAGGATCAATGCAGCTGCGAGGCGGGTGCTTTCCTTCATGACTTTTCTCCCTTACGTGGGTCGAGGTTCAAAAGCGGCAGAAGATTGCGTGTCCCTTCGTCGATGATCACCTTGTTGCGAATGCTAGGCAGAACGCTTTGTAGGGTTTCAACATAGATGCGGCGACGCGTGACCTCGGGGGCTTTTTTGTATTCTGCAAACAAGTCGCTAAAGCGAGCGACGTCACCTTCCGCCTCGTTGATTCGCTTCAACCGATAGCCATCGGCCTCCCGGATTCGCTGATCCTTCTCGCCCTCCGCCAGTGGGATCACCTTGTTGTAGTCGCGACGGGCTTCATTGATCAGCTTCTCTTTTTCCTGCTGCGCCTGGTTCACCTCGTTGAATGATTCCTGGACAGGCTCCGGCGGGTTGATGTTCTTCAGCTGGACCTGGTCGATGCTGATGCCCATCGCGTATTTGGTCGCAAGCGCCTGCATCTTCGTCAGGGCCTCCGACTCAATCTCTTGTCGCCCGATCGTGATCACCTCATCTACAGTTCGATCACCAACGACTTCACGCATAACAGATTCGGACACGTAGCGAAGCGTCTCAGCAGGCTCGCGAACCTCGAATAGATATTTCACCGGCTCCGAAATACGATATTGAACCACCCACTCGACGAGCGCCGCGTTTAGGTCCCCCGTCACCATCTGCGTCTCTTGCTTGCCGTTGTGTCGACGCGACCCCTGATAGGGATCTCTTGCGCCAGGCGTCGTGAAGCCGAACTCCTGCTTGAGTTGTCGCTTCACCGGAAGGATAGTGATCACGTCAACGCCGAGGGGCAGCTTGAACTGCAGTCCGGGCTGAACCTCTTTGAGGTAGCGACCGAAACGCTGAACGACAGCGACGGAGTCACTCGGAACCGTATAAAAGCTCGTCCATGCGCAGAGCGCGGCTAGCGCGAGTATGGCGGGAACGATCAACCCGCGAGGGCCACCCACCTGAGCAAGTCGCTCCCTCCCCTGCTCAAGAAGATCGTCCGTCTCTGATGCCATGCGTGATAGTCCCTATCTGCTCTTAAGCGGCGCGCGAGTAAGAACTCAAGGTACGGCCTCATGCTTGACATACCAAGCAAATTATCTTCCTGTTTGATAAACTTTGCAATTGATGCACCACGAGCAGACAACTCCTCAGCTTCCCTAGGCGGCGGAGGGGATCAGAGATGGCACCGCTCTCTTAGCGCGATCACGAACTCGCTTTAGATGTCCTCCCGATCACCGCGGTCCGCCGATCCTCCTCAAGAGCACGCTACGAACCCGAGTCCATAGCTAGGCTGCCGCGGAGATGAAGTTCCAAGCTTCACGCCGCGGCGCATACGATTGGAAGGAAACGGATATGTGGGAAGATCTGAGTCGATCGTTGCAACGCCTCTGGCGTCTTTTGAATCGAGGCGCAACCGAGCGGCGAACTGAGAAGGCCCGATCACGCTTTTGGGCAGAGGTGAGCGAGGGCCAGAAAGAGGCCGAGACCAAGCGTCGCCCTTGAGCCAGATTTGCACGCGTGGATACTTCTTGACGTGACGGGCTAAGGGTCTCCCGGCGGCAGAGCCGCCGACTCTATTTGACACTCTTTGAAGGAAATTCATGCAGAACGTTTTGATCACAGGTGCCAATTCAGGAATTGGCCGAGCCGCGGCCGTCCGCTTTGCCCAGGCGGGTCATCATGTCTTTGCCGCAATGCGCGACCTCGCTAAGAGTGGAAAGCTACTCGCTCTCGCGTCCGCGGCGGGCGTCCAAGACAATATCGAACCCGTCAAACTCGACGTCACAGACGAAGAGTCGGTCAAAAATTGCTTCCTTCGAATCGCACCTATCGACGTTCTCGTCAACAATGCGGGAATCGCTTGGAATGCCGCGGTTGAAGACGTGGAGATCGATTCGGCTAAGCAGGTCTTCGAAACGAACTACTGGGGCGTATTGCGTTGCATTCAGGCCGTGCTCCCTAGGATGCGAGAGCGCCGCGCCGGCACGATTGTCAACGTGAGTTCAGTCATGGGACGCGTCGCCGGGATCGGCCAGCCGATCTATGCCTCTTCGAAGTGGGCGCTCGAATGTCTCAGCGAGAATCTCGCCCAAGAAATGGCCCCGCATAACGTGCGCGTAATCGTGATCGAGCCTGGTGTGACGCGGACAGCGATTCTCGCCAAGAACGCTGACTACCCCACCCCGACGCACTACGAGTCGGCCTACCGGCGCATGATGCAGTTTCATGAGAAAGGTGCGCTGGCAAATGCCACTTCCGAATCTGTCGCCGATACGATCGTTTTCTCACTCGAAGATCCCAAACGGCTGCTTAGATACCCCTGCGCTTGGGCCGGTACAGAAATGACCGAAGGCCGCGCACAGATATCAGACGAGGATTGGGTCCAGCTTGGTGCCGAGACTGACGACAATGCGTATTACGACGCGTTCGAGAAGCTCTTCGGGCTAGATCTTCGCACCGACGGATAGAGCATCCCTAACACTCCCACGAGCTACGGGATCCACGAGACTCAGTCGCGGAGCTTTAGAAGCGAGGCCAGCGTCCGATCAGCCTGCTCCGATGAAAGCCGTCCTGCGACAACTTCACGCTCAAGGATGGCGCGGAGCCCGTCGAAGCCCATCTCCGCGAGAATCTCAAAAGGCCCCTGCCGCAAGCTGCTCGCCGTCCTCCAAGCGAGATCGATATCCTCCCTCGTCGCCACTCCCTTCGCTGCGAGCACGATCGCGCTACGCAGCAAGACTGTATGAAGTGCGTCGGAGGCAATTCCTGAGACCGGCTCGGCTTCCAAAAACCCTGGCTCGCGAAAACTAGGGGCCGCGTAGTCGTAGAAGCCACGGCCCGCCTTGAGGCCAACCTTTCCACTCTCGAGATACCTCGTGAGGAACGGAACAACGCGCTCTCTAAAAGACTCGCGCTGTGGGTCGGGGGACGGGTGCTTCCAACTGTCGAGCATGAGATCGAGGCCAAAGAGATCCATCATGCCGAAGGGACCTAGAGGCGCCTGCCTATCGATCATCCACGCACGATCCACCTCTTCGAAGCTCGCATGCTCATCAAGCAAAAGTCCAGCGGCCGCTCGAAGGACCGGGCCATTCATCGCGTTAAATACGTAGCCCGGATATTCCTTCTTCATGACAAGAGGAACGGCGCCGAGGCTCACAACGTAGCGACGCAGGATATCGATTGTCTCGGGCGACGTTCGAGGTCCACCAACTATGTCGACGAGCAATGCGCCTAGATGAGAGTGCAAAGCCGCAAAGCGGTCTCCGCGGCCGACGGCATCTTCGAGATCTGACACGAGTAAGCTCGATGTGTTAGTCGTAAGAATTGTATTGCTTGGGCAGAGCGAATCCAAATTCGCATGAATCTCGCGCTTGAGCGCCCGGTCTTCGAAGACGGATTCGCTCACCAGGTCGGTCTTTGCCACAGCCTTTGCTAGGTCCGGTTCCAGCGTAACGCGACCACGAGCCTCGCTCGCTGCTCCTGCTGTACAAAATCCCGTCTGAACCAAAAAACCGGCGGCACCATCATGGCGTTCCCCGACGGAGGCGAGATTCTCTTCGCGAGCATCGTGGAGGATGACCTCGTATCCGGCGATCGCAGCAACCAGCGAGTTCGCTGACCCCATCGTTCCCGCACCTATATAGAGGACGGTCTTCACTTCTTCGATCGTCATGCTCGAAACCCTCCGCTCGCAGATAACATCACGAAATCGCCCGCGGCAATTGGTCAAACAAGATGAGGTTCGTCGATCCCTCCGTCACGAGAGCAGGCTTCTGCTCGAGAATCGGGAGACCTGCGAGGGCATTGGCAATATGGAATTGCGTCGGATTCTGCTCCCAGGTCAGCTCGTGCCAGTTGATCGAACCTTCGCCCACCCGAATGGACGTGAACTCGTTCTGCGACGGATAAACCGTCGGCTCGCTCGTCGTTCGCCCGAAGCCGCTCACGCCCGGCAAGTAACGCCAGGCCATGGGAACATCCTCGGCCTGCTCATCTTCACCCGCCTTGATCTCTTCCTCCGTCGCGTCACGCAGATTGCTGACCGACATGTCCACAATTTTGTGGCCAAAATGACTAGCGCTCGCACTCCAATCGCCGGCAATCACACTGTGATCGGGAATATCGGCGTACACCTTGGGAATCCCCTGCAGTTCGCGTCCCGTAAGGATCGGGTCTGCCAGGTTCTCCCACATAACAAGTGTGTACTGTCCCTTGAGTTGATCCTTCTCGCCGTTGAATACGACGGATGCATTCACAGCGATCATGTTGTAGCCATGACCTGCCAGCCAATCGACTTGGCGGTTACGCGCATAGAAGACCGAAATAATCGCTTCCTCTCCGACCTCGAAAGGCGCCGGAAGATACTTCGCCAACGCGTCTCGGTCGGTCCGATAGGAGAGGACCATCGACGTAACGTCGCGATACCATCCACTCGCTTTGGGGTTCATGGGCCGCGGGCCAAAATGCGCCGGCATGACGTAGCTGGCCTTCTTTTCGAATTCAAACACGATGGACTCGCTTCCTTGATCGTATAGGGGCCGAAACTAGTTCAGCGATTGCGGCCGGCCGGAGCCGAGCGAGGAGAGGCGGTGACCCGCTGGTGCCGCGCGGAGTGCAACGCCAGTCCGTGCATTAGCTGCCATCCACCGGCAGCGAGCAAAGAGACGCCGCCCGTGATTGCAAAACTAGGCGTTGTGGCGATAGGCCGCCACGTGTCCCGATTCTAGAATCGGGCGTATACACGACCGTACAGACCTAGAACCGGAAGCCCATTTCCTCGACAG
>Ga0302117_10001505_pt1 | contig 11217 bp, 12 predicted proteins | sample AG5_322_MG_FD_203112 | JGI IMG/M metagenome (GOLD analysis project Ga0302117, IMG submission 203112) | Marine microbial communities from Western Arctic Ocean, Canada - AG5_32.2 | ecosystem: Environmental > Aquatic > Marine > Oceanic | place: Canada: Western Arctic Ocean | collected 2017-10-01 | reverse complement strand
TCGTAGGCAAGGGACCCCCATCGTGTGGCGACTTGTCCTTTCCGCACCATATTTGTTTGCGTCATAATTCCAAGTTCAACACCATCGGACCCTCGGAATATCCACTTAATATTGAGACGCTTATAGGTTCCTCTGAAAGCAGCGTCCGTCGCGTCTGGCCCCGTCGTATCCGAGAGGCTCACGACGCCGTAAATACGTATGGTGGCGGCGTCGAACGAGGCCGCCACTGGAACTCCCGCCCGACGCAGAACCACCTCAAACGCCCGCTGCAGGCTTTTGTTTCCGTCACCCGTCGCGCCTGTAACCGAGGCGACGCCGAGAAGCGGGCGTGGGGGCGGCTTGTGAACAGGGGTTTCTTGCTGCAACAATCTGGAAATCACCTTCGCAATCGTCTGCGCGGCCTTATCCAACGCAGCGTCATCAGTGACGCGCCAAGCGTCCCAGCCGCCTTTATTAACGCGAATCGGAATATCGGTCTCTATGTTTGTTGCACGTTGGTCGACAATGGCACCCAATCGATCCGACAACACCCAGTCAATTACAATGGCGTGGCGGGCACCCCATGTGATCGTGCGCGCCCGACCCTCCAAAAGAAATCCATCCTTCAACGCGCCGCCCGTGGTCGAAGGGATATTGGCTTCACGGAGTAGCTTTGAAACCGAATCAGCAAAAGGCCCGCCAACACCTGCCGGTGCGTTCTCAAGGGGCGCCACGACAACACCTGAAAGGTCTCTCAACTGATCAAATGGACTGGGGGCGCCGTCATTTGTGTCGGGCTTAAAAGGCTTCGACAGGGGTCCGCATCCCACCCCCAGAAAACCTGACAACGTCGCCGCCAACAAGAATCTCGCGAACCCGCGCCTACAGAAAAACACAGCTCACCAAAAGACCCAGCAACAAAAAAGCGAAAAGTTGAATGAGATAAGGCAAAATTGAATTCCAGGCGTTACATTATTCGTTAGTTTAAGGCGATGGCGGATAAGCCCCGACCGTAATCCGGTTCGCCCAAATGCGTCGCGCGGCGATAGCTGTAAAATTGCTCCGGCTCGTCATAGGTATCATACGCGACATGATCAACGCCGGCCAAATTCAAGGCCTGAAGAGATGACAGGACAAACCCGGTCAAATCAAACATGAAATGAGTCGACCGCTTCGAGGGTTTGAAGAACCCGCTGTTGTCCGGTGATTTAACCAGGAAGGATTGGGGAAACTCTGGGCCAACTTCGTACGACCCCTGGGCAATAGCCGGTCCCACAGCCGCCACGATATCCGCATGATTGGCACCGATATCGACCATCGCCGCCACGGTCGCTTCCAACACGCCCGACGCGGCACCCTTCCACCCCGAATGCGCGGCGCCAATAACGCCGTTGCGCGGGTCGGCGAACAGCACTGGCACACAATCGGCAGTCAAAATCCCCAGCGCCAAGCCGGCTTCGCGCGTCACCATAGCGTCCGCTTTCAACACCACATCGGAGGACGGTGCCGCCGCGCCAAGGGTGACAACATTAGCGCTGTGGATTTGATATAATGTCCGGAGCGCGTTGGCGGGCAGGTCGAGGGCGGCCATCGCCCGGCTGCGGTTTTCAACGACATGTTCGTGGCTGTCATCGGATCCAAAACCGACATTCAACCCCGCATAAATGCCTGTGCTAACCCCGCCCTTCCGGGTGAAAAAGGCGTGCCGGATGGCAGGAGCCTTTAACGCGGGCGCTTCAAATATCCGGACCAGAGCGGATTCATTCATATCGGTACTATCCTATTCAAATCCTGGCAGCCGCGGCGCGCCATGGGGCGCAACGCCCAGCACTTTGAACAAAGCGCCCATCTCAGCAGGGTCAACCAAGCGGCTATGGGCAGCCTCAATCTCTTTCGCCTGCGCTTTTGTTGCGGATTTCATCAGCATTTGGGCGCGTACGGCGACGCCCAGACTTCCCAAAAAATCACCCTGCCCGACTGGACCAAGGATACGCGCCGCAGCGCCAATCGCCTGACGCAGCGCGGCAAAATCTACATGAACCGTCAAATCTGCCTCGCCTGGAGATTGCAGAACATCGTGGAAGCCATGTTTTCGTACCGCCTGCAATGTATCACCCTGACCCCCATCATACCCGTAATCAATCAACAATGCGGCGCCGCCGGTTTCACCAATTCGCGCGGCGATGGTCCGGGTCAATGCAATGGCGGTGGGTTGAATTTCAGCGACAGCACCAAGATTGCCCGCCATGACTTCAATCGGGAGAAGCGCCAGCGCCGGTGTGGGTCCGGGCGCCAACGCCACGCACAACGACTCGCCGTCTTCGGAAACGCCGACCATCCGCTCCCGCCATCCATCCGCCGTACGTTGGAATTGATGGGCGGGCAACGCGTCGAGAAATTCATTGGCGATGACAAGGCACGGGCCATCGGGAACTTGATTGAACCCGTCATGCCAGGACACATCGCGCCAACCAATATCATCTTGAGACAACGCGTCGCGTTGGGCTTGCCGCAGCTTTGGGCTGGTTTCGATAAAGTGAAGAATGGCGGCGGCGCGAAACTCCGGAACCACTTTGGCGGCGCGCAAGGCGTCGGCCATCAACGTCCCGCGTCCCGGACCCAGTTCAACAAGGTTGAACGCCGCCGGGCGTCCCATCCCCTCCCAGACCTCCACGCACCACAGGCCAATCAACTCGCCAAACATTTGGCTGATATCGGGCGCGGTAATGAAATCGCCATCGGCGCCAAACACGTCGCGCGTCATATAATACCCGTGTTTCGGATGGCCCAGCGCGTCAGTCATATAATCCGCGATGGTGATTGGGCCTTGCAGTGCGATTCGTTCGGCGATGAGCTGACCCAGCGCATTCATCTCACAGGATCACGGCGTCGCGCGCGCCAAACCAAACACAGTCCCAGCGCCAACATCGGCAAAGACAACCACTGCCCCCAGGTGGTCGAAAACGCGAGCAGGCCGATATAGGAATCGGGCTCCCGCACGGTTTCCACCAGGATACGCGACAGCGCGTAGACAATCAGGAAAACACCCGTCGTCAGGCCGGGCCTAAACCGGCTGCGACCCACATTGACCAGCACCGCCAAAATTGAGAACAGGACCAGACCTTCCAGGGCAGCTTCGTAGAGTTGGCTGGGATGACGCGGCAAGGGGCCGCCGCGCGGGAACACCACGCCCCAGGGCAGATCAGTCGTGCGGCCCCATAATTCCCCGTTAATGAAATTCGCCAACCGACCCAGAAATAACCCAACCGGCGCGGCAGCGGCTACAATATCACTCAAGCCCAACAACGGAATGGCGCGACGACGCGCAAATAAGGTCATGGCCGTGGCGACGCCTAATAATCCACCATGAAATGACATCCCGCCGCGCCACATCTGCGGAATTTCCAACGGATTAGCGAAAAAATATCCCGGTTGGTAGAACAGCACATACCCAATACGTCCCCCCAAAATAACGCCAAGCGTGGCCCAAACGAGGAAGTCGTCAATTTGTCGCGGCGTCGCCATGTCCGGTTTGCGTCCCGCTAGCCAGATGCCATAGCGCCACGCGCCAACCAATCCAAAAACATACGCCAACGCATACCAGCGCAAGGCAAACGGCCCAATTTGAAAAATGATCGGATCTATATTGGGGAAATCCATCGGCGCTTACCTGTGCGGATCGTTAGTGGCGAGGTGGTCCTGAATATAACACCGAACGCCCTCTTCCAACGTGGTGGGCGGCACCGTGTACCCTACCGCACGCAGACGCGTCATATCGGCCTGGGTGAAATATTGGTAATGCGCGCGAATATTTTCTGGCGTATCGACGTAATCAATGGCTTCCGTCTTACCCATGGCGGTGAAACAGGCGCGCGCCAGGTCGGCGAAACTTCGGGCCTGACCCGTCCCGAAATTATACACACCATTCACACCGGGATTGTCGAACAGCCACAACATAATATCGACGCAATCGCCCACCCATACAAAATCGCGAAGCTGCCCGCCATCCTCGTAATCCGGATGATGCGAGCGAAACAGCCGCGCGCCGCCGGTCTCGCCAATTTGATTGAACAATTGCACCACAAGGCTACGCTGCCCACCCTTGTGATATTCGTTCGGGCCATAGACGTTGAAAAACTTCAACCCGGCCCATTGCGGCGGCTGCACCCCGGCGGCGGCCAGCGTTACGGCGTGAATGTCGAACGCCATTTTCGACCAGCCATATAGGTTCAAGGGTTTCAGACTGGCCAACGAGGCCGGGTCATTATCATCGACGAACCCGTTGGTGCCATCGCCATAGGTCGCCGCTGAAGACGCATAGATCAACCGAACGTCGTTCGCCGCGCACCAACGCCAAAGTCGCGTCGAATAATCCAGATTGGTGTCGAGAATGAAATCGACATTGGTCTCCACCGTCGACGACGAGGCGCCCATATGGAAAACCGCCGTGATCTCGTCACCATGATCGTCCAGCCAGCCCCACAATTCGCCCGGTTCAATCTGCGAGTCGATGCGGTATTTTCCCAGATTTGCAGCTTTTTCCGGCGCATCCATCAAATCGCACACGACAATAGCCTCATCCTCGCGCGCACAAAGTGCGGCGACGAGATTGGATCCGATAAATCCAGCGCCGCCCGTAACAACGATCATAAGGAGCCCAACGTTCAGGGTTAAAAAGATAGGCTACTTATAGGCGAGGCGCGCGCGCAACCGCAAGACGGGTTGCATAAAGACCCGGCTTCGCCCATATCCAAATAGATGGTTAGTGGATGGGAGAACGGCATGCAGACCGACAATAAATTACTGGAAGATCTGGCACGCGTCGCCAATGGCGCGATGGGCGCGATAACCGGCGTCCGCGGTGAAGCCGAAGCGCTGGTCAAGGCGCGGCTGGAACGGCTGCTATCAGATATGGATCTGGTGACCCGCGACGAATTCGAAGCGGTCAAAGCGGTGGCGGCGAAAGCCCGCGAAGAACAAGAGGCGTTGGAACTGCGAGTTGCCGCACTGGAAAAGGCATTCACGACAAAGCCAGCGCGGAAATCTCAAGCGAAGCCTACGCCGAGCGCGTAATCAAAACGGCGCGTCGCCTTCAACCGTCGTTCGGTGCATGTGGCGGATATAGGCTGGGTCGTCGATCCGTGAGAGGTCCGCGATATGTTGGACGCAGCGATTGTCCCAAAACGTCAAATCACCCACCCGCCATTTATGCGTATAGGTGAATTCGGGCAGCGCCGCGTGCGCGAATATCGCCGCTAATATTTTTGCCGATTCGGCCTCGCTCATCCCTTCAATCCTAATCGTGTGCTGTTCGCTGGCGAAGATAGATTTCCGTCCGGTTTCAGGGTGGGTCCGGATGATGGGGTGAGTGACGGCGGGCACAGCGTCCTGTTGGGCCTGATTCAGCGTACGTTTGAAGGCGCGAGAAGCGTTGTTGCGCCCTGCCAGGAACGTCCCGCGCTTTTCGTCTACTGCGTCCTTCAACGCTTTCGGCAGCGCGTCATAGGCATTGTACATGTTGGCGAAGCGGGTGTCGCCGCCCGATGCAGGGATTTCCAGCGCGTACAGCGTTGTCCCCAAGGCCGTTTGTTTGCGATAGGCGAGATCCGAATGCCACAACGGCCCCGCGTCGGGCAGACCAATATAAGCGCCGTTTTCACGCTTCGTGGATAGAACCAGCACATCAGGGAAATCAGGCAGGACCGCGTCATTCGCCGGGTGCTGGTCCAGATGTCCAAAGCGTCTGGAAAAGTCGATCTGGTCTTGCGGGTTGAGGCTTTGATCGCGAAATACCAGCACTTGATAATCCAAATGCGCCTGGTGAATGTCGGCGAAAACCGAATCAGTTAAAGGCGCGGACAAATCCAGCCCGATAATTTCAGCCCCCAGCGCATCGCCCAGCGAATGGATGTCAAATTTCATGGTTCATTATCAAGGTTTATGACGCCTTTGCAAAATATTAACAGGAACCGCTTGCGCCGGTCGGACCTCCCTGGCAATCTAGGTGTTGTGGTATTAGGGTGGTCCTAGCCACAAGATATCGGGTTTCCCGGAATTATGCTGGGCCGTGAATTAGCCGCTGGAGAATGCGACGATGACCGCTGTGACGGCTGACCTTATCGATTCAACCTATAATCCCATCGACCTAATGGAAGAGATTGTGCAGGCCAATGAATGGCCGCATGATCGCGCTGGCGATGAAGAATTACTGGCTGAAATTTCTGGGAAGTGGTGCAATTATCGGATGTTTTTCATCTGGCGCGAAGATTTAAACGCACTTTATTTCACCTGCTCTCTAGATATGAAGGCACCGAAAGAAAAACGCCGGGCGATGAACGACCTCCTGTCCCTGTTGAACGAACGCATGTGGTTCGGCCATTTCGAGATTTGCTCGGAAACCGGCACCCCAATGTTTCGCCATACCCTATTGACTCGCGGCACCGTGCCGGTAGAGCAACTTGAAGATTTGGTCGACATCGCCGTCAACGAATGCGAACGCTTTTACCCATCATTTCAATATGTTTTGTGGGCAGGGTATGATGCGCAACGCGCCACTGAAGCCGCTATGCTCGACACCGTTGGAGAGGCCTGAACATCATGAGCACGACAATGCAGCGGCCCTTGTTGCTGGCTGGTTGCGGCAAAATGGGCGGTGCCATGTTATCCGGATGGTGCGACAGCGGCATTACGGCGTCTGGCGTTATGGTCGTCGAACCCATGGGCGCCGCAGCATTCGAAAGTAAACCGGGCGTAACCACCGTCGCATCCGCCGACAGTATCCCCGCCGAATTCGATCCCAAAGTCGTCGTGTTCGCGGTCAAACCCCAACAAATGGACAACGTGGTGCCAGATTACGCGCGATTCGCCAAGCCGGACACCGTGTTTATGTCCATCGCTGCAGGCAAGACAATTGGTTATTTCGAACAGCATTTAGGCGCCAACGCCGCCATCGTACGCGCCATGCCAAACACCCCCGCCGCTATTGGCCAGGGCATTACCGTTACCTGTCCCAACGCCAACGTCACCACGGACCAATCTGCGTTGTGTAGCGCGTTGATGGAATCAGTCGGCGACGCGCTTTCAGTCACGGACGAAGGACTGATCGACGCGGTTACCGCATTGTCCGGCGGCGGCCCAGCCTACGTATTCCTACTGATTGAATGCCTGACCGAAGCGGGCGTCCAGGCCGGATTACCGCGCGATATGGCGGCGAAATTATCTTTGGTCACCGTGGCGGGATCGGCCCAATTGGCGCTGACCAGTGACGATGCGCCCTCGGTATTACGGGAAAACGTCACCAGCCCCGGCGGCACCACACTGGAAGCCTTGAATGTGCTGATGGCCAACGACGGTTTACAGCCAATCATGACCAAGGCCATCGCCGCCGCCACCGCGCGCAGCAAGGAATTGGCGGGCGGTTAAGTTTTTTTCGCGGCGTCCAAAAATTTCAAGAGTAGACGCGAAACTTCACCGGGTTGTTCCTGCTGCACCCAATGCCCGGCGCCTTTGATTAAATGGCGGCCCAACATAGCGGTACAGGTACGTTCTTGCATGGCGTCGAACGCGCCCGGTTTCTGGTGCACGCCCCAATCGCTGGCACCCGCGATAAAGCAGGATGGCACATCAATGGTTCGTCCAGAGAATAGCCGCAATTCGGCGCTATAGGCAGGGCTCGTCGAACATCGATACCACTGCAACCCGCCTTGAAATCCGGTGCGTCCGAATTCCCGCGCGTAGACCTGCAACTCGTCCTCCAGCAACCAGTCGCAGCGAGCAATCTCGTCTTGGGATGGCATATATGCTGCGACGGTTTCCGCCATGTTCTGGTCTCGATCCATGATATAATAGGTCGGCATTTTGGCCGCCTCCGGTGCGGTCCAGGACGTCAATCGAACCGGCTTATTCTCAAACCAGTCCGCGCTTTTATTATGGTAATACGCGCGCAGAAAATCGTGAACGCCTTGTGGACATTTCCACATGTCGTCGTTTGCCGGACGGGTCGAATAATACCACTGATAATGTTTTCGGGGCCGCTCCAACACCGCCAGGGCGTCATGAATGTCCGGCGTTTCAGGGCCAGGCGACGTGTTCACAGTGTCGAACGGCAACGGAGGTGGGCCGGCAAAGGGCGCGCTCATCAACGCCATGGCACCGAATATATCGGGCCGGGCCAGCGCGCAATACGACGCAACCGACGATCCGAAATCATGTCCAATGACGGCGTTAACCTTGCGTTTGCCCAGCGCGGACAATAATGCCACCGCGTCCTGGACCAGATTCAAAAACCGGAACGACCCTAGATCGCCCTCATAATCAGCGTCCCAACCCGTGGTGCGCCCATACCCCCGCTGGTCCGGCGCTATCACATGATACCCCGCTGCCGCCAACGGAATCATGATCTTGCGCCAGCTATACGCGAGCTCGGGAAAGCCGTGCAGCAACAATAAAGCTGGTCGAGCATTATCTTCGAACCCAGATTCCAGGACATGCATGGTCAAACCATTAACGTCCTCGACAAAGCGAGACCGGACGCCATTTGGCAGGTCATTAGCTGGGTATATCCCCATTGTATTCATAATAGTCTCCAGAACGTTTTTCAGACCTTAGACCAGGAAAATAGAATGCTAAAGCACTGGTATGGCGCCACAATTTAGAGGAAGGTAATAGCGCTTGCATTCTTTTGGAGATATTCAATGAAATTTGGATGGCTGACCCTGGCACTTTCCCCGTCCCCGTCGGAAGACGCTGCGCGCATCGACCAACAAATCGAACAGGTGTGCTATGCGGAAAAACTGGGGTTCAGCGACATATGGTTGACGGAACACTATTTTACCGGAGAAAGCGTTTACAACGACGCGCTCTTGTTCGCCGCCGCCCTGGCGATGCGCACTGAAAAAGTTCGGCTCGGCTTTGCCGTGGTTCAGGCGCCGTTTCACCACCCGGTCCGGTTGGCAACCCAGTTGGCGCTGCTTGATAACCTTTCCAAAGGCCGCGTTGATGTCGGCGTCGGTAAAGGCACGGTCTATAACGAATACGAATTCGTTGGGCATGGATTGCGCAGCCATGATAGCCGCGAACGCATGAACGAAACGATTGATATCCTTCAACGCGCGTGGTCCGGCGAACCGCTGGATTATGACGGCGTTCACTATCAGGTGCATGCGCCGGAAGTTCGCCCGCGACCCTATCAAAAATCCGGACCGCCCCTGTGGCGCAGCGTCATTTCACCGAGCTCCTTTACCGAGTGCGGACGTCTTGGCATTCCCGTCCTGACCTCACGGCTAGCGGTGGACCGCATCAAGGAACGTTGGGCTCTCTACGAAGCCGGGCTGGAGGAAGGCGGGCATGACGCCGAAACCCGCGCCAGGCTATTAGCGCAATCCGCGCTATGGCGAAATGTTTACATCGCCAAAAGCAACGATCAGGCGCGCGACGAATTGGCGGCGCTGCTGCTGCAAACACGCAACCACATGATGCATGTTCGCAACGCCTTTAACCCGGACGACTTCGTTATCGACCCCACCGCGTTAAACACCTGGGCCGACCCGGCAGTCAGCGACGACGTGGCGGTAAACTATGTTTTGGAGACAGGCTCCCTGTTTGGATCGGCAAACCGTGTTCGTGAACAAGTCGCCGAACTTCGCGACGCCGGCGTTCAACATCTACTTTGCCAGACCGGATTTGGCGATATGAGCAACGACCACAACCTGGAATCGATGCGGCGCTTTGGCGAAGACGTCATGCCAAGTTTCGCCTGACCGGTACCTTATGTTAGAATTTAGTTCCTCGATATTATGGACAAGGTAACGACATGGTTCGGAAAGCGGATCGACCCCGACATATAATAGACCACACGTTAAACGCGGCGGCGGCCTCCGGATGGGCGCGGCTGACGTTGCGCGATATTGCAGTGGCGTCAGAGATGAGCCTGGCGGATGTCCACGCGGTCTATCCCAGCAAACACGCAATTCTTGCCGCCTACCTTCGCAGCGTTGACGCCGCAGTATTGGCGGGCGAGGCGCCCGAAGACGAAAACCCACGCGACCGGTTGTTTGACGTTCTTATGCAACGTTTCGATGCGCTCAACGCCAATCGCACAGCGGTGGTGAATATTATAGGCGTACAAGCCTGTGACCCATTGTCGGCTTTGGCCTTGGCACCGCAAATGTTATGTTCGATGTCTTTGATGCTGGAGATCGCCAATATCAAGACCACAGGTATCGTGGGCGCGCTGCGGGTGAAAGGCCTCGCGGGGGTGTGGCTGGCGACATTACGCGCATGGCGCCATGATGAGTCGCCAGACATGGCGGCGACAATGGCGGCGCTCGACCGGCATTTAGGTCACGCGGAACGCTTCGCGCGCCGCTTGCCCTACAGAGCCGCCGCCTGAACGAATTTGGGAATTCAAGTATGTCTGAGGCCGCGCCTGAAATAAGTTTCAACGCCTTTTTAAAAGTAGATATTCGTGTAGGGAAAATCATTCGCGCGGAATCGTTTCCCGAAGCCCGAAACCCATCGTTCAAGCTGTGGGTGGATTTCGGACCCGAACTGGGGACGCGTAAAACCTCCGCCCAGATCACCAAACATTACACGCTGGAGGACTTGCCCGGTCATCTGATCGCCGCTGTCATTAATTTTCCACCTCGGCAAATTGGCAAATTCATGTCGGAAATTCTGGTGCTGGGATTTCCAGATGAAGACGGCGACGTCGTTTTAATTACGCCCGATCAATCGATCCCATTGGGTGGTCGCCTGTACTGACCTTCCACCCCAAGCTACCCCAAGGAGATTAAAACATGCGAGTTGGCGTTGCGTTTCCCACCACTGACATCGGCAACGATCCTATTATTATTCGCGACTTTGCGCAGGCGGTCGAAGAAATGGGATACGACCATATCACCTTGATCGACCATGTCATCCAAACCGCAAAACCGGTCGAGTCCGATTGGCGAGCCTTTTACGCCCGAGAAAATTCATTCCATGAACCCTTTGTCCTGTTCGGCTTTCTGGCAGGCGTGACGACAACAATCGAATTCGCCACCGCCATTTTGATCATGCCGCAGCGCCCGACCGTGTTGGTCGCCAAACAAGCCGCCGAACTTGACGTGTTAAGCGGCGGCCGATTACGGCTTGGGGTCGGCATCGGCTGGAACGAAATGGAATACGACGCGCTGGGCCAAAACTTTAAAAATCGGGGGCGGCGCCTCGAAGAACAAATCGAGCTCATGCGCGCCCTGT
>Ga0302117_10001499_pt1 | contig 11240 bp, 5 predicted proteins | sample AG5_322_MG_FD_203112 | JGI IMG/M metagenome (GOLD analysis project Ga0302117, IMG submission 203112) | Marine microbial communities from Western Arctic Ocean, Canada - AG5_32.2 | ecosystem: Environmental > Aquatic > Marine > Oceanic | place: Canada: Western Arctic Ocean | collected 2017-10-01 | reverse complement strand
GAGAACGGCGAGTTGATTGGTGCTATCGACGCCTTGCCCTTCTGGTAGTGGCTTGTCGCAAACTGCGGCTATGGTGGCGAGAACGTCCGTGAGTCCGAAGAGGTGGTCGATGGTAGCGCCTGCTGGAATGCGTCCGGGCCAGCGGGCAATGGAGGTGACGGTCTCTAATGGCGAATCTTCGCTGCGGCAAGTTCCAGAACATGACAGTCCAAATGCCACGGAGACGACGAATATGGTTTTCAAATTATTTAAGATGTTGAACCTCCAGGTAGTAAGCTCCGAGGGTTTTACCGTTAGCGAGACTGAACCACGTCTCGATGTTGGTCACGCCTATCTTTAGATCAGCGGTAAACGTGACCGCTGACGCGTCTTTGGTCACCGGTTTCGTCTCATCGAACGCACCCACTTTTAGCCGCGAGGAGCGAATGTCGAGGGCTTTATACGGCTCGCCCTTTTTCGGGCCGAAGAACTGGAATCCCGCTTCCGCCGCTGCCGGCTTAGAGCGGATCGGCAGATCCAGTTCCGCAGGCCAGCGCCGCAGGACAAACTGAAATGTGCCGGGCTTGGTGATTTCAATGGGAATCTCCCCGTTCACCAACTGCCCCTGTGTGACCCTTTTATGGCTATAGTATCCGTGCTTATCGAACCAATGATAGACTGTGAACAGCTGATGAGGTTGTTGCTCAGAGCCAATCGTGATGCGGGGAGTCACCGTGTAGTCTTTTTGCCGATTGCGCTCCAGTGCCTCGCGAAACTGGGTTACCAACTCAGGATGTGCTTGCGCGACGTCCTTCGCCTGGACAGGATCAGCTTGAATATCATAGAGTTCTTTACCGTTCACCAGCCGCCAGCGCTCGGTCATCACGACGCCCTTATAGGACTCGATCAAGGTTCGTTTTAAGGCATCGGGCGTCGCCCCGCCCTGCAGGACCGGTGCGAAACTGGCACCGTCAAAGCGGATTCCGCTATCAACCTTCAGTTTGCATAGATCGATCAAGGTCGGCAGCATATCGACGTGGGCGGTCAACACGTCACTCTTTTCGCCACCGGTGACGCCGCCATCCGGCCAGCGCATCAGCAACGGCACACGATGCCCCCCATCATAAGGCGAGCCCTTGCCCCCGCGCATACCGCCATTGTTGCCCATTCGTGGCGCGCCATTGTCGGTGAGAAAAATCAGGATCGTGTTCTTCTCCAAACCTGACGCAGTAAGAAATTCCATCAACCTTCCAATGTTCTCATCGATGTTACTCATCATTCCGATGCGATTGGCTTGGCCACGGGCCGCATCGGTGTAGGGCTCGGCGTACTTGCTGGGGACGATGTAGGGGCCATGAGGGGCATTCGTTGCGAGATAGGTGAAAGAGGGTTTGCCCTGGTCGTGAGACCGCTGCATGAATTGCATGGCCTCGTTAAACCACACGTCGGTACAATAGCCTTTGACCTGTTCTTTCTTTCCATTGCGCCAATAGGTGTCATCATAGTAATCGTTGGCCCAGATGTCACCGGTCGTGCCAATCGCGCCATTGCCGTGAACCAGCGTTTCCTGAAATCCGCGATCTTGAGGACGAAATGGGTAATGTCCGCCAAGATGCCATTTACCGAAGATGCCTGTTGCGTAACCGTTGGCCGAAAATATTTCGGCGGATACGGGAAACTCACTGCCGATGATATTGCGACCGTTGTCCGCTTCACGCACACCGACATGTCGACAATGACGCCCGGTCATCAAGGCGCCGCGAGTCGGTGAGCACTTCGAGGACACGTGGAAATCGGTCAGTTCAAAACCGATCTTGGCGAGTCGATCCAGGTTTGGCGTTTTAAGATACGGATGGCCATGGCATGAGAGTTCGCCATAGCCTTGATCATCGGTCAGGACGATGATCACGTTCGGTTTGTCGGCACTCATGCCTGATAGTGGCAGCAGTAATACGGTTAACAGACAACAAATGATGCGGTACATGGTTATTTCCCTTTTGTGGATTTGGGTGATGACGACGAATCGCCGCCCCGCAGAATAAATTTCGCAATTATTGCCAGAGTTTCTTCGCCGAAGCTCTCAAAAGACGGCATTGGCGGCAGGTCTGGATTGCGGATTTTCGGGTTCATGGACCACTCCACTATTCCGGCCGGGTTATTCGCATATAGTGCTCGTATCTCAGAGAACGGCGGGCCGACAAGTTTCTCCGACGGGTGATGACAGGCTGTGCAGGCACTTATCAAGACGCGTGGATCCCGAGAGCTCACCAAATCCACCGGAATTGCAGCCGTTGCCCGTTTGATAATCTTGCGATAACCCGTGAAGTCGGTAAATGCAGGACCCAGCTGATGAAGGGTGGCGAAGATTTCGATGCGTGAGTCGCCGGCGAAATGCAAATGCAGCTGATTGACCGATTGCAGTTCCGGAATTTCGATAAATACGCGCCTGCCGTCGTCGAGCAAATGAACGGATCGAACGTTCACCACGTCATGGCCTTCTGAGGCGGGTTCTCTGACCGAGAATTCGGGCGATCCGTAAGCCGCGCGGTAGCGATAGTTCCACTGCTGCACAAACCACTTGGCACGTTCTGTTATGCTCGCATCCTGTGCTTCGGAAAAGGTCAGCAACACGCCGTTATCACGCGTCTCGAAGCGCACGGGATACGGATAAGCACCACCGGTGTAGCGGACACGCTGAACACCACCGTCCTTTACGCCATAGCTGCCCCATCCCTGTGAGCAGGCTAGGTAGAGTTGTCCGTCGTGTGGAGAAAAGCGACCGGCGAATGCACCGGACAAGAAAGCTCCTTTCAAGGGCACCGCAGCCGCCTGAGACTGGCCGTTAATCACCTCCCGCAGAAGCAGAAAGTGGGATCCGCGCCCGAAGGAAAGGTGAACCCAGCGATCGTTCACCGGACCCCAACGATCACTGTTGACATAGACTTGCCCGGCCGACGAATTGTCCACGGCTCTCGGTAGATATGCCAGAGGCGCCACATTTCCCCGGGGGCCTTTCCGAGGGCCGCCAGCACCGAAATGCCCCCCCTCTCCAATTTCGCACACCGCGCTAGTCGGGGTCCATGTTCCCTCCTGAACACTCGTCAACACTGTGCTCCCATCCGGGGAAATGCTGATGCCGTTCGGGTTTCGAAAACCAGTCGCCAAGATATCCAGTTTTTTCCCATCAGCTGACAACCGGCACACGCCCTGATTGCCAGAAGCGAAATACCAGCGACCGGCATCGTCCTGATCCAGCCCGACGACATAATTATGCGATCCGGCAGAGGTCTTATGCTGGTTTGATAGGCAACGGTAGAAATCGGCTTCGTCATCGCCGTTCAGATCCTCCAAGACGACAAGCTGGTCCCGACACATGACATGCACGAGTCCGTTCGACACTTTCAGACCCAACGATTGGTGCAGCCCAGTCGCAAATCGCTTCCACTTCAGTTCGCTCCAGTCGTCGTTGACGATGTCACAGAGCCATACCTCGCCGTGCATTGTCGAAATCGCAAATCGTGTTGGCGACAGAAAATCAACGCCGCTGACGAAGAAAAGAGATTTCCACGGATTGTCATACGGCACGGTCAGGGTGTCTATAGCATAGGGCTTGCCTTTGCCAATGGCGCCACGCGTCAGCAAGCGCTCTGGCCAGAGCGCCGCTCCCGCACGTGGTTTGTCGACTAGTTTCTCGATCACCTTGCCGTTCAGAACTACAGCTGTTCGGTATTTCGCGGTGCCGTCCTCCAGATACGCAAATACGACTTGCCTGTTGATCCTGTACAGTCCCAAATACTGCGCACCAGGCGACGGTTTTTTCTTGTTCACCACCGGAATGACGGCGCCGTCATTCATGGTGATGCCCTTCGCTAAACCACGCCGTACGTCCGTCCAGGAAACGGGAGGCCCCCGCCACGCCAGGCGAAAGGTCAGCCGATCGTGATCAAAGACTGCGTGATAATCGTCACCGAGATCGACTACGACGGCCCGACTGATCGTTTGGCCGGCGCCGCGAAACACGCCGCTCACCATCGGTCCTCTCAGCGTTTCTCGGCTACGCCCATCCTTCCAGGTTTCGGCGTCATTCTGATTGCCCCAATGATAGTAGCGGCCACCGTCTAGGCCGGGGTAGGCCGGAACGACTTTCGGGCGTTTTATCTCTGGCATCGCGCCATAGTGAAGGGCTTGTTTTGCGTAAAAATCGTACAGCCTGTCGCGGTTCATGAACGCCTCCCAATACGGGTTTGCATCGGCATCCAATGGCTTGCGATCGAACGGGATGGCTGCCAAGGCAGACGCTTTTTTTGCCGCCTTTTTGGGTTGTCTATTTCTCTTTGCCTTGGCGGCCGGCGCCTTTCCTTTCTGCGCTCCAACCGACGGCCGATTCGGTGCGGTCCTATTCTTGCCGACCTCGGTGGTTGGGGCGGCTTGAGCATGGACGGAGGAAGTCGTCTGGCTCCATACAGCCAGCGCACATATGGACATCAGGGTTAAGGGGTGTTTCATTGTTTGCTCGTCGTCGTTTCAGGCAATGGGTCGCTCGCATGCTGATTCTTAATTTTCTGTAGTGTGTTGCGGAGCGTTTCAACGACTTCCGGATTGCTCTCCCAGAGATCCTTGGTTTCGTAGGGGTCGTCTGCGATGTTGTAAAGCTGACCAATATCCGATGAATCGGGGGGGATATCTTTTGGCGGAAGGGATCCGTAGTTGGTACTGTGGATACCACCTGACCATTTTGTCCCGAAAAGGGCCTTCCACTGATGCTGACGAATAGCGAGAAACCCATTATAGGAAGCCGTTACCAAAGCTGGACGTTTAACGATCTTACCTTTGTCCTGCAGAAGTGCCGGCAGCTGATTGACACTATCAGGGGCGGCACCGTCAGGAAGTGTCGAGTCGGAGAGCGCGGCGATCGTAGCGAACACGTCCACCAAACCAATCATATGATCAGTGCTTACGCCAGCGGGAATGTGCTTCGGCCAGCGAGCCAGAAACGGTACATGGGTGCCACCTTCCCAGAAATTGGTCTTAAAGCCACGATAGGGGCCTGCGGCCAGGTGGCCCTTTTGTCTCCCTGCCTCGCTATGTATCGGCCCGTTGTCCGCAGTGAAGATAACAAGCGTGTCACTCGTCAGCTTCAGGCGATCGAGTGTGGCCAGCATCGCCTCGACACTTTCATTGGCCCAGAGAATCTTATCCTCGCGGGATGACAGCTTGCTCTTGCCGACATAGCGTTTCGGGGGCGACACGGCGCCGTGAATTGCATTGAGCGGCAGATAAACAAAAAACGGGCTGTTAGGATGATTTTTCTCGTGATTCTCTATGAACGCTATTGCCTTGGCCACATAAATGTCATCCACCTGATTTCTCACAGGACCCGGCGACTCCACTAGTATCCGGTTGTCCTGCATATAATACGGATATTTTGTGCCGTTTGCGACCGTTCCAAAATAGGTGTCAAAACCGAGATCAACAGGGCTGTTCTGTAATGGTTTCGACAGATCAATAGATTGGCCGAAAGTCTTCGAATACTTTTTCGATTTCGCCCTGCCAATGTTAAAATCCCAGTTCGCACTCCAGCCTACGGTCCCGCCTTCTTTGAGAGGCCAGCCCAAACCCAGATGCCACTTTCCGAAACCGCCTGTACGGTAGCCCTGCGTCTTGAGGTAAGAGGCGATGGTGGCCCGGCCCTTAGGGATCAATGCGGGAACATAGCCATTCATTCCGCCTATCTTTAAATAGGTACGCCAGGGATAACGTCCCGTAAGTAATCCATAGCGGCTTGGCGAGCAGACCGCCGCAGGGGTATGCGCATTGGTAAAGCGAATCCCTTCTTTCGCGATCCGATCGATGGCAGGAGTCGGTAACTGGGATTTCGGGTTATTGCAGCTGGTATCGCCCCAACCGAAATCATCTGCCAGAATAATCACGATATTCGGCTTCGCGGCGCTTGCGGCAGCAGGCAGCACGATGCAGCAAGCAAGGACAATTGTCACCACTCGTGCCGCCCGGCGTAAGTAACGCGGGCGCCCATTGCCTGCTGTGGATGCTGGGGTGTTTTTCATGGCCGCTTCGGCGCTTTCGCCTTGGGCTTAACCACCTTTTTCTTGACGGTCGACGGATGTGCACCTACCTTTGGCGCATCGACCAACAGCCGATTCAGCTCGGCCTCGTTCTTGCCGATCAACTCGACTGGTGGATTATGAATCAGCTGGAGGTCCTTGTAGGCCACGTTCTGCGGTTGGCCGCCATGGATCTGCAAGGCGATATAGCCTTCCAACTCTCCCACTTCGTCACGCATAGCCACGGTGATCTTGCCATTGATAGCCAGCCAGATACGATGGCCAACGGCAAGGATCTCATAGTTGTTCCAGTCCTCACGTTTAATGTTTGCATGATCCGTGTCGAGACTGCGGGCCAAAATGCGCCGCCCGTGTTCATGGTACACGGTCCCCCACCATCCCTCGCCAACGTCAGCCTGATAACCGTGGGCGGCTGTTCCTTTCCGCTGAGAACGAAACTGGATGCCGGCGTTCGCCGAGTAAGGCGTCTGCCGTACCTTCAGCGACAGGTAGAAGTCTTTTACGGGCACCTTGTGCCACAAGAAAGTGTTTCCTGGAATCCTATCCTCTCCCCCCGTACCGACGATCGCCCCGTCCTTCACCGACCAGTAGCGCATGTTCTGAGCTTTCCAGCCAGTGAGGTCCTTGCCGTTGGAGAAGTCCTGTTCAACGCGCGGCGCCAGCGCGGCCGACTCCGTGGCCGACTCTGTGGCCGGCTGCTTGGCGACAGAGAGCGCCCCGCCACCGGTTCGCTGCCACCAGTCGAGTACCTGCTGGCGCATATCGACGGCGCGCTGCCGCTGGTCCGGTTGATTCACCAGGTTGTTCTCTTCGTACGGATCAGAGCTGAGATCATACAGGTCCTGGTCGCCCTTCTTGCGGTCGAATTTGTCCCACAATTTTCGGATCATCCAGACGTATCTTCCAGCCCCGTCCACATCCTGCGCGTAAAGCACGTACTTCCAACGATCCGTGCGTGCATAGAGAGCCAAGAGGTCGCGTTCGGCGCTGCGTTTGACCGAGGGATCGCCCAGATGCGCGTTGTGAGCATAGACAGCTCCGAAAAGTACGTCGTGCGATTCTGTGGTCGAGCCCTCAATCTGCGGCCGCAACGATTTGCTGGCGAGGTCACTCGGCACCTGAAGTCCCGCGTAGTCGAGTGCAGTCGCGTGTAGATCCAACGCATAGTTCAGACTGTCAACGCGTTTTCCCGCCGGCACGCCGCCCTTCGGCCAGGTAACAAACATCGGCGTGCGCAAGCCCTTCTCGGTCGGCGAGTTCTTGGCCGGCTTGCCAACGGCCCAGCCGTTGTCGACGTAGAACAGGAAAAGCGTGTTGTCATACTCGCCGGCCGCCTTCAGCTTCTCGACGAGTTGCCCAACGCCATCGTCGAACCACGTTCCCATCGCATAGAATTTTTTCATCGCGTTGACGTATTCCGTTGAATTACCTTTGTAGAACGAGGGAATCGGGATCTCTGCGTCGGCAAATCGGTCAAGATGCTTTTGCGGCGGATTGTGCGGCGTGTGCGGAACCAGCGGAGCCCACCAGATGAACATGGGTTTAGATTCGCCCTGATCGTCGATGAAGGTAAACAACTCGTCCTGTCCATTGCGGACGAAATGCCTGAATCCTTTCATTGTGGTTTCCGCTGTGCCATGCGTGAACCCCATTTTTCTCGCATCATCCTCCCAATACTTCCCACTCGCATAGCTGGCATAGCCAGCGGCCTTGAGTCGGTTGGCCAGCGATCCCCGCGGATCAAGCTTGGTCGTGTCATTGCCGATACCGCGCTTATCTAGGTAATTACTGTAAATGCCGTGTTGATGCGGAAGTTTTCCCGATAGCATGCTTGCCAACGACGGTCGACACAGCGGCGCCGGGCAATGGGCCATGGGAAATAGCGTCCCTTCGGAGGCAAGCTTGTCCAAGGCCGGCGTGTGCGCGATCTCGCTGCCCATAAAGCCAAAATGCTCGTAGTCATCATCATCGGAGATGAGCAGTACGATGTTAGGCTGTTTCGGCGTTTCAGCCAGGGCGATTGAGGGTGCAGCGATCAGGGCACCCAGGACACACGCGGTAAGCCACTGTATAGGAGTTCGAATTCTTTGGTTTTCTCGATTTATCTGCATTTTGTTTGTCCTTGTGCGGTTACTAGGGAAATTCATCGGCCTCGTTCAGTTGTTTTACTCTTTCGAGTTGACGGCGAAGTGATTCCACGACTTCCGGTCGCTACATTCAGTGGACCGCCGCCCGTGCGTTTCCACCAGTCGAGCACACCAGCTTGGAATTGGGCTACTTGCTCCCTATGCTCGGCACTCAACGCTAGATTGCTTTGTTCATACGGATCTGCATCGAGGTCGAACAATTCCTGCTCGCCTTTGCGACGCCGGACAGGGTCGCTCAGGTTGTGGCCCACGCCAATATAGGCGTCGTTTTCCTCGGTCAGATCCTGGGTGTAAAGAATGTACTTCCATCGCTGGGTACGGGCGACAAGAGCGAACAGATCACGCTGTGCACTGCGTTTGATGGATGAATCGCGTTTGTAGAAGGCCACCAGCCGAGCATGAACGGAGCCGTAAATCACTTCATGCTCTTTCACCTCGCCCTCAATCTGCGGACGTAGCGATTTGCTGGCGATATCTGTGGGTACTTCGACGCCAGCATAGTCGAGCGCTGTTGCGTGCAGGTCGAGCGCATAATTCAAGCTGTCGATTCGCTTGCCTGCCGGGACTTGGCCCGGCCAAGTGACGAACAGTGGCGTGCGCAGCCCTTTATCCGTAGGCGAACTCTTGGCCGGCAGACCGTAGGTGTAGCCGTTGTCGATGTAGAACAGGAACAGGGTATCCTCGTATTCGCCTGCGGCTTTCAGCTTTGCGATCAACTGGGCGACACCGTCGTCAAACCAGGTTCCCATCGCATAGAACTTTCGCATCTCGTTGACATACTTCTCTCGGTCACCGCTGTAAAAAGAAGGAATCGGAATCTCGGCGTTCTCGAAGCGTTCGAAGTACTTCTGCGCCGGGTTGTGCGGTGAGTGGGGTAGTTTGGGAGCCCACCAGATGAACATGGGGTTTGAATCACGCTGATCATCAATAAAGCGGAACAGTTCCTCCTGTCCTTTTCGGACGAAACTGCTGAACGACTTAGTTTCCATGTCGCCATGAGTGAAACCCATCGCTTGGGGATCACCTTCCCAGTACTTGCCCGAAATGAATGTCGCGTAGCCCGCATCTTTGAGGCGGTTGGGCAGCGAGCCATTAGGGTTCAGTGTGATCGAGTCTTTGCCGAGGGAGCGGCTGACAATCCGATTGGAGTAAATACCGTGCTGGTGAGGCAAGCGGCCTGCCAGGATGCTCGCCAGGGATGGGCGGCACACAGCGGCGGGACAGTACGCGGTCGTAAACAACGTCCCTGCAGCAGCAAGCTTGTCGAGCGTCGGCGTATGAGCGATTTTGCTGCCCATAAACCCAAAGTGCTCGTAGTCATCATCATCGGAAATGAGCAGTACGATGTTAGGCTGTTTCGGCGTTTCAGCCAGAGCCATTGAGGGTGCAGCAATGAGGGCACCGAGGACACACACCGTAAGCCACTGCATAGGAAATCGAATTCTTTGGTTTTCTCTATTTATCTTCATTTCTCTAACCTCATATTACCAGCGAATGTCATCGCTCTGGTCCAGTTGCTTGATTCTTTCGAGTTCACGACGAAGCGATTCCACGACTTCCAGTCGCTTCTCCCATAGGTCTTCCTGCTCGAATGGGTCGACCGATATGTCGTAAAGCTGGCCGATATCCGGTGCATCGGGTGGCGTTCCTTTCGGCGGAGTAAATCCATATGTGCCTTTCTTGGAACTGATTCCTCCAGACCACTTCGTTCCAAAAATGGCCTTCCATCGTCCCTTGCGAATTGCGAAGAAACCAAAGTTGGAAGCGGTTACCAAAGCGGAACGCTCCTTAATGCTGTCTTTCTCCTGAAGAAACGAAGGCAGCTGGCTGACGCTGTCCGGGCCGGCGCCTTCGGGGAGCGGCGTGCCGCATACGTCGGCAAGAGTGGCCAGTACATCCGTCAGGCCGATCAGATTGTCGGTAACACCGCCCGCCTGAATACGACCTGGCCAGCGGACAAGAAACGGCACGCGTGTACCGCCGTCCCAGGCATTTGTCTTGAAGCCACGATAATGTCCAGCCCCCAGGTGACCTTTTTCTCGGGCGTTTGGGCTGTTGAGCGGGCCATTGTCGGCGGTGAAGATGACGAGCGTGTCGTCGCCCAGCTGCAAACGATCGATCGCTGCGAGCATTTTTCCGACGCTTTCGTTCATCCAGAGAATCTTGTCTTCGCGCCACGCCAAGTCGCTTTTACCAACGAACCTTTCCGGCACGGCAACCGCTCCGTGAATCGCGTTGAGCGGCAGGTAGACGAAGAACGGAAGATCGGAGTGGTTCTTTTCGTGCTCCTCGATGAAAGTGATTGCCTTGGCGACGTAGATGTCATCCACCTTATCCCGGGCACAGTCGGGGTCACGCATCAGGCCACTTTTGTCAGGCCGAGGATTCCCGACCACCCGATTGTCTTCAAAGAAAAATGGAAGTCGAGTGCAGTTCGACGGTGTCCCGAAATAAGTATCAAAACCAATGTCTACTGGAGCATTCTTGAAGGGCTTTGAGTGATCAATCCCGGCGCCAACTTGAATGATTATTTTTGCTCCTCGTGATTTCCAGTGTGATTTCCAATTCTCAGGATCGCCTTCAACTGGTGTCCAATCCATTCCCAGATGCCACTTTCCAAATCCAGCCGTCCGGTACCCCTGTGACTGTAGGTAGGACGGAATCGTAGTCCGCCCCTTTGTGATCAGCGCGGGACAATATCCGCTCAGCACTCTCTGCTTCAGGTAGGACCTCCATGGGTAGCGACCGGTAAGCAAGCCATAACGTGTCGGGGCGCAGACGGCCGACGGAGTCTGTGCGTTCGTGAAGCGAATCCCTTCGTTCGCAATACGATCAATGGCCGGGGTCTTCAACGGGGTGTCCGCGTTGTTGCAGCTCGCATCTCCCCATCCAAAATCGTCCGCCAGGATAATTAGAATATTCGGTTGGCTTACCGAGGGTGAATCCGCAGCGTAGATTGCGCCGGTCCATATCGCAGCTATTAGCACGGTGAAGATAGATCGAAGTGAGTGGACCATAAGTTTCATATGAG
>Ga0302117_10001497_pt1 | contig 11242 bp, 10 predicted proteins | sample AG5_322_MG_FD_203112 | JGI IMG/M metagenome (GOLD analysis project Ga0302117, IMG submission 203112) | Marine microbial communities from Western Arctic Ocean, Canada - AG5_32.2 | ecosystem: Environmental > Aquatic > Marine > Oceanic | place: Canada: Western Arctic Ocean | collected 2017-10-01 | reverse complement strand
ATTCTTTCGAGGTGTCCAGGCAAAATGGCTACCACGTCAAAGCGCATGTTCCCTTTTGCCCAACGGCGGCCTGGGCCTTGCCGCCACACCATTGCTGCTTTACGTAACCGGCGTTGTCGCTGAACCCCTACCGCTTCTGCTGGATGCCCAAAACGAAGCGAGCGGCGAGTTTTGACTTCGCAAAAGACCACCAGATTACCTTTGGCAAGAATAAGATCAATCTCCCCTTCGGGGCAGCGCCAGTTTCGTTCTACGATGCGGAACCCGTCGTTTCGATAAAAACGTTCGGCTCGCCTTTCGCCCCATTCGCCTAAAGCAAGGTGGGGCGCGGCGGTTTGAGTTTTTCTTTTTGAAGACTTGTGGTCGGCCATGGGCCTGACCTTAAAGAATGGGTGTGACAGTCCGGCAAAAGAGGACGGTCACCGCAGCACTACCAGTCGCGCTTTTCCTTAACCTTGGCCCGCTTACCAACACGGTCACGCAAGTAGTAAAGCTTGGCTCGGCGCACATCGCCATGAGTCATCACTTCAATCTTTTCCAAAACTGGAGAGTGCACGGGAAAAGTACGTTCAACACCCACGCTGAAGCTGAGCTTACGCACCGTGAAGGTTTCGCGAATGCCACTACCTTGACGACGGATGACCACGCCTTCATACATCTGAATACGTTGGCGGTTTCCTTCGGTTACCCGAACGTGCACTTTGACGGTGTCCCCAGGGGAAAAGGCGGGGATATCGTCACGGAGGTTTTGTTGATCTACCAGATCGGTGGGCTGCATGGTTCGTTCCTTGAAAAGAAGAAAAGGCCGCTCTTCGGCCGACTCAGAAGTGTAGGGGAAGCGAGGGCATTTTCACCCCTCTTGGCCTTCTTCGGCCGAAAACTCCTCAAGAAGTTTTTTTTCATCATCGTTGAGGCCGCCACGATCGGTTATGAGATCCGGGCGAAGTCTTAGGGTTCGGCTCAGGGCTTGGGCTTTGCGCCAGCGGGCCACACGGCCGTGATCACCCGAGCGCAACACCTCGGGCACCAAGAGTCCGCGAAAATCAGCAGGTCGCGTGTAGTGCGGGTATTCCAGCAATCCAGTACTAAATGATTCATCTTGCGAAGATTCAACATTTCCTAAAACGCCCGGACGCAACCGAGCCACCGCTTCGATGATGACTAAGGCGGCGAGTTCTCCGCCAGCGAGCACATAGTCGCCCAGAGAAATCTCGTCATCGCAGAGGTCGGTACGAATACGTTCGTCTACTCCTTCGTAGCGGCCACAAAGTAACGAAAAGCCGTCGAGGGCGGCCAACTCTTCGGCCACCGATTGATCAAAGGTGCGCCCCCCCGGCCCCAATAGGATCAACGGGCGAGGTGGATCGGCTTGTTCAACGGCCGCAAAAACTGGTTCGGGCATCATGACCATGCCGGCACCTCCCCCAAATGGACTGTCGTCTACGGTGCGATGCGGGTCTTTGGCCTCTGCTCTTAAATCTCGCGAAGTTACTTTGAGTAGTTCAGATTCGGTAGCCCTGCCCAAAATACTTTGATCAACATATTGGTCGATCATTTGGGGAAAGAGGGTAAAAACTTCAATCTGGAGGTTCATTGGTCTTCTTCTGAGTCTTCTAACAAGCCATCAGGAATAGTTACTTCAACGCGAGAGTTGGGTTCAACGTTGCTGGCAAAAACTAAAGGTATTAACCCCCCGTTAGCAAGTTCCAAAAGGTCGCTGGCTGGGTTGGCTAATACGCCAACTACTGGGCCGTGATTTTTCCCATGTTGGTCTACGACTTCTGCCCCAATGATTTCATGAATCCACAAGGTGTCGCCATCTGGGTCTTCGATGGGTGGGGCAGAAAGAACCTTGCCATGTAATGCGTCAGCATCTTCGCGGCTCGATACATCGACGAAGCGAACCAGGTAGCGGTGCTGATGGGAGCGGCTAGCCGCCACCGTCAGTTGCCTTTGGGGGGTAAAGAGAACTGACCCCGGGTTGAGGCGTTCAAGCCGGTCAGAAACGAGGGTGACTACCACCTCGCCGGTTAAACCGTGAGGCCGGTCAATGCGACCGACTTCTAAAAAGTTTGACCTCTCAGGTTTCCCTGATGCCAGGTCAGCCATGATTTTTTCAGTCGACGAAGTCGACGTCGATCTCAGTCTCGTCATGGATGGCTGCGGCGCGAACAATGGTACGAATAGCGTTGGCTACTCGGCCACGCTTGCCGATCACTCGACCCATGTCACCATCGGCCACGGTTACCGAGAAGGTACACCGTTCTTCGCCACTGGTTTCGATGTGAACATCATCGGGGCTTTCAACGATTGCTTTAATGAGGTATTCCAAAACGCCTTCTGCGGTTTGCGCTTCAGCACTCATTATTTCTCTTCCTCAGTAACTTCTTCAGCGGCTTCCTCAGCAACTTCTTCTGCTACCTCTTCAGCGGCTTCCTCAGCAACTTCTTCAGCTACCTCTTCAGCGGCTTCCTCAGCAACTTCCTCAGCAACTTCCTCAGCTACCTCTTCAACAACTTCTTCAGCTACCTCTTCAACAACTGGCTTTGCTTTGGCTACCGGAGCAACAAATGCTTCCCCAGAAAAATCTTCCCAAGCACCAGAGATCTCCAAAAGTTTCTTTACTCGATCCGAAGGTTGGGCGCCATGACGTAGCCAGTGCACCGCTTTGTCGTTATCGATCTTGATGATCGACGGATCATTAAGCGGATCGTAAAAACCCACCACTTCGAGGAAACGGCCGTTACGCGCTTTGCGCGAGTCGGCAGCTACCACTCGGTAGGTCGGTTGCTTCTTTTTTCCCATCCGCATTAGGCGGAGTTTTACGGCCACGACGGGCTCACTCTCTTATCGTCAGGTCCGGCTCAGAGGCACGGTTCGGTTTAATGTAGGGGCCAGATAATGGGCACCCATTCGGAGAAACAGTCTGCCGGATGAAAAGACGTTTCCCGCCCTTTATCCGACATATCTCACTATCCGAATGGGTTTCCTTCATCAAGGTCAAATCCTTCAAAACCCGCCGAAGGGTCATTTTCGCCCAATCCAGGGAGCGACAAACCCTTTTTTGGCAAAGGAACCGGGCCCCGTTGGGTGGTACGGCCGCCACTTTTTCGTCCCTTTTTTCCTCGCTTTTTCTTTCCCCGAGGGCCGCCGCCCATTTGCTTCATCATCTTTTTCATCTCGCGAAACTGTTTAACCAGTTGGGATACCTCGGCTACCTGCGTGCCGCTTCCTTGAGCAATCCGCATCCGCCGCGAACCATCAATCATCTCGGGCTGCGCCCGCTCAGCCACCGTCATGGAATGAATGATCCCCTCCAAGCGGTCGATACGACCCTCGTCAACCTCGGCATCAACCCCTTTCATTTGTTGCGCCATCCCGGGAACCATGCCCATCAAATTACTAATCGGACCCATCTTGCGTAGTTGCCGGATCTGCTCTAAAAAGTCATCCAACGTGAACGTGCCGTCGAGCATGCGGGCGGCGGCAGCTTCCGCTTCTTCTTTTTCGAAAGTTTCCTCAGCCTTTTCGATGAGCGTTTCAACATCACCCATTCCCAATATGCGGCTAGCCAAACGATCAGGGTGAAACGCTTCGAAGTCCTCAAGGTTCTCGCCCGTGGAAGCAAAAGCGATTGGTTTTCCCACCACCTGGCGGATGGAAAGCGCCGCCCCGCCTCGAGCATCACCGTCCAATTTGGTCAAGATCACCGCATCAAGCGCCAAACGCTCGTGAAAGGTCTCGGCTACCCCGACGGCATCTTGGCCGGTCATAGCGTCCACCACCAAGAAGGTAAAATCCGGCTTGATAGCGGCCGAGATGTTCGCCACCTCATCCATAAGGCCATCGTCTACCGAGAGACGGCCTGCGGTGTCGCAGATAAGCACGTCGCGTCCTAAACGCTGCGCCTCGGCCAAGCCCGCCGCCGCCACCGCTACCGGGTCGCTGGGTTCGCTAAACACCGGAACCGAAAGTCGGTCACCGAGCGTTCTTAGTTGCTCAACCGCCGCCGGGCGAGCCAAGTCGGCCCCCACCAGCAAAGGGTTCCGCCCCTGCGATTTAAACCATCGAGCCAACTTGGCGGCCGTGGTGGTTTTACCCGAGCCTTGCAAACCAGCCAACAAAACAACCGTGGGGGGCTTTGAGGCGTAGGCGATACGCATGGTTTCGCCGCCCAAAACAACGGTGAGTTCCTCGAGTACAATCTTTACAACCTGTTGGCCGGGGTTCAAAACACCGCTGAGCTCTTCGCCCAAAGCGCGCTCTCGAATACGGTCTTGAAGGGTACGGATAACCCCTAAGTTGACGTCAGCTTCCAGAAGGGCGCTACGGATTTCCGCCAAGATCTCATCGATCTCTTCGGGGCCCAGACGGCCCTTACCACGGATCTTCTTGAGGATTCCCTCAAAACGGTTGCTAAGACTTTCAAACATCGTTGATGAGTGTGCCGCAAAATCAGTCGAATAAGGCGTCTACGAAGTCAGTTGGTTCAAAAATGATTAAATCTTCAATACTTTCGCCAACCCCCACAAGTTTGACGGGGATACCTAACTCGTTTTGGATAGCCAAAACAATGCCGCCCCGCGCTGAGCCATCCAGTTTGGTTAATACCACGCCCGTAACCTCGGCTGTTTCGGTGAACTGCTTGGCCTGCATCAAACCATTTTGTCCGGTTGTGGCATCAAGCACCAACAAGGTCTCGGTCACCGTACCGGCCCCTTTTTCGGCTACCCGTCGCACTTTGCGTAGTTCATCCATCAAATTGCTTTTGGTGTGCACACGCCCTGCAGTGTCGGCCAAAACCAAGTCACTTCCTCGTGACGCAGCGTGTTCAACGGCATCAAAAATCACTGAACTGGGGTCGGCTCCCTCAGCGCCAGAAATAACCGTCACTTCAGAACGTTTCCCCCATTGGGTCAGTTGCTCAACGGCGGCCGCTCGAAAAGTATCTCCGGCGGCCAACACCACCGAACGCCCAGCAGTTATTTCCCGGTGAGTCAGTTTGCCTATGGTGGTGGTTTTCCCTACCCCATTGACTCCCACGAACAACCACACGCTGGGGGCCCCGCTTCGGTTGAGTTCCAAGTCCACATCCTGAAAGAAGCGCACCATTTCTTTACGCAACAGGTTCAGCACTTCCTCCGGGTCAACAACCGCAGCCTCTTCGGCTTGGCGACGCACTTCTTTGAGCAAACTACTCGTAGTCGGCAACCCAACATCGGCCCCCAAAAGGGCTTCTTCCAAATCGTCCCAAACTGCTTGGTCTACCTGAGGGCGAGAACGAAAAACCCCTAGCCGGTCAGAAAAAGAAGCCCGGGGTTTTCCCAGTTTGTTACGCAAACTCATAGAGCGGCAATCCTACCGTTGGTCCGGCAATCCACTAGATTCAATTGCTCAATCTAAGAAACTGTCAAGGTCGCCAAGTTCTACTATCGCTACCCCGGCTAGCCCGTCACGTTCATAACCCAATTCGATGACCATCCCCGGCAACCTGAGTTGGATATCGGCCCGCAAAGTGCCCATGCCGCCCATCGGCGTACCTTCGGATGAGACGATCAAATCGCCCACCTGCAGCCCAGCGAGAGCCGCCGGCGACCCTTCAGTTATTTCAACAATGATGGCCCCGGAGCGGCCATCTACTGGTGACTCGCCTCGAATGCCTAGCCATGCGGTACCTACCGGTTCGCCGTTGAGTAAACGTTCAGCCACCAACAACACCGTGTCAATCGGGAGGGCAAAACCAATTCCCGCATTTGCTTCAGCGATCCCGTCGGTGCGAATTGACGTGTTCATGCCGATGACCCGACCTGAACGGTCCGCTAAAGGGCCGCCAGAGTTCCCAGGGTTAATGGGCGCATCAGTTTGGATGGTGGCCACCCCGGCACACTCTGCGCTGCCTCCTCCGCCCACCTCGCAACCGTACGAAGGGATAACCCGACCCAGTGCGCTAATAATGCCCGAGGTAACCGATTGTGAGAGGCCGAACGGGCTTCCCACGGCGACGGCGAGTTGGCCTACTTGGAGTTCGTCGCTCGGTCCGAATACCGCAGGCACAAGACCATCAACGGCTTCGGTTAGACGAATTACTGAGACGTCGCGGCGAATATCTACCCCAATGATTTCTGCTTCTACTCGTTTGCCACTAGGCAGGGTTACCAGAGCAAGTTCAGCGTCGCCGATTACGTGACCGTTGGTAACAATGTGGCCCTCTGTGTCCATGATGATGCCCGAGCCTTGCCCCACCAAAGGGATTTCAATAAGCACTACCGATGGAGAAACGGCTTGAGCTACTGCCACTACTGGTTCGTCGCCCGGTTCGAGCACCGGTGCCTCGCCGATAACAACAGAGATCGACGAAGTTTCGTCGGTGTTTATTTCATCACTCAGCAGGCCGGGAAGAAGCCACCCTGCTACTCCCCCAAGCCCCACTAAAATCAGTACGACCACCATGGCGAAAAGGATTCTCCGCCCGCCAGATACCGGAGGGGCCTTGACAGGAACGTGCACCAACTCGGCCAACGAAGCCTCGACCGCCGGGTCTAAAACCTCCCCAACGAAAAGAGGCTCTTCGGCATCGGGAACCTCTGGGTTGGGTTGCTCATTGTTTTCGTCCATCGGTTTAACCTAGGCCGCGGCACAGCAAAATAGTGCCATTTATGCCTCGACGTAACGAGGGAACCAAAGGGTGAAGGTGGCTCCTTCACCTACTTCAGAACGAACCGTGACCTGGCCCCCGTGGCCTTCCGCTATTTGCCGCACGATGGCTAGCCCTAAACCCGACCGCCCGTCCTCGCGAGAAGAAGCACGGTCACCTTTCCAAAATCGTTGAAAAACCCTGGTGAGGTCTTGAGCAGAAAGGCCCGGGCCGTCATCGGCTACCGAAATCCATATTTGTTGATCATCGTGGCCAGCGGTTACCGCCACTGAGCCTTGCGGATCCACCACTCGTAAAGCATTGTTCAACAAGTTGGCCAGTGCCCGACGCAAGGCCACCCCGTCTCCCACCACCAAAAGGCCTGGAGCAACCACGGCGTTTAACGCTGCTGGTGCTCGAGCCGCTGTTGCGGCAAAATCTTCAACCGTTTCGGACACTAAAACCGAAAGGTCAAGCGGCTCGCGTTGGGCATCGGGGCGTTTGTGGTGGGCATAAAGCAAAAGGTCATCAACTAACGCCGACATGCGTATCGCTGAGCGGCCCGCTACTTCACCGGCCATCCGAAAGTCTTCGGTGGTGGCTTCGGGGTCGTCCATCACCACATCGAGGTTGGTGCGCAGAACCGCTAAGGGGTTCCGCAATTCATGCGAGGCCTCTTGGATAAAGCGGCGCTGGCCTTCGAAGGCTTCGTCTAAACGATCCAGCATGTTGTCGAAAGTGTCCGCGAGATCACGGAGTTCGTCAGTGGGCCCGCCAAGTTCTATTCGTTGCGACAAGTCGGTGGCTTGAATATGGCGAGCCACCGCAGTGATTCTCCCGATAGGCCGCAGCACCATTCCCGAGACATACCAGCCAATTACCATGCTGGCGGCAAATAAGGCAACTAATGACGCCACGGAATACGAACGCAGTTGCGTTAACGCCCGCCGGTTTACCGCTTGTTCAAAAGCCACCAAGTAAGGCTGTGTTTCTTCTAACACAGGGGCGGAATCCACCACACTGTTGCGCACATTGAGTTCTTCCATTTCTTCGCCAAGCACTTGAAAAGCAGCAGTGCGAGACATCGGTTCGTCGTCAAGAGCACGCGACAAACTGAGATAAATCCCTCCCACGACCAGCGAAGCCAAACCAAATAACAATATTGAATACAAAAATGCCAGACGTATCCGGATGCTGCCTAACAGAGGTTTTTTCATGAAGGGTGGTTGCTTAGCAAACGGTAGCCCCGGCCGACCACCGTTTCGAGCAACTCATTTTCTTCGCCTTCGGTAATTTTTTTACGCAAGGTCCCGATAGTCACCCTTACCGTATTGGTGAACGGGTCGGCGTGTTCGTCCCACACGTGTTCCAACAAGTCTTCTTGAGATACCACTTCGCCGGGTCGAGACATGAAGTAATGCAACACCGCAAATTCCTTAGCCGTTAACGACAAGTCTCTGTTGCCTCGTGAAACTTTATGGCGGGCCGTGTCAAGGGCGAGGCCCCCGGCTTCAAGTACTGCTCCACCCTGCCCAGCGTTGCGACGCAGAAGCGACCGCACTCGGGCAGCCAACTCTTCAAAGGCAAATGGTTTTACCAAATAATCGTCGGCCCCCACATCAAGGCCAGCAATGCGGTCTTCAATAGTGTCACGGGCAGTCAGCATTAAAATACGTGGCACCAAATCTTCGGGAGGGTTCTCACGCAAAGCAACACAAACCTCAAGTCCATCAATATCGGGCATGGTCAGGTCAAGACACACCAAGTCATAGGGCGTGTATGAAGCTTTCTCTAGTGCTTCTTCCCCCCCGAAAGCCACATCAACGGCGTAGCCCTGGCGACGAAGGCCTCGAGCCACTGCCTCTACAAGATCGACTTCATCGTCAACAACCAAAATCCGCATACCTTGACGGTACCGCGCTTAACACCGTGGTTGCTGTCGCCTCGCCGTTAGCTAAGAAGTTACCGCAGCGTCCGAAAAAACTACTGTCTGGTTTACGGCGTGGCTTTCCATTCGTTCGCTCACTACCTTCGACGAACCCCCGGGGGCCATAGAGACCCCGTACAGGCAATCTGCGGCTTCCATGGTGCGCTTCTGGTGGCTCACGATAAGCAACTGAGCGTCTTCACGGAACTGCTCAACCAGCCCTAAGAAGCGATGCAAGTTCACATCATCAAGAGCTGCTTCTACCTCGTCCATTACGTAGAACGGTGATGGGCGGCTACGGAATACCGCAAACAAGAAAGCCAAAGCGGTAAGCGAGCGTTCTCCACCCGACAGCAGGGAAAGCTTTTTCACGTTCTTACCTGACGGCCGTGCTTCTACTTCAATACCGGTGTTTAACAAGTCGTCCGGGTCAGTGAGCCGGAGTTTTCCGGTGCCGCCCGGAAACAGCCCAGAGAACAAGTCAGTGAAGTGCTCGGATACCTCTGCCCATGCTGAAGCGAACACTCGAACGATCTCTTCGTTTACTGAGTTAATAACCTTACGAAGTTCACGACGCGTTGAACGGATGTCGTCAAGTTGTTCCTGTTGAAAATCGTGGCGTTCGGTGAGCGCTTCAAACTCTTCAAGAGCCAGAGGGTTTATGGGGCCCATTACCTTGAGGTCACGTTCAAGTTCTGCCAAACGGGCCGGGCCAGTTACTCCTTCGGGAAGTTCCGGTGCCGGGGTATCTAAAATGGCTTCCGGCTCCCGATCAAACTCGGTTCGGATGGTCAGCGAAAGGTTTTCTAAACGCAAGCGGGTTTCTGCACGCTGAATTTCTAAACGCGATTGGCGTTCTCGTAACGAGGACAGGCTTCGTTCAGCGGTGGTTCGACCTCGACGAATACCGTCTAAACGTGCCGCCACGGCCCGCACCCGTTCAGACTGCAAGCGGCGAGTTTCGCGTAACCCTTCGAGGCGGAGTTCGATACGAGAAACCCGCTGGTCTAGCAGCGCCATGAGTTGCTGGCTTACCGCTTCGCGTCGGTCGAGCTGTTGTCGCTGCTTCGAAGCATGTTGATGGGCTTCGGCCAAATTAGTCATTTGGGCTTGCTGTCGTTCAAGCCGGCGTTCTATGGCACTGCGCCGTGCAGTGACGTCGGCAAAGCGCACTTCATGGGCGGTACGACGCCGGCTCATTTCAGTGGTTCGTTCCTCTAAATGCTTCCGGTCGGCCACCATTCGGCGTCCTTCAGATGCTGACTCTTCTTCGCCTGCTTGCAAGGCCGGGAGGCGCTGTTCGAGTTCTGCAACCCGGCTCTGGTTGTCGCTTTGCCGCCCCGTTAACTCAGATATTTGCGATTGGAGCGATTCTATTTCAAGCCCGAAATCTCGACGTTCAGCTTGCAACTGTTGCAACGACTCGGCGGCCGCATTGAACTCATTGTCGTGCTCGTCTAGCGAGCGGGTCACGCTCAGCAATTCTTGGTCGAAATCTGCTGCCCGTTTTTCTGCTTCGTCAAAAGCTCGTTGGCTATTGTTGCGCTCCGTTTCGGCCGCTACCAACCGGACCTCTGCTTCGCCGAGCGCAGCACCGGTGGCCCCGCCTCGGTCGCCGCCGATACGCCACCCTGAAGGGCCAAAACGGTCGCCTTCTCGGGTAACCAACACTGCCGTGGGGTCTTCTATGGCGAGGTCAATTGCTTCGACGCTTCCACCCGTCACTAACGTGACGTGGGCCAAAAGGCGATCCAGGAGTTCGTTTACTCCGAGCACACTGGACCGAACATGAGCCCGAACCGTAGAACCTGTTTGGGCGAGGGGAGGGTTGGTTGTCGCCACAGTTAAGGCGATAACTGCTGCCTTAAAGTTGCCTCGCTGGAGTGCCCCGATGGCTTCTTTGGCGCTTACCGTTCCTTGTACCACAACGGCGTCCAAGGCTTCGCCGGCTGCAGCCTCAAAGGCCGCTTCGTACCCGGTGTCTACTTCTACGAGGTCCAGCAAAGTGCCCAGCACCCCGTTGACAGCCGCTAAGTGTGCTGCACCTGCTCGTGACCGGGCTTCATCAAGGGCCAGGGTTAGTGCCTCCACCCGGGCGCTGATGGTGCGCAGGTCGGCTTCGGCGGTCGTTAAGCGTTCCCAGCCGGCATTGCGGTCTTGGGCCGCTTGGACGGCTTGTTTTTCTAAAGCGGCGGCTTCGACCATGAGCGGTTCTTCGGTTACGTCGCCTTCGGAAAGCCGAGACCGTAGTCGTTCGGTCTCTTGGTCGAGGCGTTGCTTTGATGCTTCGAGAGCGGTCTTGCGATCTACCAGTCGGTGGCTTTGGTTATCGGCTTGCTCAACTGAAGTGCGCAAAACCCCTAACTCGCCGCGGACCTCAGCTGCCATGCCGTCCATGGCTGGCAGGCCTTCTGTCCATTCTTGTTCGAAAGAAGCGCGATCTGCAGCTAGCTCTGTTTCGGACAAAGCAAGCCGTTCGGCTTCGGGCGCAAAAGATTCTGTTTCGACGAGTAACCCTGCGAGTTCCGCTTCTGCGCTTACTACTTCGGACTCAAGGTCAAGCACCATTTGCTGTGAGGCCGATGCCAAGCGATCGTTTTCAATGCTCCGCAAGCGTTCAACCAGTACGCCTCGCAGGCCGCGTCCCCGCTCTCTTAAGGCTTCGTGGCGTACCAGTTGGT
>Ga0302117_10001495_pt1 | contig 11246 bp, 15 predicted proteins | sample AG5_322_MG_FD_203112 | JGI IMG/M metagenome (GOLD analysis project Ga0302117, IMG submission 203112) | Marine microbial communities from Western Arctic Ocean, Canada - AG5_32.2 | ecosystem: Environmental > Aquatic > Marine > Oceanic | place: Canada: Western Arctic Ocean | collected 2017-10-01 | reverse complement strand
AGATGCTTAGGTGGTGATAATAAATTTGTAACATCAGTATTAAACTATCCAAAATTAAGTGTACAGTTGAGTGTGTGCATAGGAAAAGAAATTGACAATCCTCCAAGCTTAGATAACTACCATAGTATTTTGTTTAATGAAACTGGTGATCCTTGGGCTACTGATCGGAGGAATGTAAACTCATCAGATAGATTAACATGGGAGCGGTGCAATAGAGGCGACCATGTGGAAATATTAGATAAAGAAATACCTATTTCAAAAAAGTGGAAGCTTACACGCCATCCTTAATAACTACTAGTATGAAACTAATAAGCACAGGACTGCTAGTAGTAGTCTTTTTTTGGATCTGGCCTGTAAGATTATTTACTAAAAAGAATAACTGTTATTTTTGGACATTAGAAACACTTATTGTTCAAGGCGGTAGTATGGAATGGTACCCATCACGTAGGTGGGTAGGATATCATGTAGTATGGATAGATCAAAATAACGTAGCTTGGGAATATACTAGAAAAATGCAACGTCATGATCCATGGTATACTATGATATTCTACAATGGACATATACGTAAGTTCCGTGGCAAAAGAAAATAATAAGGATAAATATTATTATGAAAATGAATGAAATATTAGACGAAGAAGTAGCTGCCGGTGGAACAAGTGCTGGTAATATTGCGGCTGTTGCAAGTGTTCCAGGTGCTAAACGTAAAGTAGGCAAAGGTGGCAAATACGGCGCACCTAAAGCACCTCAAGCTACAAATGCAGATGGCACAGCTAAAAACGCACTAGATATGAAGGCCAACGTTATGGGTGGCAAGGCCATCAAACGATAAATATAAGTAATAAGAATTACGGGGATTCAAATGACAAAAGAAGAAATGATGGAAAAGCGAACAGTTAAAGAAGGGTTAGGCGAATTGGCAGATGTTGCCGAGCGTGATCACGAAGTACAAATGGCCCGTGCTGAACTATACAAACTAGCAAAGTATGCTATCAAACTACACGACAAGCTAAAGAGTGTTAGCGAACGTGAAGGTTTGGAAGGTTGGGTCCAATCTAAAATTACTAAATCAGCAGATATGATTGGTAGTGTATATCATCACTTAGATTATCAAGAAGTAGATGACCAGCCTATGATGGACTTAGAGCTTCCTGCTAAAGAGATGGCAGTTGAATCAGCATGTAATTGTAACTGTGGCAAAGCAATCTGCGAAAGCTGCGGCAAGCCACATAAAAAGAAAGATAAATCTTACAAAGAATCACTTCAAGCTAAATTAGAAGGCAAATTTAAATCAGCTGCACAACGTAAAGCAGTACACGCCGCTAAAGCTTCAGGCAAAAAATAAAATGGACTTTAACGCACTACAACATAAACTGTTTGCAATGGATCCTCAGGACCCGGCTGATGATATTCGTAAAATGACAGCTATGGCTGCTAACCCGCAGGAAAGTGTGCAACCCCAGAAAAACATCGTGCAGGAAAGTGCAAACGTACAAGAAGGCACTATGCCTGTTGAAGGTGATTACAGTTTAAGTGACTTTGCTGCTCTAGCAGGTGTTAAACTTAATGAAGGTCCTGTAGATGCTTGGAAGGCTGGCTTCAATAACTATAACAAAACAGACGGCATTAAAAAGGCTATGAAGGCGATGGGCGATGGTCCAGCGGATAAGTCTAAAGCCAAAGACAAAAAACAATCTGCTTCTAGTAATGTAAGTTCAAGCCTGTGGAAATCTTTCTTAAAAGAGCACACAGCAGGTCTACAAAAAATTGCAAGTAATCCTCGCAAGAAGGCAGAGTTTGACAAGTTTATGGCAAAGATGGGAGAAAGTGTACAAGAAGCTCCTAAACCAAAGAATAAAAACACACGTCATCGTAAAGATTTAGACGACCTTGAAAGAACAATTCGCCAATCAAAAGATGGCATGGACAAAGACACACAAGCACATATTAATAAAAAGCGTAAAGAACTTACTCTAAACAACTCAGTTAAAGTTGAATCCATCAAGTCCCGACTCTGGGACGCATTAAACTCAAAATAATACTTGACAACCTCCAAATAATGTAGTATAATAGTTATATTGCATCTACTACCTAATGGAGGAATTTATGAGCGATAGAACCTATGGCGCCGAAGAGAAGGCCAAACTAGAACGTCTTGTTAACGAAGGCGTTACAGTACTACAAGAGATTGAAGATTTAAACGGCGGCTTAAAAGAAACTGTTAAAGCAGTAGCCGAAGAATTAGACATGAAACCTAGTCTAATTAACAAAGCAATTAAGATTGCACAAAAAGGTGATTGGTCACGAGTATATGACGAATTTGATGATTTAGAAACACTTGTTACTACGGTGGGCAAGGATAAGTGATTATAGCAGTTCGAACTTTCTTTAAGAAAATCATATCTTACTTTGGCGAAACATATAAACTATCGCCTGTAATTTTCTATGCAGAGTTAATTGAACTTGTTTTACTAGTAGGTGCAAGTATTGTCCTAACTGTGACTGTACTTGATCCTGCTACACAGTGGTTTATTCCACTGTACTTAGTTGGAAGCCTATTTGGTCTTACAAGTGCAATACTTCGTAGGGCAGGATTTGTTATATTGCTTTGTGGATGGTTTTCTATAATGAATATGATAGCACTCACAAGACTAATAGTCGATGCCCTATAATGATATATACTATTATAGATTCGCTCACTAACGAGCAAGCATGGTTAGCGTTGGCCTTAAGCAACGAGGAGGCAATAAATTGAGTTACGTAGACGCAATGTTTGATCGCGATGCTGATATTATCAGAGCAGTTGAACGCAGAGATGGTAAAAGACATTTTACTGAATATCAAGCAAAATATACCTTTTACTATAAAGACCAAAGAGGCAAATACAAGAGTATCTTTGGCGATCCGTTAAGTCGTATTGTATGTAAGAGTACAAAGGACTTCCGTAAAGAAGTTGCAATTAACAGAGACAAAGCTCTCTTTGAAAGCGACATTAATCCTATTTTCCAATGTTTAAGCGAAAACTATCTTAACCAAGATGCACCTAAACTAAACATTGCATTCTTTGATATTGAGACTGACTTTGATCCTGAGCGTGGCTTTGCTGATCCTAGTGATCCGTTTATGCCTATTACAAGTGTAAGTGTATATTTGCAGTGGCTCGACACAATGGTATGTTTAGCAGTTCCACCAAAGACACTTACTATGGAGCAAGCAAAAGCAGAGCTTGAAGGTATTGACAATGTAATGTTGTTTGAGAAAGAAGGCGAAATGCTTGATACCTTCTTAACACTTATTGAAGACAGTGACGTACTAAGTGGCTGGAACAGTGAAGGATATGATATCCCGTATATTGTTAACAGAACTAGTCGTGTACTAAGCAAGAATGACACACGCAGATTCTGCTTGTGGGGACAACTTCCTAAGAAGCGTATGTACGAAAAGTACGGCAAAGAAAGTGAAACGTTTGACCTAGTTGGGCGTGTACACTTGGATAGTTTGAACTTGTATCGTAAGTACACTTATGAGGAGCGTCACACATATCGACTGGATGCTATCGGCGAAGTTGAAGTGGGCGAGAACAAGGTTCCGTATGAAGGAACACTTGACGCACTTTACAACAATGACTTCCGTAAGTTTATTGAATATAACATTCAAGATACTGCACTACTTGACAAACTAGACAAGAAGCTTCGCTTTATTGATCTAAGCAACGAACTAGCACACAGCAACACAGTACTTCTACAAACAACAATGGGTGCTGTTGCAGTTACAGAGCAAGCTATTGTTAACGAAGCACACCACAGAGGCTTCCAAGTACCCAATCGTACAAAGCGTGATGACGAAGCTACACAAGCGGCTGGTGCATATGTTGCATTTCCTAAAAAGGGCTTGCATAAGTGGATTGGGTCAATGGATTTGAACTCACTGTATCCTTCAGTGATTCGTGCATTGAACATGGACCCTGCAACTATTATAGGACAAATACGTCCAGAGATTAGTGATGCTCGTGTACATGAAGACATGTTCTTAAAGAAGAAAAGCTTTGCCGGTAGTTGGGAAGGACGTTTTAGCACAGAAGAATACGAAGCTGTTATGGAACAAAAGCGTGACATAGCACTTACTGTTGAGTTTGAAAACGGCGAATCAAAAGTAATGAGCGGCGCTGAAATTTATCAAGTAATTTTTAATTCTAATAAACCCTGGATGCTTAGTTCAAATGGTACTATCTTTACTACAGAACACGAAGGTGTTATTCCTGGATTACTTAAACGCTGGTATGCTGAACGTAAAGACTTGCAGAAGAATCTTAAAAAAGCAAAAGATGCAGGCAATGCAATCGAAACAGAATACTGGGACAAGCGACAGCTAGTTAAGAAGATTAACTTGAACAGTTTGTATGGTGCTATCCTTAATCCTGGTTGTAGATTCTTTGATAAGCGTATTGGGCAATCAACAACGCTTACTGGTCGTACTATTGTTAAGCATATGAGTGCTGAAGTTAATAAAGTTATTACTGGTACATACGATCACGTAGGTGATGCAATGATATACGGTGACACTGACTCTTGTTACTTTAGTGCATTTCCTACTTTAAAGAAAGATATTGATGCAGGTAGTATTCCTTGGTCAAAAGATAATGTTATTACACTTTACGATCAAGTATGTGAAGCGGCAAACTTAACATTTGAAGGCTTTATGTTAGAAGCATTTCATTGTCCAAAGAGTAGGTCGGACGTTATTGCAGCGGCTAGAGAAATTGTAGCACAGTCAGGTTTGTTTATTACTAAGAAGCGGTATGCGGCACTAGTGTATGATATTGAAGGCTTTAGGAGTGACACAGATGGCAAGCCAGGCAAAGTAAAAGCTATGGGATTGGACTTACGTAGATCAGATACTCCTGTGTTTATGCAAGAGTTTCTAAGTGAGCTATTACTTATGGTACTTACTGATAAGCCGCAGAAAGACATACTTGATCGTATTACAGAATTCCGTTTACAGTTTCATGAACGGCCTGGATACGAAAAAGGTAGTCCGAAACGTGCAAACAAAGTTGGCCACTATCGCCGCTTAGAAGAGAAGCAAGGTAAAGCTAACATGCCTGGGCATGTACGAGCAAGTATTAATTGGAATACGCTTAAACGTATGAACGGAGACAAGTACTCTGAAGAGATCGTTGACGGTATGAAAGTTATTGTTTGTAAACTAAAACAGAATCCGCTAGGGTACACAAGTGTTGCTTATCCAACAGATGAGATGCATATTCCTAGCTGGTTTAAAGAACTGCCATTTGATGATTTAGCAATGGCAGAGACTATTATTGATAATAAGTTAGACAACTTGATAGGTGTGCTTAACTATCCATTAGAGGATACAAAGCGTCATAACACGTTTAGTAGTTTGTTTGACTTCGGAGAATAAAAATGAAGATCAAACTAGAGATAGAAATTGATACAGAGAACGAACAGGACCTAAATACTATTGAAGAAGTAATTGAAAAGTTGAGGGAACTAAAGGAGATGATGGAATGAGAGTTACAGCTCAGGATATTGGTGGTGAAGTTGCTAAAGAAGATGAACGATATACAGTAGTAGACAATACTACTCTTAATGGATTAGTAGTTAGTTCAACACGTTTGCACAAGCAACAAAGTACATCTGGTCATTCACATGCTGGACAGGAAGAAGTATATCACTTTATTACTGGCTGGGGCAAGATGGATCTAGCTGATGAAACATTTGATGTCCGGGCTGGTGACATAGTTTTAATTCCAGATGGTGCGTTTCATCGAGTACATGCAGCCCGCGATACCGGCATGTACTTTATATGTGTATTTGATGGTAAGAGGAATCACAAATGATAGTAGGATTTACTTGTAGTACATTTGATTTATTACATGCAGGGCATGTAATTATGTTACGTGAAGCTAAAGAGCAATGTGATTATTTAATCTGTGGATTGCAGGTTGATCCTAGTGTTGATAGAAAGGATAAGAACGCTCCTATACAAACTATTGTTGAGCGTTACACACAACTTAAAGCAGTAAGTTATGTTGACGAAATTATTCCTTATGGTACAGAAGAAGATCTAGAAGATATCTTACAAATGTATCCAATTAATGTTCGGATACTAGGCGAAGAATACAGAGATAAAGATTTTACAGGTAAAGATATATGTCGTAGTAGAGATATTGATTTACATTTCAACAAGCGTGATCACCGATTCAGTACAAGTGGTTTACGTTCACGAGTTACTGACACGGAGACAAAATGACAGATCCCTTTAAAGCACAACAGGAAGCAGAAGCAGCAGAATCTAAACGAATGATCGATGAATGGTTATCAAAAGATGGTAACGAAATTACTCACTTACCCTACGGTGCTAGATCTGAAGAAGTAAACTATACTAGCGGCATGTATGCTAAGAAGAAGAAAATTCCTACACCTGAGGAACTAAAGGCAAAAGCAGAAGTAGATAAGAAAAACGCTGCGGCGGTTAAAAAGGCACAAGATAATGCAGAAAACCAAAAATAAGTTTATTTTTGATGTAGACGGAACGCTTACTCCTAGTAGGCAAGCAATAGACAAACGATTTGCTGTATGGTTTAGAGACTTTTGCGGATCTAACGATGTTTATCTTGTTACTGGAAGTGACCGGCCTAAAACTATTGAACAAATTGGTGAGACAATTTACAATAGATGCAAACGTGTATACAACTGTAATGGCAATGATGTTTGGGAAAAAGATGTAAATGTTCGTTCAAACGAATGGGTACTTCCTGAAGATGCACACGAGTGGTTAACTACAAAACTAATTGAAAGTAATTTTAGTGTTAGAACAGGATTGCATTTTGAACATCGTCCTGGCATGGTGAACTTTAGTGTAGTTGGGCGTAATGCTGGCTCTGCAGATAGAGCAAAGTATGTAGCATATGAAGAATGGAATAACGAACGCAATTTTATAGCTAAACAATTTAACATCCGGTTTCCAGGTATTAAAGCTACAGTTGGCGGAGACACAGGTATTGATATATCTCCTGTAGGTACTGACAAAGCACAAATTATAACAGACTTTGATCCTAAAGATAAGACATACTTCTTTGGTGATCGAATGGACGAGGACGGAAATGATTATCCACTAGCACAAGTGGTTGATCATAAACGAGCTGTCCTTGATTGGCAGCAAACTAAAGAATACTTAACGTATTTTCAGGAAGCGAACATAGCAAGATGAATATATTACTAACAGGGCACAAAGGCTTTATTGGTAGTGTGCTATACAAGCGTCTTTCTAAGTTCTCCAAAGTAACTGGTATTGATTTAGTAGACGGTGAAGATCTGTTAACACATGTCTTTCCAAATGAATATGATTTAATTATACACTTAGCTGGAAAGAGTGGTGTTCGAGAAAGTATGAACGATCCAGGTGCATACTGGATGAATAACGTAGAAGCAAGCAGGCGATTGTTTGAGCGTTATCAGGACACACGTATACTGTATGCAAGTAGTTCGAGTGCTTACGAGCCCGATTTGAACCCTTATGCGGCGTCTAAGTACGTGCTAGAAGAACTTGCTGAACGATATCCTGATACATTAGGTATGCGGTTCCATACTGTTTATAGTGATACGCCTCGTAAAGGAATGTTCTTAGATAAATTGCTTAATAACGAAATAGAGTATGTTACTAATCATCATAGAGACTTTGTACACATTGAAGATATTTGTGATGCAATAGAAATACTTATTGTTAAAAAGCATGTTAACGGCATAATAGATATTGGGTCAGGTAATCCTATTAGGATCCGTGACTTAGTGCCTAGTGCAGCTATTCGTCTAAATACCCCACATGAAAGGACGTTTACGTGTGCTAACTTAGAAAAAATGAAAACTTTAGGATATAAACCTAAATATAATGTAGAAAACTTCTTGACTAACACCAATAAAGGTGTTATACTTAATATAATAAACCCAAATGGAGAAACCCGATAATGAAAGATATTTTACAAGACGTTGTTGCACATACACATGCACTAGGCTTTTTAAGCTTAGTAAAAGTAACTAGTGAAAACGACACAACTACAATTGAAAGTATGGCAGAAGACCGTTCAGTAATACTTTCGTCAGAGACGCATGCATCAGTTCCTGAATTTACAGGCACGTTTGGTATGCCTAACTTAGATAAGCTAGCATTACATTTAAAGAATCCTGAGTATCAGAAAGATGCAAAGATTGCAGTAGTCGAAGCAGAACGTAACGGGGAAACTATTCCTACACACATTCACTTTGAAAATACAGGTGGCGACTTTGAAAATGATTATCGCTTTATGAATAAGCAGATTATTGAAGAGAAACTTAAAAGTGTTAAGTTTAAAGGTGCAGCATGGAATGTAACTTTCCAACCAAGCATGGCTAGTATTCAAAGAATGAAACTACAGGCAGCGGCACATTCGGAAGAGCCTACATTTAATGTAAAGACTGACAACGGCAACTTAGTGTTTAGCTTTGGTGATGCAAGTACACACGCTGGCAACTTTGTATTCCAGCATGGTGTTGAAGGTATACTAGCACACACATGGAGTTGGCCTGTTGCACAAGTACAAGCTATCTTAAACTTAGATGGTGAAGTTACTATGAGTATTAGTGATCAAGGTGCTATGCAGATTAGTGTAGATAGCGGCTTGGCTAAATTTGATTATATTTTACCTGCACAGAGCAAGTAATATGAATACAGACTTAACAGCAGAACAAAAAGATTACGCACATTTTTTACCAGCATTAAGCGGTTTCTATGCTACGTATGTAGGAAAACAGCGTCATCCTGATCCTGTTAAAGGTCTTTATGTCGACAATGCACGTATGCCTAACAACTTTGCAAACGGTATGGAAAGTCTTAACTATCTCAATGAAAAAGAAGGAGCGTTCCAATACAAATGGACGCTTTATTCTGCAGGACATGCAGACTTAGATACAACTAAGTTTGTACCTAAAGAAGATATGGTACGAAACAGAGATAGAGAAAATACTTGGCTGCTAGGAGACTCAGGTGGTTTCCAAATTGGTAAAGGAGTTTGGGAAGGCGACTGGAAAGATCCTAATTGTCCTAAAGCACAAAAGAAGCGTGACGGAGTGTTACGTTGGATGGATGCTTATATGGACTACGGAATGATACTTGATATTCCGGCCTGGGTTGCACGTTCACCTGCAGGTGCTAAAGCTACTGGTATTAGCACGTATCAAGAGGCGGTTGCAGCTACACGTATTAACAACGACTATTGGATGAAGCATAGAACAGGTGCTTGTAAGTTCTTAAACGTATTACAAGGTGAAAACTTTAAAGATGCTGAGGACTGGTACGAGCAAATGAAAGACTATTGTGATCCAATTAAATATCCCGACAATCACTTTAACGGGTGGTCAATGGGTGGTCAGAATATGTGTGATGTTGAGCTTGTTCTTAAACGCATTGTTACCCTGCAATACGACAACCTATTACAAAGCGGTATACACGATGTAATGCACTTCTTAGGTACAAGTAAACTAGAGTGGGCTACACTGCTTACAGACGTGCAGAGAGCTGTACGCAAGCACTATAACCCAACATTTATGATTACGTTTGATTGTGCAAGTCCTTTCTTAGCAACTGCTAATGGACAAATTTATACTTCGAATGAAACACCGGAGAAAGGTAAATGGACTTACCGAATGGTGCCTAGTGTAGACGAGCTAAAGTATGCAAGTGATACCCGAGGCTTTAAGGATGCAGTATTACAAGACGGTATCTTTAAGAAATTTGAAGACAGTCCATTAACTGACGGATTGTTAGTTAACGATATCTGTACGTATGCAGTTGGTGATACTAACAAGATTGGTACTATTAAAGTTACTAAAGGCGGTGTTGACTTAGACAAAGCAGGCAATCCGTTATTAGATGAAGATGGTAACCAAATAGTACGTGGTAGAGATTCAACAAGCTGGGATAGCTTTAGTTATGCTATACAGATGGGTCATAACGTATGGAGTCATGTAAATGCTGTACAAGAAGCTAATAGACAGTATGACGCTGGTAATACTCCTAAGATGTTACTTGGTGATAAATTTCAAGTGCAATCAATACGTGATATGATTAACGAAGTATTTGAACAACCTACTAAAGAACTATCGTTAGATAAAATTATAGAGTATCGTGCATATTGGATGCAAGTTCCAGGTACACGCGGAGCAATTGGTAAAAAGACAATATCAGCTAAACCTAAATTTAATGAGCTTTTTGGAGAATGATATGAAAAGAGATTATGCGGACGGAGTCAAAGACGATGTTGCATTCTTTACAGGAGTGGAAGTAGAGCATACTCCTGCATTTGGTATGGACACATTGTTTGTAACAGGATTACAACACGTTGATGATATTCAAAGGATGCTTACAGAAGCTGACGCAACACATATCTTTTTTGGTGCCAATCACAGTTTTAATCCAGTTGATTATAAAGAATGGGCTGCATGGGAAGACATGATTGGTGATTTTCTCAAGCTTGGTTACTTGTGCAGTTTAGACATTCCTATATCACTTGCAGAAGAAACACTTGAATCAGGATTTGTTGAGTATCACAACTTTATTCCGCAACTACGTGTAGTTATTCCTTACATTAACCAGTGGGGATATAATGCAATGGTTAAGATTGACGATAAAGACTTTAAAGCAACTAATCCTGGTGTTTGGAGTCATAGCTTACATGACTTACAAGATAGAAATAAATTTACTGATTGGTCCAAATATGGGCTTGACAAAACGTTATAATGAAAGTATAATAGTAATATGACAAGAGAATCTTACTACGATTATATGGGTCGTAAACTTAGAGAGGAAGATAAGAAAGTGCAAACTATAAATAAACAAGAAAGAAGTGTCTGGGTTAAGTTCCAGAAAGAAGGTATCCATTGTTATCCGGCAGCATTAGATGATCCAAAACTTGCAACAGGTGACTGGGACGATGTTTCGTTTCTTGGTCATCCTCATCGTCATATCTTTCACTTCCGGGTGCGTATCGAGGTGTTCCACGACGATAGAGACATCGAATTCATACAATTCAAACGTTGGCTTATACGACTTTATGAGCAAGTTGAGAGTTCGACAGAGGTGCTCGTTTTAGATCATAAGTCATGTGAAATGATTGCTGACGAACTGTATACAGAAATTTCAAATCGACATCCCGGCCGTTTTGTCGAAATTGAAGTAAGTGAAGATAACGAAAA
>Ga0302117_10001494_pt1 | contig 11246 bp, 7 predicted proteins | sample AG5_322_MG_FD_203112 | JGI IMG/M metagenome (GOLD analysis project Ga0302117, IMG submission 203112) | Marine microbial communities from Western Arctic Ocean, Canada - AG5_32.2 | ecosystem: Environmental > Aquatic > Marine > Oceanic | place: Canada: Western Arctic Ocean | collected 2017-10-01 | reverse complement strand
TCAATCGCTCAATCAAAGTAGGAATGGCAGTGGCATTTTGCATCTGTCCAAGGACATAGGCCAATTCATGACGTAAAAGAGCACTCTTTGTGACAAAGGCTGAACATAATGCTAAGCAAGCTTCATCTGTACCATTATTTCTTAGGGAAAACAGCCCTCATCCGTAGAAACATCTGATTGTTTTCATCCAAGAGGTGAAGTTTTAGTGTTTCAACATCATTTTCACTAGACGGGGGTGCTGGATCGACAGAGCCATATTGACTCACACCCGGCGCCCTGTCTACAATATCCATTTAATCACCTTTTTATTCAGGAGAACCAATAAATTTCATGCTACTGGTATCGAAAGTCGAATCTATTAGTCCAAGTTCTTGCCCTTCTTTGATGAATTGGCGTACTGCAGCACGACCCTCGTCTTCATAATCAATTGTTCTGTCGTTTACATACATAGAAACAAATTCCTTATTTGTTTCATCATCAATTCCTCTACCCCATGCCTTGGCAAATTCAAGGGCGTCAGCAGGGTGCGCAATAGCATGTTCGATACTCATTTTTGTGTACAGCGTGATATCTTCCATCACTTGTTGGCCTAAATCTCTTCTAACGACATTACCGCCAAGAGGCATCGGCCAACCGTTCGTGCGCTCATTCCACCAAACACCTAAATCCAACAAGACATTCAAGTCGTGTTCGACATAAGTTAATTGACCTTCATGGATAATTAATCCAGACATAAATGTGCCATCTAAGACTCGTGGTATAATCTCATCAAAGGGAACTACTTCAACTTGGCAATCGCCCCAGGCCAATCTCAAACCTAGATACGCACTAGTTTTCATACCAGGTACTGCGATTATGTTGGAGCGTACATCGTTTTCAGATACGCCTTGCATCGAAACGACCATCGGTCCATATCCCTCTCCCATCGAAGCACCACAGTTCATCAAAGCATAGTGTTGTGAAATTTCGGGGTAAGCGTGAATGGAAACTGCTGAAACTTCAAGTTCTTGATTCATGGCTCTGTGATTGAGAGTTTCAATATCTTGTAGCTCATGTACGAAATTATAGCCCGGTGTAGGAAAAGCCCCAGTGGTCATTGCATGGAACATAAAAGCATCATCTGGATCGGGTGAATGTCCAATACGGACCACCTTATTACCTTCAGCATCTAGTGGCAACTCAGTGTGCATAATGCGTCCGACCAAGATACCCTTCATCAATCAACCGCATCAATCTAATAGGTTAATTATGCCAAATGGTAAATAATGATGGTTCGGAGTTATTTTCACCGAGATGTTTTCAAGTCATATGCTTTCAGCATATTGAGGGCGCATATGCTAAGAAGCCGAAAATTTGATTTGCAATTTTCATCTGTAGCGATGATATTGTTGATTATTCTCGTTCCTGCAACTACTGCTACATCATCTGGGTTATCCTATACCGGTGGCCTCTCAAACCCTTTAGAAGTATCAAATAGCCAAGCAGTGGACATTAACAGTGACAACACATTGTTGGCTACTGGGTATAAAGGGGTGCTGACAATCCATAGTATCGAAGACAATTCATTACTAGCAAGTTTTGAATTGATTAGGCAAATTGTTGATTTGAAATTTTCCCCAGATGGGGCTACATTGGCTCTATCATTAATCGGTTCTGAAGTCCGCACCGATAATATTCAATTGATTGATGTTGAAAGTCTCCAATTAGTAAATATTAATAGTAATTCCAACTCTGAAACAAAATCTATTTCTTGGAGCCCAGATAGTACTATTCTGGCAGTACCTAATTCGGATAACGGTGTAGATCTATTGAGAAAGTCTGACCTAAGTATCGAAAGCAGTTTGTCCAGTGAGCATAATACTGATGTATCTTGTATTGCCTTTTCAACGGATGGAAACCTGGTGCTAACAGGTGATGAATCAGGTAGAGTATTGACGTGGGATAGGCAAGGCAACCCCACAGGGAAACAGTGGGAGTTGAATAGCGAAGTTGTAGGTTGTGGCTTTGATAGCGAGGACTTAATAATTGGCCTACTGGGTGCTAATGGAAGATTAAAAACTGTAGAACCAAGTGGAGGTGGAATTCATCAAAGCGACTTTATTTCGGGAAGTGAAATGTTATGGTCTAGTGATGGGTCTTACATCCATATTATAGAATCGAGCACCCAATCAAAAATTATTACTATCGAAACCTCTACATTTCTAATCAAGGAAGAAACTACACTGTTCCATCGTGCATCGGATTTTGCAGTTATTGAAAATTCAAACTTTTTGCCAGAGAAAATATTTGTCACCTCGGATACTCAGAATATTGCCATATACGGATCACCAAAATTACCAATTGGATACGGTGAAAACGGAGCAGATTTAGATGGAGACGGAATTCCTGATAATTTAGATAATGATGACGATGGAGATTCTATTTCTGATGAGTGGGATATCAATTGCGATTCAAGTGCTGAGAAATGTTCAAACGTGCCAAATCAAGATGATATTAGAAATCTAAATATTTGGATTAACCAAACCACATTAGAACTAGAGGATGTAATTACATTAAGTTCTCAACAATCATCTCTCATTAGAAACATGTCTCGTAAATCTGTTATCGCGGACCAGCAATTAAGCCACTCTGAAGCAGTGAGGTTCTCCAACTCTATTTGTGAGAATATGGATACTGCTGATTTCATTGACTCTTGGAAGGCTGCGATTGAATTATCTGTAGGACAAGTGGAAAATGGGATAGTTAGTTGCAATATTAGGAGTGGAATGATATTAACTGAGATAGACGATGAAAGAACGAGAATAAAGATCGTATTGAAGGTTTCATTTGTACTGTTCCCAGATGTGCGCTATCCACTTCAATTATCGCTTATGTATCAGCCAGAGGCAACTGATGGTTCAATTGCCAACTTAGCAGAAGCACACCCAATTCATGTTGTGCTAGATGGAAAACAAGCACTGTCCGCTTCTTGGAGCCCATGGTGGGTTGAAGAAAATAAAATTAATTTACAACTAATAGAGGACATTCCACCTAGCCCAACAATGTTAGAAATGTTTGTTGAAATTACCATCGAATATCCGTGGATTGCAATATTTGTCATCTTGATGCTAACCGCATCATTATTAACCTATATTAGAACTAGAAATGCTAGTAGTGTTGATCTAGATTTTGCATTTGACGACTTTGAAGACATCCCCGAAGAAACTAAAGAGGATGTGTTTGAAAATGAATTGGAAGAAGAGGAATCATTGACCCATGATGAATTGATGAGAAACCGGGAGATAAAAAGAAAAATCGGCCGTAAAAAATCACAATCTAGTGAGGCTGCTGTTCCGCAGGTTGAATCCGAATCCACAATCGCGGGCTTTTACGACGATGAAGATGATGTTGCTCCTGTAGTTGTACGAAGAAGGTCTGCTAATGTTAAACGAAGCCGTGACGGCACTGTTGTGGCGGGGAAACGGACTACATTGGTATCTGCCGATGAACAAGTTGCCCCAGTTACTGCTAAGAAAGTAGCAACTAAGAAAGCAGTCGTCAAAACTCGCAGAGTTGTAACTGGGGAAAACGATAATCAAGTAATGGATGACGCCCTTGACCGTTTGACAAAGAATGATTGATTACCAGCAGAATTGAGCACCGGCAGTCAATTCACATGCTTCTATCAAAAATTGGTTCAATCCGGCTAGATGGTCATCATCAAGTCTATTGAATACCTCTCCGAAATATCTATCTAATCTCTCGTAAGATAATTCAGAACGGCTGATTGACCAATTGATCACAGCATCTCTTTGTTCAGAACTGCTCTCGAAAAGAGCCAACTTTGATTCAAGAGCATTATGTGCTGCAATTATCAGTTCTTTAGGAGTGTCGATTCTAGCTGCGAAGACCCCGAAAACCATCGGTTTCCCGGACTTCTCTAGCCATGCTTGGCCTAAGTCCAATTGTACCATTGAAGGATATTGCTTCGCACTCTCGAGTGCCCGATCTCCAATTAGTAGTGCCCCATCACAATTATCTAGCATTAAATCGAAATCTGGACCCATCTGAGTTAAAGTTGGATTTAATCCCTTATTCTTCAAAAGATGCTTCAAAAGTGCTACTGATGTTGCCGAATCAGAAGGTAAAGCGATTGATTCCATTTTTTCTAATTTTTTGTTTGAAAATAATAGTACACTGCCGACCTCACCCTTAGAACAAATTCCAATATCTGGGATTAATATTAATTCGTCTGCATGCTTTGCATAATCGGCTGCAGGTATTGGCGCTAGTACACAATCTCTGCGTAGCAAATGACCTGTTAACCATGAAGGAGGTGCTGGTAAAACGTTCCATGTTTCATCCAAGCCATAGAATAACGGGTCGCAATTTAGAAAGGAAACACGACCGATTGTCCTCGTCCAACCATGGGTCGCCATGTTGCGAGGGAGGGCCAACTACTGAAAGGTGTAACTCATGATTAGTTTGAGTTATTTGGCCATTTTCAAACCGCGTATTGTCTTTGGAGTTGGGGCAATGAATATCTCAAATCTTTCGTAAGTTGTATTTCTCTTAACAGGAATGCATTCAGCATTTTCAATCAATTTGGATAATTTACTCAAATCATGATCTAATGGGGCGGTAGATCCTGCTAAATGCATAATAGATTCCTTTTGTACTGTTCCATCAATATCATCAGCACCAAATTGTAGTGCTAATTCTGCCAATCCATCACCAATATTCATTCTGTATGCCTTGATATGTGGTATCGAATCAAGCATTAACCTTGAAACTGCGATAGTTCGTAATACTTCAGTTCCTGTAGCACATTGAGCTTCTGGCAGCCTGGATGAATCTGGCAAGAACGGATATGGTACAAAACACTGGAATCCTCCGGTTTCGTCAGCCAATCTACGTAATTTATCCATGTGGATTAGACGGTGCTTCAGCGTTTCAACTGTTCCAAATAGCATGGTGCAATTTGAAGGCAAGCCGATCTCATGAGCAGTTCTATGAATTTCTAGGTACTCTTCAGAACTCTCTTTCCCATTACAGATAATTGCCCTGACTCCATCGTCCAATATTTCAGCACCACCGCCGGGTAAACTACCAAGTCCTGCATCCTTTAGTATCGTCAATACCTCTCTATAAGAGATATTAGACAACTGTGAAAGATGTTTTATTTCAACCGCTGTCAATGCTTTAATTGTGATATGCGGGAATTTCTCGCTTACCGTTTTGAATAAGTCTCGATAGTGGTAAACATCCCAATCAGGATGTAATCCCCCAACAGAATGAACTTCATCAACATAATCTGCATACTTCGATAAATCTTCCACATATGCTTCAATATCCAATGAATAGGCATCAGCAGAGTTCTTGCTTCTTCTAAAGGCACAAAAGCGGCATGCTAAAACGCAAACGTTGGTTTGATTTACATGTACATTGGAATTAAAGAATGCAAAATTTTCAAAGCGTGATTTACGGACAAAATCAGCTAACCTTCCGACTTCGTTAAGATTCTGATGCTGATATAATATCAATCCATCTTCAATGCTCAATCTTTTTCCTAAGGCAACCTTCTCAGCGATCGGAATGATTGTTTCACTCCATTGCTCAGATTCTAATGATTCGGTTAGCCTCTGTTGCCAGTCCTTTAGGCAACCCGCAAGTACCTGAGTTGATGACCATTGTTCCATAATTATTCCACCTTGAATTATGCTCTTTTCTTACCTATTGCAAACACTCGTGAATAGACAATGAATTTTCTAAATTCTTCAGCGATAAAGACTCCGGATGCAACTATTATTATTATCAGCCAATCCTTCCTTTGTAGTTCAATTGTAGACAATAATGAACCAACCTTGACATCGATAATAGGTATGACTTCAGACGAGTTATGAATTATTAGCCATAGTAATGTGAATGACATCACAACCGCATAATTTATCGCTTTGTTAGAGAATAGGCCTAATTTGAAAACACTATCCTCGCTACTTCGGCAATTCATTACATTGAATAATTGGAATACCACGAAAACTGCGAATGTCATTGTTTGCGCATAAACGAATCTATCGTTCGAATAGTTCTCCCACCCTTCTACTGCTGCAGAATCTCCAACCAAGCACGCATTGCGGTCGAAGTATTGAGATAGGTCCTCTTCGGTAAATGGTAGTCCATCACAGACCTCAACGCCTCCACCAGCTAGGAAGAAAATTATCAGTGTGCCTGTTACCATGATAATTCCAAGATAGAATATCAATGCAATATCGGATAGACTCGGTAATCCTTCCTGAACTGGGCGCGGAGGCCTATTCATTACACTTCCATGTTTCTTTTCAACACCAAGTGCAACCGCTGGTGGACCATCCATTAGAATATTTATTACCAAAATTTGAGTAGCTGTAAGGGGTAGATTCCAACCAAATATGAATGTAGAGACAATAATTAGTGCTACAGCGGCAACATTTGTTGAAATCTGATATCTTACAAAGTTGCGTATGTTTTGGTAAATCTTTCTTCCTTCTTCTATTGCGTATACAATATTGGCAAAGTTATCATCCTGTAAAACCATGTCAGAGGCGTCTTTTGCAACATCAGTACCTGCTATACCCATTGAGATCCCAATATTTGCCCGAGATAATGCTGGCGCATCATTTACTCCATCACCAGTCATTGCAACGATTTCACCATTTTCTTGTAAGGATGAAACTATTCTCATCTTTTGATCTGGCGTCACGCGGGAGAATATGCTTGTATTGGCACACACATCTAGCATTTCTTCGTCAGTGAAATTGGATAATTGATGACCATTTACCGCTGGAACTAACCCCTCTGTAATATTTAGTTCTAGACCTATCGCTTGAGCAGTAATTTGTTGATCTCCTGTAATCATCTTTACTTTTATTCCAGCTCTTTGGCAAATTGCGATAGCATCTTCCACCTCGGGTCGCGGAGGATCCATTATTCCAACGAGTCCCAAGTAGATGAATCCGGACTCTATAATATTAACATCATCAATATTTTCATCATCACCCATCTTTCTAGCACACAATGCTAATACGCGCATTGCTTTAGATGCCATGTCCTTATTGGACTCGACGGCGCTGTCAAAATCAGATTGCCCGATTGGTTGAATCTCTCCATCAACTATTTTTCTATCGACTAAAGACTTGTATCCACCTGCTCCACCCTTAGAAAATATCCATTTTTCACCCTCGTATTCATGAATAACAGTCATTCTTTTTCTAACTGAGTCAAAAAAGAACTCATGGATACGTGGATGGCGTTGTGCGAATTTCTTTACATCGCCATTGATTTTCCACCCTGCAACAGCACAAGCAGAATCAGTTGGATCTCCTATCGCTTGCCATCGCCCATCAACCTTTGAAATTTGAGAATTATGGCATAATGCCAAACATGCGGCTGTTAATCTGAAGCCAAGGTCATTTTGTAATGACGACATTTCTGTATCGGAGACATCTGAGCCATCTTTCATCAAAGTTCCTTCTGGTTTGAATCCATTACCAGAGATATCGAATTGCCCGAAAGAAGTGCTTATTCGACGAGCAGTCATTTGATTTTTAGTCAAAGTACCGGTTTTGTCTGAACAAATAACAGTGGTTGAACCAAGTGTTTCTACTGCTTTCATTCTCCTAATAATCGCTTTATGCTGAGCCATATTTCGCATTCCTAGTGCGAGAGTGATTACCAAAATAATCGGTAAACCCTCAGGAACAATTGCAACGAAAATTGCCACAGCGACCATGAATTGTTCTAATGCGGCATCCCAAATGTCAATTTGTGGATCACCATAGGCAATTAGCATTTTTAGTGACACTAAGAGAAATGCTACTATTAGAGCAACAAATCCAAGGAATTTGCCTAACGATTCTAATTTCATTTCTAAAGGAGTTGGAGGAGATTCATTACCGACGATATCCCTTGCGATTCTACCTAATTCGGTTTTCATACCCGTTTCAACAACAATACCAACCGCTCTTCCAGTTGCGACACAAGTACCCATATAAGCCATGTTTATTCTTTCTGCAAGTATCGTATCATTATCACAAACATTGGGATTCTTCCTAACTGTGTGCGATTCCCCGGTTAGAGCCGATTCATCAATTTTGCATTGAAATGCTTCTATTATCCGTATATCGGCTGGTACATTCAAACCTCCTTCCAACTTTACAATGTCACCAGGAACCAATTCTTGTGTAGAAATTTCTACATCAATACCCTCGCGGATAACAACACATTGTGAAACAGCCATTTGTTTTAGTGCATCCATTGCTTGCTCAGCTTGACCTTCTTGCCAAAACCCAAATACTGCATTTGCAGTTAGAACAATAAAAATAAATATTGCATCTCCAGAATTATGCCCAGGTAGTGCTAGTGCAACTAAAGCTGCTGCTATCAATAAATAGTTGAGTGGATCGTGATACTGAGATAAAAACCTCATTATCGCAGATGTTTTGACAGGTTCTTGTAATTTATTAAAACCATACTTTTCTTGCCTTTTGCTAACACCAGAAGGTGATAAACCATCTAAGTTAGTATCTAATTCAAGTAAAATATCAGCAGTTTCAAGGTCATGCCAAGTAGTTGTAGACATAGTATTCACCTTGAACGAAGAACCATCCAATAGCCCTGCGGAGAATTGATGATTTATGAGTATAATGGAGGGTTCCCCATCAACGAATATTGAATATAGGAGATATATTGATTAGATTTTACAGGTTAGTGGATTTTATAATACGAACATTAGATGTGCATTAGGTTCAAAATCCCAATTCACTTGGCTGAGATTATGAGCGCTCTGGGCGAACCATATATCTCAGCCGATGAGTCTCCGATGGAATTGACTCTTAGAGTAATCCTCGTAGGTATTGTTCTTGGTGTTTTGATGACAGCAGCCAATGCATATCTGGGATTATACGCAGGCATGACCGTATCTGCTTCGATTCCTGCTGCAGTGATGTCGATGATTATTTTACGTACGTTATTTGATGATGTTTCAATACTTGAAAACAATGCAGTGCAAACAATGGCAAGTGCTGGTGAATCACTTGCAGCAGGAGTTATTTTTACAGTCCCAGCACTACTAGTCATTGGACTGTGGGAAGATATTCAATTTGTTGAAACATTTGTAATTGCACTTATTGGGGGGTTGTTGGGTACAATGTTCACCATTGCACTCAGAAGGTTATTCATTGTAGAAGAAGCCCTACCTTATCCAGAAGGTGTTGCCTGTAGGGAAGTATTGGTTGCGGGTGAAGAAGGTGGAGAAGGTGCATTAGCAATCTTATACGCACTAGGAATCGGTGCAATATATGGATTCATGGTAAAAGGTTTCAAAGTGACACATCACACTGTTGAAAGTTCCGTAAATTTCTTGGGTACAAAATTATATGCAGGCATGGATTTATCAATTGCACTATTATCTGTAGGATATATCGTCGGAATAAGAATCGCTTCATTCATTTTCTTGGGCGGTGTAATCGGCTTTGGAATATTAGTTCCAATTTATGGATTGATTAACGGTTGGCCCGAAGCATCAAACGGAGTAGAGGCTTTCTATAGCGTATGGTCTTCACAAATCCGTTATGTTGGTGTTGGCGCTATGGTAGTCGGAGGAGTTTACACTCTATGGTCGATGAAAGGAACAATCTATAATGGATTGTCAAAAGCATTTGAAAAGAATGATGAGGCTGCATTTGAAGTCGTACGCACTGAGCAAGATCTACCGCTTCGCAAAGTTTTGATGGTCTGTGGACTACTTGTTGTTGCGACCTTTATATTCTATGCCATTGCATTGGAATCAGTTGTATTAGCTCTTGCTGGTGCAATGTTTTTGGCAGTTGTTTCGTTCTTTTTCGCAGCGGTTGCAGGATATATTGCTGGAGTTGTCGGTTCTTCAAATTCTCCAGTATCGGGGATGACAATTGCAACTCTACTGTTCACTGTCGCTTTAGTATGGGTCGTAGGTGACTTCTTTTTGGGATTATCCACCGGTTCTCTGATGTATGCGACATTATTGATCGCCGCAATAGTTGCATCCTCTGCAGCAATTGCGGGGGATGTCATGCAGGACCTCAAAACAGGCCACATGGTTGGTGCGACTCCATGGAAGCAACAGATTGCCGAAATTGTTGGTGTGGTAACTGGTGCTATCGTAATAGGGCCAACATTGAAATTACTGCACGATGCGTTTAGAATCTCACGTACAGCATGTGAATTAGACCCACTACCAGGGGATCTAGAATGTAAGGATGCACTTTTAGCACCTCAAGCCGAACTGATTGGTGCAATTGTAGAAGGTGCATTTGGAGGGGGATTAAATCTACAAATGGTATTACTCGGAGCAATTATCGCTGTCGTATTGATCAGACTAAGTATGCCTGTGATGAGCGTTGCAATTGGAATCTATTTGCCACTCGGATTATCAGTTCCGATCATGCTAGGTGGTGTAATTTCATACATAGCCCTTAGGAGTGCCCACTTGAGAATAGATGGTACACTGGACAGAGAGCCAAGTTCAGAAGCAGTTGTTGCTGCTAAAGAGGTAGAAAACAGAGGTGTTTTAATTGGAGCTGGATTTATTGCGGGTGAATCTATAATGGGGGTCTTTGTAGCGATATTAATCGTTATGGAAATTAAACTCCCAGAACTATTAGGAATTGATGTATTAGGAAATCTACTTTCACTTGCCTTCTTCGCTTGGTTTGTTGGAATCTTTATCTGGTTGGCTACAAGAGCATTGCCTGAAGGTGGCAATTTACTAACCGATGCTATAGCGGTTGTAAGAAATTCTATTTCAAGTGCATATCGATCACTCATGCCTAAGCGTTAATGAATTCGTCTTACGGCTGAGGCGCAAGTATCAAAGAGCCCCCTCATAGCCAATGGCTCAATAGGGTGTTTTTCATGACATTATCAATATCAGAACTTGAAGAGTTTGCAAGAAAATGTAGAGTTGAAATCGTTAAAATGGTTTACCGTGCTCAGGCCGGCCACCCTGGTGGTTCACTGTCCGAAATAGACCTGATTTCAGCACTTTATGCTACCCGTATGCGAGTACGTCCTGACCAGCCAAAGTGGGAAGATAGAGATCGATTCATTCTATCTAAGGGTCATGCTTCTCCTGGAATGTATGCAGTATTGGCAGAGATGGGTTTCATCGAACATGAAGACTTACATTCATACAGAGTTCTTGGCGGAAAGTGTCAAGGGCACGTGGACATGAAATGGTGCCCCGGTGTTGA
>Ga0302117_10001493_pt1 | contig 11247 bp, 6 predicted proteins | sample AG5_322_MG_FD_203112 | JGI IMG/M metagenome (GOLD analysis project Ga0302117, IMG submission 203112) | Marine microbial communities from Western Arctic Ocean, Canada - AG5_32.2 | ecosystem: Environmental > Aquatic > Marine > Oceanic | place: Canada: Western Arctic Ocean | collected 2017-10-01 | reverse complement strand
TCCCACCCCATGAAATTAACTACCGCGCGAATATTGCGGCACTTTCGAATTTGGGTGTTACTGAGATTGTCGCAGTAAATGCGGTGGGTGCCATTCGCGGCGATTTCCTGCCGGGATCTGCTGCTGTGCCGGATCAATTAATCGACTACAGCTATTCACGTGACGTTTCGTTTTACGACGGAAGGTTGAAGGCCGTGCATCACATCGACTTCACTAATCCCTATAGCGAATCTATTCGTCAGCGCATCTTAGAGGCCACGAAGACGGTTAACTCTCACTCGAAAACGAGCTACGAAGTCATGGACAGTGGTACCTATGCCTGCACGCAGGGGCCGAGGTTAGAGACGGCCGCAGAAATTCGGCGCTTTGCTCAGGATGGATGTGACATGGTAGGCATGACTGGCATGCCGGAAGCCTCGCTAGCTCGTGAATTGGAAATCGAATATGCGAGTCTAGCGCTCTCAGTTAATTGGGCGGCGGGTCTGTCGGAGGCGCCCATTATCCTCGAAGACATACATGCAGTGTTAGAGGGCAGTATGGAATTTGTTTCTGCCGTGATTATCGAAATCGTTCAGCAGAGTTGATAGATGAGAGCAGAAAGCTGAACTAGTTCGCTTCTTCAAAATCGAATTCGAATTCGGGCAACGCAAAAGGCGGCACATCAATAGGCTTTACGAGTATAACGATGCCAATCGCTGGATGATCAATATAGTGGAATTGATTGCTGCGCATCTCCCGACTCTGCTCCATATGAAAAACGCGATTGATCCCATACTGTAAGCCCTGTTCGTCTCTGGTTAGCGAATCTAAATCGGTCTTCATCGCCTCCGGAATCGCTGGTAGTTGCCATTCGCTTTCAAAATCGGCCGACGCACTGTATTCGGTCAACCACAGATTGCTGTCGATGACGAGTCGGTCTCTATTCTCGTTAAATCGCAAAGTGATTGCCCCCTGCAGTTCGTATTGGTCATCAAACCGCAATCCACCTTGAACATATAAGGGTATCGCATCTGCTGGGTCCGCAACTGATTCGCGCCACAGTCCGTGAAACAGGAGTCGATGTTCCGCAGAGTGTTCGAGCGCGCGATTAGTCTGTTCAAAATCGCTGTCATCGGGAGTCAGTTGCAGGTGAGGATCTCTCATGAAATCGGGGAACTTGAATTCACCTTCGGGGCGAACAAGCTGCGGCCCAGTGGTTAGTATTTGCGCAAGGCGCTCTATAGCCGCCAAGGCTTCTGCGTCAATCTCTATGGTTGCTTCTTCTATGGCAGAGAGGGAATCCTGCTCGGAGGATACGGCAATCGCGTCGGCGATCATTTGATCCGTAATCAGCAGGTCGCTAAGTTGGCCTAGTCTGCGCAATGGATTTGGGTAGTTTAGTTCGTTGGATTCAGCTTGCCAAAGCTCTTCGTCCCTATCGGCAAGTGATTCGTTGCTGAAGATAGACACTTCGATCTGAAACCAGCGCTGCGATGTCTGGCCTTGTGCCGAGGTGGAAATCGAAAGGAGTAGGGCAGATAGCAGAGCACAGGATAACGCCGACATTTTGGCGGGCACAGAGCCAAGTGAGAGAAGGGGGTGCTTGTTTGGCAAGTGCTGCATGAAGAGTCTGGCTTAGGCCGCCTTGGGTTTCATAAGTTTGAAGTTATCCAGTAATTCATTGATGAAGTCCAGTTTATCTGCGCCCTCATCGCAATTGTGGGTGAATTGCAGGCTGTTGGCACCGGCCAGCTTGTAGTTCTGAGGGTCGTTCTGGATCATCTCCACCAGGGACATGGGATTTATTGGCGTCTGCGCCTTGAACTCGATGCGGCCAGTCTTCATGTTCGCATCGATTTTTTTAATGCCGTATTTTTCTGCATTCAATTTCAGTTGTGTGACGCGAAACAATAATTTAAGTGGTTCTGGTAATAGGCCAAAGCGATCGATCATCTCCACCTGAAGCTCCCTCAGATCATCGTCGTCTAGAGAGCCGGAAATTCGTTTGTACATGATCAGGCGCAGATGCACGTCAGGAAGATAAGCTTCGGGTATTAGTGCCGGTATGCGCAGATTAACTTCGATGGACTTGCTGAAATCTATATCCAGATCCGGGCGACGACCAGATTTGATCGCGGCGACTGCCTGTTCCAGCATCTCCGTGTATAACGAGAAACCAATCTTCTGCATGTGGCCACTCTGTTCATCGCCTAGCAGTTCTCCAGCGCCTCGAATTTCGAGGTCATGACTGGCAAGGGTAAAACCGGCGCCGAGAGTTGACGCAGACTGAATAGCCTCAATACGCTTGTTTGCATCTGCGCTGATTTTGCCGTCATTTGATAAGAGCAGGTAGGCATAGGCCTGATGATGTGAACGGCCTACTCTGCCGCGCAGTTGATGTAACTGAGCTAGACCGAACTTATCGGCGCGATGGATAAGGATGGTGTTCGCGCTAGGGATATCGATGCCGGTTTCGATAATGGTCGTGCAAACCAAAATGTTATAGCGCTTGTGATAAAAATCAGCCATGACTTTTTCTAGATCGCGTTCCGGCATCTGTCCATGGGCGACACAGATACGAGCCTGCGGAACGATATTGCGCAGGTGCTCGGCGGTGGCTTCTATGGATTTCACTTCGTTATGTAGGTAGAAGACTTGACCTCCTCGCAGCAACTCACGAGAAACAGCCTCTACGACTAAGCTATCTTGTTCTTGGCGAACAAATGTCTTTACCGATAATCGGCGTGCTGGTGGTGTGACGATAAGCGAGAGATCGCGTATACCGGCAAGCGCCATGTTAAGCGTTCTTGGTATGGGTGTGGCGGTAAGGGTCAGGATGTCTACATTGGCGCGAATCGATTTGAGCTTTTCTTTCTGGCGCACACCGAAGCGATGCTCCTCGTCAATAATCAGCATGCCTAGATTGCTGTAGTCGATATCGCCGTGCAGTAGTTTATGGGTGCCGATCAGTACATCGACTTTTCCAGCCGCGACCTTCTTTAGGGTCTCGCTCTGCTCGCTCGTTGACTTAAAGCGAGAGATAACCTCAATCACGATCGGCCAGTCTGCGAACCTGTCTTTAAAACTTTCATAGTGTTGCTGCGCAAGCAGAGTTGTGGGCACCAGCATGGTAACCTGCTTACTATTTTGCACGGCTACGAAGGTGGCTCTGATGGCTACCTCGGTCTTGCCAAAGCCTACATCGCCGCATACCAGCCGATCCATAGATCGACCGTTTTTCATGTCATCTAATACTGCTTCAATAGCATTCTCTTGATCGGCTGTCTCTTCGAAGGGAAAACTTGAAACAAACTTGTCATATTCTTCTGTGCTCCAATTGTATTTGTAGCCTATTTTTGCTTCGCGTTGTGCATAGATATCTAACAGCTCGACGGCAACATCGCGAATCTTCTCAGCAGCCTTGCGCCGTGTTTTCAGCCACTGGTCGCTACCGAGATGATTTAGTGGTGCGGTGTCCTGTTCGGCGCCGCCGTAGCGACTAATGAGGTGCAACGACAACACGGGCACATACAGTTTTGCTGCACTCGCGTATTCCAGAGTGAGGAATTCAGTATCCTGGCCATCGGTATTGATGGTCTGCAGGCCGAGATAGCGACCCACGCCGTGGTCTAGGTGCACAACCGCATCGCCAATGCTCAGTTCGGTTAGGCTCTTTACAATGAAATCGGTATCGCTCTGTTTCTTGTTGCGCCTACGTCGCTGTGCGATTCGATTGCCGAATAACTGCGCTTCTGTAATTAGCAGCAGCTTCTTATCTTCCAGCCAGAGCCCCTGATCGAGTGGGGCGACGATAATGCCGCAGGAGGAGGTGGAGTCTACAAAATTCTGCAAGTGCTCGAATTGCTCTGGCTTGATTTGTATTTGTTTGAGTACCTCAAGCAGTGTTTCTCTTCTGCCGGCGGATTCTGCACAGAATAAGACGCGCTGCTCGGGGTTCTGCTCTATGAATTGTTCGACTGCAGCGAAGGGCGTCTTCAGTTTTATGTCACTGCTCAGCTCCGGCAGGCGCAGGCTCTGCAGCGAGACGGCAGTGCTGGTTGAGGCAAAGCTTATCTGCTTGAATTTTTTGAGGTCCGATAACACAGTGTCGATTGTTAGGAAGATGTCGGCAGGAGGTAAGATCGGTCGGTATTGATCAATCTGCCGGTCCTCGTAGCGCCGCTGGATATCCTGCCAGAAATTTTGTCCTGCGCCGGCGAGGTCGCCAATCTTGCAGTAGGTAGTATTAGCAGGCAGGAAATTGAATAGCGAGTCCAAGCGCTCGTAGAACAGAGCGAGGTAATACTCAAGGCCGGGAGAGCTGATGCCGTCGCTAACGTCTTGATAGAGTGGGCACTGACGCAGGTCGACATCGAACTTCTCGCGAAAATTACTACGAAAGGCCGTAATGCCCCTAGCATCGAGTGGGTATTCGCGTCCGGGTAATAGACGTATCTGTTCGATTCTCTGGTCTGAGCGCTGTGTCTCGGGATTAAAGATGCGCAGGGTTTCTATCTCGTCGTCTAGCAAATCGATTCGATAGGGAAAGCGACTCCCCATGGGATAGATATCTAGTATCGAGCCCCGAACCGCGAACTCACCATGCTCGAAGACCGAGTCCACGGCCAGATATCCGGCATCCACAAGCTGCGACCGCATAGTTTGAATAGATAGCTGCTGCCCTACGACTAGATCGAGGCTATTACCGCGAATGTATTTCCTCGGAGGCAGTTTGTGCATCAAACTGCCTATCGATGTCACTAGAATGCCCTGCTGAAGATCAGGCAGGTGATACAGTGCGCTCAGACGATCAGAAACGATATCCTGATGTGGAGAGAAGTTGTCATACGGCAATGTCTCCCAATCAGGAAAACTGAAAACCTGCAGAGGGTTAGCTCGATTCGGTAATTTTCCGCAAAAGTAGCGAAGTTCTCGCTTAAACTGCTCCACCGATTCATTATCTTGACAGATCAGCAGCAGCGGCCCTTCGCTATTAGCTGCCGCATTGGCAAGTGCGAGGCTGGTTGCACAGCCGAAAGTTTGCTGCCAGTGACTGGCAAAATGCGTATCTTGCGGCAGCGGAGGATTATAAATATTCGTCATGGATGCTGCAGTTCGGCTTCGCGGAATAAGAATTATGTGGGTTCTCGGGGTGTAGGTACTACCTCGAAAATAGCCAGTAATTGTATAACAATTTATGCGACTAAGCAGGCTCGAATATATTCCGCCCTACTAGGTCCTAGATAGTGCCACTTCAGTTGCACTGGCTATGTTTTCACAAGATAATAGCCGCGTTTCAAATCCATCGATTTTACCGACATAGAAAGGGGTATTTGTGGTCCGTCCAAGCGTAGATGATTACTTCGGCGACTGGAAACAGCGTGAAGCACTAGTGCAGGAAATGATTCCTGCTATCGGTAGGCTATTTACTCAGCGAAATGTAGGTATGTATATCTACGGTAGGCCTCTGCATAACCGGTCTGTGACTTTTGTCATGAAGGCGCATCGCTTCGTTCGTCAGATAGAACGTAACGAGATGTCGGAATTTGAATCTCATCCAGTGCTAATGGCGCTCGCGAAACTGGATCTTTGGCACGTACAAATTGATTTGGGCAAGCTGACCGTCCGCTTCATGGAGCACCAAGAAGACAAAGGAGACGCCGCCCAGGGTGTAGACGAATTTGTTCGGGGCGAGTTGGCTTACTTAGATGGAGTGAACGAAAAGCCCATCAAGAAATGCCAGCATGTCGTGCTATACGGTTTCGGGCGAATCGGCAGACTGATGGCTCGCTTGCTTATCGAGCGAACAAGTACTGCAGAGATTATGCAGCTTAAGGCTATAGTAGTAAGACCTGGGGGCGAAGGCGATCTGCAGAAACGGGCAAGTCTGTTCATGAATGATTCTGTGCACGGTGCCTTTCAAGGAACGCTGCGAGTCGATGAGCAGAGTAACAGTCTTATCGCCAACGGTAACGAGATCAAGGTTATCTATGCGAATTCCCCTGAGGAGATCGACTATACCCAATACGGTATCGAAGACGCGATGATCATCGATAACACCGGCATGTGGCGCGACGAGGCCGGTCTTTCGCGGCACTTAGAGGCTAAAGGCGCGGTGAAGGTGCTGCTCACTGCTCCGGGCAAGGGCAATATGAAGAATATCGTCTATGGTATTAACGACGATCAAATTTCAGCTGACGATACTATCCTCACTGCCGCTTCGTGCACCACTAATGCGATCGCGCCGGTACTGAAAGTAGTAAATGACAGGTTTGGCATCGTGATGGGACACGTAGAGACAGTTCATGCTTATACGAATGATCAAAACCTGATCGACAACTACCACACAGGCAGTCGTCGTGGTCGCTCTGCTGCATTGAATATGGTGTTGACAGAAACTGGTGCGGCGAAGGCAGTAGTCAAGGCCATCCCTGAGCTTGAAGGAAAATTGACCGGGAATGCGATCCGTGTGCCAATTCCAAACGTTTCTATGGCGATAATGAATTTAACGCTGGAGAAGGGAACCACACGTGAAGAGCTCAATGAGTTTCTGCGCGATATCGCTCTGAACTCCAAGTTGCAGAATCAGATCAGCTACACGGAGTCTCCAGATGCCGTGTCTAGTGATTTTGTGGGCAGCAGAGAGGCAGGTATTGTGGATAGCAATGCCACCATCGTTAACGGCAACCATGTAGTTCTTTACCTTTGGTACGACAATGAATTTGGCTACTGTTGTCAGGTAGGAAGAATGGTCTATAAAATGGCAGGCATCATTTATCAGCAATATCCTTTAGAGGAATAGAGATAGCTGCCATTTTTCCGCATTAGCTGGCTCAAGCTAATTATTTTAGGGGTTTAGATCTATCCAATGGAGTGCCCAAGCTGCATGGCACTAAGATGCCTACCAACTCGATGGTGAATTCTCTTAGCAGAAACGCAGATGCCCGCGTAACACTGCCAAGAGTGTAATGGGTTATCCAGCATGAAAAAATCACTCAACCGTCATAGTCTCACGGCAATCTTCCTAAGCTTTGTTCTAGGATTGATTTTTTACTTCATCGGTGGCGATGGTATTCAGCAGTTGAATGGTCTCACCATGGGTACGAGCTATCAGGTTCAGATCGTGGATATGCCCAAGGATATTGCGGCAGAAGATTTTGCTGTAGATATTAGGGAGTTACTAAAGCAGCTAGATACCGAAATCTTTTCCACTTACGCTAGCAATTCTGAGCTATCCCAATTCAATCGCCATGGAGTCAATATTCCCTTTGTTGCCTCCTCCGCAATGATGGAGGTCTTGCTGATGGCACAGGAGATTTCTGCTCTTAGCGGTGGTGCCTTCGATGTCACCGTGGGTCCGCTGGTAAATCTCTGGGGCTTCGGTACTGATCTGGCCGTGTTCGAGACTGTTCCTACGCAGTCGCAAATAAATGGAGAAAGGGGACGAGTAGGTTTCCAGTTTCTGCGGATTAGCCCCTCTAGTCAGGAGATTTGGAAGACGCGCGATATATACGTTGACCTGAGTGCTATAGCGAAGGGCTATGCCGTTGATCAGCTAGCTGAATATCTAGATCAGGCCGGCGTAGATAATTACTTCTTGGAAATAGGGGGTGAATTAAAGATTAAGGGCTTGAAGCCCGGCGGCGAAAGCTGGGTTCCAGCAATAGAGGCCCCTGTAGATGGGGTCTCTCAGGTCTATCAGATTTTCTATAGTCGTGGCGATAATATAGCTATAGCGGGTTCTGGAGACTATAGAAATTATTTCGAGGAAGAAGGACGGCGCTACTCTCATGAGATTGATCCTCGAAATGGCAGGCCTGTCACCCATGATTTGGCAGCGGCATATGTAATTGACGAATCTGCGGCGCGTGCAGATGCGCTTGCAACAACGTATATGATTTTGGGGCCCGATGCTGCTGAGGATTTAGCATCGAGACAAGAGCAGGCGGTCTATTTCATCTACAAGAGTGATGGGGGTGGATTCGAAGATTATGTTAGTGCTGAATTCAACCGTTATCTCGGAAACGATTTACAATAGGACGATATTGGAAATAACGATTTGTTTAATTACATTCCTGCTTATGGCTGTGGTGATTCCGATTAGGCGGTCGGCGTGTTGTTGGGTCGGAAACCTGTTCAGGATTCCTGTCGGGGAATGAGCAATGTGTTAGGATGAAAGAGTGTAAAATATTTTCTGTTGAGCCTACAAAAGGCGGGAGTGCTTTCTAAATAGAACTCCGAACTTTCTGGAGGAGAACAAGCTATGATAGAACACCGTAACTAGTTGGAGCCTCTCTCTCTCTCTCTCTCTCCGCGCCGCCAACTTGCAGAAACCAACCCTATTTAGTAGTTCGGGTTCTGCTGGAGGAACCAACCCTACCCAGCCTCCATAATTAATTGGAAGAATACTCCGAGAGCCGCCATGCAAAAAGAGCACTTTGATATCATAGTCATAGGTAGTGGCCCCGCGGGTGAGGCTGCCGCCATGAATGCCAAGAAGAAAGGGCGCACCGTTGCTGTCGTATGTGACCTTGAGTTTGTTGGTGGCAGTTGCACGCATTATGGGACCATACCCTCGAAAGCGCTCCGTCATTCAGTTAAAGAAGTCATGCAGTTTAATGCTAATCCGATGTTTAGAGATTTGGGTAACGCGAGAAAACTAAGTTTTCAGCAAGTATCGAAACATGCAGGTCGCGTCATCTATGAGCAAGTACAAATGCGCACTGATTTCTACGACAGAAACCACATACCTATATACAAAGGACGGGCAAGCTTTCTAGACAATAATACGATCAAGCTTGTTGGGAAGCGTAAGAAGTTATCTGCTATGAGCTTTGTAATTGCTACAGGCTCTAGCCCATATCATCCGCCAGGTGTCGACTTTTCGCATGATCGTGTATTCGATAGTGACACAATTCTAAATATGGACTACTCGCCGCGTAAAGTGACTGTCATGGGCGCGGGTGTCATTGGTTGTGAATATGCTTCTATTTTTGGGGGGCTCGGCTGCAAAGTAGAGTTAATAAATCCCGCTTCAGGCCTGTTGACTTTTCTCGATACTGAGATAGCTGATGCGCTGAGTTATCATTTGCGTAACCTCGGAGTGCGTAGTCGCCATAATGAAGAATTTGAGAAAATGGAGTGCAGTGACGATCGCATCGTTACCTATCTCAAGTCAGGTAAGAAGATTCGCAGCGATATAGTGCTCTGGGCGAATGGCAGAAGCGGGAATACGAAGAACCTTGGCCTTGATGTGATAGGGCTGACTACAAACAGCAGGGGTCAGATATCTGTGAATAGGCAATATCAGACGTCAGTTGGAAATATTTATGCTGCGGGTGATGTTATTGGTTGGCCCTCACTCGCTGGTGCAGCCTATGATCAGGGGAGGGCTGCGAGCAATGCGATTGCGGCGCCAGAAGAGTGTTATCACGTTGAGCAGGTTGCAACGGGAATTTATACGATCCCGGAGATAAGCACGCTGGGAGCAACTGAGCAGGAATTAACTGAGCAGAAAATACCTTACGAGGTTGGTAAGGCCTTCTTTAAAAATACTGCGCGGGCCCAGATTACAGGTGAACAGGTGGGGATGCTGAAGCTGATTTTTCATTTTGAGACATTGGAGCTATTAGGAATTCATTGCTTCGGCGATCAGGCATCGGAGATTGTGCATATCGGTCAGGCGATCATGCGCCAGCCGGCTCCAGCGAATTCAATGAAATATTTTCTCAACACAACATTTAACTACCCGACCATGGCGGAAGCCTATCGGACCGCTGCACTTGATGGCTTGAATAGGATTTTTTAGCGGCATCTTCATCGAAGAACAGGTCTTCAAGCTGATAGATAAATCTTTTAGTCGTCGCGGTCGTCATCTGTTAATAGGTGATGATGGAAAATATATCGGTTTGCTTTCGGTGGACGATGAGGTGAAAGCTAGCTTGCAGCAAAAGAGTGAAGAACTTGAAAGATGAACGAGATGATTAGCTTGAGGACTACGAGAACTGGAAAGAAATGCGGTCGCTGCACTAATTCCAATTGCGAATCAATTGCATTTAAAGTGAATCCCTGATTTCTTGCAGGCCGCTTCCTACGTGCGTTTAGAGCGATAAAATACTTGCTATCGCGAGACTATCCGTGTAAATTTCCTGCCATATTTATTTGCAGATCTGATCGCAGTTATTTCACGGTTTAAGAAAAGCAGGATGCTATTAAGATTTCAAATAGTATTAATGAGAGCCCATAATCTAGGTCTGACCACCATCACTTCGTTATGATTTTTTTTGGAACACGGCCAGCCAACGGGCTCTCATAAAGAGCGGTTGATCTCTATGGGTAGTGACATGCAGTCCCCGGCAATCTCTGCCAAAGTTTATGGCTCTTTTATGAATTATGCTGGTGGGCGAACATCACTCACAATCTCTGATAAATTTAGAATTACTCTCGTTGTTGCCTTCTGCTGTGCGGACATTTTCGCAGGCTGATGCTCGATGTGTTGAGTGTTGAAAGATAGGCTTTAAGGGATCGCTATTGCGTAGACGTATTAATAATTCAGTGTGGATCCGGTAGGCCAAAGGCCTGAAGCTTGTCGGGATGTTTGGAGTTAAGTGCTTGGAATTACCTAACGAAATGCTAGACGGCTTGAGGCCGTTTCTTTTTTACTTCGCCTTGGTGCTGGCCGTCGTGGTTATCATGCTTGGGCTTTCCTATTTCCTTGGGCAGCGCATTACTGCCCACTCCAAAAATTTACCATTTGAGTCAGGCATTGTCTCTGTGGGCAGCGCACAATTTCGAATCTCAGTTCATTTCTACTTGCCGGCGATATTATTTATTATCTTTGATCTAGAAGTTGTCTTTCTCTTTGCTTGGGCTGTGGCGGTTAGGGAGGCGGGTTGGCTTGGTTTTATCGAAATCTCAGTATTTATCTTCATTTTAGTCGCGGCCTTGTTCTATCTATGGCGCATCGGAGCGCTTGATTGGCGCACGCTCACGCAGAAACGGGAATTGAAAACCCTTTCTGGACCTGGAGGCGTGACCAACAAAAAGGAATTCAAATTATGAGTTGGGAGCTACAGAAAGCAGAAGATGCCTCATCGCCTCTGCCAGGTGGCAGTGCCATGGACGAATTTATCCGGCGCAATGTGGTTATGGCGAATCTGGAGGATATGGTGTCCTGGGGTCGGAAGAACTCCATCTGGCCCTTCAATTTCGGCCTTTCTTGCTGTTATGTGGAGATGGCCACTGCGTTTACCAGTCGCCACGACCTAG
>Ga0302117_10001492_pt1 | contig 11248 bp, 4 predicted proteins | sample AG5_322_MG_FD_203112 | JGI IMG/M metagenome (GOLD analysis project Ga0302117, IMG submission 203112) | Marine microbial communities from Western Arctic Ocean, Canada - AG5_32.2 | ecosystem: Environmental > Aquatic > Marine > Oceanic | place: Canada: Western Arctic Ocean | collected 2017-10-01 | reverse complement strand
CTAGATGAGCCGAAAGACTTGATCGATGCCATACATCATTTACGCGACCGTCGGCACGACGTCGTTTTATTTCATCTCATCGACCCTCAAGAAGAGGATTTCCCCTTCGAACGCCCAACTCGCTTCGTTGACTTGGAGGGAGCCGGTTCGCTGATTACGGAACCTGCCGTAATCAGGGAGCAATACCTCGAGAGCATGCGAATTCATCTCGAATCTCTTACTCAAGGATGCCTCGAATCCGAGGCTGATCATCGCATCATTCGTACCGACGTCACCGTTGCCGAAGTACTGGATAAGTTTCTCGGCGAACGTGCTGCCGGCAAGGCCGCATGATCGATCCGACCCAGAAAAGAGTAAGCCCGTTTAAAATCAGTTGACATTAGGAACATGACATTCCTTCAGCCTCTAGCACTGTTCGGATTGCCCTTGGCGTTGCTGCCGGTAATCATCCATCTGCTGAACCTGCTACGGCACCGATCGCAACCGTGGGCGGCCACTCGCTTCCTCTTACAGGCAAGGCGAAGTTCATCTAAACTTTCCCGATTAAAACGGTGGCTGACTTTGTTACTCCGGGTATTAGCCTTGATCGGCTTGATTTTTGCTCTGTCTCGACCGATGACGGGCGGAGATTCACTGTTTTCCTTTTCATCCGGAGCACCCGAGGCGATAGCCTTGATACTGGATCGTTCAGCGAGTATGGAAACGAAAACAGGAGAAGGGGCGGCAAGCAAACGGGAACTCGCCTTAAAAGCCCTTGAGAACTTTGCGAAACCTTGGACCGAAAGCAGAATTATCTTGGTCGACAGCGCCTTGCGAGAACCTGTCATATTGTCCGATTTGTCCACCCTTGCTGATCCCGCCATGGAACGATACCTCGGGTCCACCGAAACGGCAGCCGACATACCCGCCACCCTTGCAACCACTCTCGATTGGTTGGAAGAAAACGGCGTGGCCACTGCCGAAATAGTCATTGCTTCCGATATGCAGGAAAGCAACTGGAAACCAGAGGGGAGCGAAGACATCTTTCGACGGATCAAGAAAGTTCTGGCGGCAAAGGAAGGTTCGTGGCGCACACGAATTCTTGCTCTAGAAGGGGAAGCTTCCACAAACTCTTCCCTTCTCGGTGAAAACCTCTTGCGACGCAGCGAAAAGCTCGACCTTCTCGCACATATTCAACGCCGGCCAATTGCCGATCTTCCCTTGCGAATCACGGCCAACCTAGACGGCGTGAAAAGTGAACTCACTGCCGAATTCAAGGGGGAGAGCTTTCTTTGGCGATCCTCCGTGCCTTTGCCGGAACCGAAAAACCAAGGATGGCTTTCTCTTAGTCTCCCCCCCGACCTGTGCCGCGGCGACAACTCTTGGTATTTCGCCTATGGCTCTGCAAATCGCCCACATGCCGCGGTCAGGGCCGACCTACCCATGGCAGGACGCATCCTGCGGGCAGCGGCAGCCAACGAGAAAGGAGCTCCGGCAGACGTCCTGCCGTCATCCAACCTAAACAAGGAGGATCTCGCCGGCAGAACGCTGATCGTCCTTCAAGGAAATCCGCGGACTCCACAAGAAGCCGAACTATTGAAATCCTTCGTCAATGAAGGGGGCACCCTACTATGCTTTCCTCCCGGTTCAAAAGAAGGTGCTGCAATCGACCCAATACGATGGCAACCAGCAGAAATAGCTCCTGACTCCGAATCTTCATTTCGCGTAAATTCTTGGAATGAAAACGGCGGCATTCTCGCCAATGCTTCCGATGGCACTCGCCTCCCCTTAAGTGAACTCTCCACCACCACTCGCAGCATTCCCCTTGGCACCGAACCTTTGGCTTATTTCTCGGACGGGAAGCCCTTCTTATCCCGCAAAATAATGGGCAAGGGAGCGATATACCTCTTTTCCACTCTACCCGTAGAAAAATGGTCCGGTTTGGCAAACGGATATATTCTCGTGCCGGCGATTCAACGCCTACTGGAAGAGACCGCTGCAACACACTCGCCGGCACGTTCGCTGGATTGCGGTTCTTCCGAATTTGCAGAAGCAAACGAAATCGAGTGCCTTGACTCACAGGAGAGAAAAAACCCAGCCTTGCATGCAGGAGTCTACCTTATCGACGGCAACGTGGCAGCCGTAAATCGCCCGCACGAGGAGGATTCGCCTGCACTCTTCCCCGAAAAGCAAGCTGTCGATTCTCTAGGCAATGATTTCGTAAGCTATCTTAAAACGGAAGCTTTGGGCAATCAGTCGTCTCGCGCCGAGATATGGACCGTCTTCCTTTACCTCGTTCTCATTTTTCTATTGGGCGAATCTTTCTTGGGATTACCCGGTACCGTCAAAAAGATGAAAGGCCACCCCTCTTGATCGATTTTTCCGAATGGCGTTTGGGCTGGTCTTGGCCGGTGGTCTTGGTGGTGATTGCCGTTATGGCCATCTGCCTACGGCTTTGCATCCTTACTTGGATTCGTTCAGGAAGAAAAAAATCCATAGCGTGGCTGGAAGCCCTGAGGTTCATTATCGTGGGTTTGATTCTGGTCACGCTAGCGAACCCTGAGCGTGTCGAACGAATAGAAAGGGATTCCGAACCCGAAATACTTCTGCTGTCGGACGCCTCGGGCAGCATGAATACGCGCGACGTAAAAGACGCCAACGGAACGATACTCACCCGTTCGGATTGGGTGAAAAAATCGCTTGCTCAACCTTGGCGATACGAACTCGAAAAGACGGCCATTGTTTCGGAACTCCCCTTTTCTTCTGCAAGCGGCAGCGAGGCAACCGACCTCTCGCTTCCTTTGAAGGAAGGGCTTGATCGTATTTCAAATCTAAAGGCCGCTCTATACTTCACCGACGGAGACGGGAACACAGGCCCATCCCCACTATCTCTCGCAGGTCGTTGCCGAGCGGAGGGTGTCCCCACTTATGTTGTTCGAGTCGGCAGAGACAAACCTCTGCCCGATCTCGTTCTCGAGGACTTCACCTCACCTTCCTTTGCTCTTCTCGATGAACGGTTAACCATCAGTTACCGCATTTCAAACGCCTTCCCCGAACGGATTGAAACCACCTTAAAGCTGATGGGGAACGATGAACAAGTGGCCATAAAACCAATCATTTTGCCAGCAGGCGAGGAGGTGAGCGGAAGCATGTCTTGGCTACCCACAATGAAAGGGCAAATGCGATTACGGGCAGAAATTGAAGAGCATCCGGGAGAAAGCATACTAGAAAACAATTCCAGAGAGCTCGAGACGCGCATCGAAAGCAAGGTACTCAAGGCCCTGATCGTAGATTCGTTCCCAAGGTGGGAATATCGATTTCTACGCAACGCTCTTGAACGCGACCCACGAGTCGACATGAACTGCATTCTTCTTCACCCGGGAATGAATCCCGGCAACGGACGAGGATACCTTAGAGAATTCCCCGGATCTCCAGAAGAACTGGCCCCTTACGACGTTGTATTCATTGGAGACATTGGACTGGAAGAAGGAGAATTGAGTAAAGACGACTGTGAGGCATTGGCCAACCTTGTCCGCCTGCAAGCCTCCGGGGTAATTTTTCTTCCCGGACGGCGAGGGCGTCAACCCAGTCTTGCCGATAGCCCCTTGGGTGACCTTATTCCCGTTGCCTTTGACCCGGCTAAACCGAGGGGAGTGGGCACCTCCAATTCTTCGGCCATCACGCTTACTACAAAAGGCCGCAATCACTGGCTGACCACGCTTAGAGGAGCGGGCGAACCTGACGTCCAATTCTGGGAACGGCTACCGGGGTTTCATTGGTCCGCCGCTGCTCTCAAGAGTCGGCCGGGATCCGAAGTACTTGCAGTACACTCGATCTTTAGAAACGAATGGGGACGGATGCCCGTATTGGCCATTCGCTACGTCGGAGCCGGCAAAACCCTCTACCTTGGAAGCGACTCCGCATGGCGATGGCGTCGAGGCGTCGAAGACAAATACCACTATCGTTTCTGGAGCCAGATCGCCCGATGGATGGCCCATGGACGGCATCTGTCGGAAGGGGACGGGATGAAAGTCATTCACAGCCCGGAAAGGCCAAAGACAGGCGAAAACGTCTACCTGCGCTGCATCGTCTTGGACAAAGACGGTTTTCCCCTTAAGGATGGGCCTGTAGAAAGTATGGTTGAGCACCCCGGAGGGGAAACCGAAAGAATCTTTTATGAACCTGCTCCGGAAGGAGATGGCGTCTTTCTCGCAACCTTTCGGACTCGTCAATCCGGCAAGATCAAAATCAGAACGGAAGTTACAAAAGCCGATCGTTTCTTGGAAACCAACTTGCAGGCGGAAAGTCATGGACTGGAACGGCTTGGCCGCCCGGCTCGGGCAGGCGATCTTCGCGAACTGGCAAGACTCACTGGCGGGAAGTACGGCCTCTCCGAAAATCTAGAAAGCATCGTTCAAGCCATAGCCGCCCTTCCTGCCCCCGATCCTCTAGAACGAATACATCGGCTAAGAACTGATCTCAACTGGGGATTATTCCTTTGCGCATTGCTCGCTATTTACTGGACTGGCCGCAAATTCGCAGGAATGATTTAGCCATGAAGCCAAGCAGCGATAGACCAACACCGCTACCGGAAAGCCTTCGGCGAGCAACCACTAGCTTGGGGGCAAGGGTTCGCAAGCTCGCCCACACCCGCGGAGCAGGTGCCATTGCCGCGTGCTTGCTGACCTCTTGGTTAGTTTTATTTGCCAGCGACCGCTTATGGGACACGCCCGGCCTCGTTCGCATTTTTCTAGCAGGAGCTGGTTGGGCGGGAGCGATCTTAATGTTTTTGGCATGGTATCGTGGCGGCATTCTACTCCCTCAATCGGAAATCCATCTAGCAAAATTAGTTCGGAGCAAATTCGGCGGCCCCGGCGATCGTTTCCTAGGAGTCCTCGAACTCGCTCGTCGTTCCCCGGAGGAAACACGGCATTCCGAGGCGCTTTTCGAAGCAGCCGCTAAAAAAGTGGAGCAAGAAATCAGCCGACTGGAACTGGATAAAGCGGTCGATGTTCGGCCGTCAAGACGGGCTCTCTCGCTCTGCTCAGGAGCTGCTCTTCTTGTGGGAATCATTACGTTGACGCTACCGAAAATCGCACAAAATGCATGGGAGAGGTGGGCCACGCCGTGGAATAACTCCCCGCGCCTCACTTTAACCACGCCGGCATGGTTTCCTGCTCAAACCTTCTGCGCCCGAGGCGAGCCAGTGCCCTTGCGTTGCATTCTGTCCAAGGATTCTCGCCGCAAACCCGAGGAAGCCGTCCTCATATCCTCGACCGGCCAAGAGTTTTCCGCAAAAAGAAATGGTCTTATCTACGAGTTCCTTCTCCCCGGACAATTTGAGGCTAGAGATTGGGCACTGGAAGTGGGAGACGCACGGGCCATTCTTCAGGTTACGCCATTGGAACGTCCGCGCATCGAACGACTGGATGCCATCGTCGACCTCCCGGACTATTTAGGTTACCCAAGAGAGCGAAAGACCATTGGAGGGACGCGGGCAAAGGTTCTGAAGGGCACTAACCTCACATTGGCAGGTGCCTCAAACAGACCCATCGAGCGAGTTGGCGTTCGAACAAAAAGTACCCATTTCTACGTTGCGGCAGACAAGGAAACTTTCAAAGCCGAGTTGGGCATTGTCGCAGAATCCTTTGACGCGCAGATTAGGTTCACGGATATTTTCGGTCTTTCCGCCGCAACGCCAACTGCGCTTGCAGTGAACTCCATACCGGACGAGGCGCCACGGGTTGATTTCGAAAACCTACCTGGAGAAAGTGCGATTCTAGAGACGGAAACCTTGGATCTTCGAGTCATCGCAAAAGACGACTACGGCATCACCATGTTGGAGCTCTATCTCGGGGTACAAGGAATCGATGGACAAAGCCACGAACCTGACCGACTATCAAAGAAGGAGGAACAGACCACCGATGCCAAGACTCTGGACCTCGCCTTCCCCTTCGATCCATCTTTTCTCGGGCTCAAGGGAGGAGATGTTGCAATCCTGACAGCCAAGGCGATTGACAGAGAGCCGGACAGAGAGCCCTCCGTCTCGAGAGAAATCATTCTACATGTCTTGGGGCCCGAAGAACATGCCGAAGCAGTTCGTCGCCGTATGGAGGAAATCCTAGCCCAGGTTTCCGAAATCGCCAGAGAAGAGGAATCCATCATGCTGGAAAACGTGCGACTCTCCGACGAGGCTTTCGATGAACTCGACGAGCGACAATCGGATAAGGCATTGGACAACTTAGCTGAATCGCAAAGAGACAACGCTCGGGATCTTAGGGAAACGGCGGAAGAAGGAGCCGAAACCCTCCGGGAAGCACTCCGAAATCCTCTTTTCGATGAAAACACTCTTAAAGAATGGAGTGAAACCCTCCGCAAAATGGAGGAGGTTGCCTCTAGTGAAATGGCCAAGGCCGCTCAAAGCATAGAGCAAGCCAAGGCAAACCCTTCGTCCGCCAAGCCCAATTTGTCCGAGGCAGAACAATCCGAACAAGAAGCACTGGAAAGCTTGAGAGAGATACTGGAGCAAGCAAACGAACAGCTTGACGATCTTGAGGCACTTACCCTCGCTCAGCGGTTACGACAAGTCCAAAAAACCGAGAATCGTCTTGGCGAAGTTCTTGTTTCCCACTTGCCGAGCACCATTGGTCACCGTTCGAAAGCTTTGCCCGAGAAACAACTCAAGGTGCAGATCGAGCTGGAAAACACCCAAATTGACGCGCATGTGGAGACCGAGCTTCTCCAAGGAGAAATAAGCCGTTTCCACGAAAGAACCGGGCGAGAAAACTATGGAGAAGTCGGAAAGCTCATGGAGGAAGAAGGCGCTGTCGAAGGTTTGCGAAAAGGATCCGATCTCATTCGAAAGAACGTCGTTTTTGCCGCACTGGACAACCTAGACCATTGGTCAGAAAAGTTTAAAGAATGGGCCGACATGCTGGAAGAAGAGGAAGACAGCGGCGGCGGTGGCGGCGGCGGTGGTGGCGGTGGTGGTGAGGCAAAAGATCTCACAGCACAGCTCGTAGCCCTTCTTCGAATTCGAGAAAAACAAAAGGCAATCATGGGCAAAACAAAGTTGCTTAAAGATCATTTCGAAAAAGACGTCCGCAAGGAACGCTCAACCCTCCTCGTGGATAACCAGAGGGAACTGATGACCGACCTGACCGAGGTTCAAGTCGATGTTGCGATCGAAGAGATCAACCCTATATTTGACGATGCTCACACCTACATGGCCACTTCCGCCTCGGGATTGGAAAAAGAAGATTACGGAAAGCCGACCACGCTAGCGCAAACACAATCCCGTGATTCCATTAGCGATATCATAAACCTCCTCATTGAAGCCGCCCAATCAGGTTCTCAAGGTTCTTCAGCAGGAAACTCACAAGCTCTTCAATTCCTCCTGAGCCAACTGTCAGGACAAAAACCCGGACAAGGCAAAGGCATGATGCCCGGGCAAACAGGTGGCGGCAGCCAGCAAGGTGGAGATACGGACCAAGAGCACTCGACCGCTCTGGGCGGTGCCGATGGCATTGCCCCCGGAAACCGCAAAGCTCAACAGGCGGGAGGAGCATCGGGAGTGCCGCCACCGGAATTCCGCAGAGCCATGGAAAACTACTTCCGGCAAATCGAGGAATAACAATCGTGAAAAGCCTTCTTACCCAAGTTTTTTTCTTGGCTGTTCTTTCCTGCAGCACCCTCCGGGCGCAGAAATTGTTCGAGGAAGCCAACGACGATCTTGTACGACAAATCGACCGGATGTACAAACAAGGCCTGGGATACCTTGCCAAGAGCCAAACGGACGGTGGCAACTGGTCTGATAATTCCTACGGTTCCGAAGCAGGGGTCGTGGGTCTGGCGACCTTGGCTTTACTCGCCCGTGGAGATGATCCCGAGTTCGGTCCCTATCGAATAACTGTAAAACGTTCCTTGGACTACATCCTTGCCCGCCAAGACAAGAAAACCGGCTATATTGGCTCATCCATGTACAATCACGGATTCGCGACTCTCGCGTTGGCGGAAGCCTATGGCATAACCAACGACCTCCGACTGGGTCCCGCGCTACAGAAGGCAACCGTTCTGATCTTGGGGTCACAGAAAGGCAATACAAAGGGCGCTTGGCGATACGGTCCTGAAAGTAAGGATGCGGACACCACAGTTTCCGGCGCCCAGATGGTGGCTTTGTTTGCCGCTAGGAACGCCGGACTATCCGTACCCGAATCGGCAATTGAAAAGGCAATTGAATTTTTCATCTCCTGCCAAGCTTCTAGCGGTGGCTTCGGATACACTTCCAAAAGCGGCCCGAACCAACCCCGCTCAGCCATAGGTTGCCTCGTCCTTGCCCTATCCAAGGACACCGATTCAAAAGCTTACAAACAGTCCGTTAAATACCTAATGGAAAATGCCGCGCATGATGGCCAAGGCCACAAGTTCTACAGCCTTTACTACACATCCCAAGCAGTCTTCCGAGCAGACCCCTCACTCTGGCGGGTCTGGAATTCCAAAAACGTAAAACGACTTCTTGCCACCCAATCCGAGGACGGCAGCTGGAACGGGAATTACGGAAAAGCCTTCTCCACTTCGGCTGCTCTACTATCGCTAGCACTAAACTACAGGTATCTACCGATTTACGAAAGATGACGACATTATCTACAACTCTTGCAGGAATAGTTCTGCTGAATGCAAGTTTTTCTACCGCATCAGGTCAAGAAGTTAAAGTTGCACCGAAACTGCAGCTACAGGCAGAAGCCAATACGATCATCGAGTTGAAAGTTGACGCTCCACCCGATGCAAAAGCGGAAGCCCAAACCGTTCGAATCCAACTCAATGTCAAACCACAAGCGGTGCAAGTTCAGGCAAAAGCCGAAATCTTGATTGAAGGAGGAGGAGGAGGAGTGGGACGCATTCGAGTGGTTAATACACCAAATGTTTCCTGGAACCCGAACACTGTATCTAACAAAACTGAGGACATCCCTGCAAACATAGACTCATCGGACCTCCTCCGCCTCTTCGACGGTTCACAAATCAGAGGGCAATTGATTGAGCTAACAGGCAATCGTTTTCTCCAATGGGAGAACGAATCGGCCGCCAATCCACTGTCTTTTCGCTTTTCCGCAGTCGACTCGATCGCACTTGCCCCGCGTACCGCTCCTGAAAAAAAACCATCCGACGAAAAAGGCAGCAAAGTGTTGCTGAAATTCACCAACGGAGATCGATTAAGAGGGCACCTGACCAAAGTCGATGCAAAGACCGTAGCCGTGGAAACCGACTTTGCTGGAGTTTTGGCAACACCAAGAGAAAAAATCACCTCGATCATCCTATTGCCTCCAAGTCACGAAAGCCTATACGATGCCTCGTACGGATTTTCCGGTTGGAGACCAAGCAGCAAAAACGCGTGGAGATACGAGGGTGGCGGACTGGTCGCGACTGCATCAGGAAGTCTAAGTCGGGTTCTCCCTGAAAAAGATGCTGTAGAAATAGAATTCGAAGCTCGTTGGGAACGCTCCTTTTATTTTCGCGTGCAGATGTTTTCTGATAATCAGTCCACTTCCCGTTCCAGTAGTTATGGAAGCATAGGGTACGACTTTTCTTTTTCCAACAACAGGTTGAACCTACAAGTGGCCAAGCGGAAAAAGGGGCGGCTCACTCGAGAGACCATTGGTTCGGTAGTCCTTAAAGATTTACTGAGCTTGAAATCGGCCCGCTTTCGCATTTACGGAAATCGTAAGACTAAGGAATTCGCCGTTTGGTTAGACGATCGCAAAATGGCCAGTTGGAAAGACGGAGATGAGGAATTCATTCCCATGGGTAACACCGTATCGTTCTACAACCAAGGCGGCAGCTCCTTCCTTCGTCTAAATGAAACCTCAATTTCCGGTTGGGAAGGCGACTATACTCCCGTCGAAGAACCCTCCTCGGAAGAAAAAGCAACAACTCGCGTAACTTTGGTCAACGGAGATTCCACCGCATCCGAAATTGGCGATTTAGTCGATGGAAACCTCCAAATGAAAACAAAGCGAGGAACCTTTAATACGCCCGTGGAGAGAATTCGCTCCATACACTTCCCACAAAAAGACGGATTAACCACAAAGACAGCCTCCGAACGTATTTGGCTAACAGACTCGTCAGGAAATCTAGCTCTAAACCTTACGGCCATTCGAAACGGTATGGCCAAAGGGGAAAACCCAAATTTCGGACTGGTCGAAATCTCTATGTCTCGCGTCCGAAGACTGGCCTGCAACATACATTTACTCGAACTTGAAAAATACTTGGCCCAGCTGCGTTTGGCTCGAAGGGCACTCGAGACCCGCAACCTTGAAACCGCCAATCAAATTCTACAAAAAACGAACCCGGCCATGAGGGGATGGTTATGGGGGCGCCTCGCTTTTCACGCAAAAGCTCTTTCGAGTAGCGAAATCCTCAGCTTTGCGCCCCACCCCGAGTCGGGTCTCGCCAGTGCCAGCTTCGCAGAAGATTCCGAAACGATTCTGACCGTTGGCAAGGATGCCACCTTTGGACTGTGGAATGGGCACGCCCGTCTCGCTTCGGGCAAAATAAAGGGGAGCGAAAGCCTGCACGGTGAACTTGGCCGCTTCCCCAACGAAACACAACGCTTCACCACGATTTCACGGGATTTCTGGCTAGGACAGTTCGAAGTAACCCAAGAACAATACGAGAAACTCGTCGGAGAAAACCCAAGCACTCGGAAATCTCCAAAGTTTCCCGTCGAAAAGACATCTTGGTTCGACGCCACTGAATACTGCAAGATTCTCAACAAAAAGTTTCCTCCTGCAAACGGGTACGTATACCGTCTCCCGACTGAAGCCGAGTGGGAGTACGCCTGCCGAGCGGGGACAAACGGTCCCTTTTCCGGATCTTCCATCACGTCCATACCCAACGACGACACCGCCTATTCCGAACACCTTGCCCAAATAGCTTGGTTTTCGGAAAATTCAAATAACGCTCCCCATGCCGGCGGTGAGAAAGATGCCAATGCGTACGGCCTTCACGACATGCACGGCAACCTCTGGGAATGGTGTCTGGATCACGTCGAGTTAAACAAACAAAACATGCTCAAGAGCCGAATACCGGGCGCAGTGGACCCCTTCATAACCGATGGACGCTGGCGCTCTCTGCGCGGAGGTTCTTTCAATGTCGGCTTCAACCGTTGCCGGGCGGCTTATCGCGGAGCAAACGATCCCGGAGTCAAGAGAGACGACCGAGGTTTTCGAGTCGCCCTCGCCCCTGATCTCTCTCTGGAAGCGAATGCCACAAA
>Ga0302117_10001486_pt1 | contig 11256 bp, 16 predicted proteins | sample AG5_322_MG_FD_203112 | JGI IMG/M metagenome (GOLD analysis project Ga0302117, IMG submission 203112) | Marine microbial communities from Western Arctic Ocean, Canada - AG5_32.2 | ecosystem: Environmental > Aquatic > Marine > Oceanic | place: Canada: Western Arctic Ocean | collected 2017-10-01 | reverse complement strand
ATGACTGCTTCCGATAACCCCGCCGACGAAACGCACCCGCAATCGAGCGGGCAGCAAATGGCTGTTATCGGTTTAATTAGCGCTGGTCATTTCATTAGCCATTTTTATGTTCTCTGTCTGGCGCCGCTCTATATCGCGATGTCCAATGATCTCGGTGTTGGTTTCGCCGAGCTTGGTCTAATTTCGTCGGGCTTTTTCGTGGCGAGCGCAACACTTCAGATGCCTGCCGGGCTTTTGGTCGACCGAATTGGTGCAAAGCGAGTGTTGTTTGTTGGTATGTTTGTGTTGTCGGGTTCTATAACGCTGGCCGGACTAACAGACTCCTATTGGGCCTTACTCGTCCTGTTTATGGTTGCTGGCGCGGGCAATTGCGTTTTCCACCCTTGTGACTATGTGATCCTGTCTTCTTCCATCGGTGAGGATAAGCTCGGCCGCGCGTTTAGCGTTCACAGCTTTAGTGGCTCCGCTGGGTTCTTTGCGGTCCCGCTTATAATGCCCTTCCTCGAAGGTTGGAGTGATTGGCGGACAGCGTTGTTTATTTCTGGTATCTGCGGGTTAGTGATCGCGGGCGTGATCTTGCTGTTGCAAGGGGTTCTGGTTGATACAGCCTCCCGCAAAAAGAAAGAACCGGGTCAACTCCGCCGGACAAAGGATGCGTTGTTATCGCGCCGTATCCTCTCCCATTTTGTCTATTTTATAACCTCGTCGGCTGCAACAAGTGCCCTAGCCGGTCTAACGATTGTCGTATTAGTGGCTCATTACGGTGTTTCAAATAGCCTCGCGGGTTATATTTTACTGGCCTATTTGGTCGCCGCCTCGGTCGGGGTGATCGCTGGCGGGATCATTGCAGACAAGACGAAACGTCATGATTTAGTCCTGATCCTAACAATGCTGATTGCGGCGGTTGTTACGGCGCTAGCAGCGACCGGTATTCTGACATTCTGGTTATGCGTCGTGATGTTAGTGATCGCGGGTATTACCAAGGGTGTTGTCGCGCCGTCTCGCGATCTCATGGTGCGAAACGATGCGCCGCCTGGTTTGCTCGGCGGGGTCGTCGCTTTTGTGACAATTGGCTTTACGATCGGGAACGGTGCGGCGCCCGCGATAGCAGGCTGGCTGGTTGATATTGGATCGCCCCTAAACGTTTTCTGGTTTGCTGCCGCAACGTCTTTGGCGGCCATCGGTTGTGTTTTGGTCGCTCGTCAGGATACGCCAGGCCCGGTTGGACAAAAATAGTATCTTGAGTTTGTCGATTCTATGAAGTCTGCAGTATCTAAACATTATTGATTGGCGTTGAGGGCAGGCTCTGATGGATTCCTACTACATGAATGATCTCGATATTCCCTGGCGCCGGGCTGTCGTTTCGGTCGATCAATTTTCCAGAGCTGACATCGATAAGATTTTTGGCCTCGCAGCACGCCTGTCGGTCGGCCGAACCATGCCTCTGACGGGTAAATCTCTCGTCAATTTGTTTTATGAGCCCTCTACCCGTACATCTTCGAGCTTCTATGCCGCGATGACGCGCCTGGGCGGCAGTGTAATTCCGATCAATGAGGTCAATTACTCCTCAGTGACCAAGGGTGAATCCCTTGAGGATACGATCCGTACACTCGAATGTTATGCCGACGCGTTGGTGCTTCGGCATTACGACGAAGATGCCACGGAACGCGCGGTCTCTGTCGCTTCGATACCGCTTATTAATGCAGGGAATGGCGCCGGCGAGCACCCAACCCAGGCACTGCTCGATCTCTACACAATTTCCAAGGAACGCGGCGGTATCGATGGGCTGACGATTACCCTGATGGGCGATCTCAAACACGGTCGGACAGTACACAGTCTGGTCAAGCTGTTGCGAATGTATGACGTTAAACTGAATTTTGTATCGCCCCAGGAGCTCAGCATGCCGAGCTCATATTTGATGAGCGGCGATAGCGAGTATTTGGATCTCGACCCGGTCATTGAGGATACCGATATTCTCTATGTCACTCGGGTTCAAAGAGAGCGTTTGGCGGATACGATGGTGATCGATTTCTCCTATGCGGTCACGCGGGAAGATATGGATCGGGCCAAGGCCAATATGGTGCTGATGCATCCGCTTCCCCGCGTTGGCGAAATTCCCGCCGAGCTCGATTCTGATCCGCGGGCGGCCTATTTCCGGCAGATGAAATATGGCCTGCATGTGAGAATGGCGCTGCTTGTGTCGATGATCGGGCGGGATTGATCCCGTCGCTGCCGCGATGAAACTTGATTTCAATGACTTTGGCGATGGGGCTCAAGACGGTCTCACTATTGTTATCTTGCACGGGCTTTTTGGCTCAGGCCGTAACTGGGCGAGTTTTGCCAAGCATTTCTCAGCCACCCATCGTGTTCTAACAGTCGATCTTCGCAATCACGGTTCATCTCCGTGGGATAACGAGATGACCTATCCGGCAATGGCGGATGATGTTCTTGAGCTGATTGAAACCGAAGGACTGCAGAAGCCAATTCTGCTTGGCCATTCGATGGGGGTAAAGTCGCGATGACGGCGGCGCTATCGCAACCCGATTTGTTCGCCGGGTTTGTCCTGGCAGATATCGCCCCGGTTCCTTATAGCCACAGCCATGTCGGTTCGGTTGAACTTATGCGAGCATTGAATATCGCTAGCTACACGAGGCGGTCGGAAGCCGATGCCGACCTTGCCAAATCCATCGACGACGTCAATCTCCGTGGGTTTTTGCTGCGCAATCTAATGTTTTGAGGATGACGGTGCGCGCTGGCAGATCAATCTCGATTTAATCCCACGGAGCATGCCAGATCTGATGTTGTTTCCCTTTGGCCCTGGCAGTTGTCAGTTTACCGGCCCGGTGACGTTAATTGCCGGCCAAAAGTCGGATTTTGTGTTACCTGAATATCATGATGCAGTGCGTGGCTTCTTTCCAACAGCTGATATTCAGGTGATCGAGGGTGCCGGCCATTGGGCGCATGCGCAAAAGCCGAAAGAGTTTGGGCAATACGTTGTTGCATTTCTTGGAGCTCTTTACCCATAAAAAAAGGGCCGTCCCAAAGGGACGGCCCAATCTCAAATTTTACTGGAAAATTTATGAGCTTTTGCCGAAAATAATCTTTCGGGCTCGCTTGATAACTGCCGGAGAAGTTTCTTTAAGAACTTGTTCAACAATCTTTTGAATTGTTGCGCCTTCGCTTGGAATAAGGCGAAGCTTTGCTTTCTTTAGCCTTGCCGCAAAGGCTTTGTCTTTATTCATATTAGAATAGGACTTGCGCATAGTCTTTATAATTGAAGGTTTTACGCCAGGCGGCATTGCAAGACCCCGGCCCAGGGGACCAGCCGACGCTATAAAGTTGACTACTTCTCTGTCGCTTTTGGGTACTAGGTCAGTAAGCATCGGTACGTCTGGTAAGTCAGGATCTTTAAAGAATCCAACCTGCACAATTGCTTTTGCAAAGGGTTTTTTCCCTGTAAACCAGTGGGGTACCTTAGAGGCCCATGCAAGCCAGTTAAAGGAGGCCATAGTAGCTTCTCCGCGCTCAACAGCGAAAATAGAAGCTGATGAGCCCTTGTAACCAGTTACCATTTTTCCTTTGAGGTTAAGAAGGCCCATTGCCAGCATTGGGGTTAGATAGCCACTTGAGTATTTACCGCTTGTCGCGCCTATCAGCGCGATTTTTTTCATGTCTTCTATCGAGTTAACGCCGCTGTCACTCCGGACTACGATAATAATGTTAGTTTGATTGCTTGAACCAAGATAATTAAATTTCTCGGATTCATACCTCATTTTTTTTGGTCTCATGAGCTTATTCACAACGGTATTATCCAGAGGAACAATCATATTGAGGCCGTTTTTAGCCATTACGTTGTAGGCATATGCCATTGCCTTGGCTCCGCCAGCTCCTGGCATATGCTGAAGGATGACGTTCGGTTTGCCTGGTACATGTTTTCCAAGCTCACGCGAAAAAGCGAACCCGTACTTATCGTATGTACCACCGGGGCCGTAAGGAATGACAATTTTCATTGTCTTGCCACTGAAATCTGGCACATCCGCCGCAATTACGGGGGTGACGCCGAGGCCCAAAGCAGCAATAGCTGCAAGAGGGAGGGCCTTTTTCATCACTGAATACATGTTTTCTCCCATGGAAAATTAATTAATATTATATAAATCTAACCATGATAATTAGGCTAGATTCAGAGACGCACAATAGTTATGGCGCTACACGAGGGCAAGCAAAGATATGTCATGCTTATTTTAGGGGGTAAGCTATTACAGCTATTGCGTTTATTTCGACCAGAAGCTCGGGCCGATTTAGGGCAGCGGCGGTAATTAAAGTCGATGCCGGGTAGGAATTGTCAGAGAAAAATTCTTTGCGCAGCTCGACAAAACGCGTGTTGTTTGAGACGTCTATAATAAAGGCGGTCATCGTTACGATGTCGTCTAACGTACCGCCAGCTTCTGCCATCGTCGCGGCCAGTTTTCGGAACACACAGCGCACTTGTCCCTCGAAATCTCCGGCAAGAGATTTGCCCTCTTCATCCTCCCAGGCGAGATGTCCAGACAGCCACACCGTCTTGCCGCCTTCGGTAATGACGGCGGGTGAATAGGAGCGCGACCGTTGATAGGCCGATGATAGATTGGTTCGTTTCATCGATACCTCTCAGCGCTTGGCGCCATCCCAGCCATGCGTGGAGATATCAAACACAATGCCATCGGGGTCGCGGAATTTAACCTCGGAATTTTTGGCGTCTTCGGGGCCAGGGTGATATTTGCCGCCATGGTTTTCAACCTCGGCGATGGCGGTGTCGGCATCATCGACCCAGAATCCGAAATGATGAACGCCGACAAAATTCTTGCCGCGCTCGTCGCCGGCATCTTCCTGTGTCTGGAATTGCAACAACGTTAAATTCATCACTCCGTCAGTGAGCCGGGTCGCCACCCGCGATTCCGAAACCCGTTCGAGGCCGAATGTTTCCTCGTAGAATTTAGCGGCGGCGTCCTTGTCCGGTACCGAGATCGCAATATGTCTGAGTTGGCCTTTCGCCATAGCAGCCTCCCTGTAATATCTACCCAATCGTGCCGTGAGTTGGACGGCGGTGCAAGCGGTGTGCGTTAACCGTCATTGGCAGGTTTGCGAATTTCCGATCCGGCGAAATGTTCATACCAGCGGACATACTCGATGCTTTGCTTATCGCTGGTATCGCCGATCCAGGTATTGGCCGATTCATAGAGCTGAAATCCCAGCGCGCTAAACGGGACCGGTGTTTGGGTGACCCGGGCAAGCTCCATCGCGATTTTGTAATCCTTGAACTTAAGATCCCAGGCAAAGCCGCCGCTGAACTTCCGCGAAATCACATGTTGTTTCATGTTGCGTTTGGTAGCGGAATTCATGCCGGTCTACTCATTGATCACATCACACATGACTTCCGGGTCGAGCCCGAACCGCGTGCCGATCATCAGCGCCTCTGCAGCAGCGACAGTATTGAGGCCGCTGAGTAGATTGTTCAGCGTTTTGAGCGCATGACCCGAGCCAACATTGCCGGTGCGAAATATATGGCCCGCCATCGACTCCAATACTGGCAGGCAACGTTCAACATCTTCATCCGCGCCACCAATCATTAAAGTTAGCGTGCCGTTATCGGCACCGCGAGTGCCGCCGGATACCGGGGCGTCGATCATACGGATGCCCCGCTTCGCGAGATCAGTGGCAAGCTCTACCGTCATCCACGGTTGTGACGAGCTCATATCGATCAAGATGTCTCCTTCAGAGAACCCTTCAGCCAATCCGTCGGCGTCGAGCGCACAACCATTTACGTCAGTTCCTGCCGGTAACATGGTGATCACGGCATCGGCGGCTTTGGCGACCGCAGCGGCAGACTCTTCGACGACAATATCATTGTGTGCCCGGGCGAGGTCTCTGCAGGCTGCCTCATTGAGATCAAAAATATGGAGCGGAATGCCGGTGGCAGCGATATGCGGGGCCATGCGCGTACCCAATATTGCCAATGCCGATAAAGCCGAGTGTTTTGATGGTCATTGTTGCGTCTCCCTGATGTGTGAACGGTCGTTGCCGTAATTTTCGTTTGGTGAGTTCGTTTGGTGAGTTCGTTTGAGCGTTTCGTTATTCACTATTTCGTTCACCTCAGAGGTTATTATACTCCTAGATATAGTAGGGATAAATTGCTGCGTGCCAGTTGTCACAAATCAAATCCCGTCCTAGTTTGCCGGATCGCGGTTTCGCCGCTCTTTTCGAATCCGACCACCCTCAAGACCGGGAGTTCTCAATGGAAGCTGTCGCAGGCTTTCCCAAACGCGAAGTGCAGGCCATTGGTCTGATCGGCTTTGCCCATATGCTGAGCCATTTGTATTGGTTGGCATTGGCACCGTTAGCACCATCGATGATCGATGAGATGCAGATAACGGCGGTCGATTGGGGTCTGGCGCTTGGTGCATTTTCGATAACGACAGGAATTTTTCAGACACCTATGGGTCTGCTGGTTGAGCGCGTCGGTGGCCGCCGGGTGCTGATTGGTGGTTTGTTGCTCACCGCTGTGGCGATTTTCGCTATCGGTGCCATTGCCACGTCCTATTGGTGGCTGATTGCGTTGATGGCAATCGCTGGCATCGGGAATTCGGTTTTTCATCCAGCGGATTATTCGCTGTTAAATGCCTCAATTAATGAGGAACGGATCGGTCGGGCTTTCTCGCTACACAATTTTTCTGGTCAAATTGGCTTTGTAGTTGGCCCCATCCTCACTGTGGCTATGGAACCGTTCTTTGGATGGCGCGGCGCAATTATGGCGCTTGGCGTAATCGGCATGATCATGACACTTTTGCTGGTTCTGTATGGCGGCCGAATCACTGAAGGCAACAAGGTCAAAAAACAATCATCCATAGTGGATAGCTTGCGCGATCTGCTGACCTCGAAGCCGGTGATGCTGTTTTTTGTTTTCTATATGTGCTCATCCCTCGGTAATTTCGGGGTTACCCAATTTTCGGTGCTTGCCTTCCAGCCCATGTATGGACTGGAAAAAGTAGCGGTCGTGGTTGCGTTGACCGCCTATCAGATCGGCACACTGATATTGATTATTCCGGGAGGCATACTGGCCGATAGGATTGGGCGGTATGATGTCATAATGTTGTCCGGGTTCGGAATCGCCGCTGCAGCGACCTATTTGGTGGGAACTGGGGTCATGCCGTTTTGGTTGGTCGTCGGGACTTTATGTCTCGCCGGAGCCATGCGGGGCGGGGTCAATGCCACCCGTGATGTCGCGGTCCGCCGGGTGATCGAACATTTGCCGGTCGGGACGGTGTTTGCTTTTGTTAGTACTGGCTTTACCGTTGGGCAGGCCTTTGGTGGCCTGGTGTACGGCTATTTGTTTGATAACTATCCGCCGAATTATATTTTTTACGCCTCCGCGTTATTTACGATGATTGGCGCGTTGACCGTGCTGCTCAATGGCGGCACGCGCAACAAAGCGAGAACGACATGAGTTCTGCCGCTTCAACATCGCTTGAACCTCGCGAGCATGGCGCGATCTGGCTTATCGGTGCGGCGCATTTTGTCAGCCATTTTTATCACCTCGCCTTACCGCCACTGTATTTGCTGGTGACAAAGGATTTGGGCCTGACCTGGGTCGAGGTCGGATTTCCGATGATCCTATATTTTGTCGCCACGGCAATCGTACAGGTCCCGATTGGGCTCCTGGTCGATAAGATTGGGGCTCGGGTGGTTCTTGTTGCTGGTCTCGCATTGATGGGGCTCGCCCTCGTCATCGCGGGGATGATGCCGAGTTATTACGTCCTCATGGCGGCTTTCTTTGTTGCCGGTATTGGCAATGCGGTTTTCCATCCAGCTGATTTCTCGATCCTGTCGGCCAGCATTCGGGAGAGCCATCTTGGGCGGGCTTTCGCCTATCACAGCTTTGGTGGGTCAATAGGATATGCATCGGCACCGTTTGTGATGGTGCTGTTTGGCAGTCAATATGGTTGGCAGAACGCATTGATCTTTGCCGGTGTTCTCGGCGTGGTCATGTCGGTCATCATCGCGACCTTTGGCGCATCGCTGCGGGATTATTCTGGCGAGCGTAAGGCCAAAGAACAGGCTGGTGAAACATCGAAGGAAGCGTTGAGCTGGCGCGTTATGTTGACCCGCCCAATGATCCTGTTTTTTCTGTTTTATGTCGCGACCTCTGCTTCCGGCACCGGCATGACCGCCTATACCATTCCTGCCTTGCCGCTGGTCTATGATGGTGTTTCGACCGAGCTTGCCGGGACCATCCTGACCTGTTTTCTGATAGCCGCAATTGTTGGGGCTATTCCAGGCGGGTGGCTGGCGGATTGGGCGCGGCTTGAATATCTGGTTGTGGTCGGCTGCTTCTTGATAATGTCACTGACCATTGTGTTGATTGGGTCGGGCACACTTTCGCTATGGCTCCTGTTTGGGACAATGATTGTCGCTGGCCTGATGCGCGGCCTTTATAACGCCTCGCGCGATGTTCTGGTGCGCCGGGCATCACCTTCGAGCAGCATCGGCACCGCCTTTGGCTTCGTTACGCTCGGCTACACGCTGGGGCAGGGCGCCACACCTATTCTCTATGGCTGGCTAATGGATAACGGAATGGGGAGCGGTGTGTTCTACGTTTCCGCCGGGGCAGCTTTGCTGGCGATGTTTATCGTGTTGATCCCCGGCCAGGGACAAAAGCCGTCAGCAGGCAGTTAAATTATCGGCAACAGTTCAATTGGCGGGAAAGCGGAAGGTGACGGTTGTGGCGACATCTAATTCGCTTTGGAGGTCCAGCGAGCCACCGTGGAGTTCGACCAGCGATTTGCTCAAGGGTAGGCCAAGGCCGGTGCCTTCAAAACTTCGGTTAATGTCGTTGCCATACAGGGTATCGGGACAATAACTGGTGAGCTGGGATCGATCGCAACATCTGTTGCTTCTGCTGTTGGCGAACAAGGTTTGGCGACTCAGGAAATCGCAGAATCGGTGAATCAAGCTGCAACGGGAACGCAGGCGGTGTCCGATAACATCACCCAGGTGATGGAAGCGGCGAGCGAAAGTCAGGTTGCGTCGACGCAAATGCTTGCGGCTGCCAAGGAATTGGCCGAGCAAGGTAATGTTCTTAGCAACGAAGTCGACAAATTCCTCAAAGAGGTTCGGGCGGCATAGAACATTTCCCTAGCTGCTAGTGCTGAACTCAGCTGCTTTTTTCAGTCTTGTAGCTTGGTATGTAGGTCGCCGGTTTTTCGCCTCCGCGGGCGCGTCTTGCAATCGCCTCTGATACGGTTCCTGCTTCCGCGGCGTGTTTGAGGCCCTGCTTGCGGTCCAGGGGAAACGGCGCGAGTAAATCAGGAGGCGGCAAGGTCGAGGCGGGGTAATACGCCATCTTTTGGTCTTTGGGGATCTTCTTCTTGGGTTGATATTGGGGCGGTTCGCGCCCTTGGCAGCGACCGTGTAATTCTTTGGGTCGTATTTGAAAGTCTCGTCACCCATGACTTCCAAATCGAGCCACCATTTTTTGGCATTGATCGGGTTGCCATACCCCAGAACATCATCGAGCCAGATCGCAATCGGCGCGAGGACAGGCTTAAGCCACAGCGCATGGTTCAGCAGCCAGCCCCAGTCAATGGCAATCGGATTGCGGTCCCGAAATTTGCGGGAAGAGGTGACAAGGGGATGGCTGTTCGATTCAGAGCGCAGGGCCATGCCGTTCGAGGCGACGGGTGAAGTCGTAATCTTCCATCAGCGGAATGGCACGGATCGGGCCAATTGCCTGATAGACAGAGCGATGGACAAAAATACCGTAATCGCCATAATAATCTCCTCGAGATCGTATCCATCTGTAAAATCCGATAGGCCAGCGGTCGAATTTGGTGTCGCCGTCAAACAGAAGACGGAAGTTGCCGCCGCCTGTATCAGGGTGAGTTCCTAATTCTTTAAGAATTGCGGCTAACGCTCCAATGGGCAGGTTAGTGTCGGCATGTAGAAAAAACAGAATATCGTCAGTTGCAGCTGCGGCTCCCTGAAAAAGTTGATTGCCGCGCCCCGGGGCACATTCAATGAGCATCGCGTCTGAGCTTTGAACGGCAGCGATGGGTGCCGTCCGTACTGCCGCCATCAGCGACGATGATCTCGGCAGTAATCTCATGAGCAGTGAGAGCTGCAAGAACATCTTCAATCCGACCGGCTTCATTCAGGGTCGGAATAATGACTGAGAGGGTTGTGACCTGTTCCGTCACGGGTGGATTAAAGGCCGGTGTCGGCGGGATTAAGCCCCATATTGGCGCAGAGCTGATCGATGGCGGTTTTCTCGCTCTCCGTGAAGTCGTCATCTGATTTGCCAATGGCGACACATACCTTGATTAGCAGGCGGGCGGCATGTTCATCATCGGATAGCTTACGGATGAGGCGCAGAATTTTCTCGCGGGCAGCACCTGGATCAGCAGCCAGGGCTTCGGCGTGCTTGCGGTATATATCTATCGCGTCATGGGGGTCATAAATTTTAAGCTCATTAATCGCCGCCAGCGACTGGTCGAGCATAGTGAGTTTGGCGAAGTTGATTGCACCATCTGCAGAAGCAACCAGGGCACTTGCTGCCATTGTCGTTTCGAGAAACGGGCGATTGCGGAACTTTTGCAGCTCTTGAGACAGCACAGCGCGTGCTGTTGAAAAACCCAGACATCGATTATTGCCTTCCCCGAGATCACCTAATACGGGCATTTTAGCACAATTAGAAGACTTGTTATTGTCATTCAACACTGACACAGAATATGGTCATGTCCTCATGAGAGACGACCCCACCAACGAAAATGTTACCCCCGCGAGCAAACTAGCGCGCCCGTTTTTTCTTGCGCTGGGTTGGGTTGCTGTTGTGCTAGGTGTTATTGGCGTTGTCGTGCCAGGATTACCAACCACGCCGTTTCTGTTGGTGGCTTTGTGGGCATTTTCGAAGTCGTCAAAACGGTTTTATGACTGGCTGTATAATCACCCGCGGCTGGGGCCACCTTTGCGGGACTGGCGGCAGCAAGGTGTCATTCCGATGAAGGCTAAAGTTCTCGCTATAGCGACGATGACGGTAAGCCTGCTATGGATCATCTTTGGTATTGCCGATGATTGGGTATTACCAACGATCGTTGCCGCCTGTCTGATCCCGCCAGCAATTTTTATTCTGACCCGGCCGAGCCAGCCCAAATAACCAACCCTTTGCGCGTGTCGTCTCCTTCTGGCATCTTTATATCATTATGAAATATGATTTTATCATTGCTG
>Ga0302117_10001485_pt1 | contig 11256 bp, 8 predicted proteins | sample AG5_322_MG_FD_203112 | JGI IMG/M metagenome (GOLD analysis project Ga0302117, IMG submission 203112) | Marine microbial communities from Western Arctic Ocean, Canada - AG5_32.2 | ecosystem: Environmental > Aquatic > Marine > Oceanic | place: Canada: Western Arctic Ocean | collected 2017-10-01 | reverse complement strand
AGACGCATATGTAGGAACTTTGTTTGAAGAACGTGTGCTGGCTGTGCTTAAGCGCGGTGGCGTCGTTGGTGGTAGCAGTGCCGGCGCGGCGATTCAATCACGAGTGATGATTCAGAGTGGGACAACTCAAGCCAACATTGGGCAGGGGTTTGACTTGTTGCCTGGTACGATTATCGACCAACACTTTAGCCAGCGCAATCGATTAACTCGGTTAATGGGCGCTGTCGATCAAAATCCACTACAGGTAGGACTGGGCATTGATGAGCAAACAGCATTGCTTGTGCAGGGACGGATGATGCGAGTGGTTGGTGCCGGTAAAGTCACTGTTTGTTATGGCAAATCGGATAAATATGGTCTCGAAGCACAACAAGAGACTTATGAACATGGCGCTAGTTTGGATTTAACGTCGCTACGACGGGTAGCGCGAGCTCGCCAAGCAGAACCGTTTCCGCCCATGAAGACTCCGGCGATTAAGGTTAAACGCGGAGCGTTAATGATTGTCGGTGGCGGTGGGATGCCGCTTGAGCTGGTCAAGGAATTTGTAAAACTTGCGGGCGGAGACGATGCTAAAATTGTTGTATTGCCTACTGCGATGCCGGATCCATTGCCAGGCACGACCGGCCAAAGAATGTTCGCAGCGGTCGGGGTGACAGATGTAACTGTGTTGGTGCAACGTAAATTAGAGGACGTCGAATCCCGCGAGATGCTGCAAGCGTTGAAAAACGCAACCGGTGTGTGGTTTGGTGGCGGTCGGCAATGGAGATTTGTCGATGCGTATGAACACACAAAAGCGTATCCGCTGATTTTTGCCGTTTTGAAGCGTGGTGGAGTGATAGGTGGCAGCAGCGCGGGGGCATCGATTCAAGGTGATTATTTGGCACGTGGAAATCCATTGGGGAATTTGGATATTATGGCGGCTGGGTATGAACGAGGATTCGGTTTCTTACCTGGTGTGGCGATCGATCAACACTTTGCTCAGCGCAACCGGTTTGCGGATATGGCGAGTTTGGTGAAGAGGTATCCTCAAGTGCTTGGGATCGGCATTGATGAAGCCACAGCGTTGATTGTCAAAGGCAGTGTTGCTGAGGTTCGAGGACCTGGTAAAGTTCACTTTTTCGATCGTTCTTCTGATGCGGTGAAGACAGATTTAGGGTATTTATCCGTACCGTCTGGCAAAGCGTTTGATTTGGATAAACGTAGCGTATTAGAACGCGAAAACTAGTTATGGCAGGAATATATTCGACGGTGAATAGATCCGTAAATGTCGAGTATTGCGGTGTTTGAGGTCGTTGTACCCGTTGCGTATTGTCGAAATTATAGATAGGATTAGTTTTTCTACAGCAGTAGTTTGCAAGAATAAATTTAGACAAGAATCAACACTGACTAACAAATAAAGCATATTGGAGGGTTTCCTGTGGGAAGCAAACGAACTGGTAAAGGCCGCCGTAAAATTGGACGAAAGAAACGTCGTATGCGTGCGAAGATCCGTCACCGTAAGAAATAATCTCGCTTAAAGATTATTATCAAAACAATGAACGACGTCTGTATAAGACAGGCGTCGTTTCTTCATGCGCGCTGCAGAGTGAACCGCGTGCTGCAAAAGATGTTAGAATGTATGTTTCGATTAGGCTTTGCTGTTATTCAAACAAGGATCCACTTCGTGTCAATTTCTGCCTTACGTATGGTCATTACTTTATTTTGTTGTCTGTTACCACTGTCGCTCGTCGCCCAAAGTCCTTACAAGTACGGCCCAGATTCGCAGCGTCAAGCAGGTGTGCCTCAAGGTGTGGTGACCAAGCAGGTGTGGGACCAAAGCAAAGTCTTCCCGGGAACGATCCGCGATTATTGGATTTATGTACCAGCACAATACGATAAATCTAAGCCAGCTTGTTTGATGATTTTCAATGATGGTGGCGGATATGTGCGGGAAAACGGACATTCGCGAGTACCCATCGTTTTTGATAATCTGATTCACAAAAAGGAGATGCCTGTGACGATCGGATTGTTTATTAATCCTGGAGTTATTCCCGCATCTGCCGAAGGTGCCCAGGCTCGCAGAAATCGCAGCTTTGAATATGATAGTCTTGGTGATCAATACGCTAAATTTCTAATCGAAGAGATGTTGCCGGTGCTAGGGAAGCAATACAATTTAATAGATGACGCTAATAGCCGCGCTGTTTGTGGGATTAGCAGCGGAGGGATCTGTGCTTTTACCACCGCCTGGGAACGTCCAGAAGTATTTTCCAAAGTATTGTCCTACGTCGGTAGTTTTACCAACATCCGCGGTGGTCACGTCTATCCTGCGTTGATTCGGAAGACTGAACGGAAGCCGATTAGAGTGTTTTTGCAAGAGGGTGAAGGCGACTTGGATAATCTGTTCGGAAACTGGCCGCTATCAAATTTGCAAATGGAAGCAGCCCTCAAATACGCAAAATACGATGTCAAGTTGGTAATGGGCGTAGAAGGGCACAGTGGCCGGCATGGCGGAACGATTCTACCAGATGCATTGCGTTGGCTTTGGAAAGATGTGGCGGCTGAGTAAAGTTTATTTGTTGAGTACTGGTTGTTTATATATTTACGTTTGTTGAAGACAAAGGTTGTTTGATGAAAATTAGTAAAACCATAGTGCTGTTGGTCGTCGTTGTACTTTTAGGTGCATATGAAACGGTCCAGTCGCAAGATTTACCGCTATCGATGATCCTGATTGATGGAGAAAAATGGGAATTGGTGTCTTCTAATCACTCGTTCACGGAAGGTCCCGCGGTGAATGCTGCCGGCGAAGTGTTTTTTACAGATGTCACGAAATCGGAGATTTACAAAGTTGATTTAACCGGAAAGGTCACTTTGTGGAGTGACCAGACGAATCAAACGGCCGGCGCTATTATGGGCCCAGGAGATGTGCTGTATGGTGCGAGTATCGGAGGCGGAGCGATTGTGAAGTTTGACGCGGCAGGAAAACCAACGCCGATCGTGTCAGACATTGTTTGTAATGACTTGGTCGTAAATGGTGCTGGTGGAGTCTATTTTACAGATCACAAAAACAAAAAGGTGTGGCACGTGTCCCCACAGGGGAAGCTTCAGCAAGTTGATCAAAACATGACTTCACCCAACGGCATTATTCTTTGGCCCGATCAAAAACAACTAATCGTGTCGAACACCAAAGGTAGCGAACTGTGGACATATCGCATCGAAGCTGACGGGAGTTTGTCTCATAAACAGGCCTACAGTACGATGCGTTTACCTGTCGGGGAAATCGAGAGTGGGGCAGATGGAATGACAGTTGACGTTGTCGGCCGTTTGTACGTGTGTACGCATGAAGGTGTGCAAGTCTTCGATACCCAAGGGCGTCTCAGTGGCATCATCGCCAAACCGCAACAAAAGTTTTTATCCAATATATGCTTTGGAGGTAAAAACCTAGACACTCTGTACGTGACAACGATGGATAAGGTATATCGTCGCAAGCTCAATACGCAAGGCGTACGTTATTCAAAATAGGAATGGATTGTTGGTTGGGTGTGACTTGTAGTATTTTACCCCCGCTAATCTATTTCCATTCGATGCCTGACATCGATGCTAATGCGAGTTGCAATGCATGCGTGCCATCACGACCGTGGCCTTGAGATTTTAGCCCTTCGTAGAGTTGTTTTGCCAAAGATAGGCCTGGAAGACAAAGTCCCATCTTGTTGGCTTCGTCGATTGCAATTCCCATGTCTTTGATAAAGTGTTCTACGAAGAAACCAGGTTCAAAGTTCTTGTCGATGATACGTGGCCCGAGATTGGCTAGTGACCAACTGCCGGCTGCTCCAGAACCTACAGATTTCATGACGGTTGGTAGATCTAAGCCAGCTTTGTATCCATAAAGCAATGCTTCACAGACGCCAATCATATTTGTGGCGATCAGTGTTTGGTTTACCATTTTTGTGTGTTGCCCAGCGCCGGCTGCCCCTTGGTGTACAATTGTCTTGCCCATCGCGTCCCACATCGGTTGCAGTGCATCGACGACGTCTTTATCGCCACCGATCATAATTGAAAGTGTGCCGTTGCTGGCACCAATATCGCCACCGGAAACGGGAGCATCGACACTGTGAATTCCTTTTTCGGCAGCGGCCTGATAGATTTCAACCGCGAGTGATGGCTCGCTGGTGGTCATGTCGACTAGGATGTTCCCAGCGGTACTACCAGCAATCGCTCCATTTTCACCCAAAAAAACTTCTCGCACATCAGCTGGGAAACCTACAATCGCAAACGTAACATCGCTGTTTTCGGCCACTGCTTTAGGGCTATCTACCCAAGTTGCACCTTGGGCGATTAGGGCTTGAGCTTTTTCAGGGCTACGTGTGTAAATCGTTGCTTGAAATCCTTGATTCATGAGGTGAGCGCACATACTAGAACCCATGACACCAGTGCCGATCCAGCCAATTTTTGTCGTGCCGGATTCAATGGCAGGGATTTGTATGTCATTCATGAGTGTGTTCCTGAAGCAAATGGAATTAGAGAATATGAAAAAGGGTATTTTACCATTGGTATCGAACTTGTGTTATTGTTTGCGTCAATTTATTGACACAAACCGAAATTCGCGCTAATGCACGGCCGATTACTCATTATCCCAGCGGTGTTCGGGCCGATTAAAGATCTCATTGAGTATGCAGGCGTCACGCGGTCCGTTGGGTTGCGATAAAATTCTCAACGCATGGGGGGCGAGAGGGATTTGATGAGTCCGATCAGATTCGAACGATGATTTACTTTGAATCGTTGACAAATCGACTGCTTCCACGCGTTTGTCCGTCGGGTCATGGTGTTCCGTAACGTATTCATCGAAAACATTTTCGTCGTTATATTGTCCGATTCTGCTGTGTGTATCATGTGCAGCCACGGGCGGTTTTGTGGCGTGTTGTCGCGTGAGTTGAATAGGTGCAACGGAACCTTGTTCAACGGACTGTCGTACAGCCGCGCGGCGATCACGAGCGGCTTTGAGCGTGGCCAGTTGTTTGGCTGCTTGCTCAGCTTGCTGTCGCTCCATTTCTTCAATGGCTTTAGCAATGCCTTTGAATATCTTATCAATGAACAGTAGCACGTTTAGTTGTCTCCGTCGTCAAAAGCGGGGTGATCTGTCACCGTCGTGGAAAACGAAGTTCGCATTTTTGTATCAGCTTGAATATTGCGAATGCGGTAATAATCCATGATTGAAAGTCTGCCGGAATTGAGGGCTGCGGCAATTGATTCAGGAACCGTCGCTTCGGCTTTCACTAATTCCGCTTCGCTTTCGGCGATGGCAGCAATTTGTTCTTGTTCAGCAGCTACGGCCATCGCTCGACGCCCTTCGGCTCGTGCTCGAGCAACCCGTGTGTCCGCTTCTGCTTGGTCCGCCTGCAATCGAGCTCCAATATTTGTACCGACATCAATGTCGGCGATATCGATGGACACAATTTCGAATGCGGTTTGTGAGTCGAGATTTTTAGCAAGCACCGTTCGAGATATTAAGTCTGGATTCTCGAGCACTTTTGAGTAGGTGTCGACTGAGCCAATGGCGCTGACAATTCCTTCACCGACGCGTGCCATGATTGTTTCTTCGGAGGCACCACCAATGAGTTGTTGCAGGTTAGATCGTACAGTAACGCGTGCTTTGACTTGTAATTGAATACCGTCTCGTGCCACAGCGTCGAGTGTTCTCTTTCCGGAATTTGGTGATGGGCAGTCGATAACTTTAGGGTATACACTGGTTTGTACGGATTCGAGTACATTCCGCCCAGCGCGGTCGATCGCCATGGCTTCAATAAACGTGAGTTTAATAATCTTAGCTTTACGTGCCGCAATCAGCGAGCGGATAACGATGGGAACGTTTCCACCGGCAAGGTGATGTGAGCAGAGGGCATCGACTGTGATACCTTGTTCTTCGGTGAGGTCAGCTTTGACGGCCATGATTTTGCTTTTTACAATCATGTTTACCGGAATCTTCTTGAATGTCATGCTCAAGAGGTCCATGAATCCGATACCCGCGCGCGTCAGTTTACATTGAATATAGAGGCGGAAGTAGGAGAAAAAGACGTAGGCAACAACCAGTAGTATCACTAGGGCAGCAATGGTCAATCCCAAACCGAGTTCAGTAGAAATTGCGAATACAATTTGATGTGGCATGATGAGGGGGGATCCTAAAAGATAAATCAAGAAAAAACGGGGTTCGTCGAATAGGCAACAAAGTGTTTTTCCGACCAGTGATACAGTTTACCAAACATGCCAACGTCTTTCACCCATAAGTCGGAAAAAATAGCATGTTCGATTCTCCATTAAATCGCATCTGAATCGGTTCCGTCAAGGTTTTCCTCAAATGTTGAATAGTCGATAGCAACGCCTTTATTGCCTTTATGGCTGTGGTTGTTTTGCGTCTCAGCCATCGTCTTTTGGATATCTACTGCTTGAACCAATAGTCGATTACCGCGCACATCGGTAACTTGCACTGCACTTCCCTCAGCGATAAATGTCCCTGAACTCACCGCGTCATAGTATTTTCCATCGATATCAACTTCGCCATTGGGCATTAAGTCAGAACGACTAATTCCGTGCGTTCCATGCAGGTGTTCTAAATTGCTGACAACGGCCGCGGACACTCGCAGGTCAGGCGGCAATGCGCGGCTACCAATAGGTGTGTGATGCCAATATTTAATAATCAATCCGACCATAAGTCCGGATGTTAAAAGTACACTGCCAAGAATCGCAATCCCAGTGTTATTGTCTATTTGAAACCCCATGATGACAGCGGCGATAAATGACGCTGCGGACAAGAACCCGATGATTCCGCCGGAGGGAATGAATAGTTCGAGAACAATCAGTGAAGCGCCAACAACGATTAAGATAATTGCCCAAGTTATCGGTTCCATCGGCTTAGTTCCTCGCAAGGATTGCAAAAGTTGTGATGACTGTGCACGCAACATTTCGAAGCGTTATGAGATTTCAGTAGATACTACCATGCGACTTCCAGTCACTTCAACCACTTCAATTGAGCTTCCCGAATCGACGTGTTTTCCGTCGCTGATAACATCGTAAACGGCACCTTCAATTTGTACTTTACCAGCCGGCGATAAAGGGGTGATTGTTACTCCCTGACTTCCCAATAGGTGGTCCCAGTGTACCAATGATTCGTTCCACTGAGTGTCAGCTTGTTGTTGTTGATCAGATCGGGCGGGTGCCAGCATGTGACCAAAGCGCGTGTCACTCAGTGTTCGTGTCAATCCAATGTACAAAACAATCACTCCCAACACCGAGAAGATAACCGTTGCAACGGAATCCACCATCGAATCTATCTGAAAATTGTTTTGGGGGATGATAAACGTTTGACTTGCCAACACAAGTCCCATGAAGATTAGTCCCAGACCACTAAATCCAAATACGCCAAACCCAGGAATGATAAATATCTCTACGGCGAGGCACAATACACCGACGACGATTAGCACGACTTCTAGTGCGTCAACTGTACCGTTGAGTTCCTTGGACCAGAGGAATAGTCCGAAACAAAGGAGGGCAACAATTCCAGGGATACTTAAACCCGGAGTTCCCATTTCGATAAAAAGGCCATACATGCCGATGGTCAGCATCACGCTAGCAAACCAAGGATTCATCGCGAATCGTTCGATCGCGGCGATCCAAGGTCGCTTGGATTGAGGTTCAATCGCTGGGTTTAGTCCGAAATGATCGAGCACTTCGGCCATACTCGCTAGCGGTTGATTGGTCAGCCCAAGTTGCTGTACTTCGCTTTGTGTAAAGCCGTCCGAACCGTCAATAAGTGTTTGCTTTTGCCAATTCTCAGGTTCTGGTTGCTGATCGTATTCGTCGAGGCAGAATATTTGTTCTACACCCGTCAATCGATGACGATAAACGTGAATTGGAAGACTTGGATCTATCATTATTGCAAAAGTAGACCAAGTCCGATGTTTGTCTTCGCTGATTTTTTTCAAAGGCGGCAGAATGTCAATTAATTCATCGGCAGATAATGGTTGATTGCCAGGGCCCCCGATGAGGGCTTGTTTGCTGAGGAATATCTCATCGCAGGCTAACGCAATTAACGCAGCCGATTCTAACGCTTGGTTTTGGATAAAAGCGACGGTCCGTATATCTCGACCACGTTGATTTAACTCGGCAATCGTATTACACAATTCCAGGATTGAAGTGTAATCTCCCCCGCTGCAATCGATATCGAAGCCAATCCAATTATGTCCCGATTCGGCTAATTGCTTTACCAGTTTAGTTTTTTCGTTAATGTCCGTTGCGGTCAGATGTCCAGCGGTGCTACGTGAGACTAAGTCGACCACGGCAGGGCGGGTTTTGCCAACCGTTGTGGCACCTTTAAAAAATAAGTCCGTAGCGATATTTAATTCTGCTTTGAGAGCCGCATCCGATTGCTCAAGAACACGGGTGTTGATGCTATTATCAAGCTGGCTCGCTGAGATTTCAAATGGTGATCCGGGCTCCGAAAGAGTTTGCTCTTTGGTGAAACCAGCGGACTGTGAAAGTTCATCTCGCTCTTGTTGTGTGGCGTAGGTGAGACCCTGGTCGGTGGTTAGCATGTAGACACCTTGAGCGGGATCTAACAGTCCCAGTACGATTGCTTTTGGCAACAGTTGATTCGCAGCGGTAAATCTCAAGTAATCGCCGAGCATGGCTTGGCTAGGTGTTTGCTGGTCAGATTTGGAGGTTGCTATGGGCCCCAATGTTGTGGCAGGAGCGATATAGATGTTCTGTGATGCAAGGGCTACAAGCAATACATGGTCTTGAATTGAACCGGAAAGCAATGCGACTGTTTCACACGCTGCGGTGACATCGCTGTGGGCTAGCCGTTCGGCCAATACATTACATGCTTCGTAGGCACTCGAACGATTTGCGTTATTGATGAATCTGAGAATGAGATAGGGTCGCTGTTCGTTTTTCGCAGTTGTGGGAATCTTTTGTAATTGTGCGACGGCGTTGTCGACAGATTGTACTAGGTCGTCGATTGACTGCAGTTCGATGGGCAACTGTACTTGCAGCAGGAGTGCGCCGCGACGGTCATCTTCGTTAGGCTGTCCCTGAAGCGATGTTGAAAATAGAGCCAAGCTACTGGTCAACCAGAGCAATGTAAGGAGTCTACGGCTTGTTAGAATTCCGGTCATGGACGTTGGGCAATGTACGAGGGGATAGTAAAGTCTTTATCCAAATTATACAGAAACGAGTCATGAAATAACTAAGAAACTATTAGCGAGGGGTATTTGGATTTTGCGTAGCTTGGCGAGTAGGCGGCCGCGCTATAGGAGCGGCATGCACTACTTTTTGCCAACCAGAGGGAAGCGAGGGCTCGTAAAAATTGCGAAAAAATGGATTCAGTTTATCAAACGTACTCGCAAAATTGACATCACGGTCTTGGAAACTAAAAACAGTTCGTGAGTGATTCTTACCTTTGACGTAACTACGATCAAAAATAACTAGGCCCTTAGGCAGGAAATCTTCGGTGCTGATGATGATATGAATGCGTTGATAATTACTCGCATCTTGTGCAGATTTGGGATAAGCTTCGAGCCAAATTTCTTTCTTGGCTGTGGGGGATGTTATCGCTCGCACCCAAAAGCGTCTGTTGATATCAGCCGCGTTTGCTCCGAAAAGAAAAGGCAGCGGTCCGTTGATAATATTCTGACCTTGTAATTCGGCGGGTAGAACTTGTTGGATCAACTTTTGATTGTTGTAGTCGTATTCGAAGATACTCTTTCCGTCACATACCCAGTATTCCCCGTGTACTCCTGGGATCGCCTTATACGAAGGTTTGGTTGCTGCACTGACAGGAGCGTGATATGAGAGGATTTCTTCGACCTTGAAAAGCCCCTTATCTGGTTCTGCGTATTGTATTTTTCCGGTGCTGAATGTTTTAAAGGTATTGGCTGGTCCATATACGGTATCGAACTGCCAGCGTTGGAATTTGGTACGGTAGAGATGTACCTTTTCTGTGCGTTGTTGCCAGTACGACAGAACTTTGTCGACGTAAGCAACATGGTCAGCTGCCAAGGGTATAAAACTTGGTGCTTGAATCTTCTGTGGCTGCGGGGTTGCCGTTGGTGGTGCGGTTTGCAAAGGTGCCTGAGCAGGAACCGCTTGTGCTTGCAGGGTATTACCGTACGTTGCAGTGAGGATTGCAAAGGCGGTAATCGATAAAAGGGCGATACGAAAATTATACATTGGGTGATTTGACGATCTAACGCAAAGGTGTAATCGGGCTACTGAAACTTAGATTAGTTGCGCTGAATTTTAGCAGGAAACCAATTTCTAGGGCTAGATAGGTTTCGGATTGGGGAGTGGGGGCTTCGGACAAATCCAACCACGTAGTCACGAGAATGCAAAAAATGGCTAGCTATCTTCCTGCGACGGATCCTACAGATATTTTTTTGGGATTTTGAGTCCCATGTCTTTCATCAAGTATTTGATATCTTCCCAGACGTCGCGTTTTTTGCTGGGGTTACGCAAGATGTAGGCTGGGTGATAGGTGCAGAGGACTTTGATGTTACCTTGCAGGTGGAATTCCCCGCGTAACTCACCAATGGAGGTGGTGACTTTAAGGAATGATCGAGCGGCAATTGCCCCCAGACAAACGATGTAATCGGGTTTGATGATTTCAAGTTGCCGCTGGAGAAAGCCACTGCAGTTCACTTGTTCTTCAGGGCTGGGGTTACGATTTCCGGGCGGTCGACACTTGATAGTATTTAGAATGTAAATGTCTTTGCGCTGGATCCCCATCGCTTCAATGATCTCATTCAACTTCTTGCCCGCTCGACCAACAAACGGCTCACCTTGTCGATCTTCATCCGCTCCGGGGGCTTCACCATAAAAAACGAGCTTTGCGTTAGGATTGCCAACACCGAAAACAGTTTTGTTACGAGTTGCTGCGAGTTCGTCACAGGCGGTACATTGGGAAACCTCTTGGCAAACGATATCAAGTTGTATCTGTTTTTTTGAAGGCATATTGTTTTCAGGGCTTTCTGGCGTGGGTGTTTCTTGCGTCGTAGAGTCCGCAGGAATATTAGTTGGGGATGGCAGCGGATCGGATGCTGCAATTGTGAACGATTCGATTGCAGTACCTACGGCAAGTTCTTGTGTTTTAACAAACGCTTGCGATAGCTTGCTCGGGTCCCAATCGGTGTCAATCGGAGGATTGAGGTGTGTGAGTCCAGCTCGCTTTAAGCTCTGCAGTCGTTGTCGGACTGCTTTATGAAGTCTAGCGAGATTCACGCTTTGGATTGGAGT
>Ga0302117_10001483_pt1 | contig 11258 bp, 10 predicted proteins | sample AG5_322_MG_FD_203112 | JGI IMG/M metagenome (GOLD analysis project Ga0302117, IMG submission 203112) | Marine microbial communities from Western Arctic Ocean, Canada - AG5_32.2 | ecosystem: Environmental > Aquatic > Marine > Oceanic | place: Canada: Western Arctic Ocean | collected 2017-10-01 | reverse complement strand
CAAGCACCTCGGCAACAAGGAGAAGTTCTTGCTGCTGATGTTCCAGAAGAAGTCGGACCTGGCGCGCTACATGACGGTGTTCGGCGGCCGCAAGAGCGAGCAATCGCAGCGACTGCAGCACTACGGTACTGGTCACTTCTCTGTTGTGATGACGGCCGAAGGTGATGATGGTTCGCGCGATAATGAGACCGTCAACGCGCAGTTCCGGTTCTTCATGACGCAGATGTTCTTGGACTCAGTGGGTGGCGCGCCGATGTGGCTGGGCCGCGGACTCGCCCACAACTATGAGCGCCAGATCCCGTGCAACATGATCAACTGCGGCATCAAGCCGAACGAGAGCGTCGACTCGAGCACGCAGTATAAGTGGGCTAAGAAGATCCTTAAGCGCAGCAAGCACGACGGCCTTTGCTTGCCGTTCGTCAAGCTCGCGAGCGAAACTGACCTTGGTTACTACGGCTCGTTGCAAGCGTGGTCGGTGGCCGACTACATGATGCAAGACAAGGCGAAGTTCGCGAAGTTCTTGCAGTTGGTGCTCGGCAAATACTCACGCAGTCGCCAGATCCAGGCGTTGGAAGCGGCCTTCGGGAAGGACCCGGAGACGTTCGATCTGGAGTGGCGGAAGTGGGTGAAGAAGAACTACAAGTAGGCAAGCCTCGGCGTGGTGCCGCGTTGGCGGTGCCTGGCGTGCGCTACATGATCCGGTATTCGATCGCGTGCGACTGACCCTTCAGCACGTATTCGACCATCAAGCGTCGCGGCTTCTTCGCCTTGGACTGCTTAATGATGATCGCCAGCAGTTCTTGCGCGGAGCCGACTGGCGCGCCGTTGACCGAAGTGATGACCGAGCCCTTTGGGATCGCTAGTTGCACGAGGGCATCTGGGACGCGGCCGACGCGGAAGCCGCTATACCACGAGCCGTCTTTCCTTTGACCGCGCAAGAAATCGCCGATCGATGAGTTCTCAAGGGCTTTGATGCCCGCCTTCGCAATCGTGTCGCGCTCGTCCGACGGATAGAGCTGAACGATCGCATCGTTGATGTTGCGGATCGGCGGGAACAGGTTCTTGCCAGCTTCCTTGGCCCACGCGACCAGTGCTTCGATCTCCTTCGGCGGTGGCGCTGCATCCTTCGCGGCGATCAGTTGGAAGATTGCGGTTGCCTGGTCGCGCACGTTGTTGTTGTCGCTACGCAGCAGTTGCCGCAGGCGCGGTAGCGCGGGTTCGAGCCACAGATTGGCGAAGTCGGTGCGCGCGACGATGGTCTCTTTGATGAACCACAGTGCTTGGGCGCGGTCGAGTTCGTCGTCGACGTCGAGCAGTTGGAAGAACGGCACCAAGCGCAAGCTGTGGAGGTGGTCGTTATCCGACGGCAGACGCGTCAGGCCTTGGGCCTTAGCGGCCGGCGAACCGATCGCTGGCAGTGCGCCGACCACCAGGGCCTTCTCGTCGTCGGTTAGTTGGCCATAGCGCTTGCCGAGGTGCGCGCGCATGAATTGGATCGCACGCGGGAACGCCGCTTCGCGCGTGCTGCGAACGGGCTCGCCGGGGATGTGCGAGATCAGCTCCATCACGTAGCCGATGTTCGAGCAGTAGAACGCGGCGTAGAACGCTGTGGCGCGCTGCACCTCGTTGCGATGCAGACGCATCATGCCGGCGATCATCCCGGCATCGATGCCGAGTTCGTCGACCTTGGCACGCGCCTGCAGCCAGGTTGGGTCATCGATGACTTCGCGACCGGCGGCGTCGAACGACTTGTCCGCGCTCCGGCTGGCGATGTTCCGCATGATGTTGAGCTGGCGGAACAACTCGTCCGGTGGCGCATACAGATCCGTCGGCGCGCGGAACGGCGACAGCATGTCGCGCTCCGGGTAGGCCACGAGGGGGTCAACCGACTGTTGCTCGACAGGCTTCTCCGGCTTCGTGGCGTTCGGAGCTTTGGCTGTGGCGGGCTCCGGTACGGGGACTTGCCCTGGCGCTGCCTGAATCAGGAACGCCATGGCGAGGGTGATCAACGGGTTAGTGGCGGCGGGCATAGGTGGGACCGATAGCTGCTAGTCGAGGGTCGGTGGTGGCGTAACGCGTTTGGGCGCGATTCCACTTAGCTTCGCTCAGCCACGCAGCCAGAGGAAGCCAACTTGCAACAGACCAATCATGATGCCGAGAACTCCGCCGAGCATGACGATCGCCCGGAGTTCGCGGTTGGCGACTTGGAGAATCAGGCTCTCGAGCTTGAGGATTTCGAACGCCGCGACCTTCTCTTCCACGAGTTTAGGCACGTCGAGTCCCTTGCTTAGGCCCTTCTCGACTTCATCGAGCACGGTCTCTCGGTGGTCCAGAATGCTCTGCGTGATCGACGCCTTGATGTCGGCAATGCGGTCTTCGGTCAGGAAGCCACCGATCAGCGGCAGGCTGCGTAGTTCTTGGATCTTGGGGCCGAGGCCCGTGTCGAGAACGCGACCGAGGATGCCGCCGAAATCGAGTTTGTTGAGACTCTTGATGACGTCCTTGTGCTCGACGAGATGGTTGCCGACGACGTGGCCGATGGCCTTGGCCAGCTCCTGCTGACGGCGCCCGATCAGGCCCTGCATTTTGATGAACAAGAAGCGGCGCGGTTTGACCGGGCGGAAGATCATCTTCACAGCCAGCCAGTTGGTCATTAGGCCGATCAGGCCGCCGATGGCCGGGATCGTGATCCAGGTCCAGATGTCAGGTGCGGGAGGCATTTTGGCCAGGAGTATGACGATGGGCACGTTCCTACTCAACGCCGCAATGTCAGGTCCTGTTCCTGTCCTGGGGCGTGTGGCGATTTTTGCCGGCAAACTGGATCTCGGCTGGCGCTAAATGCGGCCGAAGCTGGATCTGGTGGTCAATTCTGTTGGCTCCCGGACGTCGAATCAGGCACCCGAATCCAATTCCCAATCATGGACACTCGCCTGGCCCAGCCGAAGAGCGCTGTTGGCCGCACCCGCACGGGCGCGGTGGAGCTGTTCGTTAGCTTCAAGGCCAATTACATCAAGAATGGCTAGGTCACTGATTGCGGTTCGTCGGTGCGCGTAGCAGCGCGTGCCGGGCCAGAACAAGAAAGCACATCCTCGCATGCAAGCGGATGTGCATTTTTGTGCCTAGCACCCTGCGCACATCCTGAGCGCGCCGGCATGATGCGTGCATGCTGCAGTTTTCGCAGGTGATCCAAGCGGTGGATTCGCATACCGCTGCCGAGCCGACGCGCGTCATCACAGGTGGCCTGCCGATGATTCGCGGGGCGACGATGGCCGATAAGCGCGACGAGTTGCGCCGGCTTCACGATTCGATTCGTCGTTCGCTGGTCTTAGAGCCGCGCGGGCACGATGCGATCATTCTTGCGTACTTGCTGCCACCGACGCGCGACGACGCCGACCTTGGCGTCGTGTTTGCTAACGACGCGGGTTACCTCGGTATGTGTGGCCACGGCGCGATTGGCCTGGCGACGACGGCTGTTGCGATGGGGTTGGTGCCGGCAGTCGAGCCGGTGACCGAGCTTGCGATGGATACACCGGTTGGTCTGGTGAAGTGTCGTGTGGCTGTCGTCGATGGCCGGCCAAAGAGCGTCACCATCACCAACGTGCCATCGTTCTTGTATCGCCAGCGCGTCGTCGTCGATGTGCATGGCTTCGGCAAGGTCGCGGCGGACATCGCCTATGGCGGCAACTGGTTTGCGTTCGTCGAAGCCGAGCAACTTGGGTTGATGGTTGAGAAGACGCACTTGTCGGTGTTGATGCAGGCGGCGACCGCAATTCGCGAAGCGATGGTTCGCGACGGCGTGCGCGGCGTGCATCCCGATAGCGGCGAAGAAGAGATTATCGACCATGTGAAGCTGTTCGTGCCACTCGATGGCGAACACCAAGGTGCGCGTGCCCTGACGCTTTGCCCAGGCACTGCCTACGACCGTTCGCCGTGTGGCACTGGCACGTCAGCAAAGCTGGCTGTCTTGCATGCCAAGGGTGAACTCAAGAAGGGCGAACGCTTCGATAGCGAGAGTGTGCTCGGCACGCGCTTCGAAGCCCGTATCGTCGCAGAGACCACCGTCGGGGAATACCCAGCGATCGTGCCCGAAATCACCGGTTCGGCCTGGATTACGAGCTTCGCCAACTTCGTTATCGACCCCGACGACCCGTGCCGTCACGGCATCTGAGTGACGCTGGAACGATGGCGTTCCAAGGCTTGATCGCGACTTCCTAGCCTTCACGGCCAGAAGTTCGTGGTAGCGCTCGACAAGGCCTACTGCGCTGCCGTGCCGCTCATGCAATGGCTCTGCGCGCCGCTACAACGCGACGTTTAGAGTTCGGCGGACGGGCCTCTGCTTGGGGGCTAGCGCTGGCCGCTCGATTCTCTGGGAGTGATGTTCTCGTAGGCCCACGTGAACGAGACGCGCTTTGCTCGCGGGGCGAGTTCTTCGATCCGCGGCAGGATCTTCTGGCGGTGCGTGGTTAGCTTCGCGCGTTGCGGGCGCTGTGCGTTGTAGAGCTTCATGTGCTTCTCGGTGCGCGGGTCGCCTTCGAGCCCTTCGAGGGCTTCGGTGATGATCGCGGAGAGAGCGGCTGTCTCCTTTTGGATTGCGGCAAGGTCGCTGCGCAACACCTTGAGTTCGGCCTTCTCTGTTTCGCTGAGACCCTTGCTCGCGGGCGTCCACTGTGAATAGCCGCCTACCAAGAGATCGAGATCGCCATCGCCGTCGATATCGACAGCTTCTGGGTGAAGGCCGACATCGGGGCGCTTTGGCTCCGTGACCTTCGGCTTCTGGCTCGGCTCGATCAGGGTGATGGCTTGGCCGAACGAAGAGCCCTCGTTCAAGTAGAGCGCGACGCCACCGCCAGTGGCATCGCCAAAGGGGTCGCCCATGCCTGAAACCATCAGATCGAGCTTGCCGTCGCCGTTCCAGTCAACGCTGCGAATCGTCGCTACGGTGCCGGCGTCATGCATCGGCTTGCCGCCGGCCATGACCGTTTCGTTCTTGGCGGCGAACTGTGGCTTCTGGTTGCTGCCTTCGTTGCGGCGCAGGTAGACGTAGCCGCTCTTGTGGTCGCCGAGCACGAGGTCGAAGTCGCCGTCGGAGTCCCAGTCCATCGCGATTGCCGAAGTCAGGTGGCCTTCTGCAGGCTTACCGTTCGTTGTCGGCATGTTGCTTTCGGGGTTGCAGCGATCTGTGGCATCCCACTTCTTCTCCTCGAAGTTCCAGAACGCATTGAGCACGATGATCTCGCCATTCTTGTCGAGGATCGTATGCGGTTGCTGCCAATGCTTGCCGTCGCCGAATGCGACGTGTGGCGAGCCATCGAAGATGCCCACAACGATGTCGAGGTGTCCGTCATCATTAAAGTCCACGAACTGTGGACTCATGCCGATGCATCACCAGTTGCCGAAGTCGAGGATCTTGCCGTTGGCATCCTTGAGCTTCTGTTCGTTCGCAAACGTGCCGTCTGCATTCTGTAGCGAGAAGGTCAGGTGACCACGCAGGTCGCCGATGACGATGTCGAAACGGCCGTCGCCGTTGAGGTCGTGCGCGGCGGGCGATGGATACATGCGCCCCATGCCGAGCATCTTGTCACCAGCGCTAATGCGAACGGGTTCTTTGAATTGTATGCCTTGCGAGAACGCATGGGATGTCAAAGCTGCGCCCGTGAGCGCGAGGATGGCCAGTGGCCTCAGGGTCTGCGTCGCTACCTTCATAATGGCTCTAGAGGATAGCGAGTCGCGGCCAGCGGTGGGGCGTTTGACGGTCATTGGCGACGCGTGCGCGCGGGCGAGGTCCAGTCCGTCGGTGCTTGCGCCGAGGCCTTCCCATAAATGAGTCGGCCAAACAATAATAGGTGCCGTCGTCTCTCAGGCTCGGGCGCTGTTTTGGGTGAGCAAACCAGCGTTCTGGCAATGCGGAGACGATTCTCTATCCCGTTTGTTCGCAATGCTTTATGTTATCCGATTCGGCGGATCACAGTATGCCTCGCCGCAAGCGAATGACAGTAACGCCGCCCGCCAGGAGCCAGGACTGCATCACCGAAGAACGCTCCGCCAAGGACCATTACCGTGGTGTCGCTGTCGCTAGTCGCGTGGCCAAGGACCGAATATTCACCCGTCCGGATCAACCACCCGGTGAGGTTGAACATGGCGTCGATGCTGGCGACGAGGGCTGGACAGTGCATGGCAAGGCAGCGTTCTGGCGCGATGCGTGGATCGTCATGATGGCCAGATCGGTGAAGTTCGGTATCGTTGCCATCCATGCGGTGGGCATTTGCGGTGGTGCTGTTGCTGACAGGATGCGTGGGCTTTCATCCCTTGCATCCCGAGTGGGACAAAGTGAACCAGTCGGTGGCTGGCGGGCCGACTGTTGACGCGTCGTCTTATCGACCGACATCGGACAACCCGTGGCAGGTTATTGGCTACAGCCATCAAGGGCGGCCACTGCGCATTCGTCGCATCGGCAACGGACCGAGGCGCGTGATCTGGATCGGTGGCATCCACGGCAACGAGCGTGAGGGTTCGGTTTCGACGGCCGAGTTGCCATTGGCGCTGTCGCGTGTGGCCGGCGCGCTTGGCCAGGTAACGCTGACGATTCTCGAAGACGTGAATCCTGACGGCACGGCGTTGCATCGACGCACCAATGCCAACGGCATCGATCTCAACCGCAACTACCCGGCGCGAAACTTCCTAGCCGGCAAGTCCTTCGGCGAGCGCCCGCTCGACCAACCCGAAGCGAAGGTGCTGCATGATCTGGTATGCGCCGAACGGCCACATCTCGTGATCGTCGCGCACAGTTGGCGCAACGATCACTTCATCAACTTCGATGGTCCGGCTGTGAAGCATGCGGAGTTGTTCAGTGAGCGTTCGAACTACCGCGTGAAGCCATCCGATCGCATCGCACCGACACCCGGTTCGCTTGGCTCGTGGATTGGCCGCAAGCTAGGCATCCCGATCCTGACACTCGAGCATCAGCGCGGCAGTGACCCGCTAAAGTGCTGGCTGGATACGCGTAGAGCGATTCTGTCAGTCATCCTGTCCGCATAGGTCGAATGGGGCGCTGGTTCCTGATTCGCCTCCTGTGGTTGCTCGTGACGCTGTTGGGCGTCACGTTTGTGACGTTCCTTGTGCTCGATTTGGCACCCGTCGATCGCGCCGAGATCGAAGTGATGAAGGCGCGGCAATCAGACTCGTATGTCGATGTTGCGCATCGCAACGAATCGATCCGGAAACTGCGCGTGCACTTTGGCATGGCCGACCCCGTCACCGGCGAACCGTTGCCGCTGTGGCGGCGCTACAAGGCGTGGTTGGGCAATGCGTTGACGTTGCGTTTGGCCGGGCCGGGAGAAGACCACGCAGCACTGTGGCGGCGATTGGCCGAAGCGCTGCCGGTGACGATGTTGCTTGGTGGCATCAGTCTGTTGATTGCGTTGCTGCTTGGCTTGCCGGTCGGTGTTTGGCTTGGGCGGCGAGTCGGTCGCCGCCGCGAACGCTTTTGGTCCGCGGTGATGCTGGCCGCCATTGGCGTGCCCGAGTTCTTGATGGCGACGCTGTTGTTGCTGACCTTCAGTGTCGTGTGGGTGCAGTGGTTCCCCGCGGGGGGACTGCGTTCGACCGGCGCCGACGAGTGGGCGTTCTTCTGGCAGTTGCTCGATTTCCTCTGGCACCTCGCTCTGCCGGTGTTCGTGATGTCCATCGGGCCGCTGGTCATGGTGACCAGGTTTGTTCGCGATGCCGTGGCGCGTGCGTCGGCCGCACCATTCGTGATCAGTTTGCGCGCGCTTGGCGTCGAACCAAAGACGGTGAATCGGCGATTGCTGCGTCATGGCGCGGTGCCCGTCGCAACTCTGACTGGTGGCTTGCTGCCATTGTTGGTCGGAGGGTCGATCATCGTTGAGAATCTGTTCTCGCTCGATGGGCTTGGCCACCTCGCGTTCCGCGCCGTGCTTGGCCAGGACCAGGCGATCGTGATGGCGCTGGTGTTGTTGACGTCGACGGTGACCTTATTGGCGCTGTTGATCTCTGATCTGATGCATCGTCTCGTCGACAATCGTGTGAGGTTGATGGATTGAGTAAGGCGAGCACAAACAGCGTCGAACTGGCCGCGACCGGAACTGCGCCCAAGAAGACGGGGCGGCAACAGAAGAGCGCACTGCGTGGTTGGTTGCCGTGGACGTTCGTCGGTTTGATTCTGACCGTGGGCATCTTCGCGCCGTTAATCGCCAACGATGTGCCGTTGGTTGCCAAGGTAGATGGCAGCTACAGCTTCCCGGCGTTCGCCGACCTCGTTGGAGATGTGCCGCCGGGGCCACACGACCTCAGTTGGAAGCAATGGTGGTCCCGTTTGAGTAGTCAGGACGAAGACTGGGCCTGGATGCCGCCTCGCCCGTATGGGCCACTGGAGACGGATGCCGCACTATTTTACAGCGAGCCATCGTGGGCGCATCCGTTTGGCAACGACGACACCGGCCGCGATGTCTTGGCGCGTGTCGTGCATGGGGCCGCGACTGCGGTGAGCCTCGGGCTGCCGTCGGTGTTGATGGCTGCACTGATCGGCACGCTGCTTGGTGCGTGGGCCGGCTTTGCTCGCGGCATCGTCGATGTGGTCGTGCAGCGATTTATCGAGGTGTTCCTGTGCTTCCCAACTCTGCTGTTCTTGTTGTTCGCGTCGGCGTTCTTCGGGAGTTCGTGGTTCGCGCTGATCACCGTCATGGTGCTGCGCTTCTGGATCAGCTTCGCGCGCATTGTGCGCGGCGAGATGCTGTCACTGCGCGAACGCGACTTTGTGCTCGTTGCGCGTGGCCTCGGAATCTCGACCTGGCGCATTCTAGTCCGTCACTTGATGCCGCAGACCATCAGTGCCATTGGTGTGACTGCAGCGTTCTGTATGGCGTCCGCGATCGTGGCGGAATCGACCCTGTCTTTCCTCGGCGTCGGCCCGAACGCGCAAAGCTCGTGGGGCACGATGCTGCGTCAGGGCAGCGAGCAGGCAGCGATCGGTGCCTGGCACCTGTGGTTCTTCCCAGCGGCGGCGATTATCACCGTGGTCGTCAGCTGTCACATGCTTGCTGATCGCCTGCGCGTGCAGCCAACGGCACAGTGATCTGCGCGTTGTGTTCGATTTCTATGGTGGGTGCGCGGCGGCGATAGGGGCTCGCCGCCGCAAAGCAGACTCGCGCTAGCGCGAGTGGGCCTTCGACTTGTCGCCGACGTTGGAGCCGGCTTGACGGTCACCAAGCAGGTGCTCGGCGAAGTACTCCCACGTGCGATGCTTCATGTATTCGTTCGCCGCGCCGAAGCTGTGGCGAGCACCGGGAATGATCAGCATGTCGAAGCGCTTGTTGGCTTTGATCAGCGCATTGACCAGTCGCATGGTGCCAGCGGGATGCACGTTGTTGTCGATTTCGCCGTGCACGAGCAGCAGCTTGCCCTCGAGGTTCTCAGCGAGCTCCCAAGTCGTTGCGACCTTGATGTCGAACTTGGTCTTCTTCTCGACGGCGTCGTTCTCGTTGACCTTCTCGGTCTTCTTCTTCTTGTCGCCCTTCTGGCCTTGCTTGGCTTTGGCATCTGCGACGGTGCCGCCCTTCTTCTTGGCTTTGGTATCAGCGACCTTCTTGTCGGTCTTCTTCACGGTTTTCTTAGTCCCGTCTTTTTCGGTGCCGTCCTTTTCGGTGGTCTTCTCGCTGTCCTTCGCCTTGGCCTCCTTGAGGCCGTGGTAACGCTCCGACCAGGAGTTGTTGTAGATGTTGTTGTCGTGGTTGCCGGCCGTCGACACGCCAACCTTGAAGAACCGGTTGTAGGGCGGCTTCAGTAGCGCGGTGGCGGTTAGGAACCCGCCGCCGGAGTGGCCGAACATGCCGATGCGTTCGATGTCGATGAATCCGTGGCGTGCGGCCAGTTGCTCGATCGCGGTCTTCTTATCCTCGAGGGGATAGTCGCGCATGTTGAAGTAGCCGTAGCTGCCGTAGGCCTTTGATCGTGTCGGCGTGCCACCTCGGTGGCCAACCTGGATGACGATGAAGCCAACCTGCGCCAGCTCCTGTAGCCGGTGCGTCGCTGAGAACGTATGCGTCACACCTTCGGTTTGTGGGCCGGGGTAGACGTGCACGATCAGCGGGTACTTCTTGGTCTCGTCGAAGTCGAACGGCTTCCACATGTTGCCGTAGAGGTCGGTGGTGCCATCCGCCGCCTTGACGACGAAGCGCTCCGGTGCGCTCCAGCCAAGCTGCTCTAGTTGCCTCGTGTCCGACTCTTCGAGCGGCATCACTAGGTTGCCTTCGGCATCGCGAAGCACGGAAACGGGTGCCTTGTCGGTGCGCGAGCAGTTGTCGACGACAAATTTTCGCGACTTCGATAGTTGCGAACGGTGGCTGGCGTCGCCTGCGTCGAGCAAGGTTAGATCGCCGCCGTCCAAGCGCACTCGATAGAGGTGCTCGTAGTAGACGTTCTCGCGTTTCTCGCGACCATTGCCGCGGAACCACATCAGTCCCTTCTCTTCATCGATGTCGATGATGCTGCTGGCGCGGAAGCGACCACGGGTGATCGCGTTTTTCAGCGTGCCGTTGGTGTCGTAGAGGTAGTAGTGACCCCAGCCGCTGCGCTCGGACCACCAGATCATCTCGTTGCGATCATCGAGGTAACGCAGGCGTTGCGTCACCATACCAGCCTTCTCAAGGCTCTCGGAGAACAGCACCTTGAAGTCACCGGTTGCGGGATCGACGATGCCATACTCGATGTTGCGAACCAAGCGGTCGCGACGCAGGACGCGCAGCTCACCGTTTTTCATCCAGCGCAGGTCGACGTAGCTCTCGTCCTTCCACTTCGGCTTCAGGCGCACCATCTTGCCAGTCTTGCGTTGGAACATCATCAGCTCGCTGTGACGCACGTTGTTCTCGCCAGGCATCGAGTACTTGTATTGCTGCAGCGTCGGGCGCGGCTCGCTTAGTGAGTTGACGAGGAACAGCTCGGCGACGTCACGTGAGTCCGTGCGCGTGACGTAGAACGCGCTCGAATCGAGCGACCAATTGACGGACGTCGGCGTGCTCCAGTCATCCTCGTCGTTGCCGCCGTAGGAGTAATCCTTTTGGCCGTCCGTGGTCAGTTGCTTGGCTGCGGTTTCGGCGAACGGGAAGCGCAGGGCTTCCTTCTCGTCGGCCTTCTTCACCGGCTTCTCCATCTTCGCTTTGGTGGACCTCACCTTGGCGGCCTTCGCCTTGGTGTCCTTCGCCTTGGCGCCCTTCGCCTTGGCGCCCTTCGCCTTGGCGGCCTTC
>Ga0302117_10001481_pt1 | contig 11263 bp, 8 predicted proteins | sample AG5_322_MG_FD_203112 | JGI IMG/M metagenome (GOLD analysis project Ga0302117, IMG submission 203112) | Marine microbial communities from Western Arctic Ocean, Canada - AG5_32.2 | ecosystem: Environmental > Aquatic > Marine > Oceanic | place: Canada: Western Arctic Ocean | collected 2017-10-01 | reverse complement strand
GCGAAGTAGATGCCGACCCGGACGAAGAAGAACTCCTTGTTCAGGTAACTCGACTTGCCGGCGAGCACTGCGTCGTAGTTGGCAGCGTTGGGATCGGTGATGTTGGCGTGCGCCCAGTGACCGTAGATGTCATCGAAGCCGTAGATGATCGGGATGAACATCAGCAGCATGAACGGCAGCGTGCCGGTCATGTTCTCGGCCAAGCGTCGCACCGACACGCTCCAGCCAGCACGGGTGATGTGCTGGATCATCGTGAAGAACAACGCGCACAGGGCGATGCCAAGCACGCCCATGTAGCCGACCAGGTAGGACAGCGCGCCGTGATGGCCGAAGACTTCGAAGTAGCCCAATAGGGCAATTAAGACGCCAACAGCGATCAGACCGTTCTGGGCTGTCGCGAGGTCGCCGGCCTTGACCCTTGAGGTGACGTTCGGCGCAATCTGGCTCAGGCTGCGTGCCGTCGTTTGTGTAGCGGTAGCGGTCATTACTTACTCGGGTTACTTGCTCAGCGACTGGAGGGCGCGGACGTAGTGCACGATGGCCCAGCGATCTTCAACGCTGATGCGGGCACCGTAAGCGGGCATCGTGGTGCCCTTGCCGGTCGTGATGGTTTCGAAGTACTCGCCATCAGGCATGGTCGGCACGCGGTTGTCGGCGCCTTCCTTGCTACTGAAGTGGAAGTTAGGGATTGGGACAGCCCAGCGTTTCCCGACAAGGCCGTGGCCCTGCTTGCCGTTGCCACCTTGGCCACTGAAGCCATGGCACATTGAGCAGTAGATGTCGTAGCGCTCGCGACCACGGTCGATCACGGACATCTCGCGGCCGCGAACCCTGAACTTATGGTCGGTTGCCAGTGGATTCTCGGTCACGTAGGCGCTGCTGCCGTCACGGTGAGCCAACTTCGGGTTGGCTAGGCTGCCACGAGCGACGACCAGCGTGTTGCCGAACGAGTCGGACACTGGACGGCGTGCGCCCCGGTGGTCGGTCCAACCCGCGAACTCGTGCTCGGACTGAGCGCGAATCTTCGATTGGAAGTCCATGTCGAGCACGAGGTGCACGGGTGGCTTTTCGCTGGGGAAACCGCGGAACTTGTCGCAACTCGTGAGAGCGACGAGCGTCAGCGACGCGACAGCCAAGGTTGTCTTGCTAATGCGTGCCATGGTTAGTCCTCGATGACCTCAACGTTTGCGCCGCCGATGCCCTGCAGGAACTGCATGGTCGCTTGGCTGTCGAACTTGGGGTCAGTAGCTTCGATCGACAAGAAGAAGCGGTCGTCGGTGACGCGATGGATGGTGCTGTGAGCGAAGATCGGGTGGTGCAAGCGCGGCAGTCGGTTGAGGGCGAACATGCCGAACACTGCGCCGAGGCCGGACAGCAGAATCATCATCTCGAACGTGATCGGGATGGTCGATGGCCACGCGTATGGCTGCTTGCCAGACACCCAGATCGGGTAGTCGTAGGCGTTCATCCACCACATCATTAGCTGCGCCAGAATGATGCCCGTCAAGCCGCAGCAGACCACGAGCCAGCCGAGGCCGGATTCGGGTTGCTTGAGCACCTTGTCTAGGCCGTGCACCGGGAATGGCGTGTGCGCGTCGGTCCGCGTGTAGCCTTCGGCGGTGACCTTCTCACATGCGTGGTAGATCGATGTTGCAGAGTCGAACTCTGCCACTACGCCCCACTTGTTGTTGCTAGTCATCAGTGGATTCTCTTAGTGAGCGGCCGGTTCGCCGGTATTGGCTGCGCCGTGGTCGTCATGACCATGCTTGTCGTGACCGTAGTGTGGGTTGGCCTGTGGCATGACGCCCTTCACCTCACTGATCGCGAGGATCGGCAGGAAGCGGCAGAACAGCAGGAACATCGTGAAGAACAAGCCGAACGAGCCGATGTAAGTCAGGATGTCGATCAGCGTCGGGCTGAAGTAACCCCAACTCGACGGCAAGAAGTCGCGACTCAGCGACGTGACCGTGATCACGAAGCGCTCGAACCACATGCCGATGTTGACGAAGATCGAGATGATGAACAGCACCATCGGGTTGCGACGCAACTGGCGGAACCAGAAGAACTGCGGGCTGATCACGTTGCAGCTAACCATGATCCAGTAGGCCCATGCGTAGGGACCAAAGGCACGGTTGATGAACGCGAACGACTCGTATTCAGCGCCGGAGTACCAAGCGATGAAGAACTCCATCGCGTAGGCGTAGCCAACCATCGTGCCCGTCAAGAGCAGGACCTTGGCGATGTTGTCCAGGTGATTGAGCGTGATCAGTTGATGCAGGCCCAGCCACTTGCGCGCCGGAATCATCAGGGTCAGCACCATGCCGAACCCTGAGAAGATGGCGCCGGCAACGAAGTACGGCGGGAAGATCGTCGTGTGCCAACCCGGCAGCAGGGACACCGCAAAGTCGAACGAAACGATCGAGTGCACGGAGAGCACGAGTGGCGTGCTGATACCGGCGAGGATCAGGTAGGCCTTCTCGTAGTGCAGCCAGTGACGGTTACTACCGTGCCAGCCGAACGAGAAGATGCCGTAGACCTTACTGGCGACCTTGCGACCCTGCTGGGCAGCGCGGTCGCGGAAGGTTGCGAGGTCCGGGATCAGACCGACGAACCAGAACAGCGCCGAGATCGTGAAGTAGGTCGAGACCGCGAACACGTCCCAGAGCAGTGGCGACTTGAAGTTCGGCCACATCGACATCTGGTTCGGGATCGGGAACACCCAGTAGATGACCCAGATACGTCCGACGTGGATGGCCGGGAAGATGCCGGCCGCCATGACGGCGAAGATGGTCATCGCTTCGGATGCCCGGTTGATCGACGTGCGCCACTTCTGCCTAAACAGGAAGAGCACAGCACTGATCAATGTTCCGGCGTGACCGATACCGATCCAGAAGACGAAGTTGACGATTGGCCAACCCCACCCAACTGGAACGTTGTTACCCCAGACACCGATGCCGGTGAATACCAGGTAACCGATCATGGCACCGAGATTCGCCAAGAGCGCGATTGCGACTCCGAACATCAGATACCAACCGCGCGGCGTCTTACCTTCGGCAGGCGCTGCGATGATGTTGGTTACCGAAGCGAAGTCGTTGTCGCCCTCGACGAGCGGAGCCCGGAAGAGTGGGTTCTCCGGTTCGTCGACGATGTTTGGATCGACAGGAATGGCTGTCATCGAAATCAGGCCTTGGAGAGTTCGGGGTTCGGGTTGCGCACGCGACCCAGGTAGGTCGTGCGTGGCTTCGTATTCAGTTCGGAGAGCAACCCGTAGTTCAGGTCGCTACCGCGTAGCTTCGCGACCTTGCTATCGGTCTCGATGATGTTGCCGAAGGTGATCGCCTCGGTCGGGCAAGCTTGCGCGCAGGCCGTGGTGACTCGGATCATGTTTGGTCCGTCGCCAACCTTGGTTGCGTTGAGTTTCGCGTCGATGCGGCCACCGTTGATGCGTTGCACGCAGTAGGTGCATTTCTCCATCACGCCGCGGCTACGAACGGTGACGTCCGGGTTGAACGCCATCTGCTTCGTATCGGGCACGTGCCCGATGTAGTCGAGGTAGTTGTAACGGCGCACCTTGTAGGGGCAGTTGTTGCTGCAGTAGCGAGTGCCGATGCAACGGTTGTAGACCATGTCGTTCAGTCCATCGGGACTGTGCGTGGTCGCAGCAACCGGGCAAACCGACTCACACGGCGCGTTCTCGCATTGCATGCAAGGCACCGGCATGTTCGAGACCTCAGGGTCTTCGATCATCTTGAGGTTGTCGTCGGTGCGCGAGCTGAAGTAACGGTCCGCGCGGATCCAGAACATCTCGCGGTTACGCGAGACTTGGATCTTGCCGACCATTGGGATGTTGTTCTCGGCGACACAGGCAGCGACGCAAGAACTGCAGCCGGTGCAGGCGTTGAGGTCGAAGACCATGCCCCACTGGTAAGGCGAGCGACGAACGCGTTCGTCCTTACTGTTCTTGCCGTCGAGGTAACCGCGTTCGGCCCAAAGCGACGTGTTGATGTCCTTCTCGACCTTGTCCTGCAAACGAGCAGCTTGGTCGAGCGGCGACATCTTCGGCGCCCACTTGGGATCCTTCGCGTTGGTTGCGACGTCGGTTTCGCGAATCAGCGCGCGACCGGCCATCGTGCCGTGCTCTTGCGTGCACACTAGCGAGTGGATGCCAGAGCCACGGCCGACGCTCGCGCCGGCTAGGATCCATTGGCTCGTCGTGCTACGCAGCGGGTAGGCGTCGAATCCCGACCCGTGTGCGACCTTGAACTGCGCGCCGGCCTCGTCCTTGAATCGGCCCCAGCCGAGGAAGATGGAGACGCTGTCGTCGGCGTGACCCGGAAGGATCCAAGCCGGGATTTCGATCTGCGCGCCTTCATTGGCCGAGGTTCCATTCGCGGCGATGGCGAGCATGTCACCGTTCTCAACGTTGAGTTTGCGCGCCGTGGCCATGCTGAGCATGGCGGCGTTGTCCCAACTGAGCTTGGTCAGTGGGTCGGGAAGCTCCGCCATCCACGAGTTGTTGGCGTAGCGACCGTCACCCATCTTCGGGCAACCGCGCAGGACCACTTCGATGCCTTCGCTCTTCTTGTAGGAGCGAACACTCGCGGCGATTGCGCCGGCGTTGACCGATGCGGTAACCGAGGCGAGCGCGGTGCCAGCGACGACACCTTCATGCAGTGCGGTCGGCCACCAGCTGTTTTCGAAGTCCGTCGCACCGCTGGTCTCTTGCCAGTGCTTCTTGACCAAGTCGTAGCCGTAGACGGTGTCGCGGCCTTCCGCGAGCGTCTCATGACTGGCGTTGTCCGTCTGGTCTTGGTTGAGGAACGACAGGTATTCGAGCGTCGAGACACCACCGTGTAGCGGTGCGATCAGCGGTTGCTGTAGCGAAACCGTGCCGTTGTGGCTGCGGGCGTCGCCCCAAGCTTCGAGGTCGTGCGCCAACGGCAGGTGCCAATCGCAGTGGCGACCCGTCTCGTCGTCGTAGAGGCCGACGTGGATGGTCGTCTTTGGCTTCTTGTCGTGAAGCAGCTTGCCGAACTCGAGGTCCGCTGGAGCGTCGAGCACCGGGTTGGAGCCGAGGAAGACTAGCGTCTCACAGGTGCCAGCTTGGATCGCCGCTGCGAGCTCTTGAATCTGCGCGGTGCAGTTGCTTGGGATGCCAGCCAGCGCGTCGGTCATCGTGACCGTCTTGCCAACGTTGCCGAGCTTCGCGTTGATCGCGTGAACCATCGCGTGCACTGCGGGCGACTGCGTCGGGCCAGCAATGACGATGCTCTTGCCCGCTGCGGACTGCAGGTCCTTGGCGAGGATCTCGAGCCACTTCTTACCGTTCTTCTCGAACGAGGAAGCGTTGTGTGATGCGAGCGCGCTTTCGAGGTCGCTACCGCTGCCGACGCCGAGCGCCTTGGCGAGAGCGAAGACGACTGCGGGGATGTCGCTGCTCTTGGTGCGGAAGCGGTGGTCTGCGGCAGTGCCGGTCGTCGAGAAGATCGACTCGACCGCGTAGAGGCGGTTGAGGTTCTTCGCTTCGCGGCGACGTGAGGCCCACGCGCGAGCGTTGGCCAGGTTGTTGCCGTCGGTAGCGAGGAAGTCACTGTCAAGCGACAGCACGACGTCCGCCTTGGCGAAGTCGTAGTTGGTCGCCATCGGCTTGCCGAACGCCAGCTCCGCGCCTTGCAACTCGTTATCGCGGTGCAGCGCCGTCCAGGTGTGGAACTTGGCCTTCCGGAAGCTGCCGCCCTGGATTCGCTTGACTGCGGCGAGCAGCGACGGCGAGGTGCTCGGCGGCATGCAAATGTGCAAGCCAGCGCCTTGCTTGGCGACGAGGTCCGACGTGGCGTCCTCAAGCCAAATGGCGTGCTCGGCCCAGACGTCCACTACGTGTTCGTTGTGACCGCCACCGTGGCCACCATCAGCATGACCGTCATTGGCGTGCACAGCGGTGTGGGCATTGCGTGCGTGACGGCTGCGGTTGGGGTCGTATAGCTGCAGCAACTCAGCTTGCAGTTGCAGGTCCGCGCCACCGAGGCTGCTCGGGTGAAGCGGGTTGCCTTCGATCTTGGTCGGGCGACCGTCGTTGCTCTTGACGAGAACGCCGATGCCGTAGCCGTTGCGATGGATCGTCGAGGCGTAGTGCTGCGCGATGCCTGGCTTGAAACCTTCCGGACGCTTGGTGAACGGCAGGATCTTGGTTTCAGGCTTGCGGCAACTGGTCATGCCAGCGAGCGCGACCGACGCGGCGATTGCGCCAAGGAAGCCACGACGCGAAACGTCGTCTGGTGCCTCGGTTATGCCTTCGGGGAACTCGCGTGAGAGCACCTCTTGGAACTCCTCAGAGTTCTCGAGTTGCCCGATGCTGCGCCAGTAAGTCGGCTCGCCAGTCGTGGCCTGGTTCGCGGGGGAGGTCTGGTTCATCGTCTGTTCAAGACCGGGGGTTAGCGGTCCCGTTTCGTGTGTGCCTGTCATCGGTGGCACGCTGAGCAGTGGACTGGCGGGTTGAGGGCGGGGTCATCACCGACGAGCAGCTTCTTGGCTGCATCGATCGACTCTGGCGTCGCTTCCCAATCCATCTTGGTGACGGACACGTCCAGCGGGCGAATGTGTTCGCTCGGGTCACGGTGACATTCGAGGCACCAACCCATGCTGAGCGGCTCGACCTGACGGACGATTTCCATCTGGTCAACACGGCCGTGGCAGCTTGCGCAGCCAACGTTCGCGCGCATGTGCACCGCGTGGTTGAAGTAGGCGTAGTCGGGCAGCAAGTGCACCTTGACCCACTCGATTGGTTTACCGACCCGCACGCCGTCGACTTCAGCGAAGGCCGAACGCAACAGCTCGAGCTTGACGCTGTCGGCCTTGATCACCTTGTGGCAGCCGTAGCACGTGTCCGCGTCGGGGATCGAGGCGGTCGCGCCTTCTTCCACGTTGCGGTGACAGTAGCGGCAATCCATACCCAACGAGCCAGCGTGCAGCTTGTGGCTGTACGCAATCGGCTGGTAGGGCTGGTAACCGACGTCAGTGTGCTTCGGTGAGAACCAGAAGGAGATGACTAAGACCACGAACAAGCCGGCACCGCCCGCACCAAGTGCGAGGTAGGCCGGAACTTTGTTGGTCCACTTGGGAAACAGTACGGTCAATGTAGATCCCCTCCGCAGTGGGGATGATATTGCGGTCGCAGGAAACTCGACGCGAATGCGCCGAAATTGAGCGCGCGTGTGGGCCGCCCTGAGCGGGTTTCCACACAACCTTGAATACCGGTTAGCTGTGTGGGACCTACTGCAGGGGCACGCGCAGTCAGCCCAGAGGGCAACTCCTGTAAAAGATCGGCCCCATGGGGTCAATTTCAGACTTGCGAGATTCCCTCTTGAAGGTGGCTAAGAGGTCAGCCGCAAAGGGCATGCACTAGATCTTGTGGTCTGGTTGCGCTGCTACCAGTTGATGTGGGATCGAACAAATTTGGCAATTGCAGGCAGAGTAAGGTCTTGCGCCAAAGGATTGGGGTGAGGGTCGGCGGGAGTGACCCACAAGTCAGCAGAATTGGTCTCTTTTAGCTGTGGCAGCACGTCGAGCAGTGGGATGCCTGCTGCTTTCAGGTCCGCCGCGACCAAGTCGTGGATCTTCTGCCACGGGTAGTGCTCCCCCTTGCCGAGGCCCTGGAGGAACGGCCAGATGACGACCAGGAATGGGATGTTCCTTGCGGAGCACCAAACCTTGGCTTCACGCATACGCTTCTGCGGAAGTCCCTGTGACCACATGGCTTCGAATGGTCGGTCTGGTCCGGCGATACCGGCGTCTTCGGCTTGTTTCTGGGGTAAGTCGAGCAGTTCCTGCACCCAATCGCGAGAAGGGTCGAGGTCGAGTGGGCTGCGGCCAAAGGCGCCCCTCGCGAGGTCTATCAGCTTGATGCCGGTCGGGATGACGGGGCTGATGAAGTTGAGGCCGCTGCTCGGCAGTAGGTCGTTGAGGCACAGGGTCAGGATGACGGCGTCGGGCGAGTATTTGTGGAAGCGTCGCTTCAGACCGTTGACGTACTCGTCGACACAGATTGCCCCGGATGCGCCGCAGTTAACTGTGCGCACGTCTCCTTTGTCTTGGCGCAGGTCGTCTTCGAGCATGCGCACCCATCCCAATTCGGCCGGAATGCCCCAACCGAAGGTGAACGAGTCGCCGATACAGACGATGCGGCGCTGCCCAGCCGGCTTGGCGTGCTGGATCTCTTCGCGCTCGCGCAAGCCATCGAAGTTGATGTGGTTGATGACGCGGCCCTGCTCATCGAACCAGTCGCGCTTCAGGACATCGTTGTCCGAGTAGGTGAGATAGAACGTCTCGCCCGGCGTGAACATCGTGCGAGGACGCGGCTTTGGGCCAGGAAGCGGCACGATCATGCCTCGCGCTACCGCCTCTTTGCGAGTTATCGGCTTGCCAGCTGCGTCCGCATAGGCGATGGCACCGAGCGCATGCGCCTCGGGCACGAACAATCGAGCGGCGACTTCCGCCAACCCGAGTGCCACGAACGTCGCGATGCCGAACGCCAGCAACAGGATTAGTAGGCGGGGGCGCTTGCGGACCGGCTTCGTCATGTCACAACAGTAGCTCGCGCGATGTTCTTTGGTCAGGGGGCATTTTCCCGTGGTACCGTTGCTCGTATCCGGCAGCATGGTCCGCTCGGAAACCTCGCCCTCGCCTCATGCCGACTTACATTCTTGGCATCTCCGCCTTCTATCATGACTCAGCCGCCGCTCTTTTGTGCGATGGGGAGATCGTCGCGGCAGCTCAGGAAGAGCGCTTCACGCGGAAGAAGCACGACCCGTCGTATCCCAAGAAGGCGGTCGAGTTCTGTCTCGAGCAGGCTGGCATCAAGGCTAAGGACATCGACTTCGTCGCATTCTATGACAAGCCGATCCTGAAGTTCCACCGGCTGATCGAGACCTACATGGCGTTCGCGCCGGTCGGTCTGAAGTCGTTCCGTAAGTCGATTCCCGTGTGGCTCGGCGAGAAGCTGCACATGCGGCGCAAGTTGACCAAGGAACTCGGCTGCAAGCCGAAGAACCGCTACGTCTTCCCGGAGCATCACGAGAGCCACGCGGCATCCGCGTTCTTCCCGTCGCCGTTTGAAGATGCGGCCATCATCACGATGGATGGTGTTGGTGAGTGGGCGACGACGTCGATCGGGGTAGGCGAAGGCAACAAGATGAAGCTGATCCGCGAGATCCGCTTCCCGCACTCGCTCGGCCTGCTCTACTCAGCGTTCACCTACTACTGCGGCTTCAAGGTCAACTCCGGCGAATACAAGCTGATGGGTTTGGCGCCGTATGGCGAGCCGCGGTTTGCGCAACTGATTCGCGATCACTTGATCGACCTGCGCGAAGACGGTAGCTACCGCTTGGACCTGAGCTACTTCAATTACTGCCAGGGTCTGACGATGACGAACGCGAAGTTCGACGCCCTGTTTGGGGCGCCGCCGCGTGCTGGCGAGACCGACCTCGGCCAGCGTCACATGGACCTCGCCGCGTCGATTCAGGAAGTGACCGAAGAGGTCATGCTGAAGACTGCGCGTTACGCGCAGAAGGTCACCGGCAAGAAGAACCTGTGCCTCGCTGGTGGTGTCGCGCTCAACTGCGTCGGCAATGGCGTGATCCTGCGCGAAGGTCCGTTCGAGAAGCTTTGGATCCAACCCGCTGCTGGTGATGCCGGTGGTGCGCTTGGTGCCGCGCAGTTGGTTTGGCACAACTTGCTCGACAAGCCGCGCACCGTGCAATCCGTAGGTTCGCAAGCCGCAGATTCGCAACGCGGCAGCTTGCTAGGGCCCCGCTACGAGTCGCAGGACATCAAGACGATCCTCGACGCTCAGAACGTCACTTACGAAGAGTGTAACGATGAAGACGTCCTCGCCGATCGCGTCGCCGAACTGATCAGCGACGAGAACGTCATCGGTTGGTTCCAAGGCCCGATGGAGTTTGGTCCGCGGGCACTTGGTTCGCGCAGCATCATCGGTGATGCGCGCTCGCCGAAGATGCAGAGCGTGATGAACTTGAAGATCAAGTTCCGTGAGTCCTTCCGCCCGTTCGCGCCGATCGTGCTACGCGAACACGCATCCGAATACTTCGAGATCGATCCCAAGCACGACAGTCCTTACATGCTGATCGTCGCTCCCGTTCGCGATGACAAGTGCCTCAAAGTTGAGCCTGGACTCGAAGGCTTAGACAAGCTCAAGCAGTTGCGTTCAGTGATCCCTGCGGTCACGCACGTCGACAACTCGGCTCGCCTGCAGACTGTCGATGGCGAACACAATCCACGCCTCGCCGCGATGATGCGCAGCTTCCATAAGCAGACTGGCAGTCCGGTTCTGATCAATACCAGCTTCAACGTGCGCGGCGAGCCGATCGTCTGCACGCCACAAGATGCACTGCGCTGCTTCATGGGCACCGACATGGACGTGCTCGTGCTCGAGAACTTTGTCATCCGACGCACGGCGCAGAAGAACATGCCTGAGGTCGACCGCGAGAAGTACCTCGCCGCCTTCGCCCTGGACTAACAGCCATGATCAAGCTCGACCTCAAGCCAGCCCCGCACATCATCAAGCAGTTCGCTTGGTTCGCTGTGATCGGCATGGGCATGCTCGCCTTCGCCGTGCTGAAGTTCACCGTGGGATTCGCCTGGGACCACCCCGTGTTCCTGACAGCGATCGGTGTTGGCGTGGTGCAGCTGTTGCTGTTCCTAGCTGGCGTTTCGATCATCTCGCGCGTGCTGTTCGTGGTGCTGTCGGTATCGTTTGTGCCAATCGGCTTCGTGCTGTCGCACGTGCTGTTGGCCGTCATCTACTACCTGGTGTTGACCCCGATCGCGTTGGTGTTCCGCTTGATCGGCCGCGACGTTATCGGCAAGAAGCTCGACAAGAACGCCAAGACCTACTGGCACGAGCGCAGTGGCGATCGGCCGGCGGCGAGCTACTTCAAGCTCTACTAGCAGCTCTGCGAGCGTCCCTCATGGGCACTGGCGACGGCGTTGTCCTCGCAGTGGTGCGGGGAACTTGGCGCGCCTGAGTAGCCCCGCAATCTTGACGGAAGTCGTTCTACCTCTCGACTCGCTAATCGGCTTGGACCTCAGCGATGCGAATTGGCCGCGCGTCGGTTTATATATCTGCAAGCACAGGCGCGAACGCGGCTGCTTCGGTGTCGGCGCAAACATCTCATGTTTGTCCATGGCATGGTCGGCGCGCGTTGGTCCATCAATGACGGTGTCCCGATTTGTTAACCGACACTCGGAT
>Ga0302117_10001479_pt1 | contig 11268 bp, 7 predicted proteins | sample AG5_322_MG_FD_203112 | JGI IMG/M metagenome (GOLD analysis project Ga0302117, IMG submission 203112) | Marine microbial communities from Western Arctic Ocean, Canada - AG5_32.2 | ecosystem: Environmental > Aquatic > Marine > Oceanic | place: Canada: Western Arctic Ocean | collected 2017-10-01 | reverse complement strand
AGGGGATGGGGTGGCTAGGCTGGTCAACCAGAGCTGATGAATGGCCCGTGTAGCGCCCACATGCAGCAGCCGACGGGCTTGGGCTGTGTCGGGATAGAGCGCGGCATCAACATCGACCAGGACCACGTAGTCGAACTCAAGCCCTTTGACCTGCTCGATCTCCGCCACCTCGACCCCAGCTGAAAAGCTGAAGTCGTGATCCTGAATCCAGCGAATCCGCGGAATATCGCTTCGCTCAAGACCCTCGTAGTAGGCAGCGCTGATCGCCCGGGACGGAGTCAAGATGGCCACCGAGGCCAGGGGCTCGGACTGAGTCAGCGCGTGCAGCGCATCGGCGAGGAAGCCCACGCAATCTCCCCGGTCAGCGAAGCGGAAGAGTTCCACCGGCGGGCCTTCGCGTGGGGCTTCGGGTGGCCCTTCTTCTTCCTGGAACTCGCCCAACAAACCCGTCGAAAACTCTACAATCTGGCGGGAGGATCGATAGGCAACTCGAAGCGTCTCAATTTCCGTTCCCGGAATCCCCACCAACCGGAAGAAGTCCGCCCAGGAGGTAAATCCGCTCTGAGTCACCACGTGCTGCTGGGTATCCCCCGCCAGGGTGATCGCGGCTTCGTCGTCCATGCAGTCGAGCAGGATACGGATCTCGACGGGCGCGAAATCCTGAACTTCGTCGACAACCAGATGCCGCAACCGAAGTGGGTTCTTGCCCGCTCCGCGCAGGGGGCCCACTCTGAGTTGCCAGGCCCGTAGCAACAGCGCGTCGTCCTCGGGGTCGAGTTCGGCCTCGGCGGAACCATCCCCAGCCAACCGGTCAAAAACGGCGTCGATGTGAACAACATGCCAGTCGACAAAGCGCTCGATCTCGGCCTCGGAGAAGGCACCCGGCGCCAGCCGGCCGGCAACTTCCTTCAGCAGAGTCGTCTCTCGCAGGACCGTCGCCCAGTCGTCGATGGCCTGGGCCACACGATCCACCCCGGGATGCTGCTGAACGTATTGCTCCAGGGCAGCCGCGAGGAAAGGATGGAGTTTGATCCGTTGGATCAAGGCGGGCGTGTCCTCCCGCTGGCCGGCGGGCAGTTGCGGAAAGTGCCGGCGCCGTTGTTCCGAGGCCCAATCCGAGAAGCCTTCTACCCGCACTTTCCGTAGGCCCAGAGACGGCAGAACGTGATCGACAAAATTGCGCAGGGCACGCGAAAAAACCACCACCATGGTTTCGGGACTGTCCACCCGCGGATCGGAGAACGCCAGATAAGCGACTCGGTGGAGGGCGACCGTTGTCTTGCCCGAGCCCGCTGCGCCGCGAATCACGAGAAAACCTGGGCGGCTATGGGTAATCAGTTCGAACTGCTCGGGATCGATCAGGCTTGTGATCTCGGGCAGCCGTTTGTCTGCCCGCATACTTCGGTTTTCGTCGTCCGTCCCCAAGCGCCGACTGGCGCCCTCGCCGAGGTCAAAGGCCCGGAGCGCGACACCCTCCCCCCCGCCCATGCGTGCGCTGGCCGGCGCTGCGCACTGCCATCCATCGGGACTGCCGGGATTCGGCGTGAAGTCTCCCTCAGGAGATTGGACACGTTGCAATTCACCCTTCTGGATACGGACCGTACGCCGCACCGAGACGACACCGATGCGTTCTCGGCCGGCGATTTCTTCGTCGTACTCGTCGCCTTGACGGTAGCTGTAGAAAATTTTTGAGATAGGCGCATCGCGCCAGTCGACGATGCGAATGCCGCGCTCGATGCAGGTTGTCCGGCCCAGACAAAGATCTCGGTCGCGACCCTGTTCGGACAATCGCAAGTGGGCAAAATAGGGATTGTCGCGATCCACCCGGGTAACGGCTCCGGCGCTTCGCAACTGAGTCAGCACTGCGGCCTGATGGTGATATTGCTCGCTGAGGGCGGAGACGTCCTTGGCCTCATCGCCAGAGAGAATCACGGCGCGAAGTCGCTCGAGTTCCCGCACAATCGGCGCTTCTGAGGCGGTCTTGGCCTCGGGCAAGTCGCGCAAGAGATCGACGACCTTGGCGAGTAGGTCAAGTTCCTCTGCGATGACGGGATTACTCAAGACGCCTCCGCGTGCCTCGAAATCTGGACAGTCCTAGTTTATAAACAACAACAAGGACCTCGCACAAGGACTAATCCCGGAGAGGGGCCGATCGAAGCCCTAAATAAGACGTCGTTCTACTTACGGGACCGGCGGCAGGACCCGGTCCGGGGGCGTGCTGGCGCAACCTCAGTCGATCATCACCCGGGTGCGGCTGCCCCCGAGCAGATTGCTTCCCACCTCTTCGCCCACCGGAACCACCGTCCAGGCCACGTCGAAACCCGCCGCCTCGGCGAGATAACGTGCTTCGAGGTAGACCTCAAAACTGTCGGACCAGACCCAGAAACGGATGTACTGCTTTCCGGGTTCGTGCTGGCCCACGATGCCTTCCAGCCGGCTTCCATCCACCCTCAGCTCGCTCGCCCGCTCCCCGAAAGCCCTGTCGCGCCAAGCCATGTCGGCAAAGAGTACCCGGGGACCGTCATCGCGAATACTCCAATAAAAATTTTCCCAGCCGATGAATTGCTTGCGGAAAAAGTTCTGAAGCCAGGGCCCATCGGCCTCAACTGGGGCGCGAGCCTCGCCCAGGGCTTTCTCGACTCCAAGGTGGAGTCCGGTCAGCATCGCGTGGCGATCGACAGCCGTCACCCGGCCGTAGCGACAAAAGAAAACGACCTCCTCCGCGCCCGGGGGCGGTGGTCTCGGATCCGGCAAACGCGCCACTTTGGGCCGATTTTCCGGGGGCGAATTCGTCAACTGCGCGTCGAGTCGATCCAATTCAGTTTTCTGACTCTCCACTTCCTCTTGCAGTCGGGCGACCGATTCCGCTTTTCTCTGCACCTCGTCCTGCAAAGCGTCGAGTTCCTGACCCGAATTTTTCTCGGACCCCGGCAATGCCCTCAGCTTTTCGAGCAGGGGGAGTACCTCCTCCAAAAGCATGCCCCGCCGCATGGGGCTCGGGGGTAAGGCTTCCAGCTTTCCACGTGCGGCGACAATGGCCGATGCCACCGCCTCCTGCTCCCGTTCGGCGCTCTCCACTTCGGGGAGAGAGGCGGGCTGGCGAACGCCCTCCTCGACAATGCGGTCCACGGCGTCCCCCACGGCCAACTGCATGACGGCCACCAGGACGACCAGTATTCCCACCACGTTCGCCATTGTGTCCAGCAAGGAGTCCATGCTCTCCCCCGCCCCCTGGCCCCGATTCCGTCGGCGCTTCACGGCCGCGCCCCTTGCATGAGCCGAAAATCGAGCATCCCCTGACCCGGCAGGGGAAGCTTCGCGTTACGAACTTTTAACTGGAGGGCGACTTGCTCGGCGGCCCTGAAAGTACCCACGCCCTCGGGGCGGATCAGGAAGATCACGAGGCCGCGGCTAATGGCGCGTACCCTGCGCAAGAACTTCTTGTATTCCGGGCTGCGAGCCACCTCTTCGGTGGGAATACGAAAAGAGAAGTCCCCCTTGGTGCGGTGCAACTCCAGATAATCCGCCGTGCACTCCACCAGGTACGGTTGGTAGTTGGGCCCGATGCCACTGGGGTCTATGAGGATCGGGGCGCGTAGGCGGGCCGCATCAATTTCCTTCAGTTGGTCGTCCGTGCGACTCGAGGCCTTCGCCAATTTTTGACTCTGCACCCTGAGCCGACTGCTCTGTTTCACGAGATCGGCGGATTCTTCCTCCAGGCTGACCAGTTCGGTCAGGTCGTCCAGGGATATATCCGGGTTCAATCCCAGCCCTGCCAGTTGACGCCCCAGTTCCTCGTGTTCCTCAGCGATGATCTCGACCAGGCGTATCTGGGCATCGAAATCCTCAAGGACCGCTCGCCCTCCCGCGATGAAAATCTCGGCGGCCTCGATTCGCTCGGAGAGCCGGACCTGATCCAGGGAGCGCTCTCCTATTCCGCCCACCGCGACCGCGGAAAGGAGCAGGATCAGGGTGCCGATCACGCAGGCCAGGACACTCAAAAAGGGGAAGAGCGAAACTTCGCTGTGGTTCCGACGGCGGCGCACCAAGCTCTAGTCCGATCCCGGCCGGCGGCTATCCAAGGCTTCGAGAACCCGTTTCGCCAGGCGATCAGCAGCGGCGCTCACCCATTCTTCCGGGGCACCCGGTCCGCCCAACTTTCCATCCTCGAGGCGGGTGACCAGGTAGTGCTGGCAGTAATCGTCCACTCGGGCCAGGTAGTCCTCTTCCGTTTTTTGCAGAGAACTCGTAGGCACCATGATAAAAATACTCATGACCAGGGCGAGTAGGGTCGTATCGAAAGCGACGCCCAGCCCCGAAGTCACCATCCCGATGGCATTCTTCATCACATCGAGGTTGGCGGCTGCGGACACCGCGTCGGAGAAACCGCTCACCGAAGCACCTATTCCCAGCACTGTGCCGATAAAACCGAGAATAGGAATCGCCCATATGAAGACCCGGATCATCGTATAACTGGACTCTACGATGCCCTCGTCTCGCTCGGCGTGACTACGCAACTGGTCGACGGTCTCGGCCACGTTCGCCCGGGCCTGAAAGTGCTCGAGAGACCGACGGATGCGCTGAAAGAGAAAATCGTCCGCGAAGTGTCCGGGCAGGCGAGAGAGATAGTCAAGGAATTGGGGCACGTTGACCGGCGTGATCGCCTCGCCGATTGCCCGGGGCAGCAAGTCGTAATTCAGAACACGCTCCCGTCGCCGAAGCCGGGCATATTTGGCGATCAAGAGTACGCCACACCAGGCCGCCAGGTAGCTGACCGCGTACGGGACCCATCCCCGAGCGCCGAAGAGTTCGCCGAAATACGTCTGGCTCAGGGGGAATACCACGACCAAGTAGAAAGCCGTCGTCAGCCCAGCGGCGATCAGGCCCGTCTTGGTAAAGGAGACATCCCGGGAATGCGAGTCGGCCACGCCCGCTAGATCGGGCAGGCGCATGGGTTCGGAGCCACCGGGGCCAAGTCCGACATTCCGGGGCATCGTGCCAGGCGGCAGCGCCGAATCCGCCGCCAATTCGCTCTTCGAGCTCGGCAACACGAAGGATTGGTCACAGGCGGGACAATCCACCACCGAGCCCGGCGCAGCGTCGGAGAACTCCGTTTCCGCCGCGCAGTGGGGACAGGTATCTGGAGTCCGCACTCGAATCGATCTCCTTGAAATGTTTCGGTCTAAGTCAGCGCTATAGGCTAGTGGGTTGCGACCCGGACAGGTAGCTTTTCGCCATGGCAAATTCCGGGCAGCGTCGGGTGAACAAGGCAATTCGTGCTTTGCTGGGATTGCCGGACTCCGCACGCCGCGGTCGAATCCGCAGCCAGGCCCAGAAGCTGCGAGGCCATATCGAAGGTCGGTTGGCAGCGGCCCCCACGGAGGAATTCGCCGATGCTCGGCGGCGGGAGGCGGCGCGCCTGGTCGACGAACTCGCACGGGAAGGTCTGGAGATCGGCCCGGGAGGTGGCCGGCCCTGGCTCTGGGGGGCGGCGGGCTTCGTGCTCGGGGCCGCCGCGGCCAGCCTGGGATTCCTCGCAATCCCCCCGGCCGAGAACGAACAGCCGCGGCAGGACGTCGCCCCCGGACAAATCAGTGTGCGTGCCGAACCCGAGAATGCCAGTTGGATCCTATTTGACCCCCAGGACGACCGGGTAATCGCCCAGGGCCCGGCCGACGGCCAGGCATACCCCCTCGCCCAGGGCCCCTATCGCCTGCGTGTGGAGCATGGGGACTGCCCCGACGAATGGGAGCGTGAAATCGAAATCGCTTCGGGCGAGGAGCGGCGCTACTCCCCAAGACTTTGCCAAGGTGAGGGCGAACTCGTTGTGGAATCCAACGCCGAGGGGGCTCGGCTCAAAATCGATGGCCTGGACGTGGGCACAACGGGTGCAGGGGAATATCGAGTTCCCGTCGGCGCCCACACAGTCCGGGTGGAGAAGGAGGGCTTTGAGCCCTGGGAGGGAAAGATCCAGGTCCGCGCCGAGCAGGTACTGGCCCTGCAGGCCGAGCTCTCTCCGGCTCCGGCCCCTCCCCGCCCTACCCCACCGGATTCCTCGGGCGGAGCGCCCCCGGCAGCCCCGGACCGGAAGTCTTCTCAAGCGACCCCCTCTGCCGGTCCCAGACCTTCCCAGGCCTCGGGAGGCCCAGCGGGCGGCGGCGATCCCCCCGAGTACCGGCCAAGCTCGGGCAAAGGGGGTTCGAAAAGTTGGCACGAGGCCGTTCGGCATCAGTTGGTTAGCGACTACGATCGAAACGGTTCAGGCAGTCTCGACACGCGCGAGGAAATCGAGTCCATCCCCTGCCCGGTTCTCTTGAACCTGGAAGCCTCCTACGAGAGCGGCGGCCTCGCGGTGGAGATGACCCACCTTTACGGCTTTGATGGTTCGGATGCTCCGGCCAATACCCTGGGCGTCACTCCCAGCGTCCGGAGCTATGCCTTCGACCGAATGAAGGCCTGCGGCCTCAAGACACGGCACTGAACACGGTGGAATGCCCTTGGGCAGAGCAAGTCCTCCGAGGTTCGGGCTTCGCGCTCAAATTACGATTTTCTGCCAGGCCCTGCGACGAAAGCGCCAACTCATCAAACTCGACTTGACGCAGTAATCGAAGAGCAGCGCACAGAAGACCCACTCGACCCCGAAATCCAACAGTGCCAGGAGTCCGGCTACGCAGCCCCTGACCACCACCAGCCCGACGATCGTGGTCACCAGGGGAAAACGTGTATCCCCCGCCCCACGCAGTGCTCCACCCAAGGTGAAGTCGATGGCCATCAACGGCTGGGCGGCCCCGAGCACGTAAATGAAGACGACGGTCAGCCGGACAACCTCGGGGTCGTCGATGATGAACGAGGCAATTGACTCCGCGGTCATGACGATCAGGCCACTCAAGATCGCCATGGTCAAAACGGCCAATCGCATGGCCCGCCAGCCCGAATGCTCGGCGCCCTCTGGATCTCCCGCGCCGAGTTTCTGACCCACGTGGGTGGACGCCGCGATATTGAAGCCAATGCCCACCACAAAGGAAAACGACAGAATCTGGACCCCGATGCCGTAGGCCGCATAGGGCGCGGTCCCATAGAGGGAGACGATCCAGAGAAAGACGATGAATCCCACCTGCATCGCCGCCTGCTCGAGGCCCGCCGGGTAGCCGATGCGAATCAACTGTCGAACTCTCTTCCGGGTCAAGGCAACGCCCGAACCGCGCGGAATCCGCAGTTTTCCTCCCCACCACAACCCGAGGCTGACCATCGATCCGGAGAGAAGAGAGAGGCCTGTCGCCAGGGCGGCTCCCCTTACCCCCATGGCGGGCAGCCCGAACTGTCCGAACACGAGCCCGTAGACCAGGAAGACGTTCACAACATTCGTCCCCAGCCCAATCCAAAGGGGGGTGAGCGTGTCCCCGGCCGCACGCAGCGCCGAGCCGATCACCATGCTCATGGCGAAGGCGACATTGAACAAACTCATGACCCGGATGAAACTCGCTGCATCCGCCACCGTCGCATCATCGAGCTCGAAGATGCCCGCGAGTTGATCGGCTAAAAGGAAGGCGGGCAACGTCATGGCTCCGGCGATGCCCATACACAACCAAAGAGAGGCACGAGTCACCCTCTCGGCCTCGTCCTCGTTCTTGGCCCCCCAGGCCCGAGCCACAAGAGCTGTGGTTCCTGCGGTGACGGCGATCATCACAGCTTGCAGGACCCAAAAAATGCGGTGCCCGGTGGTCACCGCCGCCACCGCCGAAGACCCCAGGGAAGCCACGATCTTGATGTCAACCAGCCCGACCATGGAGTAAGCGAGATTGCTGGCAACCGCCGGCCAGGCCAAGCGCAGGATGCCCGGAATCTCCGGGCGCAAGGCGGATTCAGCCTTGTCCTCCGGCGGAGTCGATTCTGAAGACGAAGACATAGTCCCCTTGCCAAATCCGCAGTTGGAAGGCGGCGGCCAGCGAAGCCGTTGATCCGGTTCTGGCCGCGAGATCCGCAGGCAGAGCCATACTCAGGGCCCGGACGCTGAACCGCGGCGGGCGGACCCTAGCTCGCTGGATGCCCGGAGCAATGTGGAGCTCCCGATTCAGGGAGCCGAAGGCATAGATAGGCCGACGCCCTTCACACCGGGCCCCGGGGCTCGCCCCGGGAACCGGCGGGGCTCAGATGGGAAACGCGTCGCAGAGCAGTGCGTCAATTCGGTCGCCATTGAGCGACCCACGCTGGTAAAGGCAGTCCGCAATACTGGAAACTCCCGACCAATGGCTGCGCAGAAGCCGGCTGGCTTCGTTCCAGTACTCGGGGTAAACGCTGTCGCTCGGGCGAGAAAGACTGACAGTATCCGCGAGTCGGGCCAGCCCTCGCCGGTCTTGGGTGAAGCGTTCCAGCTGGTCTTTACTGAGCAGTGAATCGGGCCCCGCGTTATCCACGTCGAAGCCCTGGAACAGCGCCTCGCCGACACTGCCCGCATAGGAGAGGATCCCATGGGCATCAACGATGGCTTCGGGGGAAACCGGCGCCGGATTACCCCTTCGAGGGACACCGGAACTGGGCCGACACACGATCGGAATCGGGAGCAGGGAGAAGGTCTTCATCCCCGGATCTTCGCCGGGATGATCTCCGAAAAGCTTGATTTCGCGAATAACCTCCTGGCCGTAGAGGACGAAGCAGACGACCGCATGGGCGGCCTCGTGGTGGGCCAACAGTCGGGTCCTCTCCGGAGCCACAGTGGCCAGGGGCCGGGGCGGCGCCACGGAGTGGGGCGATTTCACGGGATGAGGCGTCAGAAAGTCTGTCATTGGATTCTCCTGGTGCTCGGATAACGCCCGGGCTCAACGCGTGGGGGTACGGGGTCCAGAGTGATTCCTATCGGCAACCCCCGCAGGAAACTGAGTTTTGCCATTTTGAGCCTTTTTTGGCCCAGTTCCACAATTCTGCTCCGAGGCTCAAATCGAGACCCATCCCCGCCCGAAGGGGTTGCAGCAGCCGAACTAACCCCAAGATCCACCGGCCGAAAAGGACCGTGAACGAGAATTTACACTTAGCGGGTTTCGCCCGCGCTCTGACTTGGGTACAAAATGGCCGGGATCGCTCTTGTCGGCCACGGCTCGTTTTGCCATCCCGCCGATAAAAGCACTGTTGAAAGCCAGAGCGAACCTTAAACTAACCACCCAGGCGCTACTCAAGTGAACGCGCCTCTCATTATGTGACACGTGGGGGAAATCTTGTCGACTATCGCGGACGTCCTTTTGGGACGACGCTCCGGAAGAATTACGATCGCCATGATCGGACTCGCATTCTTGGCCGCTGGGATCGCCAGCGCCGAGGACATCGAGACGGCGATTACCGAGGAGCGTCAAGGCAACGAGAAATCTGTCCAATCGCAGGAGAGAATCAACTCCGTTGACGATCAGACCGACACCATGGCGGGAGAGTATCGCGCCATCATCGATCAGATCGAATCCCTTCGGGTCTACAATGCCCAGTTGGAGAAATTGGTGACCTCCCAGGAAGCGGAACTCGCCTCCCTGGATTTCCAGATCGCCAACGTCACCGTGATCGGCCGAGAGGTCACCCCGCTGATGCTCCGAATGGTCGAGGGCTTGGACCAGTTCATCCAGCTCGACGTGCCCATGCTCAGCAAGGAGCGCTCCGACCGCGTTGCGGGCCTGAGGGAGCTGATGGACCGCGCCGATGTAGAGGACTCCGAGAAGTACCGCCGCATCATGGAGGCGTACCAGATCGAAAATGAATACGGACGCACCATCGAGGTCTATCAGGACACCCTGGATATCGACGGCCAAGAACGAACACTCGACTTCCTTCGGGTCGGGCGAATCAGCCTTCTCTATCAGACCCTGGATGGCGAAGAGGTTGGTGCTTGGGACCAAAAATCTCGCGAATGGGTCAAGTTGGGAAGCGAATATAGAGATTCTATCCGCAAGGGGGTTCGCATCGCGCGCAAGCAGTTGGCGCCCGATTTGATCCGTGTCCCCGTATCGGCTCCGGAGGATGCACAGTGATCAAGCGAGAGAAAGCCCAGCGAATTAGTCGCGGAATCTTGACGGCACTCGCGAGCGCCGCGCTGCTGGCGACTCCCCTGGCAGCACTGGCCCAGGATGAAACCGCGGAAACCGCGGAAACCGCCGCACCGGCACCCGAGCGCGCGGTGGTCCCCCCTGGGCTCACCATCGACGAATTGCTCGAGCGGGTCCGTGAGGGTTGGCGTGCCGAGCGGGTTGTCAACGAACGCCGAGAGAAAGAATTTCGAGGGGCGCGATCCCGGCAGAGCAGCCTTCTTGCGCAAGCCAAGGCCAGCCTGGCCGCCGAGGAAGCCCGAAGCGATCAGTTGGAAGAGGACTTCGAGCAGAACGAACTGAAGATCGCCGAGCAAGAGGAAATCCTGGCTCAGCGACTCGGAACCCTCGGGGAACTCTTTGGCGTTGTGCGCCAGGTATCCGGTGATACCCGGAGCCACGTTGAGAACTCCCTGGTCAGCGCCCAGTACCCAGGGCGCCTGCCTTTCCTCGACAAGTTGGGCCAAAGCAAGGCTCTCCCGGCCATCGAGGACCTCGAAGGACTGTGGGCAATCCTCCTTCAGGAGATGAACGAGTCCAGCAAGGTCGCACGCTTCACCACCAACGTGGTCAAGGTTTCCGGCGAAGAGCAAGAGCAGGAAGTCATCCGCATCGGTTCCTTCAATGCGATCTCCGAGGGCGAGTACCTCAAGTGGATCACCGATGTGGGCAAGCTTGGCGAGATCGGTCGCGAACCGGCGCCGAAATATGTCGACACAATTTCCGACCTGGAGTCGGCGGATGAAGGTTTGGTTCGATTCGCCGTCGACCCCGCCCGGGGTGCCATCCTGGCGCTCCTCGTCAACACGCCCGAGTTCAGGGAAAGAATCGCTTTCGGTGGCTCGATCGGTTACGCGATTATTATCCTAGGTTCGTTCACCTTCCTGTTTGGCTTGGTTCGCCTGGCATACGTCTCTACTGTGAGCCGAAAGGTGGCGGTCCAGAAAAGCGCGAGTGCACCAAACGAAGGCAATCCCCTCGGACGCGTCCTCAAAATCTACGAATCCAACCCGGATCTGGACACAGAGACGCTGGAGCTCAAGCTCGAAGAGCAGGTTCTCAAGGAGTCCGCAAAGATCGAGAGTTTCCTCTGGCTGATCAAGGTGGTCTCCGCCGTGGCACCCCTCATGGGGCTCCTCGGTACCGTGACAGGCATGATCAATACCTTTCAGATCATCACCCTCTTCGGTACCAGCGATCCCAAGAT
>Ga0302117_10001476_pt1 | contig 11271 bp, 9 predicted proteins | sample AG5_322_MG_FD_203112 | JGI IMG/M metagenome (GOLD analysis project Ga0302117, IMG submission 203112) | Marine microbial communities from Western Arctic Ocean, Canada - AG5_32.2 | ecosystem: Environmental > Aquatic > Marine > Oceanic | place: Canada: Western Arctic Ocean | collected 2017-10-01 | reverse complement strand
GTCGTCGATGGCCCCGTCGATGGCTTGAAAAATTTCAGTATCCAGGGGTCGGGACACATCGGCGCCGGTAATTTCTGCGCCAATGGGGCCAGCGGCGGCGGTGATTTTGAGGTTCGTCATATTGCTCTCCCATTTTCGTGACTATGTCGTCTAGATTTATAGCTGTTTTCCGGGGACGGGGGGAGTATTAACGAGCATGTCGGTGACCGCCTGCCCCTCCCCCTCAGCAATCTGGCTGAACGCCACCTTCGTCGCCGCGGCGGTTCCTGCACCCCCCGTTCCGGTCGAATGACATATAGGATAAACCGCCGTTCGCAACTATATGGGCACCGGCTACCCTTCCGTGAGCTGGTGGGCAGGCACACAGGGCGACGAAACTGTCTTCACAGCCGTTGCAGCGTTGCTCTCGTTGACTTTGAGCAGGTCCGTGGAATGCCCTTTTCATCCTTTGAAAACATCTAAACGTGGCACACGGGGCTTATTTCTGCCAGAACTTGTATTTACCGGACACACGAACTTTTCAGCCATCGCAACATTTGGTATTTCTGAGCCAGTTGTTTAAGGGGAGACTGAATTTCTGTGCCACATTTGTCTATGTCATGGCCTCAGTCTATACCCTACGGGTCAATACACTGGGAACCTTGCACCCGTTCTATCTGCAGCAGCAACATTCATAACCAATTAGACTCTAGAGAAAGACTGACATGCTCATTTCCACCCACACCGAAACCGCCAAACAGACGGAAGCGATCTATATAGTCGACGACCAGCCTTATAAGGGACGAGAGTATATTGGTTCTGCGCCGAAGCCAGGCACGCCCGGCTACGGCCAGGATGTCGTGGGTGAAGAGGTACCCCAAGCCTATCTGGTGTTTCAACCGCCACATTCCGTCACTCGCCCACATTTTCATCAGACCAATCAGTTTCAGATATTTGTCGAAGGTGGGGGCACCGTTGGGAAACTCCGGGTCGATCCCCTGACCGTGCAATATGCCGGTGGCAATACGCCTTACGGCCCCATTATGGCGGAGGCGGAAGGCATCCGTTATTTCACTTTACGTCAGACCTGGGATTCCGGGGCTAAATACCTCCCAGCAAACCGAAACCTACTCGTAAAGGGACAACAACGGCAGGTCGTCGGCGTCCAAGAGAATAAAATGACGGCGAAAACTTCTAACGCAAATACTGAGACACTGATTGAAGCCACTGCTGATGGTTTGTTTGCACAAAATATCGTGCTTACGCCAAAGGCCAAATATTCTTTGCCCGACACGGCTGAGGGCGGCGGCCAATATCATGTCGTTGTCTCTGGCTCTCTCGCGCGCAATGGGGAAAACCTACCGCCACTGTCGGTAGAGTTCGCTTCATGCGACGAAGGCGTCGTCGAGATAGAGGCAGGACCAGACGGCCTGGAACTGTTGTTGGCGCGCTTCCCAAAAGGGCAAGCACCAGGAAACAATTAAGCGCTTTTTCTACCTATTCTTCGTACTTGCCTCAAACACACCTACATAAGGGTCCATTGCGGTTGGTGCGAGTTCGCTAGGGGAGTTCCCAGCGACTCGTGTCGCCTACATGATACGCGTTTCTCAGAAATCATGGGGGCGAGCTCGATGAGCAGAAGTCCTCTGCAATTTTAGGGGCGCCTTGCTGGTTAGGCAAAATCTTGTAGTTGCCTGTCAGGCCAATTATTATATTCAAGCAACTGGAACTATGTATTCCGATGCAATTCAGGCTCAGATTTGAGTTTGAATTAGGTCGGGTTGCCAACCGGTTGCTGATTTCCCATCATTTGTGAAACTCCGAGGGCTTAATGGCGGCTGACGAAACCAGTGTCGACGCCCTTTTTCGTCACTTCGGCCCTTCTTATCGTTGGTTTATCACATTTAACGTCATGATTGGCGCAATAGCCATGGGGCTGGCCTCCTCCATTGTTAACGTGGCTGTACCGGCAGTGATGGGAGCCTACGGCGTGGGTCTTGATCAGGCCCAGTGGATTTCGATTGGCTTCCTCGGCACGATGTCCGTAACGATGTTGCTGAGTTCGTGGTTACTGGAGGCGTTCGGACAGCGGGTTACCTATATAGGCACCTTGATTGTGTTTATCGTGGGATCGTTATTGAGCGCCTCGGCGCAAAGCATCGACATCATGGTGGTTGGGCGCGTGCTGCAGGGCGCGGCGTCCGGGGTGGGTCAACCGCTCGCAATGTACGCCATTTACCAAGTATTTCCCACTGACCGCCGCGGCATGGCGATGGGTCTTTATGGATTAGGAACCGTCCTGGCGCCAACGTTTGGGCCCGTTCTAGGCGGCCTGGCGATTGACACGTTAAGCTGGCGATATTTATTTCTCCTGCCACTGCCCTTCTGCGCGCCGGCATTGTTATTGAGTACGATACTAATGCCGTCAAAAAAAATCAGCCGACCCTTTCCCACCTTTGATTGGACAGGCCTTATTTTAATGTTCATTGCGACATTCAGTCTTCTCGCCGGACTATCGAATGGCCCACGCTGGGGATGGGGCTCCAACGAAATTCTTCTGCTCCTCCTGGGCGGCGGCGGCGGCACAGTCGCTTTTATCTTTTGGGAACTCCGCGCCAGTTATCCGATGCTGGACTTAAGTCTGTTTCGAAACCGCAGCTTCGCCCTGACCATGCTCGCGGGGTTCGTCTTTGGTGCCGGACTCTTTTCATCTAGCTATTTCATCCCCGTTTTTGTGCAAACGGTGCAAAGTTACAACGCGACCCGCGCCGGGATGTTGTTAGCGCCTGGGGGCATGGTCATGATCTTATTTTTCCCCCTTGCAGGACGGATCACCGACTCCATCCCGGCGCATATTCCCATTGCGACTGGATTGATGATTTTCTCGGTAAGTCTTTTTCTGATTAGCGTTGTCGATGTTAATACAACCTTTTGGGCGCTTGTCGGCTTTACCTTGATCACACGCGTCGGGTTAAGTCTTGCAATTCCATCCCTGAGTGTTGCGGCGTTACGTGCGGTGCCGCCGAATAAAATTTCACGCGGCGCGTCAAGTTCGACATTCATTCGTAACCTCGGAGGAGGGTTTGGGATCGCTCTTCTGACAGCATTTTTCCAACACCGCTCGCGCCACCACGGCGACGCACTGACCGCGACGCAGACCGCCGCCAACACCACAACTGCCGAATTAATAGGCGAGGTGCGAGACCTTCTTGGATCAGCGGGATTTCCCTCACAAGATCAAACTGCCGGGGCCTTAAGCTACCTTTCATCCATCATTCAAGCACAGGCAAACACCTTGGGGTTTCAGGATACATTTCTTGCCATTTCCGTCGTCGCCTTTCTTGCAGCGGGCCCGGCCTGGTTGATCGGACATCGTCCACCACAGTCTTAATTGGGCTCGTTAAGGGGCTCGATACGAGTCCTTACATATCTGTTGGGCCTTTTCGAACTAAACTCGATCTGGAAAATTAATGCCTTGAATTTAATGTCCAAGATTGGCATGGGTGGCGTCGAGCTTCTGGTCGACAACGGGTTTCTAAAACAGCACCAGGTGAATGACCGTCATGCAGTCGGGGCAGCCTGTCTCGCGGCCCTTGAGCAGTGGGCCGGAAGAAATAGTCGACTGGATCACGGGCATGATCGAATACATGCGTGAGAACAACTTGACCCGGGCCAAACCTCGCAAAACGGCGGTGGATTAATGGGCTAATCTTGACGAGAAGTCGTTCAAAAATTGCTTTCGAGCCAGACCGGGTCCTGGCAAACCGGCGTGAACCAGAATGTAGAAGACCGCAATGTCCCGCGCATCCTTGGTTACAATGGCGGAGCGGTCCGTTAACAAAAAATAGATCAGAAAGCCGCGGCAGGTCGTTATCAGAAATTTGACTTTCGCAACTGACTGGTAATTTAACCGATTTTCTTAATATAATTGAGGTTCCGCCGGAATTTCCGGCACAAGATTGTTGGAAATTTTGTATGTCAGATGAATTAAAAGCCGCTTCCTCGGTCGATGCGGTGATTGTGGGCGCCGGATTTTCCGGCCTTTATCTCTTGCATCGCTTGCGCAAATTGGGGTTTTCCACCCGCCTTTTTGAACGCGGCGGCGGCGTTGGCGGAACTTGGTATTGGAATCGTTATCCCGGCGCGCGTTGCGACGTCGAGAGCATGCAATATTCCTATTCCTTCGACGAAGACCTGCAGCAGGAATGGCCGTGGCCTGAAAAATTCTCGGCGCAACCCGATATTCTTGCATACGCCAACCATGTCGCCGACAGGTTCGAACTACGGCGCCATATCGATTTTGACACCGAAGTAAACGCCGCCCACTTCGAGTCAGGCAGTCGCCGCTGGAAGATAGAAACAGATTCCGGGGAACGACTGACCGCCAAGTACTTTATTATGGCGACCGGATGTATCTCGACCGCGCAAACGCCCAAGCTTAACGGCCTGACGAGTTACCGGGGAAATACCTATCACACGGGCAGTTGGCCACATGAAAAAGTCGACTTTACCGGACAGAGAATTGCGGTGATCGGCACCGGATCATCGGGTATACAGACGATACCTGTGTTGGCGGAAGAAGCCGCGCATGTCACCGTCTTCCAACGTACGCCCAACTACTCGATCCCCTCGCGCAACGAACCGATGACACTTGAATATGCGGATTCCTGGAAAAATGGCTATCAGGAGAAGCGAGCGGAAATGCGCTATGCCCCAAACGGCGTACTGCGAGAATTTAACAATAAATCAGCGCTGTCCGTTAGTGAATCGGAACGTCAAGCGACGTATGAAACCCGTTGGAAAAACGGCGGTTCCGGGTTCGTGGCAGCCTTCAATAATATCCTAACAGATCAGGCCTCCAATGATTCGGCGTCGGAATTCGTGCGCAATCAAATCAGACGAATTGTGAAAAATTCAGAAACCGCCGAATTACTAGCGCCGAAAGGCTATCCCATTGGAACAAAACGACTTTGCGTCGATTCCGACTATTTCGAAACCTATAATCGCGACAATGTCGACCTCGTAGACATCAGCGACGCGCCCATAGACCGCGTCACGCCAGAGGGCTTGGTCGCCAACAGCCAACACTATACGTTTGACAGCATCGTGTTTGCGACTGGTTTTGACGCTATGACCGGGACCCTCTTCAATGTTGACATCCGTGGTACCGATAGCGTGGCGTTAAAGAAAAAGTGGTATGCAGGACCACGCACTTATCTAGGCCTGATGACGGCAGGCTTTCCCAACCTTTTCATGATTACGGGACCAGGCAGCCCATCCGTCAAAAGCAATATGATCACATCGATTGAACAACATGTCGATTTGGTGACGGACAGTCTTGTCCATATGCGTGACCAGGGTCTGGATTTGATGGAACCCGAATTGGACGCGGAAAACGACTGGGTTGAGCATGTTCAGGTCGTCGCCCACAAAACACTCTTTCCACAAGCCAATTCCTGGTACATGGGCGCTAACATCCCCGGAAAGCCACGCCTCTTCATGCCCTATATCGCAGGGGTTGGCGTGTACCGGGAAATTTGTGAAAAAATGGTCGCCGATGGTTACGCTGGTTTTCACTTCGAAGCAAAAACGGCGATCGCCGCTGAATAATTCATACCGAAAGTTACAGGACAGCCGCTTGTAGGCGCGCGAAAGTTCAGCGGTTCCCCTATTTTGTTAATTTTAAACATCAAAGCCAATGGAAACTGGGTCACATTATGTCTAATGAATCTAAAAACATAGAGGCGCCGCTGGCAATTGTTACCGGCGCGGCGCGCGGGATCGGCGCTGCCATCGCTCAACGTTTGTCCAGTGCGGGTTATGCCGTCGCCATATGGGATTTCAATGGAGACGGTGCCGCCGCAACAGCTGCTGAACTGACCGCTTCCGGCCGACGCGCAGTCTCGGCGCAAGTAGACGTGGCGGATGAAAGCCAGGTTAAGGCCGCGACGCAGGCTGCGGAGGCGGCTTTCGGTCCACCTTGCTTGCTGGTCAACAATGCCGGTATCCGTCACCGCGAACCTCTGGAGACTCTGGCCCGCGCAAGCTGGGACCGGGAGATCGCGACGAACCTTACGGGCCCCTTCGTCTGCACACAAATCCTCGGGGGCCGAATGCTCGCAGCTGGCAAGGGCGCCATCGTCAACATCGCATCAATGTCCGGCTCCTACGGTCAAGCGATGCGCGGCGCTTATACACCATCCAAGGCAGGCATCATCGGTTTGACGAGTCTTACAGCTGTGGAATGGGGAGGCCGCGGGATTCGATGCAACGCGATAAGCCCAGGTATGATCTCGACACCAGCCCATGTCGAGGCATACAGCAACGAAGAATTGAAGACTGCGCGGGAAGCAATGGTTCCTTTGGGTCGGATTGGCGACGGTGCCGAGATCGCGGATGTGGTCGCCTTCCTCGCGTCTGACGCTGCGCGTTATATCAACGGCGCCAATATCCCCGTGGACGGCGGCGTCACCAAGGCGCTGCTCGCCCTGATGCCGGTGCCCACTGCCAATGGCGAAATTGAAACAACGCTCGCCCAACTTGATTTGCGCAGCTGACGAAACCTGCGCCACCGGCCCTTACCGCAACAGCTCAATCAACGCCGATGCCCCATCAGCGTTGCGGAAATTATGAATGATCTCCAGGCTTGCGCCAATCTGCTGTTTGTCCAGGGCCGCGTGTGGTGCCAGCGCCCGATATTTCGCGTCGACATCGGCCCAGTCAATACCCAGGCAGGCAGCCCCTTTCGGCACAAAGACGGTGCTGGTTTCATGCCTCCCGTCTTTCGTCTCCAAGGTCACCGTCGCGCCTTGACGGTATTTTTCGACGTTCTTCACGGGCTCCGGCCCGATCTTGATAAGGTCGATCAGGCCATGGATTACTGGGTCCAAAATTTTTTTCGAGGACGCGTTTGCCCAACCAAAGTCCCGGTCCGCCGCCCCGGCGGCCAGAAAATAGGCCGGGCTATGCGCCATATCGATCAGGTCTTTCGGATGGCGCGGACCGGAGAGCGCCGTCAAGCCAGGCCGAGAGGCAGTGATAGATACAATTTCATCTGGGGCTATATCGCCCGATCGCGCAGCGTCGGCAGCGGCCTGGGCGAACGCATGATACGGATGGCCCCCTGGCACCAGCTTCAGCGCCATGTCGGTAACTATATCCCAACCCTCGCCCAGCCCATCCAACACCTTTCCGCCATCCGACCCACCATAGACCTGAAAAAATCCTTTGGACGCTTCTAAAGTGTTCATTTCCCCCGTATAGCCCATTTTGGCCGCCAATACGGCCTCGATACTGAGCATCGCAGCCAAACCTGCGTGATATTCCCTCGCCACACTGGTTGACGCAGCTACGGACAGGCCGCCAATTGACGTCGCCGTCAACGTAATGGCGTGTGCGGTCTGTTCCGTATTTAATTTCAGTAAACGCGACGCAGCAATTGTTCCACCAAAGACCGCGCCCTTGCATCCATGATGTCCATGCGGATTAAATGTCGGTGAGATCGCTTCACCAATTCGCCCCGCCGCCTCATACCCCGTAACGATCGCAGCCAGTATATCCTTGCCCGACGCACCTGTCCTTTCTGCGACAGCCAAGGAAACCGCGGTGAGCGGCGTGCCAGCATGGACAATATTACGCAAATCGCTGTCATCGGATGCGGCGGCGTCACTCATCATCGCGTTGACGCGGGCGGCGCTGACCAGCGGTAATTTTGGTCCGGGATCAAACCAGATCGAAGCCTCGGGCGCGCCGCCACGGGCTTTCGCAAGATCACGAACAATTTGCGCCGACGAAATATTCACGCCATAGGCCGCACTGGCCAGCGTACTAGATATAATCATCGCAGCGTGGTCAATCGCCTGGTCAGGCAGATCGTCAAACTGAGTGTTTAACAAGCTTTCGGCCATCGCTTCTGCAATCGTCATGTGAATTAACCCTTTTTATTGTCACGGCAACAGCCCGCTTGGATATATATTGCCACTCATGTAGGAATATCGCCAATCACTGTCGTTCGATACATGTGACACGTATAATCTGGATTGTAGGGCACCGGGTTGTGCATGATGCACCGGTTTTCCCAAAACATGAGATCATATGGCGAAATGTGTTGATCCTGATTGATGCAAATTCCGATGTCCAACAGCCCGCAATGCAGAAAATTGGCCTGTTCATCGCCATTGCGTCACGAAAGAGCGGCGCCGATGACCTCGGCACCCAAAACTTCAAATTTACTGAACTCCATTAAGATCTCCTGTTCAGCCAATGCTCACATCGTTCAAAGCGACGGAACCCAATGGTAGGATTCAGGGAGCATCAAAGCCAAGACCGGTTTCATAGGTAGCGTATGCTCTTGTGTCCGTACGCCGTTTGACGCCACCCGGTCGCGACCGTAACTTGAGGAAATGCCTATCCACATTCATTTCGGTGATCGTATGAGCTTCATGAACCGTCTTGCCGAAGGTTATGGCTTCACTCCCATGACCGCGAAAACGACAAAAGCAGACCCACGACTGCACGTCGACACGGGACCCCAGGATAACCATCTGGTATCCATTGAAGCCAGTAGGTGGTTTTTGTATTAAGGCGTAAAGTCGAAACTGCGCTCCAGCGCTAGATAAAAAGATAAATAAAGGACCGTGCGTTCACCTATAGGACGCACTATTGAAGGAGAACAAGATCATGGGGAATATTCCAATAACCATCGCGACAGGTGACTATGACCGAACGAGACCGATTCGAGACGGACGAGTGTCAGTCGAAGGTTGCGACATTACACATCTGTCGATGAACTCCAGCGAAATTTTCTTTCGCGCCATCCGACATCAGGAATTTGATGTCTGCGAATTGTCGTTCAGCAATTACATGACTCAAAAACAACGCGGCGTCGCCGGTTATATCGCCATCCCCGTGTTTCTATCGCGCATCTTCCGCCATTCTGGTATCTACATCCGTACTGATCGCAACATCGACAAACCCGAGGATTTACGTGGTCGAACCGTTGGTGTTCAGGAATACCCGATGACGGCAGCGGTCTGGCAACGCGGAATGTTGCAAGACGAATACGGCGTCGCGCCCGGCGACATAAGCTGGCGCACCGGCGGAATGGAACAAGTTGGTCGCGCCGAACGGGCACCGTTCACCCCGCCAGCCGGAGTCGACGTTACGCCAATCCCCGCAGACAAAACGCTCTCCACGATGCTTGCGGACGGCGAACTCGACGCTTTGATCACCCCTGGCGCGCCCTCCAGCTTTGAACGAGGAGCGCCAAATATCGGCCGCCTGTTTCCCAATTACCGGGAGGCCGAGCAGGCCTATTACGCCAAAACCGGATTACACCCGATCATGCATCTCGTCGCCGTGCGAGAAAGCCTTGCCGAGCAATATCCCTGGCTGTGCGCCAGCTTGTACAAAGCTTTTCGCGACGCCAAAAAATTGGCCATCGCAGATCTTGAAAACCTCGGCTCTCTCTCGATTATGCTGCCTTGGGTCGGATCCGAGCTAAAGGCGACCCGCGCACTGCTGGGTGATGATTTCTGGCCGTATGGCGTGGACGAAAATAAAAAGGATATTGACGCCTTGATCCGCTATTCTTTTGAACAAGGCCTGACCGAGCGGCGTCTTGATGTTGAAGAGTTATTCGCCGCCACGACCTTCGAGTACGCCAAAATTTAATCCGTCGTCGCCAAGGCTCCCCATGAGGCTCCGTCGTGAACGAATGGAGCGCTGCCACGACATGAAAACCTCTTCATCGTCGATAGTAGCATCTGGGTCACCTCCAGCAGCGTAAACCCAACCTCCACCATCCAGGCGTTGGTCCTTTACACCGCCGACTGTGTCAAGAAGCGCTTGGCGAATTTATTCGATTGAGGCCGCGTTGAAATCGCCTTTCAGATATCTGAGCCCGGCTCTTTCCTGGCGCACCGTAGACAAGATTACACCACTCGCAGACCTTAAAGTTAAAGCAAATGAATTTTAGGAGGCCGTCATCGTAGACCTTATAAACGAACTAAAAGGCAAAGTCGCAATCGTCACAGGCAGCGCCCGAAACATTGGCCGCTCGACGGCGGAAGAACTCGCCAACGCAGGCGCGGCCGTCGTCATTAACGCACTAAAGGCGAAAGACCTGTGCGAAGAAGTCGCCGAAGGCATCCGCACCAAAGGCGGCCAGGCAATCTCGATCCTCGCCGATTGCAGCAAGCCTGATGACGTCTATACGCTTACCCAAGCAGCGATCAAGGAATTCGGTGGAATCGACATTTTGGTGCATAACGCAGCAACGCGGTCCCCGAAATCCTTCGACGACCTGACCCGCGAAGACTTCCAACAGGTTATCGATTTGTCGGTCCTTGGCTGCTTCCACCTGGCGAAAGCAACCGTACCTTCGATGCGCCAGCGCGGCGGCGGCGCCATAATCGGCGTTGGCGGGCTCAACTCCTACAAGGGGCAAAAAGGCCGCTCGCACCTGATGGTGGCGAAGGCCGGGCTCAACATGTACATCCGAGGCTTGGCGCTTGACCTCGCCGCTGATGGCATCACCGCCAATCAAGTCATTGTCGGCACGTATGACACGCGTGAACCGGACTCGATTATGACCGCCGAGCAGAAAACAGCGCGTGCCAACAGTGTCCCTCTTGGCCGCGAAGGTTTGCCACAGGACATGGCCGACCTGATCCGCGTCCTATGTGGCCCTGCAGGCGCCTATATCACAGGCCAGACGATCCATTCCAATGGCGGCGCGTTCATGAATTCGTAAAGAGCAGGACACATTCTGTTAAAGAAACAATCATGCTAGCCAGAACCAGTTTCGCGTCAACGTGTCCCGCACCGGCTCAAATGCAGCTCACGCGATTGATCGCCATTCTTCACCTCCCGTGTCTGCAGGGGCACATTTACGCATAAGGGTCGGTATCAATCAGTCCTTCCTCCATAGCCTTAATCTGTAGCGCCATATATTTGGAATAAACCCGCGCTTGCGTAAGACTCCCAGCGATGAACCAGACCCCCTCGTGCGGCGTGCGCTTGAACATATTGGCGAGTTCGCCGTCCTTGTCCTCGCCCCAGACCGGCCCAATCTCATCGACCAATTTTTCGCCAAGCGCCCGACGCACCAACTCACTTTGCGGATAGTAGCCAGTACCAAGCACGACGACGTCGGCGGGAACGACACTTCCATCTTTTAAAAGTGCGCCTTCGGGACAATAGCGCTCAATTTGTTCGTTCTGCAGCAGGTCAATGTCGCCCTTAATCATCAACTCGGAACTACCGGCGTCCAAATTATAGCCCCCACCACGG
>Ga0302117_10001473_pt1 | contig 11276 bp, 9 predicted proteins | sample AG5_322_MG_FD_203112 | JGI IMG/M metagenome (GOLD analysis project Ga0302117, IMG submission 203112) | Marine microbial communities from Western Arctic Ocean, Canada - AG5_32.2 | ecosystem: Environmental > Aquatic > Marine > Oceanic | place: Canada: Western Arctic Ocean | collected 2017-10-01 | reverse complement strand
TTATGCTTTCGCATTATGTGCGCGAAGCAGGTGTGTTTACGCTCCCGCAGGCGATCAAACGAATGGCAGCGGATCCTGCGGCGGTGGTTGGTCTCACTGACAGGGGAATCTTGAAAGCCGGGATGAAGGCAGACATTAATGTGTTTAACCCAGCAGAAGTGACCGAGTTGCAACCTGTATTGGTGAATGACTTCCCTGGCGGTGCATCGCGATACATTCAAAAGGCACGTGGCTTCAAGGCAACGCTTGTCAACGGGCGAATCAACGTACTAGATGGAGAAACAACGGGTGTTCGCGCAGGGCAGGTACTTCGTCACCAACGAGAATTCAATGGTGCAACTGCATGAAAGTAAGCAGGGCTGACGCACTTGATTTGGAGTGGGTATGAACTGCAATCTACTCAGACGTGATTATGTCGCCCATATGGCGTGCATGACGGTTTTGGAAAAACGTACCGATATCAGCGACAAACTGATCAGTCGGCTTTTTACCGGCAAAAGTGGCCATGAGCAGCCGGCGTGCGAGTAATAACTTCTCTAATAATCTTGAAGCCCATTTGCTTTATCGCCATCTGGCGGAGGGGGCACCTTGGCTGAGGTGACGAGTTACGCAAGCGCACAAGCTCGCCGGGCGCCGCTGAGCGTTTTGACTAAGGTCGTATACGCCTGTGGCGAATTGCCAGGCGGCCATATGAACTTTGCGATTGGCTCTTTTATGTTGCTCTACTACAACCAGATCCTTGGTGTGAGCGCAACAGCTGTCTCTATTGCGGCAGGGGTAGCATTGTTCTTGGATGCGGTGTCGGATCCTTTGATGGGCGCATACTCGGATCAGTTTAAATCCCGATTAGGTCGCAGGCACCCCTTCATGTATATCGCCGCGATTCCACTGGGCGTGTTCATCTGCTTGCTGTTCTCGCCGCCAACGGGTGCAAGCGAAACGTCGCTTATCGCATGGATGGTGTTTTTCTTACTCCTTACTCGGCTTACCTTCACGGTGTTTAGTGTGCCATGGAGTGCGCTGATGCCAGAGCTTGCTGTGAAATATGAAGACCGGACGTCTCTGGCAGCCTATCGCCCACTTGTTGGTTATGTTTTTGGCGGGTTGTTCGGCATGCTTGTTTTTGCCTTTGTCTTCCCGTCAAGCGAGGCTTACCCTCAGGGTCAGTTGAATCCTGGTCAGTATCCAGGGTTTGCGATATTGATTGGAAGTCTTATCAGTCTTTGGTGCCTTGTGACCACGCATTTTACCCGCAGAGAAATCCCGTATCTTTTGCAACCTGTTAACAAAACGAGACCAAACCTAAGTGGGATGGTTGGTGAAGTGATATCTGCCTTGAAAAGCAAAAACTACCAACTACTTTTGGCAGCGGTGCTGGTTTATTTTGGCATCGTGTCAACTCTCGCGGTTTTTGACATGTTGGTTAACACATATTTTTGGCGCCTAACGGGGGAACAACTCAGCTCTCTGGCACTGTTTGCCATTGCGGGTCCAGTGTTCGGTTTCATTTTGGCTCCGCGCTTGCAAGTCTATTTTCAAAAAAACCAAATTCTTTGCACCGTGATGGTGATGCAAATGGCGTTTAGCATGGTGACCGTATCGGCGCGACTAAGCGGATTTTTCCCAGCTAACGACAGCGCGTTTTTTATACCACTGCTTGCAATCTTGACTGCTATGCAAGCGTTTATGCAGGTCATAGGAATGATCGCATTGTTATCGATGATGGCTGATCTGGTGGATGAACAGGAGTTACAAACCGGAAAAAGGCAGGAGGGCGTGTTTGCATCTGGACTTGCACTTGCCACGAAAGCTGTTGGCAGCGTTGGCGTGATTATTGGCGGATTGTTAGTTGATCATTTCATTGGGCTTGAGCCGGGACAAGCAGGCTCCGCTGCGGCGGAAATACCAGAAGACGTCATTTTTCGCTTAGCGATCACTGACGCGGTCATCGTAAATGTCTTTGTGCTGATACCAGTGTTCCTGATTAGTCGGTATAGCCTAACTTCTGAACGAGTGGCGGCGATTCAGGAAAACCTAGATGAACTTAGAAAAAAGGATAGTGGCTAAGTTTAGTGACTTAAATTTTCAAAAACTAAAGGAGATCCAAATGGTTCACGACCTCGTGATCAAAAATGGCACCCTCATCGATGGATCTGGCTCGGAACCGATTCGAGCAGACATTATTGTCAATGATGGGCGAATTACTCGTATTGGCAATTGCGGATCAGATGAAGCCGCACAGGTGATCGACGCCACCGACCGCATCGTCACGCCGGGTTTCATCGACGCACATACACACCTCGATGCCCAAGTCGGTTGGGATCCAGCATTAACCCCTAGTAGTTATCACGGCATTACGACCGTGCTTGTCGGTAACTGCGGCGTAACTTTCGCGCCAGTATCGCCGGGGAACGAACCTAAACTGGCGGAAATTATGGAGGGGGTCGAAGATATTTCAGCCAAGGCCATCATGACTGGATTGCCTTGGTCGTGGACGGGATACGGCGGCTATCTGGATGCTGTACAAAAACTCAAGCCAGCACTGAATATTGTCGGCCTAGTTGGCCATGCAGCGGTCCGTTATGACGTCATGGGTGATAGAGCGATCGACCATGATGCGGTGCCAACGGATGATGAAATCAGAGACATCGCCGATCGCGTTCGTGAATCGGTTGCTGCGGGGGCTGTTGGTTTTTCGACGTCACGGTTGCACGGTCATGCTGTACCCGATGGGCGCCAAATGCCAGGCACGTTTGCGAGAATGCCGGAATTGCGAGCGATTCAGCAGGCGGTGGTCGAGGGTGGTGGCCAAGGCGCCATCTTCCAATTTGTACCGGAGATTAATTCGTTGGGTCGTACCTTAGTTGAGGTATTAAACGGTGCAGAGCCGGAGGTACTCCTCGACCCTAATAAGACGCGAGAGTTTCTGGTCATGAAGGACGCCGCTGATGCGGGATGTCACGTGATGTTCTCCGGTGGCGCATTACCTTTCGGTGACGGTTGTGTCGGCATAATGGAGGCGTTTCTTGAGTCTGCTAATGCTGATGAGCGGAAGATAACCACGCTTGTCCATTCTCGGCCGAGTGGCAGTCTGCTTGGTCTTGTGCAGCTTCCACCTTTTAATGGGCCGGCATGGGCTGCGCTTATGTTGCTTCCCTCACTGGCTGAACGGCTTGATGCGCTCCGCGATCCGGATTCTAGGGCAGCGCTGATTGAGGAAGCACGAGAGCACGGCTTCCGACTTCCGCCTGAGCAAATCCACCCGATGGGGCTTGCGGAGAAGCCGGACTACGATCTTGATTCACGAGCAAGCCTGGCTGACCTCGCACGGGAGGCAGGTGTCGACCCTGTTGAGTTGATGGTGGATCGACTGATTGCCAGCGACGGCCGAGAGTTGTTCAACGGCTGGCATTTCGGCGCTAACCTCGAAGCGCAATGGCGATTGATGCAATCGGCCAACTGTATGCCAGGACTTGGTGATGCAGGCGCCCACGTCGGCGAGATCGTCGACGCTGATTCGACGACTTTTCTTCTCGCCTCCCTTGCCAGAGACCGCGGAATAATGTCGATCCCCGAGGCGGTACACAAGCTAACCGGCATGCCAGCATCGGTACTTGGCTTAAAGGAACGTGGCCAAGTGAAGGAAGGTTGGCACGCTGATCTGAATATTATCGACCTAGAAGCCCTCGGCTCGACGCAGCCGGTGTACGTGAATGACTTACCGTATGACGGTGGTCGCTTTGTGGTTGGCAGTACTGGCTACGATGCAACCATCGTGGGCGGTCAGGTGATTATTCAGAAGGGCAAGTTAACGGGCCGACGACCTGGACACGTCATTCGAGATTTTGTGCGTCAATAAGTTGGTGGAAAGCGGTTTGTGGGACAGGTTTGTTAGGGGCAGGACCAAGTGTCAGGAAGAGGCGCCGATCTTACCAATATGCAGCCATAATCCAGCGCCGTAACTGTACCGGCCAGGCTCACGTTTTGCGTATCCTTTCATAGCTTTACACCGCCTATTCCGTTTTACACCATTTGCGGATTGAGGGTGATCAACACACAAAAACATGAAAACCCACGAAAGAGCCTAGAACTAGGTTTTAGGGGCGTTGCAAGAGGGGGTGGCTGTGAGGCCAATAGAAATGAGGGTGATTGGAGGCTGGGGTCGGAATCGAACCGGCGTAAACGGTGTTGCAGACCGCTGCATGACCACTCTGCCACCCAGCCTCACGGGGTAGATGATAGCTTAGTTGAATTTGAACTGCATCTTTTAACTTAATTGGGCGCGTCATCTTTATTGAAATGCGCGAGTGCTGGTGCGGACTTGATTAGATTGAAATAGCCTCAACCTTGCGTGTTCTGGTAGTCTCAAAGAAACAATTAAGGAGCTCGGTAATGAGTCGATTAGAAGGAAAGGTTGCTGTCATTACGGGCGGTGCTGGCGGCATTGGGATTGCGGCGGCAAAACGGTTTGTCGAGGAGGGCGCGAAGGTGCTGTTGGTCGATTTGGACGAGCAAGCCCTGGTGAATGCCAGTAACGAGGTGGGTAGCAATGTCAGCGCCTATTGCGTGGCCGATGTGACCTCCAAAGCCGATACCGACCGTTTTATCCAGCAGGCGGTGGATGTTTTTGGTGGCGTAGATATTTTTCTGGCCAACGCGGGGATTGAAGGCGAGGTGATCCCGTTTCTTGAAGCCAGCGAGGCCATGTTCGACAAGGTCATGGCCGTGAATGTGAAGGGCGTGTTTTTGGGCGTTCAGAGTATGTTTAAGGCGATGCAGGCGCGTGGTGGCGGCAGCATTATTATTACGTCGTCGGTTGCTGGGATTAAAGGCGCCAGTATGCTTGCGCCCTATGTCACCAGCAAGCACGCGGTAATTGGTTTAATGCGCTCGGCGGCCCTGGCCGGCGCTGAGCATAATATTCGGGTGAACACGGTGAACCCTTCGCCGGTTGAAACGCGGATGATGCGGAGTTTGGAAGAGGGCATGATGCCCGAGGACACCAGCGCGGCCCACGACAGGATGAGCGCCAATATTCCGTTAGGGCGTTATGCCGAACCCAAAGATATTGCCAACATGATGCTGTTCTTAGCCTCGGATGAAAGCGCGTTTCTAACGGGCGGCGTTTATATGGCCGATGGCGGCACCTCCGCGAAATGATGGTCTGTGAGGGTTAGATGACCGAAAAACCATTCTTACCGCCGACCGTTGCCTCCTTTGCCAAGCTCGGGCCGCTCGAGCGGCTGTTGGTGCTGCTGGATTTAGAGCCGATTGATCGTGACCTGTTTCGCGGCTTTCATCCACCGGACCGAAAAAGACGTTTGTTTGGCGGGCAAATCATTGCCCAGGCCTTGGTTGCCGCGATGCGGACAACCCCTGAAGATCGCTTGCCGCATTCGCTGCATGCTTATTTTCTGCGCCCGGGCGATCCCTTGGTGCCGGCGATCTTCGAGGTCGACCGAATCCGCGATGGTAAGAGTTTTACCACCCGGCGCATCAAAGTGGTCCAATCCGGCAAGGCAATCTTTAACATGGATGTCTCGTTTCACGTGTCGGAGGTTGGGCTGCATCACCAAGACCCGATGCCGGACCTAAGCCCGCCGGATGAAAGTAAAATGGTGGCGGGTTTAAAGCAGCGGCCATTCTTGAGTTTTCGGCAAGACCATAAACGATTACTGGCAGAAACGCCCCAAGACCCAACCCAACAACTGTGGATTAAGGCCAACGGTCAGGCCCCGGATGATCCCAGAATTCATCTTGCACTTTTGGCCTACGAGTCGGATGAAGCGCTTTTGGGGACCGCGAGGATGCCCCACCGAGGCAAGTACCAGCGCGAGTCGATGCAGGTGGCGTCGTTAGATCACAGTATTTGGTTTCATGCGCCGGTCGATGTGAATGACTGGCTGCTGTATTGCGTTGATAGTCCGGCCGCTGAAGGCGCGCGGGGCTATACCCGAGGATCGGTGTACGCTGCAAGCGGAAAATTGATCGCAAGTTGCATACAAGAGGGTCTGATTCGGCTGCATTCGTGATAAACTAGCTGCGGCTGCCCGAGTGGTGAAATTGGTAGACACGCAAGACTTAAAATCTTGTTCCCATTAGGGAGTGCCGGTTCGATTCCGGCCTCGGGCACCACCTAACTCGTTGTTTTTACTAATAAAATATTTTTGATTTTGAGCCTGTGGAAGGTTTGTGGAAGGTTTCAAATCGCATCCATCATTTTTTCCTGCCTTTTCGTCTCATCGACCTCGACCCAAATCGCATCGATCCTAAAGAACATTTCGAGCCCGTGGCCTAGTTGTTGGGCTGCAAATGCGGTTGTTTATAAGGCTCTTTGGGCCTCTTGATGCACCGCTATGCCGTAGGTTGTAAGGAACCCGGCCTCGGCTGTTGCGTTAAGCATCCGCCAGCGAGAAAACGGCATAGATCCTAGAACTCGGATTAGGGGGTGCTCATCAGACGCGGCTGATTAAAAGCGGCGTTGCGTGCGTTGTCGAGCGCCTCTTTAGCATTTGGCTTTTGGCTTTTGGCATTTGGCATTAGGCATTAGGCTTAGAGCGTCAATCTAAGGGTTGTCGCCGAGCGGCACCATGCGCTCAACAAGCGTCTTGTGCGAAAATGACGGCACTTCAGGGCCGATTGCGCCGGGGCAACTATTCCTTGCTGTGCAAGTGTCCGGAAAATTGAGTGGGGTGCTTGTTAGGTCGACAACATAGCCTTGTTCAACCGGGTGTGAATACTGTGAGAGTACGACGATAACGACATCCTCTTCTGGCCAAACAAAGATGTATTGACCATGAATGCCTTGCGCCGACGCGACCTCGATCGCCGCGGGTTCGCCAAAGAAGTAGGCAGCATTCAGGATCCACCACTGATACCCATACCAACCGTTAGCGGTCAGGCTGCTTCCGACATATTCTGCAGGCAAAATTTGATCGCCGCGCCATTGGCCATCTCTGGCATAGAGCAAACCAAACCGCGCGAAATCAACAGCCTTCATGTCAATACAGCAGTAGGTCATAGGGTTGTTCCCGCTGGCGTCGAACCACAGGCCAACATCATTCAGGTTGATGCCGATGGGCGCGAGTATTTTTTGGCTTAGATAGTCATGGGCAGACACACCGGTTGCTCTGCGAAGGATCGTCTCAAACAGTTGTGAGTTTGCATTGGAGTAGGCAAATTGTGACCCCGGTGCGCGTACCAACGGGCGATCAATAGAATAAGCGGTTTGATCGGTTGCGAGAAAAACCTCGTCACTGCCTGAGTATCCCGATCGCATCTGTAACATGTGATGAAGGGTCACATTTGCCTTTCCTGTGCCTTGCCACTCGGTGATGATGTCGCTGGCTTTTTGGTCGACCGAGGTGATGAGGCCGTCTCCAATGGCGACCCCAATGGCGGCGCTGTAGAAGCTCTTGGCCACAGACCAACTGGTCCCGAGTGCGTCCGCGTCATATCCCGGGCTGTAGCGTTCGCCGATCAAATAACCATCTTTGGTGACCAGGACCGCCTGCACAGCCGTATCTGTAAAAATGTGGTCAATCACCCCATTAACAGCCGCCTGACTGGTGCCGACCTGCTCGGCGAATGCGGGGGCAAAGTCCCAGGCCGGTTTAAGGACCGCGGGTGCATCATTTTGTGTTACCGGCAAGCGGGTCTGTATAAAATCGGTGATTGCACCGGCTTCAGTCCGTTGGGCATTGCTGCCAATTGCGCCGGTGACCAGGGCAGATGCTTCAAAGCCAAAGAGATAGCGTAGCAGTAAGAGCCCATCGGTCAGCGGTTCGGCCCGACCATCACCATCAACGTCAAGCTGTGCCTCAAAGGCTTTTAAAAACGCGGTAATGTCTTCGCTCGATCGCCGTGTTGCAGTGCCCGCTAACGCGCCGCTGACCAGTGCGTCGTCCGTAAATCCGAATAAGTACCGTAAGATAATAAGCCCATCGGTTAGCGGCTCGGCCTTTCCGCTGGCGTCAATATCCCATGAAAAGCAGTCGAGGCAGGTTGCGGACGCGGAACCTTCGGTTGCTTGGACCCTTGCCGCTAGCGATTTTAGGTGCTGCTGCGGCGCGCCCTGCGCGGCGTCCTCATAGGGGCTTCGGCTTACACTTTGGTTTGGTTCGCCAAAGGCTTTTGAACTCATAAGCAGCGGTAGCAAAATGAAGCTAAAGCAGAGAAATGAAAGAAGTTTTGAACGATTCATAAAATAATAGGCCGATCGAAAGACAATTGTTTTGCGGCTGATAAAGACGCCCCTCGTTGGTAATGCGGGGGTCGTCAGCGATCAAGCCGAATGCCGATAAGCATAACGGCAAAGGTCTTGTGATGAAAATACGCGAATGGCGGATTCATAGTGATGCTGATTGGGTTGTTTACCGGCTTGCGCCTAACCGTTCTTTAAGCGAATGATGCGTGGGATCGAAGCGTTACCACGTTGGGTGGCTGATTCTCGCTTTGCGTGATGCGGCGTGACAAGCTGATCGGCGCAAAGTCTCGTAAGCATCTCTATGAAACAACTGCCATCAAAATTTGAAAGCCGCGAGGCGCTCACCGCGCTGATTGCCGAGACCTTCGATGCGGTACTGATTGAAGGCCATCGCCAGCCGAGTCCAATACACGGGCGGGTGTTGAGCGAGGCTGAGCTTGCTGAATGCGTTCAGCCCGCGGCGTATGCGCGCACCAGAAACTTCTATGATGGGGCTGTGAGCCGGTTGTCGCCGTTTGTTCGGCAGGGTGTCGTGGACCGAAAGACGCTCGCGAGCATCGCCTTGTCGGGCGGCGACAAGCCCGCCGAGAAATTTATCCAAGAACTCATATGGGGCGAATTTTGGCAGCACATGGCTGAGGGTCGTCCGAGCGGCCTGTGGCAGGACGCAGAACCTTACAAAACCGGGTTCTTAGCGGATGATTACGCGTCAGAGCTGCCGCAGGATATTGCAACGGGTACAACGCCGAATGCCTGCCTCAACCATTTTATTCGGGACCTGCAGGCAACGGGCTATGTTCATAACCACGCTCGGATGTACCTTGCGGCGTACGTTGTGCATTTTAGGCGGATTCAATGGCAGGCGGGTGCGGCTTGGTTTTTAGCCCATTTGTTGGATGGCGATGCGGCGGCCAACAATTATTCTTGGCAGTGGGTTGCGAGTACCTTCGGCAGCAAACCCTATATCTTTAATCTTGAAAACGTCGCGAAATATTGTGGCAACCAGGTGGATTGCCGGCCCGAAACCAATCTGGAGCTGGACGCGAGTTACGACGTGCTCAGCGCGCGGTTGTTCCCGGCGCGCGCTTTATGAGCCCGCAACTTTTCTGGTTACACGAAGAGGTCTTAAGCGAGGCCTTGATTCAGACGCAAGCCGCGGAGGGCTGCGCGTTCCTATTCGTGTTTGATACGGTTTGGCTGTCTCAGCGCCCGGTTTCGCTAAAGCGGATTCAATTTATCTTTGAAACCCTGCTGGCGCTGCCGGTTGAGATCGAAATTGTTTATGGCGATGCTGCACAGGTGCTGAAGCAGAAGGCGCTGCAACATAAAGGCCTGAGCTGTAAGGTTGTCCGGCCGAAAGACCCCGAACTTGCCGTAAGAGTAGACGGCATTGCGAGCGAGGCTGGGGTCGCGGTGTTGGAAAGGTCGCGCTGGTTTGCGCCGCCAGCGAATGCGTTTTCGCGTTTTTTTAAGTTCTACAATGCGGTTCGCGGCGAGGCCCTGACTGCGGCGCGTGGCCGTGTGGGTGACCTGTGAAAAGCTTAGCCCTTGTTGGCGCAGGTTGCTTATGGCTGTTAACGACGGGTTGCGCGGTAAACAGTGCAACCAGCAGCAGCGGGGCGGCTGATCAAGGCGCGCCTGCGACTAAAATTACAAGCGCCTTGGGTTGGGGCGTCAAACCGCTACTTCCCGCGCCGCAACCCCAAACGCTGCCGAAGGTTAAACCGGCAAAGGCGATGGGTTGGCCGCAGGGCCAGTCGCCGACGCCCGCCGAAGGCTTCAAGGTTTCCCGATTTGCCGTAGGGCTCGATCATCCGCGTTGGCTGCTCGTACTGCCCAATGGTGATGTGCTGGTTGCCGAATCGGATGCCCCGGATAAAGGGTCTGCTCGTGGCGGGATCATGGGCTGGATAGCAAAGCGGGTGATGCGGTACGCGGGGTCGGGCTTGCCGTCTGCTAATCGAATCTCATTGCTGCGAGATGTCGATGGCGATGGGGTCGCCGAGCTAAAGGTTGCGTTCATCGAAAACCTCAATTCGCCCTTTGGTATGGCGTTGCATGAGGATGTGCTGTTTGTTGCCAATACCGACGCCGTGCTTGCCTTTGATTATGTCGAGGGCAGTACGCGGATTGATACCCCTGGGCGAGTGGTGTTGGCCCTGCCTGCGCAGGCGCCAAACAGCCACTGGACCAAGAACCTACTTTTGGATGCACAATTAAATAGGCTCTTTGTCGCGGTTGGCTCGAACTCAAATATTGGGGAGTTGGGGCCGATGCAAGAAGTAGGGCGGGCCGCGATCTGGGCGGTTGATCTTGCCACCTTTGACGCTAAAATTTATGCGCGCGGCCTTAGAAACCCTGTGGGTATGGCGCTGCATCCAAAGACCGGCGCGCTTTGGACCGTCGTTAATGAGCGCGATCAGTTGGGCGACGACTTGGTGCCAGACTATCTGGCGGAAGTCGCGCAGGGGGACGATTATGGCTGGCCCACGCGGTACTGGGGGGTGCTCCGGGATCCAAGAGTGCCGGCAGATTGGTCTGAAGCCCCCGGCAGTGGCAACGACCTGGCAGTCATGATGAGGCCGCAGGATGGGGCGCGAAAACCCTGGGTTCGAATCCCAGCCTATGCCTTAGGCGCGCACACTGCGTCTTTAGGATTGGCGTTTTATGCCAATGAGGCGATGCCAGCATTCCAAAGCGGGGCCATTATCGGCCAGCATGGGTCCTGGAATCGCGAACCCAAAAGCGGCTACCAAGTAATCTTTGTGCCGTTCGATAAATCCGGTCAAGCCGTCGGCGCGGCGTTGCCAATCCTGACTGGATTCCTAGACGATAAGGGTCGGGCTATGGGTCGGCCGGTTGGGGTTGTGGTCGATCAAAAAGCCGATATTTTAGTGGCCGATGATGTTGGCGGTATGGTTTGGCGGGTGTCGCCGAGCTCGCGCATTCCGGTGACCCACACTAGCGCTTTGATTCAGCGTTAGACCCTGCGCTTTGCGTAAGCGGCGGCTCTACTCACGTCTTTGGTCCTCATTTCAGGTAATGTTGGTTAACCGCGGATTCTGCGGTG
>Ga0302117_10001468_pt1 | contig 11288 bp, 24 predicted proteins | sample AG5_322_MG_FD_203112 | JGI IMG/M metagenome (GOLD analysis project Ga0302117, IMG submission 203112) | Marine microbial communities from Western Arctic Ocean, Canada - AG5_32.2 | ecosystem: Environmental > Aquatic > Marine > Oceanic | place: Canada: Western Arctic Ocean | collected 2017-10-01 | reverse complement strand
GTTATTGTCCGTGACGTTAAGATTGACAGCATTAAGCGTATTCGTGCGTTCGGTGAGGAATTCGAGATCGTCTAATGATCGAGATACCAGCAAAGATTAAACGGTTCGGTGGCAAGAAATGGGAGCCGATAAGATTGAGGCTCCCAGATGGCACCAAGCAATACACCGATGAATATGATATCGAGCTGGTAGAGTTCCCCGGTGCCATTCCCTATGTAAGCATATTTGTGTTTGAGAAAGGGAACACGGAAGAAGACGTAGCTTCTCATACTGTATATAGACAGAACGCAGGGGATAATATGTCACAGGGGTTTAAGAACATATTCGAACAGTTGAAGAAAATAGAAAAAAAGAAGCAACAAGCGTTGAAAAGAAAAAAACACGGGTTGATAAAAAAGAGGGTTGATTAAATACTTAGCTTATATATAATAGGCAGTAACGATTAAGGATTAAAGACAGTATGCAACCATACATGAGACAACAATCCAAGAGGAAGGACAGCGACATGACGACACCAAACATTCCAATGACATCTTTCACAGGCAACGGCGCACCCGCGCATGAGCATTCCATGGACCACTACTTGGAGTTCTTCTCTAAGGGAGGCTCAATCCGTGGCAAGGAAACTTATTACTCTGGTTTGAATCAGGGTCCTTTGGAACTGTTCAAGCAGGCTTGGTATGCCGGTAACAAGGAACTGGCTATGAAGCTGTTGTTCTGGTGCCGTGACTGTCGTGGTGGTGCTGGCTCTCGTCAGACTTTCCGTGATTGCATTAAGTGGGTAGCAGGAGTTGACCCTGACTGGGTATCGGCAAACATTAAGTTGGTTACCGAGTACGGTCGTTGGGACGACTTGAAGTCTCTGTATGGAACCCAATGCGAGCGTGATGCTCTGCGTTTGTGGGCTAACACTCTAAACTCTGATAAGCCTGAGGCAGCATTGGCAGCTAAGTGGGCGGGTCGCAAGGACGGTAAGCTGCGTGCCTACATGCAGTTGAACCCAAAGACTTTCCGTAAGTTGGTAGTTGAGAAGACTCAGTGGGTAGTCGAGCATGACATGTGCTCTGGTAAGTGGGAAGACATCAACTTCAAGCACATTCCCTCGGTCGCGGGTGCTCGCTATCGCAATGCATTCAAGAAGCATGACGAGACCCGATATGACGAGTGGTGTGAGAGCCTGGTTGAGAGTGGTGAGGTGAACGCCAAGGCCCTGTTCCCTCACGATATAATTCGTACGATTTATTCCACGAATGACAAGGACACTGCATTCCGCTCGTTGGTTAATGCCCTGTTCGATAACATACCAGACTATATTGAGGACCCTACCATTAAGATCATGCCTGTGTGTGACTTCTCTGGTTCGATGCACATCAAGGTGTCTGGTGATATCTCCGCAATGGACGTATCTCTGGCACTGGGCATGTACTGCTCCGACCGTTTGGGTGAGGATAACCCGTTCTATCGTAAGTTGATCCCGTTCTCTTCGACCTCCAAGTTGGAGTCATGGGCTGACAAGGACGTAATAGATGCGGTATACAGTATCCCTGACGGCTACATGGGGTCTACCAACCTCAAGGGCGCCTTGGATAATCTGTTACAGTCTGCAGTGATGTGGAATGTGAAGAAGGACGATATGGTAACGCACGTACTGATTCTATCCGATATGCAATGGGACATCGGCACTAAGAATGCCGATGAGGGTGTAGTAGAGAACTGCATGCAGGGTTGGGAAGCTGCTGGATACGACCGTCCAACCATTGTGTACTGGAACCTTCATTCCTATGACAACCAGCCTGCTACGAAGCATGAGCGTGATGTGGCTATGGTGTCCGGATTCTCCCCTTCGATATTGAAGACAGTGCTATCGGCACGAGATGTTGATCCGGTACAGATCATGATGGAAGTGGTATCGAAGTACACTATCAACACCCCGAGGACATAATGAATGACCCCAATATATATAATGCGAATGAAGATAATACGGTGTTGATGCGGAGACAGACGAAAGCGTTCTTGGTGATCCTAGCAGTATCGATATTGGTGCCAATAGCTCTTATTTACTTCTTGAAACCGAACACACCGGAAGCAATTCCGGTCGCTCAGGAGATGGTGTTCAGTGACGATAGCACGGAGCTGTTAAAGGTGTTGGATGAGATTCGACATTCATTGAATGTTGAGCAGGTCACACCAGAGAAAGAGCCCGAGAGGATACCCATCACATCCGACAATAACGAGCTCATGAAGATGTATAATAAGAATACGCTGATGTTGATGGACGCGATTGAAACCATTCATTTTTATTTAGAAGCTAACGACACTGCCACCCAAAACAAGCCTCAGATATTGGCACAGCCACCTGAACCGGAGTCGGAACCTGAACCTTTGACGGTTAAGTGGATGCAAAGTCCCGTCACACGAGAGTGGAAGGTATCTGAGATGAATCAGTTCTTCGTACCCACTCCAGACGAAAAAAACAGTTACCAATACTGGCCTAGTATTCAGTTCGGATTGCGTGAGGATGGTGTAGTCATATGGCGTCACCGCAGCGACCGGAATTAAGGTTCAATAGTGGAAGAGGTGCAGTCCTATGTGCCGATTGCCTTGTCATTGTCGATGATAATTTTTCCACAAGAGAATGGGATGTTCTTAGTAATTTAGCCGTGCCATGTTACTGCGCAAAGTGTAATATAGAAGGGTGGCAAGAGTACAATAGAGAAGTAAGCAAAGGATTGCGAAAGGAAACAGATGAAAATAAATAGCATAGCATTCACAGAAGGTCGAGAGGGTGCAACCCCCAATTCACTTAACGTCACGTTGGACATCAAAGAGGCTATATGGATTACCCTGTTGGCAGGCAAGCAGCGCGGCACTGATGAGAGTTCACTCGACCTTTACAATACACTCGTCGGCGATGTGTTCAATCGGTACTGGGATAGTGGGGTAGACGGGGCATACAGAGATCACGGCGATGTGGTAATTCCACCTATCAAATACGAAGAAACAGGAGAGTAGCATGGACAATTCAGTTGTCGCTTCCCTTGAATCACAGCTCCGCCATCATAATCGTCTGTATTATGATATGAGTGAACCTGAAATCAGTGATGATGATTATGATGTCATCTTTGAACGTCTCCAGGATTTGGAACCGGACTCCCCTGTTCTCAATGAGAGGGCACAAGATTCGTTTGATGATGACTTCAAGCATGTCATTCCGATGGGGTCACAGGCCAAGATAAAGACAGCAGATGATCTGTACGAACGCTTCAAGGGCCATAAGGTAACATGCACCCCCAAGTTAGACGGTGCGGGACTTGCAGTCCACTATGACAATGGGCGTCTGGTGATGGCGGTCACTCGAGGTCGCACGGAGACGGGGAAGGGAAAGATAGTCACCCCCGTAGCTCAGGTCATTGACGGCATTCCATCTTCCGTACCTGAAACATGTTCGTTTGAAGTCCGAGGGGAGGTTATCATTATGAATGATGATTTCTATGGCATTATGGACCAGCCCGGATATGATGGCCGACCTGATGGATATGCCAATCCCCGCAACGCTGCTTCCGGTGCACTCAATGCAAGGAACCCAGAGGACGCACAGGGCAGGAAGCTTAGGTTCATTCCATATAAAGTACTATCCACTGATCTTGATGTTAGTTTCCATGCCAAGCAGATGTACTCGTTGGATAGGTGTGGTTTCATGACACTACCCTTTGTGCGTCCCCTGGTTGATTCCATAGATGCGATAAATGCTATGATTGAGAAGGGCAGTGGATGGCGCGGCGATCTCAGGGGAGGGGCCGACATGCTCATCTACAACATAGACGGCATTGTAATTCGCATTGACGACGAGGACATCTACACGTCGAAGGGAATGAGTGGTGTATGCCCCAACGGCTCAGCTGCGTACAAATACCAGGCCGTCCGATCAGTCACTACACTTACTGATATTGAATGGGAGACAGGCAGGACAGGTAATGTCCATCCAACCGGTATCCTTGATCCTGTAGATGTAGATGGCTCTACTATTGGACGTGTCACCCTGAACAATCCCACTTGGATGAAACAGTTCCCTGGATTGGGTGTTGGTGCTACAGTAGAGATTGAAAAGGGTGGTGACATCATCCCTAATCTGGTGTCTGTCGTTGCGCCCGGGAAAGGGACAAAGCAACCAGTGGAATGCCCTTCATGTGGGTCGGTTCTTGGGTTTGAACTCAACTCCAAAGGCGAGCCTGGCGTACGGTTAACGTGCTTTGACCCCGCATCATGCCCTGCCCAGAAACATAAGGCCATCAAGAACATGCTCACAAAGTTAGAGATCAAAGGCATCGCCAGTGCAAGCATTGCTAAGATGGAAGCTTCAGGTAAGCTAGAGCACCCAACAGACATATTTGACTTCGACGAGCATGATTTCATTGGCATGGGATTCGGTCCCGGAGAGACTCGCAAGATGGTTGACGCATTGTCGGGAGTTCATGCTCCCGTTGAGAATGTATTAGCTGCAATTGGATTACCTATGTGGGGTCGCCGCATGTTTGCCAAGCTAATGAACAACAGTGACGCCTATGACGCTGAGAGACTTGCGACGTTGGATTTCAACTATGATGAAATGGTGATGATAGATGCTGTGGGGGAGGCCAAGGCAGCTGCACTGTTTAGGGCGTTCCTCAACCCTCTCACATCGGCATCACAATTCTTCTTGGAACTGACACAGAAAGTGACAATAGACTTCCCCAAAGAATCAACAGATCAACCCCTCACAGACAAGAGCTTCTGTCTATCAGGTAGCATGTCGAGGGGTAAGAAGAACATCGAAATGGACATTGCAGCTGCTGGTGGGGCAACCAAATCTGGTATCAGCAAGAAGCTGGACTATCTGGTGGCAGGGGAAGGCTCCGGGAGTAAGTCCAGGAAGGCCATCGAGCTGGAGATACCCATATTAACAGAAACCGAGCTGTATGAAATGTTAGGGGAGGTGATGGAAGAGTGTGATTATCCAGAGCCTGAGATCGCGGACATTCCTCTTTGTGGGGACATATCAAATGCATTGGAGACATTATGAACGGAATAGAAATAAGAGACGCAGTTGAAGAGATGGTGTGGGATTGTCGTTCGGCACATGACGTCCCTGATGATGTGGTTAAGAATTATAATGAACATGGCATAGGTCGTGTTTTCGGGCAATTGTGTGATGAATACTGGCACCCGGATCCCATCACAAAAACTATCGATCTCACTATATGCCCGTGGTGGGTTGACAAAACAGAAGCGTACCGTAGAATGTCAATAATGGATTTCGGAATCACACCAGAACCGGAAGAAGACCCCCGTCGAGTTGAACTGGGGAAACTATCCGCGGAGTTTCATCAAGAAGGAAATACTTTGGGAACCACTGAGGAATATGAGGCCATCACATTAGAAGGGGAATTCCAACTGCCAGGAGATGAGCCTTTTTGGGTCATCAGAACAGACGGGTGGTCTTTTGATAATGTGTCGGAACTCCAAAAATTGGTAGACACCCTACTCCCAGTGATTGAGAGATATAAACGCCCTCGTATGTAGGTTTCTCTTGCATTATTCCTTTTATTGATGTATATTATCTATAAGGAATAAGAACAACTAATGGAGATACATATTGAAAAAGACACCATCCCAAAAAGACCGAATGAGGCTCACTCTCGAATTATATGGCGATGAGCATCGTGCATTTCGCAAAAGTGGACCTTCTCCTGAAGAAGTGAGAGCCGCCAATATCAAGATTGTTGTAGCCGAACCTGCATGGCAAAAGACCCGTCACGGTTTTATAGGGACATGGAATAAAACTCCAAAAGAAAATGTATGGGTGTTGGAGCAATGGTTGAGTGACGGCACGGATCCGATTAAAGTACGGCAAATTCTTAATTATGTTACGAGCTCCGGCTTCCGTATCGGCATCATATCTCATCCTGAGATCGATCGCCTGCGAGATAAGGTCAGAGACATCTGGAAAAAAATGCTTGATGCATGACCTTTTTATGAATTTGCTTGATACTTTTCTTGGGGTAGGTTATAGTTAATACATTAAATAACAAAGGTGTATAAATGAAGAACGATAAACACACAGTGAATAAGCAGAAGTTAGATGATTCACGTATATTCGCTATGCGGAAAAATAAAGTGAAATGGCCTACGTTACGCGGTGCCTATATCACTGACGATACATCAGCGAAGTTAAAGGCGTATGTGATGTCCAAAGGGCGTTCTATTATATATTTAGAGGGTGAGTATGAGACTAAGCTTAATCGGTATAAAGGTGATGATCCGGTTGAGCGGGCTGTATTTTTTGAGTATATGCTTAGAGAGAAGGGAGTGAAGGGGGCTATCCAGACTATCTGTTGGCTCGGTAATTTTAATAACGGGTCTATCATTCATTTCGGTCCACAGTTCCCTCAGATGCAATGTTGGATGGAGGAATTGGGACAACAGGAAGCTCTTGATTTCTTTGAGCGTTGCTGTTTTCGCATTTATCGTGACGTTGCCTCTATCTTATATGATAATATAGTTGTTGATGAGGAAGTAGAGGAGTTTATAATACATGGCCAGGAGGTTTTAGATCTGTATGAAAAGATGTCTATCTTGCAGTAATGATATTGAATTGGGTAGGTCGTCTGTACTACCAGACACTACAATATGTTCTTTGTGTGCTAGGAATGTAAATATACCTAGAGTAAGGGGTGCTATGATATATGATCATAAGACATCACCTACTATTTGTATTATGGATGCTGGGTATTTCGATACAAATTGGAAAAAATATAATCCGTCTTTCGGGAGGGGATCTGGTGTTCATAAGATGAGCCCTCGAACAGCAGGAACGACATAATGTCAGTTAAGAATCTCAAATTATACTGTGTTGAATTCAACAACAAACGAACGTCAGACTCCTTTCAGAAGATTGGAGTCACTAGTTGCTTCGATGTGGAGAATAGATTCAAGAAAGACGAGTATGAAGGCTGGGACATTCACGTATTAGCAAGTGCGTATGGCCCATCGGCGTTGGTTTGCAGTATGGAGAAGTTACTACTCAAGAAGTTCCCTAAGAACCTTTACATACCTGAGAGCTTCTCCGGTATAACAGAAACGGTTAAGTTGTCCACTGACGAGCGGAAGTATGTGTTACAGGTGATACATACCAAGAAGCAACAGTGGTATAATCAAAGGCAAAGATAATGGGAATCGGATTATTCAGTCATTGGAGCGCCAGTACATACGACACACCCAAAAGGAAATGCAATCTACCGGACTCACCAGGTAGTCTATATGAAAGACAACCACATAACCCTGATCCCAACAATTTCGTTATTATACGAACAGAGCAGATAGGAAGATTCTTGTTATTATTGGTACAATACCCAGATTGCACTAACTATGAGGGCAAGAAGATATTAATGTATATAGGAATTACATTAGAAGATATATTCAAACAAGGGCACATAGACCCCCACTTCTCTAATAATAAAAAGTTCCATTCCCCTATTGCACGTTTCATTCCAGATAATATAGGATGGAATATGGCAAGATCAACAGCAATATCATTAATGAAGGAAGTGCCATGAATCATTGCAAAACAGCAGACGAAGAAAAGACCGATAAATGTCAGATACCGCGTTGCCGGAGTAAGACATCCGATATGGAATATTTGGGTAAGCGGGTATGTAACAAGTGTTGGGACAAGTATGCAGATTCCATTTCAACTGATGATTTCAAAAAGTTGTTAAAGATAAAGGAACAGAGAAAATGAGTAATATGGACAAATATGAAATATATCACACGGAGAAGGATGCACTCACTACGTTCTGCTCTCGTCTTTCCCTCTCTGTCCGTAGATTGACCGAAGTCGAAGAGGACCCGGCATTCAATAGATTCCTGGTGTCCTCTACTCTTAGCGGGTATGATATGTGGTTCCAGTCCGACAACTACGGACGATCTGATCCAAACGATCACAGCGTACATTATATAACATTTAAGTATGAGGATAAGGTTGCAGTGGTTCGTTGGGGGCATAACAAAGGGGACGTATATGACATTGAGGTTTTTCCTGTACGCAGGCAAAATAATAGTTGCCCCGAAGAGTAATATTAGCTATAATATATCAAACAATAAAGAAAGGACATTAACATGTCAGTAGCTAACGATACAATTAATAACCTCGAAAAGATGTACACCTTTGTCCGTAATAAACTGGATAAGGATCTTCCATCTAACATTGTCATCTCACTGATTCCCAATCGCGGGCGATCAGGATACTACGGCTGGTTTGCCCGTGATCGTTGGATTGAAGGTGAGGAGCGACTCCACGAGATCAATATTGCATCTGACTATCTTAACCGAACGGTCGATGACATCATGGAGACTATTATTCATGAGTGCGCTCATCTTAAGAACTGTACTAAGAACATCAAGGACTGCACGCCTACTCAGTACCACAACCGCAAGTTTAAGGTGCAGGCAGAAGAGTACGGTCTGACGGTTGAAAAGATGCGCAACAAGGGATACGCGTTGACTTCTCTCGGTGAGGATGCTCAGGCAATTGTAGACGAGTACAAAATTGAGGTACTGAAGGGATCAAATCCGTTCAAGGTATATCGTCGCACAGAAAAGAAAATGACGATACCCTCTACCAAGAAGCAGGTAGCTGTCGACAAGGAACTTGCGGAAGAGGTTATGGAGACCAGCGAGCACGATTCGTTCTCTGCCACGGTAGATCACATTCTTCGTGAGTGGTCGTTAGCACAGGGAGTTTAACAATGACGGTATATGCAGCAAAGGCATTAGCGGAACTAGCACACAAGGACCAGTTCCGTCGTGATGGAGTGACCCCTTATATTGTTCATCCCCAGGAGGTTGCCAGTAGAGTCAAGGGTGACAACAGTGCAGAGATGGTGGCATGGCTACATGATGTAGTTGAAGACACTCTATTCTCCCTTGAGTATTTGAGGGAATATGGGATTCAGGATGATGTCATTACTGCAGTTGATTTGTTGACACATAAGGATCGTGAACCTTATATGGAATACATTGGAAGGATTAAGGGCAACGCGCTAGCAACAAAAGTAAAGATTGCTGACATGGAAGCTAACCTATCTGATTCTCCAACCAAAAGACAGATTGAAAAATACGAAAGAGGTCTGGAATACCTCAGAAGGGAACGAAAGGCTTAACATGAGCTTTGAACGCACAGAAGAATATATGCTGGACATCACACTAGACGCACTTGACAGTCATGTGGTATTAGATGCGAAGATACGATTCATACATGAGGGTTCGAAGCTAAAGGCCCATTGCCCTGATGTGGAATGTAATCTTCAGTTCCCTCGGAAGCTACGTCGAAGTGGCAAGACCATGGTAGCTGATGTGGTGAAGGCCAAACGAAGTACAGGGAAGGTATTCTATAGAGCATACCCTGGAAGCATCCGGGAAACGAAAGAGGGAGATCCAGTAGCATGAAACCTGAAGTGGGATACGAGAGAGCAACAGGGGAGAAGGCGTGGGCCCCTGCACATATGAACCAATATGCATCGACAGTGCGAAGTGATGAATATGTTCGATGGCTTGAGAGTGAATGGATTACACACCGATTAAAGATCCTGCATTTGAAACAGGGAGTACAGTTCGCTAAAAACGAAGCGGACGGTGGAAGGCGGCTAGGCGAATGAAAAAGAAGATACGAGACATAACAGTTAAGGATACGAAATACGTTTGGTGTATTAGCGGATACAATGGTGACGGAGATGGTGGTGCGGTGGTGCGTGTATGGGAAAGCAAGGCCTACCCGGAACTGATCCATGACGTATATGTGCGTGCGCCCCTATTAAGTCAAGGCATCACACCTAAATTTGTCAGGAAGCTGATTTTGAATCAATTGGACGAAAACGAAAAACATTACTGTGAGGGATTATAATGTTCTGGACAAGAGGGAAAACGGAAAAAGAGGAAAAAGAAGAGCCCCGTGCTGAAGTCAATGCGGTTTACGTCATGGAAAGTGACAACCCTTTCGATGGAGTGGTTGTCTCTGTGATTGACATACAAACCAGTCGCAAGGGAGTGCGTTGGGTGCAATATGGTTACGTCAATGGTGGGGTGGTGGGCAATGTAATGTTATCTTCCAAAACAGAAGAGGATTTTTTTGGCCTATATGAGCTACGTGAAGAGGCATCTCAATGAAAGATGCCTTCGTACATATTGTAATAGTGGTAGTGATAGTGGTAGTGATGATTGCAGGTTGGCAAGCTAAACGATGGCTGAATTGGAAGGTATCGTATGGCCCTCTCGTCGAACAACGTATGGAACAATTGGAACATCGAATAGAAGCACTTGAAAATGTATCACCTAGCCACTTACCCGACTAATCACTTATCTATATGGAAGTCCGATGAGGCATGGACAGATAATGTAGAGATGGTGCAATGCATGAAGAGTGCGAGTGTTGACCTATCCAACCAAGAGGGATGGACGAAATACACGGGTGAACAGAAGACAGCAGAGGCTTCTTTTTTCATTGCCCAGTTCGTTATATTCTCTTCGGATGATATGGATGAAATAATGACACATGCTGCATTGGAATGTATAGATAAAATGTGTTGCCCATGAGCATTTAAATGCGATATAATAGGCATGGTACAAGAAGGCATGCATTAGTATGAGTGAACCGTTATCACAGCTAGAACGCTTCGTCCGACAGTTTAAACATGAGTTAAAGCTAGAAGCAGCAGAGGCTAACAAATCCAAAGACAAATGTCAGCACGACACCGGCAAACATTATTATAGGGGCCGGCATGAATTCTGTCAATATGTATTACAACATGTGGTTGATGACATAGCAGAACATATAGAGAGGACTACAAAGAAATGAGTTACTATATAGCTAATAACTGGAAGATCATAAAGAGCTGTGACACTCTCCGTGGTGCCAAAATATCATATACACGGAAGTATAAGGAGTTATATCCAGATAGCGTGATCATTGAGGATAAAGTATTCAATGCAAAGGAACCAATGGTGGAAACGGTTAATCTCATGTCAGGGAAGAAATTAATGATTAAGGCATCTGAGAAAGATTCTTGTGTTGATCCCGGAACTGAACGCTATTTTACAATGTAAATAACCATAAATATTTGCATGAATGAAGATATCCTCCTTATACAAGAAGCCTACCGTCAGATCACCGAAGACGATGATATCGATCTCGACCAGTTAATAAAAGACATGGGGGCCACCCTGGATGCGCCCGGAGACTCTAGGGATTCTGGGTC
>Ga0302117_10001465_pt1 | contig 11294 bp, 9 predicted proteins | sample AG5_322_MG_FD_203112 | JGI IMG/M metagenome (GOLD analysis project Ga0302117, IMG submission 203112) | Marine microbial communities from Western Arctic Ocean, Canada - AG5_32.2 | ecosystem: Environmental > Aquatic > Marine > Oceanic | place: Canada: Western Arctic Ocean | collected 2017-10-01 | reverse complement strand
GAATTCAACGTCGTCGGCCACCACGTTTTCCTCCAGAAGTGCGATCAGGTTCGCCGGGGGGCAATCGTAACTGACGATAAGGAAGTTTTCATCGTCCTTTCTCAGAATGAAGCCATCGGCAAGGATGCGACCCTTCCGGTTGAGGCGCAGTCCATAGGTCGCTTGATTCTCTCCTTGCCAGTCCAGTTGAGAGCTCCACTGGCTCTGCAAATAGGCAAGGGAATCCTCTCCCGAGGCAAGGATGACGGCAGCCGGATGATGGTGGTGAGCGAACATAAAATACCTTTATTACCACATTTTTAAAAGTTTGTCTTGTTCATACGAGCTTGGCTTTTATGGTTCGCCAACGTGCAACAAGTAACTGACTTACGAATTCTCTCATCGGACCCACTCCCGGCTCCGGCGGAACTTTGCAATGAAATTCCTCGCAGTCCTGAGCAAAAAGGCTTTGTCGCGGAAGCTCGCGAAAAGCTCCATCGCATTATTCACGGGGAAGACAAGCGACTTCTTTGCGTGGTGGGACCCTGTTCCATCCACGACTTGGATGCCTGTCGTGAATATGCTAAGCGTTTTCGCGCATTGGCCGGCGAACTGGATGATCGACTCCTGCTCGTGCTTCGCGTCTATTTCGAAAAGCCTCGCACGACCTTGGGTTGGAAGGGATTAATCATGGATCCCAAGCTTAACGGCACCTGCGACATTCCCGAAGGTCTCCGTATCGCCCGAAGATTTCTTGGCGAGGTGCTGGACCTGGGCATTCCCACTGCCACCGAGTTGCTCGATCCCATCACGCCGCAATACATTGCCGACTCCCTTTGCTGGTCGGCGATCGGGGCCCGTACCTCCGAATCCCAGACCCATCGGCAGATGGCTTCCGGTCTTTCCATGCCAGTCGGCTTCAAGAATTCCACGAGTGGCGACGTGAAGGCGGCCGTCAACGGGATTTTGGCGGCCACTCAGAGTCAAACCTTTCTCGGGATAACCGAGGATGGTCGAGCTTCCGCCGTAACTACTGGAGGCAATCCCGACTGCCAACTGATTCTCCGGGGTGGTTCCTCTGGATCCAACTATGCCGCGGAGTATGTTGCCGTTGCCGAAGAGACTCTCAACGCCGCCGAGATGCCTGCCTCGATCATGATCGATTGTAGTCACGCTAACAGCGGAAAGGATCCGCAACGTCAGCCAGTCGTGATGGAGGAGGTATTGAGTCAAGTGTCCAACGGTTCGGATGTCATCCATTCCGTAATGATCGAGAGCCACTTGAATGCCGGCAGTCAATCCTTCCCGCGTCCGCTGGAGGATCTCGAATATGGTGTTTCGATTACCGATGGTTGCATCGACTGGTCTTCCACGGAAGCCCTTCTTCGCCGAACCGCCGAGGTGATAGACAAGGCAAGATTTTCCTGATTTCTCTCTCAACAATCCTTCAATTATAAAAACTGAACCTCAATGAACGCCCAACAACCTATTCGTGTAGCCGTTACCGGCGCAGCCGGTCAAATCGGTTATTCTCTTCTCTTTCGCATTGCGTCTGGGGAACTCTTCGGACCGGATCAACCGGTCTCGCTCAACTTGCTTGAGATCGAGCCGGCGATGAAGGCTCTGGAGGGCGTCGTCATGGAGCTGGACGATTGCGCCTTCCCGCTTCTCCGCGACGTACGTCCCACCTGCGATCTCGATCAAGGTTTCGGTGACGCCAACTGGGCCCTGCTTGTCGGCAGCGTCCCGCGCAAGGCAGGCATGGAGCGCGGAGACTTGCTTGGCATCAATGGAAAGATCTTTACGGGGCAGGGACAGGCCATTCAGCGATCGGCCGCTTCCGACGTCCGCGTCCTTGTGGTTGGAAATCCTTGCAACACCAACTGTCTTATCGCGATGAACAATGCTCCCGACGTTCCGAAGGATCGCTGGTTTGCCATGACGAGACTCGATGAAAACCGGGCCGCAGCTCAACTTGCCGCCAAGGCCGGCTCCCATGTTTCCGAGGTGAGCAACGTTACCATTTGGGGCAATCATTCCGCCACTCAGTATCCCGACTATCATAACGCTCGAATCGGTGGAAGGGCTGCTTCGGAGGTCATTGACGACGAGGACTGGTGTCGCGAAACTTTCATTCCCACAGTCCAGCAACGCGGAGCCGCCATCATCCAAGCCCGAGGCTCTTCCTCTGCCGCCTCGGCTGCCAACGCCGCCATCGATACGGTGAGCTCTCTCGTGAACCCTACGCCCGAGGGCGACTGGAATAGCGTGTGCGTGGCTTCCGACGGTTCCTATGGTAGCGAAGAAGGTCTGATCACTTCCTTCCCTGTTCGTTCCGACGGGACGAACTGGTCGATGGTACAAGGGGTCCCGATCAACGATTTTGCTCGCGAGAAGATAGATGCTTCCGTGGCCGAACTGTCCGAGGAACGGTCGATGGTGCGGGATTTGTTGCCGACCTGAATCGCTACTCGAAACGACGTTCGTAAATCCTTACATCGTGATATTTGCCAAGCTTGTAGCCTGCTTCGTGGAGTACGCCTGTTTCTCGAAAACCCAATTTCTCGTGCAGTTTTACTGAGGCTGGATTTGGTATGACCACGAGGCCATAAGCTCGATGTACTAGTCCCGTCTTTTCCACTCCCGACAGCAATACGCGATAGAGAGTTTCTCCAATGCCGTTACCCAGTTGCGTTTTGCTGATGTAAACGCTTGTCATGACCGAGGGCTCGTAAGCCGGCCTTTCGTGAAAGCGGATGCTGGCTGCATATCCCTCCACCTCGCCGTCGACTTCAGCTACGATCAGTTGGTGTCGTCCTGCGGGATCAAATTGCTTGAACCACTCCCGCCGGTTCTCGATCGATACCTCCTCCATCTCGAAGGTTACAGCTGATTCAAGGATATAGTGGTTAAGGATATCGCGTATTGCGGGAAGGTCTGCTTCCACGCCGTTTCGGATGGATAGGTTCATGTGGAAATCCTCCCTCTAGTTCACTACATTGCGAGGCGGCAATCCCTTAAGCACACGAAGGCAGTTGTTGCTTCCCTTTATGCGCATGTCGTCGATACCCTCTTCGGAGTAGAAGGCGGCGTGTGGATTGAGGATCAAGCGATGGTGGGCGGGGTGCTTCGGGTCGCGCCATGCCTGTAGGAGCGGCGTGTCCTCGGTTGGTGGTTCTTGAGGGAGTACGTCGATGGCAGCGCCCGCCAGCTTCCCGCTTTGGAGCGCTTTGGCTATCGCTTCTCCGTCCGTTACGGTTCCACGGGCGGTGTTTACAAGAAACGAACCCTCGGGCATCAGGGAAAGTGCTCGGTCGTCGATCAGGTTTTTCGTTTCATCGGTTCCAGGGCAATGCAGGCTTAGGACACGAGCTTGTCGCAACAGGTCGTCCAAATCCTCCATCCGGCGAATGCCGAGGGCCTTGTCGCGACCATCCGGAGCATAGGGGTCGTAATAAGCCACTTTCATCCCCAATGCCTTCGCTCGCAAGGCTGTGGCCGTGCCGATGCGACCCACGCCTACGATGCCGAAGGTTTCTTCCCGCAAACGCCGAAGTGGCTTGGCCGGTTCGTAAGACCAAGGCGCACCAGAATCGTCCCGCAGACGATTATTCAGAAAGTGAAATCCTCTGGCCAAGGCCAAGGCCATGCCGATGGCGGAGTCCGCCACCTCTTCGCTCCCGTAGTCCGGTACGTTGGCAACGTCGATGCCGCGTTCCCGGGCGAAGACGTGGTCGATGTTGTCGTAACCGACGCCGCAGCGCACGATCAGGCGACAGTTGGTGAGTCGCTCAATCGTAGGTCGCGTGATGGTGACATAGTGGTAGAGCATGATTGCGTCCGCGTTCTCCACCTTGCCCACCAAGTGTTCCTCGCCTATCGCTTGAAGCGTCTTCACCTCGGCAATATCGCCCAGAATCTCGCGTTCGAAGCTTGCGGGCTCCTCCACGAAATCCGTTACCACTACCTTGAAAGGATTGCTCATCGCTAGAAAGAATGGAATGTTTCCGCAACTTCGGCAAGAATTTCGCCAAGTGGGCTAACTAGGTCTTCTGGAGTTTTCGGGTAGTCGAATGTCAGGCGGCTTTCCTTGACATCGTTTCCGCCAAATCGGCCTTTTCTTCCCTAAGTTGTTTCTTCAACTGCCGAAACCCGATCATTTTCTTGGAGTCTTCGTCCCAAAGACGAGAATTTATTGACTTTAGACTACCCCACAGCGTCATGGCTTTGACCTCTTGGAACATGGGGTCGGACCAGTGGCATTTCTCTAAGTTGTAATTGGGGATTTTTGGGCTGAGATGGTGGATGTGATGAAAGCCAATGTTGCCCGAGAACCATTGCAGGACTCGTGGCAATTGATAGAAGGAACTGCCTTGAATGGCTGCCGTGGTGTAATCCCAATCTTCGCTATCCGACCAGTATGTTTCTTCAAACTGGTGTTGTACGTAAAACATCCATACTCCGCAGGAACTGGCCATCACCAACGCCGCAAGTTGAAACACCAGCCAGGGTAGGAAGCCGAGAATACTTATAAGGCCAGCAGCTGTCGCCAACAAGGCGAAGTTCATGAACCAGACTGATCGCTTTTCACGTGGCCCCGCTCTTTTTGAAGGGAATCTTTCCAGTACCAGAAAGAGTGAGATGGGAGCGAGTAAGAACAGAACAAATGGGCTTCGAACTAGTCGGTAGGAAAATTTCTTCCACCGAGACGAATCGAGGTATTCTCTCACCGTCAACGTCCAGATGTCGCCTATTCCTCTCCGGTCAAGATCGCCCGAAGTTGCATGATGGACGGAATGCTCCCACCTCCAGTGAAAGTAAGGGGTGAAGATGAGAAGTCCTGATATGAAGCCTAGGTAGTTGTTCGCCTTTTTAGATTTATAAAATGAGCCATGCCCGCAGTCATGAAAAATAATGAAGACCCGAACCATAAACATTCCTGCAAGGAGAGCAGGTGGTATCGCCCACCAATATGAAAGAGACAGACCAAGGGACATGTACATCCATAACCCCCACAGTGCAAAATAGGGGCCGATGGAATTTGCTACCTGCCAACTAGCTCGAGCAACGCTTGGCTTTTGGTATTCGGCTACGATTCTTTTCCACTTGGAGGTAGCTTCCTTGTGGTTCACCTTGCTTAACAGTTTGATGTCTTTACCCATTCTGATGATCTATAATCATGTAATCTTTGAATATTTTCAAGGTAATACTCTGAAGAGTCAACTCTTTGGTTTTCTTATATTCGCCTTCGATTCTTTTGCTTGAGCCTTCAGGGCAATCGGTCTGAAGATGATTGTCATGAAGAAACTTAATCCATTTCCGTTTCTGGCAGGTGGAGTTCGCCTTCTCTTTCCGCTGTCTTTGTTCCTTTTGGCCAGCTTGGTGGGGGCTCTGGTGCGACCGACTAATGTTATTCTCATATTAGCCGACGACCTTGGTTACGGCGATCTCGGTTGCTTCGGCCAGAGGACGCTCAAGACGCCTCGTCTCGACAAGATGGCGGCGGAGGGCATGCAGTTCACCCAGTTCTACGCGGGTTGCACGGTGTGCGCACCGTCCCGCAGCGTGTTGCTCACGGGCAGGCACATGGGACGCACGGTGGTGCGTGGCAATTCCACCCAACCGATCGTCATCAAGCCGGGCCAGCCCACTTTGGCCTCGGTCCTCAAGAAGGCTGGCTACGCAACCGCCTGCGTGGGCAAGTGGGGGGTGGGAACACCGGATAACTTCACCAACCCCAACGACGTCGGGTTCGACCATTTCTTCGGCTACGTCAACATGTGGCACGCTCACAATTTCTATCCCGAGTTCCTCATCCGCAACGGCAAGGTGGAAAAGCTGCGGAACGAGGTGGCTCCAAAGTGGAAGCGCTGGCAAGACCCTCAGCTTCCGCAGGCGGGCCGCGGGGTGGCGGTGAAAAAGGTAGATTACGCTCCCGACCTCTTCGCGGAGGACGCTCTCCGCTTCATTCGGGAGAAGCACAAGCAGCCCTTTTTCCTCTATTTCGCCATGAACGTGCCCCATGCCAATAACGAGGCCGGCAACCAGGGCATGGAGGTGCCCGACCTCGGCGAGTTCGCCAAGAAGGACTGGCCCGAGCCCGAGAAAGGGTTTGCCGCCATGATCAAGAACATCGACCGCGACGTCGGCAAGGTCCTCGACTTGGTCACGGAACTGGGCGTGGCCAAGGACACCCTCGTCATTTTCACCTCCGACAACGGTCCCCACCAGGAAGGGGGGCACAATGCCGACTATTTCGACTCCAACGGCCGCTACCGCGGGATCAAGCGGGATCTCACCGAGGGCGGTATTCGGGTGCCCACCATCGCGTGGTGGCCCGGTTCCGTGAAGGCGGGAAGCACCGACGACCACCAATGGTACTTCGGCGACTGTATGACCACCTTTGCCGAGTTGGCCGGGGTCGAGACCCCCGATGACATAGACAGCGACAGCTTCCTCCCTACTTTGCGGGGCAACCCGCCTGAGAAGCAGTGGGCCCGCAAGAGCCGCCTCTACTGGGAGTTCCTCGAGCGCGGCTCCGCCCAAGCCGTGCGCTTCGGCAAGTGGAAGGCCATTCGCCAACCCATGTTCACCGGCCCGATCCAGCTCTACGACCTCTCTTTCGACCACGAGGAGAAAACGGACCATGCCAAGCGCCGGACCGACTTGGTCAAGCACGCCGCCAACTTGTTGGACCAGTGCCACGAGCCTGATCCCAATTGGAAGACGCCCGAGCGAAACAGTCCCCTGAAAAAGCCGAAGTGACGCTCCTCAGCCCTCCACCGTGATGGAGGCCTTCTGGATGGCGTTGGCGCCGTCCTTGCGGAAGGGGCGCGGCATGGGCTGGGCATTGCCCTTGTCGTCGATGGTGCGGCAATAGAGGTCGTATTTCCCCGGGGCGACGTCCTTGAGCAGGGTGGCCCAGTGGGCGATGGTGTAGCGCATCGGCCAATGCTCGGGCTTGCCCTCCTTAGTGAAGAACTGAACCTCGGGCGGCAGCTTACCGTCGGGGAGGTCGCCTCCCCAGTTGGTGGGGGGCGGCAGGATCTTGGCGTCCTGCCACGGGGCCTTGGTGAAATAGGGGTCGTCCTCGGGCCATTCCTTACCCTGCGGGTTTATCCACACTTGCGCCTTGCTCAACCCACCCACGCCCACTTGGGCCAGCCCCGTCACGGGGATCGGGACGCCCGCCTTTTCCTTGGCCGGCTTGTAGACGAACCGGCACATGGTTTTCATCCAGCTGGCGATGTCGTTGTTGCCCCCCGCATAGGTGTCGTTGGCTTGGTGATCGTTGGTCAATGCGACGGTTTTGAGCCACTTGACGGACTTGAAGCCGTAGGCGTCGGGTACCAGCATACGGACGGGGCCGCCGCGCTTGCCCGTGAGCCATTCGCCGTTCAACTTGTAGCAAAGAATGATGGGGTTGTCGCCCGGCGGATCTTCGAGGGCCCGCCCGATGGGAAGCGAGCTGCGGAACATTTGTTTTGGATCCTCGTTGTGGTGGCCGTAATAGTACACCCGCCGAACATTGGCGGTTGGCTTTGCCAGCCAGATGACGGTCCTCAGCGGCACACCTTCCCACAGACCCATCCCGAGGGGGTCCTTCATGTTGTTGCACGACATCGCCTTGAGGAAGCGCACGGCATGTTTGTCGGCCAGCTTCATGAGCCCCTTGAAGTCGAGGGCGTTGCCCTTTTCCCTGGTCATCGGGTTGACCATCGCGGCATTGCTGTCGGGGTCGGGGACGACATCCAGCTTCCAGGTCTCACGCTCCAGCCCGATCTCGAGGCGTTTTTCCAGTGGCAGGGTGTAGGGCAGGGGTTTTCCCCTTTGCACCGTGCCGAACTCGTCTTGGTAGGTCAGGTACTCCATGTCGGAAGTGGACTCCTCCAGTATCTCGGCATCCGATTCCTTGGCCCATGCGGCAATCGCCTGCGTCGCCCCCAGTCCCGCCGCTCCCAAGCGCATGAAGTAACGGCGCGTCACCTCCAAGTGCTGCCGGCGGAGATCGTTCGATAGGGGGGCGTCTTGCATGGGTTTTCAGTGGTCGGTGTTGCGGACAACTTGGGTGCCCCACGAGCCCATGGCAACCCTTCATGCTAATTCCCAATGCGATCGGCACTCTTGGTACTGTCATTGCGAGGAAGCCCATTTGGCTGACGCGGCAATCAAGAGAAACTGCAACGCTTTGGCAATCCGGCCGGTGGTTATACGTCTTCAGTAATGCGACTGGATTGCCGCGTCAGGCGTATGCCTTCCTCGGAATGGCAACTCGGAGAAGGTATGGCTGAAGAGGAAGGCGGCCCGTGCCTTCGTGCCTCCGCGAGAGATTAGGAAGAAGTAACAACTCGAGACGCAGTTGGTCTCGTTTTCAGCCCGGACGCTAGGGCAGGTTCTTTAGGTATTTTTTTGGGTTCGCTTGGAAGCGCGACACCGCGCGCTTCTTGGAAAAGTAAATAGTTCGCCCCTCGTGCTCGATGAACAAGCTTTTCGGGTGCACCCGCATGTTCGCGTAGACGGGGCAGAACAATTGCCTGAGCGGCTTGATTTCCTTGGACGCCACGGCCTTCAACTGGGGAGCCTGCTTCTGGCAGACCACCGCGAAGTACTCGGGGTTCTTGGCCCACGTCTCCTTGCACGAACCGCAGCACATGAAGACCTTCACGCCCTTGAATGTGACGAACTCCTCGACATCGATTACATCGTCCACCATCAACGGGCACCGCGTCTGCTTGGGTGCATCCCGGGCCAGTGCCGAGCAGGCCAGCAGGAAAACGGTGGTGAGGAGGATGCGTCGGATAAGGTTCATGGAGCGATTGGAAGGTTTTGCCTGAAGATAGGGTGGTCGAGGGTCGGAATCAATCGGAAATCTCGAGGGCTCTTTCTTCAGTTGTCATTGCGAGGAAGCCCATCGGGCTGACGCGGCAATCCAGAGAAATAGCAATGTTCTTGGCGATTCGTCTGGATTGCCGCGTCGCTGCGCTCCTCGCAATGACAGGGTGTAGCTTACTCGCCTCATCCGAAAGATAAGGTTTCCGGCTATGCGCCGGATGGGAAGCGAGAGGCGTGACTGCAACGGGACTTGTCACTTCGCCTGTATGACGCCGATGTCGGCGGCGGAGGCCCAGGGGTAGCCGTTGATCTCGTTCAGCACGCGGACGAGGAGGTAGCGTCCCTCTACGGGTTTCTTGAGCTTGGCCGCCTGGGGCTTCCTTACCTTGGCGAAGGTGGTCTCGAGTGCGGGTTCGCCGAACTTTTTGGGTGAATCGGAGAGAAAGAACTGGGTTTTGCCGAAGGCGCCGTTCCAGCCGCCGTCTTGTCGGGCGAGGTAGTGGAACCCGCTCACCTTGCGTGTGGATCCGAGGTCGATGACGAGCTCGTGTGGGTGCTTGTGGAGCTTGGGGGCGAACTGGGAGTGCCAGACGGTGCGCGGGCTGCCGTCGATGGCGTAGGCTGCCCGGCGGTCGTTGCCGAAGTTCTCGCTGCTGAAGCGTACCAGCTTGGTTTCCTTGAGCGGGATGAGGTTCTTGTCCTTCAATCGGTTCATTTTCTTTCCGTAATTGTCGGCTTCCTTGCGGGTGGAGCCCCACTTCGCCTGGCGGTCGCGCTCGTGGCGCTCGCGGGTGGTGAAAGTGCCGGCCTGGATGGGCTCGTGAGAGGTCACGGCAAACGCTTTCATCTCGGACAGGAGCTTCGGGTGCACGTCGGCCAGGCTAGTGGTCTCGCTGATGTCTTTGTCAAGGTCGTACAGTTCCCAGGGGCGAGCCTTTCCTGGCTGGATGGCTTTCCAGTGGCCTTTGCGTACGGCGGTCTGGCTGCCGTATTCCCAGTAGAGCATGTCCCGCTTCTCCTGCTTGTGGCCGACGGCTTTTTCGCCGAGCAGGGTGGGAAGTGTGGATATGCCGTCGACGTCGTCGGGGGCTTTCCCTTGGCAGAGCTCGGCAAGGGTGGGGAGCACGTCGGGCTGGTAGAACACGAGGTCGCTCACTTGCCCGGCCTTTATTTCACCTGGCCAGCGGACGAGATAGGGTATGCGAAGTCCGCCTTCGTAGAGGTTCCCTTTTCCACCACGGAACTCTACCTTGGTGAGTGGGTTGACGTTGGGTCCGAAGAAGCCGCGGGGGTGTTCTTTGCTGCGGAAGCGGTCCTGCCCGCCGTTGTCGCCGGTGAAGAAGACTATGGTGTCGTCTTCCAGCTTAAGTTCACGGAGCAACTCGAGCACTTGGCCGAGATTGTCGTCCACCATGGTAACCATGGCGGCGTAGTTCTTGACGTCCTGCTGGATGCTTTCGTCCTCGATCCACTTTTCTCCCTTGTAGCGTCTCCAAGCGGGGTCGTCCTTGGGAATGTCGTACATGCCGTGTGGCGGGGTGACGGGGAGGTAGCAGAAGAAGGGCTTGTCCTTGTTTTCACGGATGAACTTTAGGGCTTCCTTCATGATGGGGTATTGGGCGTGGGTTTCTCCGGAGCGTCCGCCGAGGTTGCCCTTGAGAGGGACTTCCTCGCTGTTGCGTATGAGGTAGGGGGTATAGAAGGAGTGGGCATGCACTTGGTCATAATAGCCGAAGAAAACGTCGAAGCCGTGCTTCTCGGGCACCCCAGTGGAGTCGCGCCCCCCGCATCCCCACTTGCCAAAGCCGCCAGTGGCGTAGCCGACCTCCTTGAGGACTGAGGCTATGGTGGGTTCGCCCGCCCGCAAGGGGGTGCCGCCGTCGTTGGCACGGACAGAGGCATGGCCGGCGTGCTTGCCCGTCATCAGGTTGCATCGGAGCGGGCCGCATACGGGGGAGCCCGCGAGGGCTTGAGTGAAGCGAATGCCTTCCTTGGCGAACTGATCGACGTTTGGGGTCTTGATGTAAGGGTTTCCCATGTGGGAAAGCTCGTAGTAGGCGAGCTCGTCGGACATGATGTAGACGATGTTGGGCTTTTTCTTAGCGGCTAGGCAGGTCGCGGCGCTTAAGATGAGCAGGAGGAGGACGGATGAGAGATTCATGGCGTTTGTTCTTTGGCGGAGAGGTCGATGATCGTGAGGTTGCGGAACTTCACCCAGCCGGCGTGGCCCTCGGCTCCGTAGGTCTGGAAGGCGATGGACCCGGCTTGCTGCAGGTCGGCCCTTGGCTTGGGGTCTGTGTAGTCGACGATGGGCTGTTCGTTGAGCCAGACCCGGATGCGGTTGCCAACAACAAGAAGGCGCACCTTGTTCCATTGGCGGGGCTTGCGGGTCTCGTCCTTCTCGTCCCCCTTGTCCAGCCAGTCGTCGAGGTAGAGTCCAACGTATTCGCCGGCCACCCCGCGCCCGAGGTTCAACTGGTAGG
>Ga0302117_10001459_pt1 | contig 11310 bp, 9 predicted proteins | sample AG5_322_MG_FD_203112 | JGI IMG/M metagenome (GOLD analysis project Ga0302117, IMG submission 203112) | Marine microbial communities from Western Arctic Ocean, Canada - AG5_32.2 | ecosystem: Environmental > Aquatic > Marine > Oceanic | place: Canada: Western Arctic Ocean | collected 2017-10-01 | reverse complement strand
ATAAAGGTTTGGTTTACACTTGAAGTGATTGCTGCCAGTTCTAAACGGGATCCTGCATATTCAAGTTTTTCCAGCTCTTTTTTTGCTAAAGTATTAGGCAGTCGGATTGTCAGCCGAGTCTGTTGGCTGTCTTCCAGTAAAAAAATCCGTGGCGGTTGTTTATCTTCAGGAACAGAAACTGTTGTTGAAATTCGGGTCGGTTTGCTGAAACTGAAAGTTAAACGGGTAAAATTTGCATTGCCGGCGTCAAAATCAACTGCGGCAAGCTCATACACCGCATCTTCCGGAGGATCAGGTAAAGGTTGAAGTTGGAATGTGGGGCGGAAATCAATTTGCAGTCCAGGCTGCTTTCCAAGAGAACTGACGGAATAACTTAAATCTTTTTGCAGTAATTTGAACTGTGCCCAACTGTCACCGTCAATTGCTGAAAAACGGATTCCTGCCAGTTGGGAGTCATTAAAAAGACGCTCCAGACGCCCGTCTTCAAAAACAGCACGTGCGTTTTTGAACTTTAAGACCAGAGTTCGGGCGGAAAGGTTCTCAGTTATTTCGTAATCGGGAGCTTTGCTGGTGAGTAGACGTACGCTGATTTGCTTGCCACGACGCAGCAACTCAACATTTTTAATTAAGACAGGACTGGAAGGCTCGGTCGTTTGTGCCGGTGCGCTGACAGCAGTCAAGATGCTGAAGGTCAGCAGAACAAACAAATTCCGGAGAAACCTCATACAGGCAAGACCAGTTTCATGGTTCGAGGTTAAAGCAGCAAGTTCAGTAAATCATCTGTCTGTACTTGAAGCTCAAACCGGATTTATACTTTATTCGTAGAATGATTTGAGTAATTTTGAACGAGTAGGGTGTCGTAACTTTCTAAGTGCTTTTGCTTCAATCTGACGAATACGTTCCCGTGTTACCTCAAAATCCTGGCCAACTTCCTCCAGAGTATGATCCTTTGCAGAGTCAATACCAAACCGGAGACGTAATACATTTTCTTCACGTTTTGTGAGAGTTTTCAAGGCGTCCCTTGTTTTTTCACCCATGTTTGAAGAAACGGTTGCTTCTCCTGGATCGGTTGCGTGTTCGTCCGCAATAAAATCCTTAAGCTGCGAATCTTCATCGTCACCAATCGGTGTGTCAAGAGAGATTGGTTCCTTGGCGATTTTCAACACCTTGCGTACTTTGTAAAGCGGCATTCCCAGATCTTCGGACAACTCATCTGCGGTCGGTTCACGTCCTAGTTCCTGAACTTTTGCGCGGGAAATTCTGGAGAGCTTATTGATTGTTTCAATCATGTGCACAGGTATCCTTATGGTTCGTGCCTGATCCGCAATTGCTCTTGTAATTGATTGACGTATCCACCATGTCGCATAAGTTGAAAATTTGTAACCCCGACGATATTCAAATTTGTCTACTGCTTTCATCAAACCAATATTGCCTTCCTGAATCAGATCCAGAAATTGTAATCCGCGGTTTGTGTATTTTTTCGCAATACTGATCACCAAACGTAAATTTGCCTCTACTAGTTGACTCTTTGCAGACTTAACTCTGCGTTCAACATGTCTAAGATTTTTTACTTCGGCTTCGAATTCCTCCAGAGAGAGAGTAGTCCATTCAATCATTGTCGCGACACTTTTACGATTCAGTTCTATCTTTTCGTAGAAGCGGTTCGCAATGCTCATGCGGTGACCGGTTTTAGCCGCAATTTCTTTACTGATTATTTCTTTCTCTTTCTTATTCGACGCAGCCCGAAGTTTTTTGAAAATCACATCCGTTTCTTCGGCTGACATGTTCAAACATTTTGTATTGGAATCTATTTTACGGAAAGTCAGGTCGATTTTTTCCTTGTGATTGAACAACTCATCACACATCAGCTCAATTTGGCGGGAGTTGAAATTTATGTTACGGATAGCTTCTTTATATCCAGTTTCGTTTTTTTCCAGACGCTTCACTTCAGCGGGTTTTAATTTTCTGCTTGCCTCAAGAGCACGGATTTTCTTAACTGTGGCATAGTGTTTCCAAACTTCATCGAGTTGGGCAATCACCTGATCGGTCGCTTTGTCTTCGTCTTCAATAACATTGTCATCTTCATCCAATCCGGAAACAACGTGTCGAGCTTTAATTTTTTGATTTTTGAGATGTCTGGCAAGATTTTGTAGGTACAGTAAAATCAGATTTGAATCAGAGAATATTTCAATTAACTCGAGGTTGCCGCTTTCAATTTTTTTGGCAACTTCTACTTCACCGTCACGAGTCAACAACTGGATACTACCCATCTCACGCAAATACATCCGTACGGGATCATCTGTGGAATTATCAACTCCAGGGTTAAGATCCAGTCCGCTTTCATCTAAATCAATTTCTGGACGGGAATCTGTATTATCCTCACCGACTTCTGTCTTTTTCTCGGAATCAACAACTTCAATATCCATTTCAGAAAAAATATCAAATATTTTTTCCAATTGTTCTGGTGATGGAGTTTCATCTCCAAGATTTTCATTGATTTCGTCTATTGTAACGAATCCTTTTTCGCGTCCTTCTGTGACTAACTCTTTGACAAGTTTTTCTTCTAATGGAGAAAGGACGGTTTCACTTTTATTTGCTTTGCTCATATAGCTTTTGCTGAAGTTAAAGAGTCAAAATGTTGTCAAAAATTTGTTTTATGTTCTTTAATTTCTCTTCTTCTTTTCTTCTTTTTAAACCCGCTTGTGCTCGATCTTCATTGCTCGTACTGTTCAGCAGCCATTGCTGGTAGTTGTTGTCCAGGTTACGTTCTTTTATGCGTCTCAGTGATAAACCAAAGTCGTGACTCGGAATTTCTTCTGTCAGCAGTAACATTACAGACTGAAATAATTCTGGATCAGAGAGTTCTAGTTTAAGTGGATCGAAAGCTTGAAACGCTGCATCAGGTAACTGCAGTAGTTTTGCATAAAGCTGGTGAAATTGTGGGGTCTGAAACTCTTGCGGATCTAGATGTTCTCTAACAAGAGGCCACAACTTTCCTTTACGCAACAATGACTGTAACAACCATTGTTCATCCTGTGAAACTTTTGAACTAGTTGGTAAACGGTTAAGATTAGCATTGTTGTCTTTATTAGACAAGTATTTGTTTGTTTTTCTTTTTAATTCCTTTGCCAGAATTTCAGCAGGAATTTTCATTCTTTCACCAATTGCCAGTAACGATAGTTGTCTGCGTTTTGGGTCATTTATCTCGTTTAAAGCAGGTAGTAGTTCTTCTAGTCCCTGCATTCTGCCCTGAATACTGTCCGGATATTTTTTGATGGTCTGCTGCACCAGATAATCCAGTGCAGGAACTTTTTGTTCCAGCAATTCTTCAAAACGTGCTTTTCCATGTTTCAACAAAAAAGTATCAGGATCATCCCCTTCAGGAAGAGTAACGATAAAGGATTCTAAAGCATGCGGCAGCAGGAGATTCGCATGCTTTAAAGCCGCGTTTTTTCCGGCAGTGTCACCGTCAAAAAGTAGAATTACCGTATCCGCATAACGCCGGACTATTTTCAAATGATCCTGAGTCAACGCTGTTCCGCAGGGAGCAACCGCATCTTCAAAACCGTTTTCGTGTAAACGGATCACATCCAGATATCCCTCAACAAAAATTAAGCGGCGGAGTTTCCGGATCGAACTGAGGCCTTCGAAAAGCCCGTAAAGTACTTGGCTTTTCTGGTAATAAGAAGTTTCCGGACTGTTGAGATATTTGGGTTTATCTTCGGGCTTCATGGAACGAGCGCCAAACCCTATGCAGCGTCCGCGGGTATCTCTGATAGGAAACATCAAACGTCCCCGGAAAGTATCATAATGTCTTCCGGATTTTTCGCTGACCTTGATTAATCCAGTACTTAGCAGATCCGGTACAGCTATTTTTTTTTGCTGGAGCCGGTTCATCGCACCCTGCCATTCGTCAGGTGAACCACCGAGTTGAAAATGCTCCTGCATGTTTAGCGGAACCATTCTCTTCCTAAGATATTCCATTGCGGATGCTCCTTCAGGTGCAGCCAGATTTTCGCGGTAAAAAGAAGCTGCTTCCCTGAGACAACGCAGGCCTCTGTCTTCATCAGGATTAGTAGGCCTGGAACTTCCGGCAACAATCTCGAGGGGGATACTGGCACGTTTAGCTAGTTCTTCAACTGCTTCCATGAATGAAAGACGGTCGTATTGAGTAAGGAATTTTATCGCATCGCCGCTGGTGCTGCAGCCAAAACAGTGAAAAAAACCACGCAAAGGATTAACATTAAATGATGGCGTTTTTTCTGCATGAAAAGGGCAAAGGCCTTTGTAGTTTGTTCCTGCACGTTTGAGCGTGATTCCATGCTCAGAAATCAAGTCTACAAGGTTTGTGGCTTCCACCACCTGACGGATAAAACCTTTACTGAACTGCATTTCTTAAGACTTGGAATGAATTGATAAACTATTGTTAAATAAAACGCAAAAATTCGGCATGGTCTGCCTGCTTTAAGTTTTACAAATTATTAGCTTTTAAACGTTCTGCGACAAATATTTTGCCTGTCCATCTACAGAAAAACTGATAACTGAATTAAACTCAGTTTTACTTTTTAGCTGTTGTTCAGTCTGAAGAATTCTGACTGCATTGAAATATTCAGGATGTTCTCCGAAGAGGATTATAATTCCCGCATAACTTTCCAACCATTCCTGCACAAAAGGCAAACTGACTTGGTCCAGCTGTGAAAAGAGGCGGTCAATCAAAACCACTTTTGTCTTTGCAGAAACAAGCATCAAGACGCAAAATCTTGCAGCCTGCTCATCTGATATTTCTCCAACAGGTAGGTACGGAATTCTACCGTTCAAAGCTAAACGATCCATCAGGGTTTCAAGATTTTTGCGCTGTCCGCCGAACCAGGGTCGTTTTACAAAAAGTTTGGAATTCATATTTTCCAACAGTGACGCTTTCTTGTCTGTACCACTCCACAAACTGTCATCAGAATGAATGTGAGTCTTTGCTGAGATGATGAAAGAACCAGTTTTGGGCTTGAGCTTTTGTAGAAACAAACGCCACAATACTTGCTTCTGCTCCTCATTTTGAAAATGGAAAGAGGCTCTGTCTCCAGAATGTAATTCCAAACTCAGTTTCAGGATATCCCATTTTTCTTCAACAGAATTTCCGGAAGCTGAACTGGTGGAGTAGCCTACATTATCACATGTTAAAAGCACCCTTGGTTTCATGACAGTTTGATGCGTAAACTAATACTTGATTTATCTTCGTTGGAAAATACCAATGCAGTCGCCCGAAAATTGGCAGCTAATTTGTTTCCAGGAGCAATACTTTTATTTTGGGGCAGTATGGGTGCTGGAAAAACCACCTTTGCAAAAAGTCTTTGTGCCGGTCTGGGAGTGCTTCCTGAAATAGTCACTTCTCCAACTTATACTTTGGTCAACATTTATCCAGGTGATTGGCCTGTTTTTCATGTTGACCTCTACCGCCTGAATGCTCCGGAAGAACTCGATGATTTTGACCGTGAAGATCTGATAACCGATGAAGGAGTCACTTTGGTGGAGTGGCCACAATTTCTTTTAAATTATCTGAGTGACGAACCTGTACTCAACCTTGGTTTCGAAACCGTTTCTGAACATCAAAGGCGGCTCAGTTTGGAAAGTGAATCTGGTGATTTTGACATACTTTTTAAGACTTTGGAACAAGAGAATTCATCTCTGCATAAAACTGTAAACTCTTTGAGCAGGACAGGAGCATGATTCGGCTTTCTGTGGATACTTCTTTTGAGCATTTGGGGCTGTGCCTGACACGTAACGGGGTGCCTCTGGCAAATTATTATTCCTTGTGCAAGCGGAGGAATTCAAAAATAATTTTTGAAGTTATTGATGAGCTACTGAAAAATACTGAGTTAAAATTAGCAGAAGTCGATGCTTATGTCATCAACTGCGGTCCCGGTTCTTATACTGGGGTCAGAATTGGTATGGCAGTCGTTAAAACTTTCGCTCAGGTTAACAACAAACCTATTGTTCCAGTGACGTCACTCGAATTGCTCGCAGGACAAATCTCGCAGTTGAAGAATGATTTCCATGTTCTCTTGAACTGCACCAGAAGAGAGATATTTCACGAAAAATTCCGCATTGTAGAAGATCAACCTGTTGCACAGACGCAAATTCTATTGACCAGTCTTGAAAAATTTATTGAGAGCAATGAAAACGTTCCGGTCGTCCTTTACCGGGTAAGTCCGGAAAGACGGAAACCGGAAACGCTCTTTGAAAAATTGGTGCATCTGCCTTTGGATTATCCTGTTGCAGATGCCCTGCTTTTAGATCGTCTTGGAGCAAAAAAAATGCTCTCCTCAGCCTTTGATCCGGGTGCACCGGTGAATCCTTTATATATAAAACGTGAAGTGGAAAAACTTTAAGTGACTCAGTCCTAATCAGATAGTTTTAACATTTTTTAATAAATCAGCATAAGTATCAGCTTTTAATTAAAAAAATAAGACAGATCATAACATCTGCAGATAGACACGAAAATGCTTTACCATACTTTTAGCACTCAGCAGGAAATCGATCAGGAGTACAATCCGCGTTTCAGTGTGGAGAATACCGACGAACTTATTCAAAGTTATTTAACTGAAAGTGCAAGGGTGTCCGGAGAATATGCAAACCTTCCCGGAATTGCATATGGTTCTACTGCAGAGGAAACTCTTGATATTTTTTCTGCTGAAAATCCGTCCAGCCCAATACACATTTTTTTCCACGGCGGCTACTGGCATTCTCTGTCCAGCAGTGATTTTTCTTTTGTCGCAGAAGGACTGGTACGAAATGGAATTACAGCAGTACTTGTCAACTACGCACTTTGTCCGGAAGTCACACTTGCTGAAATTGTCCGACAGGCACGTGCCGCGGTAGCCTGGACTTACCGAAATGCAGAGAGCTTTGGTGGAAATCCGGAGCGGATCACGGTTTCCGGACATTCTGCCGGAGGGCATTTGACGGGGATGTTACTGAGTACAAAATGGGAAAAAGAATACGGACTGGCTGCGGATATTATCAAAGGCATGCTTCCCATCAGCGGACTGTTCGACCTAGGGCCGTTCCAGTTTTCCTGGCTTCAGCCTAAACTACAGCTCAGCCCGGAACTGGTCCTACTTAACAGTCCTCTCCTGCTAAAACCTGCTTCTGCACCGCCTGTTTTACTTGCGGTTGGTGCAGATGAATCACGGGAATTTCATCGTCAATCGCAGGACTACTGCGCTTTTCTGCAAAAGCAAGGAGTTCCCGCTAAATATATTTCAATTCAGCGTAAAAATCATTTCGATATTATTCATGATTTTCTGGGCGACGGCGGGTCCTTGTGCAGACAAATCAGCGAATGGTCAAGTAAAGCTGAGTAAAATATCACTAAAAGTATATGACTTGAAACTTCAGGAGATTCAGGTTTGACACTTGGAGAGCTGAGTCAGATAATAAAAGGCTGAATTTAACCTAATGAAAATACATGATGAATCTTGAAAACGCCAGCCAGGCTGAACTGCAGTCTTGGGAAGAAAAAATTGCAGCCAAATATCAACAATTTAAGGACGCAGATTTGAAGCTGGATCTTACGAGAGGTAAACCCGGAAATGCTCAGCTTGATCTGTCTGACGCATTGGAGGGTCTGCCTAAAAATAAAATGATTTTGGAGAACGGAACTGACCTCAGAAATTACGGTGGACTTGATGGAATTCCGGCAGCACGAAAACTTGGCGGTGAAATGCTTGGGCTGCCGGAATCAGATGTGATTTGCGGCGATCACAGCAGTTTATCACTAATGTATCTTTATATGTTGCACGCATATTACCACGGTTCGCAGGGAGCAGAAACTGCGTGGTCAAAAGAAAGTGAAGTGAAATTTCTAGCAATTGTTCCAGGTTACGATCGCCATTTTACCATCTGCGAGGAACTCGGTATCCGCTTGATCAATGTGAACATGCTCGATGATGGGCCGGACATGGACAAAGTTGAAGAACTGCTGAGCAATGATCCTCAAATAAAAGGTATGTGGTGTGTGCCAAAATACTCTAATCCTACCGGCTGTGTTTATGCAGACAAAGTAGTAGAGCGGATTGCCGCACTTGGAAAAATCGCTGGTCCGAATTTTCGGGTGATGTGGGACAATGCATACGGAGTACATGACCTGCAGGAAAATCCTCACGAATTGGCAAATGTGATGGATTCCTGCCGGAAATATGGAACCGAAGATAATTTAATTTTAACCGCATCCACTTCAAAGATAACAATTGCAGGTGGTGGAATTTCATTTTTAGGTGCATCCGGGAAAAATTTGGAGCATTTTCGTAAACGACTTGCTGTGATGAGCATTGGTCCAAATAAACTAAATCAACAGCGACATCTCCTCTTTCTTAAAAATATTGAAGGTGTGCGATCACACATGCAAAAACACGCAGAAATATTAAGACCCAAATTTGAGATGGTACAAAAACATCTTGAAAGCGGACTCGCCGGAAATGCTATGGGAAGCTGGTGTAAACCAGAAGGCGGATATTTTGTTTCGTTTGACTCTAATCCAGGACTGGCAAAGGAAATAATTCGCCTCTCTGCAGAAGCCGGTGTGAAGCTAACTCCGGCAGGTGCTACATTTCCATACGGTCAGGATCCTGAAGACGAGAACATCAGGCTGGCTCCAACTTTTCCAAGTGTGGAGGATTTAGATCAGGCAATGCAGGTCTTTGTAACATGTGTTCAGTTAGCTTCTGTCAGACAACTCATGTAATACGGGTCGATACTGTCATTGCTCGAACCTTGAATCTGTTTAAACTCAAATCTTGAATCTGTTTTAACCTTGAACAAAGAAGTCAACGACTGGGAATTATTTCAGCGCTTTCTCGTTTACGTACGTCCACACTGGAAAAGTTTGGCCCTAGGATTAGCCACAGTTCCTTTTTCAGTTGGAGCAACCTTACTGCTGCCCTGGTTGATCATCAGAATTATTGATGATCATGTTATCCTTGGAGATCTGGACGGATTGTTTCAGATGGCGTCTATCATGGCGTTAACAGTTGCAGTCGGTTATTTTTCAGATTCTATATATACTTTTACCCTACAAAAAATCGGACAGTTGGCCATTAGCGCAATGCGGAGCGATCTCTATGCGCACATCCTCTCGATGCCACGTTCATTCTTTGATCAGCGGCCGATTGGTGTAGTCTTGACACGCCTCACTTCTGACATGGAAGCACTCAACGATTCGCTGGCTATAGGCGTGCTTTCTATTTTTACAGATTTCCTGAAAACAATTGCTCTGCTTGTTTTACTGATAACACTGAGCTGGAAGCTCACACTTGTTGTGTTGCTGATCCTGCCGCCGATATATTTTGTCAGTAACTTTTTAAGGACACGTTTAAGGCATTATTACAATCTTACCCGCGAGGCACTAGCAGAATCTACAGGCTATTTACAGGAATGTTTGAATGGAGTAAAAACAATTCAGTTGTATGCGTCTGAGGCAAAAGTACAAAAGAATTTTGAAGAAAAAACAAAACATTTTTTTAAAGCTCAGACTCATTCTAACTTTTATGACGCGGCTTTATATTCTGTAATTGAAGGTATAACTTCAATCGCACTGGGATTAATGATTTGGTATGGTTCACAGCAAATTTTGGCCGGGATAGTTTCAATCGGACTCTTGGTTGGTTTCATCAACACACTGAATCGGATTTTTGTGCCAATACGCGAATTTACTCAACAAATTTCGGTTTTCCAACGTTCACTTTCATCACTCGAAAATATAGATAAAATGTTTCGTGAAATTCCGGAAGAGCAAGATGCAGAACTGAGTTCAGCAAAATACACATCTGAAGAACTGGAGAAACGTTTTCAGAATTTTGAAGAATTGATTTTTGAAAATGTTCATTTCCGTTACACTGAAGATGATCCATGGGTTTTGCAGGGCATTTCTTTTACAGTTTGCAAAGGTGACAGAGTTGCAATCGTCGGAGCGACAGGTTCTGGAAAATCAACCATAGTCCGAATTTTGACCAGAACCTACACACGTTATCAAGGATCAATTAAAATTAACGGTGTGGAACTGAGTTCAATTTCAAGGGATCATTTGCTGAGGATGATTGCCTTGATGCAGCAGGAATCCTACCTGTTCGAGGAAAGTATCGCTTTCAATATCGCGTTGAACCGAGCGGAAATATCGGCAGAAAAGATTAAAGAAGCCGCGGAATATGTGTATGCAAATGAATTTATCAAAGATATGCCGGAGCAGTATGAGTCAAAATTGCTAGAAGGTGGGAAAAATCTTTCTGAGGGCGAGGGTCGTCTAATCGTTTTTGCCCGGGCTCTGGCCGGAGAAAGTGATTTGATTGTCTTGGATGAAGCTACCAGTTCAGTCGATTCTGTAACAGAAAATCTGATACAGAAAGCAATTGAGCGTATCTTTCATGATAAAACTGTGATTGCCATCGCACATAGACTGAGTACTATCCGTAATTCAGATTTGATTCTGGTGATGGATGCAGGTAAAGTTGTGGAACGAGGATCGCACGTTGATTTGATGGGGCAAAACGGAATTTATGCTGCTCTCGTTGAAACGTTTGAAGAAGATATTGTTTCAGAAAATGTGCCAGCTTAAGAGCAGGTATAATATTTTTTTGAAAAAAAGTGATTTTTTTCTTGCTTTTATCTTTTTTCCTGTCAGAATACAAGGATTACCTCTTCATGTAGAAGAGATTTGTTAATTAATATATAAGGTCACAATGGCAACAGGCAAAGTAAAATGGTTTAACGAACGTAAAGGTTACGGATTCATTGAGCAAGAAACCGGAAAAGATTTATTCGTTCACCATTCTGAGGTCCGCGGGGGATATCTCAGAGAAGGCGAAAACGTGGAATTCGAAGTTGGAGAAGGACAAAAAGGTCCTTGTGCGGTAAGTGTGTCAACTGCTGCATAATTCATTTTAGAATAAACATTATCCTGACGGGATGTCTGCACAAGCGGTCATCCCGTTTTTTTTTGCTTTTTTATCAGCTAAATCAGTTGGAAAATTTATGAACCAGTTTAAGGTAGATTTCAAAGAATTTAACCAGGCATTATTTACCTGGAAGTATTGGCGGATGCTAGCAGTACTTACATTAGGCTGTTTTACTTTCAGCAGTGTGGTTAATGGAATTCTGATTCCTCACCATTTTTTTGCAGGAGGATTAACAGGTTTAGGTTTGTTGTTTTATGATTCCATTAAAGAATTTATGCCTTTCAGTTTGCTGTATGTCTTGATGAATATTCCTATATTTATCATTGGTTACCGTGAATTTTCGTTGAAATTCATCATGACTTCATTG
>Ga0302117_10001457_pt1 | contig 11311 bp, 6 predicted proteins | sample AG5_322_MG_FD_203112 | JGI IMG/M metagenome (GOLD analysis project Ga0302117, IMG submission 203112) | Marine microbial communities from Western Arctic Ocean, Canada - AG5_32.2 | ecosystem: Environmental > Aquatic > Marine > Oceanic | place: Canada: Western Arctic Ocean | collected 2017-10-01 | reverse complement strand
GTTGTCATCCCAATCGACATCCAATATAGCCATTCCTCCTGTATCTAATTCGGCTGGCCAATCTATGGAGAGAAATCTCCAATCTCCACTTTCGGCACGCCAATTCCACCTAGTTGCGCCACTAATCCATGACTCAGTGTATAATGTCTGATTAGAAACATTACCATCGAGTGGTTTAGGAAGTAAAGAAAATGGACCTTCCCATGGGACATTTGTGACTATTGGCAAAGTCCAATTATGACCAATAGTTGAAAAATTACCTTCATCATCAACTTCGAAAGATTGAATATGAAGGCCTTGCTGATATAAACCTGGAACAGTACCTTCAGGAATAGAAATATTCATTTCTATAGAAATAGAGGCCCCACTTGTTATGACAGTTTCATTTAAAATAGATATCCAATCTTCATTAACTACTCCAAATGTAGTCCAATCTATTTCTATTCTTACCGGATCCTCTCCTGAAAACTCATCAACATACCTCCAAACTCCTAACATTAGACCATCTCTGACGTCTTCAAATGGCAATCCAACTCGCACTTCCGCTTGCGGCCCATTGGAAAACCAATTAGTCACTTCTTCCATTTCATCTGATTCCGTCCATTCACCGGCATCCACCATCCCATCTTGATCAGTATCATTGTGAAATACGCCATCATTATCATAATCTGTCCATCGGTATATTTGTAAAAAGACCCGTTCATGTGAAATACGTTGTTTATTGGGGTCAAATGCAGAATACTCTATTGTTGCTCTAGCACGTAATTGCGTTGTATCTCCATGGATTTGAATAGATTCGTTACCAGTTATATGCAACGGTATTAGTAAATCAGGCTCATTGCTCTGGTAGCCATCCCATGTACCATTGGCCCCATTATCGCTACCGTTACCTATACTTTCCCACACCATGATATTATGCTCTAAGGGGGAAAATTTAGTAGGTGAATATTGTAAAAGAATTTCAGAATCTCCTGAATTAGTAAATTCTATATCTACATTTTGAGATTCTCCTGGCTTCAAGAGGTTGATATTTGCATCCCTATGACTCCCCTGAAAAGTTCCAGAATTCCATTGCGCTGGACTAGCCCACCATGAACCATTATCTCCATCTAATGTAGATACTGCCCTAGAAGCATTCAACCATCCGCCCCCTTGGATAAACGGCTCATAACCCCTATCGTCAGAAGTAGATAAGACAAAATCTCGCAATTCTTGAGATTTAGGATATTCTCCTTTATTTTGTAACCATGATTCTGCAACTAATGCTATCAATCCTGCTGCAATAGGTGTTGCTAAACTAGTTCCACCCCATGTTGTCCAAGCAGAATTTGCAGATTCATATGAGTTAAGGGGCATATCCCCTGTTGCAGACCAGCCAACTGAGACAATATCAGGATCCATTCTTCCAACTACATTTGGACCTCTATTGGACCAAGGTGCATTCTGACCCCATGAATCACTAGATCGACTACTAAAGGCACCAACTGAAAATACTCCATGGGCCGCACCAGGAACTTTCGTGGTTCCAAATCCGTGCCCTCCATTTCCAATTGCAACCGCATAAGATGTATTTTGATTATATATTCTAGTCAGCCAATCAAGATATAATGAGTATCCATCTGAACCAGAATCATCAATTGATGAGTAGCCAAAAGAAAAAGAACCAATATTAGGTTGGTCGGGAGTTTCTGGATTACCATCATAGCCTTCTGCAATAAATCTCCATCCATCTAGGGCATGCCCTCCCGAGTAATGATTACCAATAGAAGAAATCGTGGCATTTGGTGCCATTCCTTTTATTGCGCCATCTGAAATTACTCCTTGTGCAGCTATAGCACTAGCACATAATGTCCCATGATTACCCGAATCTAACATGAATAAAATTAGGTTTCCACTACCTGCAATCCTATTAGAATAACCATGCCTAGATGCATATGTTTCAGCATATGGTGCTCCGTTAACGCCATCAGAGACCCAGTAAACTAATCCAGCAGAAATATCCCATAATCCATCTCCATCTACATCCCTTCCTGATGTCTCTTCTCCCGGCCTCATAGGAGTTTCATTTCCAAACCAATTATCTCTGTCTATATCAGGATATACAGTTTCATATAAGCCAGAAATTCTATCATCAACTACCAATATAGGGACATCGCCTCCAGCCCTATCTCTCAAAGTCGGATCTGGATGTTCTCCTAAATGATATATGCCCGATAAGGAAGTATTGACGCCAGTAACATTGTATCCGGTTTGATCCAAAATACCATCACTGTTATTGTCAAAATCAACAAATGAAGTGTTTGCATACCATGTATTAGTTTGAGGGTATGAAGAACCATCAACTAGCCAATAATACATGCTATTGTGATCGAACATTAAGGGCCATCCTACGTAACTTGAATTAGCATAATTCACTCTTGCCTGAGTACCATTTAGGTCCGGGTGCCCAAAATCAACACCACTATCTGCCACGGCTACAACCATATTCTCTCCCGTGTATCCTCTATCCCATGCATCATTAGCTCCATGGATTTCCCCCGAGCGAACTGATTCGGGATCAAAATCAGGAGACATCTCAGATGGATAGATATCATTAGATTCTGGAGGCCTTTCCGCATCTATTAAAGCAATTAAACCAGGAATTGACATTAATTTATGAAATAAATCTGATTTTACCCAAAGTGTACGATGATTAATTTCACCATCTTTTGGTTCATTAAACACGAAGCTTTCTCCCTCTCCAAGAGGTTCTTGTCTTTCGAATGCCCCATGTTTTTGTTGCCAATCATTTAATTCCTTCAGAGACCAAGTAATCGTAGTTATTCGTATTTCTTTGGCACCGGCGTTGATTCTTTCTATAATACTTGAATCAACCCATGGATTTGAATCAGGAATATTTTGCGAACTAGATTCATATGACTTACTTTCGATGATAATTTCTGTATTTTCAGAGGTAGAATAATTAGGAATTGAAGATAGTGGGCATAGTAAAAGTAAAGCCACCATTAACAATGATTTCAGACCCTTCACACCTATCTCGATTGTTGCATCTGCCTTGATGCTACCGCCACTTTGAGCCGTCATATACAAATTCAAGTAGCGTCACGGAAGGACGCGAAGTCCCGTAGTGTAGTGGTCCATCATCTCAGGTTTTGGTCCTGGGGACCCTGGTTCGAATCCGGGCGGGACTACGTCACATTTTACCTTTCTATGGCCCCAGGATCTTTTGCTAAATCACGAGTTATATTCTTTTGGTGCCCTTCAAGAGTCCCTCCTCCGATTTCAAGTAGTTTGGAATCTCTCCAAAGCCTCTCAACAACATACTCTCCAACGTACCCATATCCCCCCATAACTTGTATTGCCCTATCTGCTATATTTTTAGCAGCAGTAGTGGCAAATAGTTTTACGCCATCTGAATCTAATCTATTCCCTGCCATAGACAAGTCTGTTTTTGCTGCAGTATCATATACATATGCCTTCATTGCCCGATATTCTGCCCATGATTCGCCTATATGCCTTTGAATTTGGCCAAAATTTCTAATCTCATTACCAAATGCTTCTCTTTCACTAGCGTATGTATTCATTGCAGATAAACTCCTCCTTGCAATCCCTAATGCCATGGCTGCTAATCCAATACGTTCAATTTCTAAATTTCTCATCATGTGAATAATAGATTCTCCAGGGTTACCAACTACATTTTCCGCCGGGACGATACAATTATCAAATACTAATTCTGCGGTATTACTTGCCCTCATACCACTTTTATCATATATTTTCTGACCTACGCTGTAACCTGGCATTCCTTTCTCAATTAAGAAAGTTGTAAGTTCTGCGCGACCTTTAGAGTCTGTTCCCGTCCGTGCATAAAGCCAAACAATATCAGCAGGGGTACCTTTGTCATCTATAGCGCCATTAGTAATCCACATCTTATTACCATTTATTTTCCAAGATCCATTATTTTGGATAATTGCATTTGTTTGCATTCCAAGAACATCAGTGCCATAACCTGATTCGCTCATTGCCATACAACCAATCCATTCACCACTGCATACTTTTGAGAGTATGCGGGATTTCTGTTCTTTAGTTCCATTTTGTGCGAGGTTATTAACCATTAATTGAGCATGGGCCAAGTAAGCTAAACAAAAACCTGGATCAGAATATGACAATTCCTCATTCACAATAGCAACTGCAGTTGCATCCATTCCTGCTCCTCCATACTCCTCAGGTACCGAAATTCCAAGAAGCCCATATTCCCCTAGTTTACGAAATAAATCAACATTAAACTTTTCATTTTTATCATGTTCAAGTGCTTGAGGTTCAATTTCTTTTTTGGTAAAGTCACGGATCATTTCCCTTAGCATTGCATGTTCTTGCGTTGGATTCGCAATATCATAATCCCTCCACTCATCATTCATATGCAACGCATGCAGTACTTTCCTATGAGATATTCGACAGTTTTTGCTCAATTATTCCAAAAGGCCGAATCTTCCCAAGGTAAACCTAATCCGATCCCTAATATTTCTAAAATTAGATAATTCCATATTAAATAAACAATTAAGGTTATTGTAAATGTGCCTAAAATAGTATTAATTACTCTTCTTTGATTCTTTTTAGCGTCATCTAATGTGCATATTCCTCTGTTCCTAAAATATATAATTAAGCCTATTATCAACATCATTATAGATATGGAATATAATAAATATCTGAAAGATGAATAATATAAATCATTAGAAAGGGAGTCTGCTGCAACTATTGCAGAGGAGCCAGCAAATAAAACCCATATTACTGAAGGTAAACAACATAAACTAGATATTATTGCTGATAAACCCACCAAACTGGCTAAACCTGTAATGCTTTCCTCTTCCACAGAAGAGGGGGGTAAGTTAGAGGGTATTAACTAATGTTTCTTTCTATGGCGTAACTCTTCTCGAATCTCGAGGGAAGGGGATGGTCTCACGTATATGATCGGCTCCTGCAAGCCAAGCGCAGATACGGTCAACCCCTAATCCAAAGCCTCCGTGAGGTACTCCTCCATAACGGCGGGTATCGATGTAGAACTCATATGGTTCACGCGGTGTTCCTTCTTCATCTATTCTTTCTAGAATTTCTGCTTCCGACCATGTCCTTTCTCCTCCTCCAATTATCTCTCCATAACCTTCGGGGGCCAATAAATCATGACATAGGACATATTTTTGGTCTGATGGATCTGGCCTATGATAAAACGGCTTGGCAATTCGAGGGTAGTGAGTAAGAAAGTGAGGAACATCAAAATCTGCAGTAAGTATTTTTTCTTTTGAATAATCAAGATCTTGTCCCCACTCTATTTCTACTTTTTTATTTTGGAGAATTTCCACTGCTTCATCGTACCTCATTTTAGGATATTTACTATCGGCATATCTTTCAATTAAGGATAAATCACGCCCTAATTCAATTAGTTCTGACTCCCTTTCTTCAAGCAGTTTACTTGCTGTAGCACGCACTAACCCTTCTCCATAATTCATTACTTCATCATTGGAAGCCCATGCAATTTCCATCTCAGCATGCCAAAATTCTGTCAAATGTCTACGAGTACGACTTTTTTCCGCTCTGAATGAAGGTGCAATAGTGTATAGTCTTTCTAAAGCAGGCATTGCAGCTTCTGCATAAAGTTGCCATGATTGAGTTAAATATACCTTTTTACCAAAATATGGGACTTCAAAGAGGGTGCTTCCCCCTTCTACCGCTCCAGCAACAAAGTTAGGAGCCTGGTATTCAATGAAATCTTGTTTACGGAAATAAGAATGAATAGCGCCAAATATTGTAGATCTTATTTTGAGCATGTTTGTCATTCGGTTCGTTCGTAAGTACAAATGTCGATTATCTAATAAAAATTCAGATTCACCTCCTTGGGCCTCCAACATAGCAGATTCAGTTATAGGAAAGGGATTTTCTGGATTTACTGCACCTATTACTTGAGCGTTTGTGACTTGCAATTCGTGACCGTGTTCTCTATCAGTTGACTTTACAATTCCTTTGAGGATTACGCTGGATTCAATTAGTGCCCCTTTCACATTATCAAAAGATTCATCGCCAACTACATCTCTCTTCACTACACATTGAATTACCCCTGTGGAATCACGTAAAACCACAAACCAAATCTTTTTTGAACCTCTAGTACGATGAATCCAACCTTTCAATTCCACTTCTTGGCCATCATATGACCCTTGGTTTACGTCGCCTATCCAACAATCTTTACCCATATACGTCAGTTCCTTATCTTCCGCGTGAGTATCTTGGTTATGAATCCTCGATTAATTGAGGAAAATTATAGCGGGTCTGACGGGGTTCGAACCCGCGACCGCCCGGTTAAGAGCCGGGTGCTCTACCTGACTAAGCTACAGACCCAACCTTCCGAATTGGCGAACCAATTTAATTACGCCGGGTGGTGCAGTCAGATTAATCTACCATTTGGATTTACTAAAGTCTCAGTTCCTGAAGAAGAAGAAATGATTACAATATCGCAAATTCCAACAAATAAACCTACCTGAACGACTCCTTTGATTGAGTTTATCATAATTTCTAATTCACCTGGGTTATCTATTGTTGGCCCAAAATTACAATCTAAAATATATCCCTTATTATCAGTGATGAAAGGATCATGTTGACCTCCTCTTAAATTAATTTCAACTGAGCATAATTTTATGATTTCATTTTTTACAAATTCCCAATGGTTCATATTTACTTCAACAGGCAAAGGGAATTGCCCAAGTATTGGTACTTTCTTGCTATCATCTGCAACTACAATCATTGATTCAGAGGCTAATGCAACTATTTTTTCACGAGTTAGGGCCCCTCCTCCTCCTTTTATTAAATCGTAGTTAGAATCAAATTCATCTGCTCCATCGATGGTTAAATCTAATTTTCCTGCATGTTCAATATCAATTAAAGGAATGTTGAGTGATTCCGCTAAATCTTTTGTAGATTCGCTAGTTGGGACTCCGACTATTTCCAATCCTTCTTCCGATACTCTCCTGGCAATCTCAATGATAGTATATTTTACAGTAGAACCAGTTCCTAATCCTAATTTCATACCATTTTTTACATATTTACATGCAGTAATCCCGGCTTCTTTTTTCAACGCCTCCACGGTTAACATACACCCTGCATAACAAACACCAGCATTATAATTTCTATACTCAGAATAAATCTTGAATTATGTGATGTATTAAATTTTATATAATATTATTTTTTGTGTTTAATTTGACCGAGAAGTTCATTCATTAGAGGGGTATCCGAAGAACAGAGGGAGTAGGAGGGTCGCTGACAGTGTACGACACTGAGGAAAGTCCCCTCTCCTCGATGCATGTGGTCTGGCGCAAGCCAGAGGCCCGGGAGGGTCAGCTCTGCAACAGAAACGAACCGAGCCAGGCGTACAATGATCCCGAAGGGGTGAGGTTTCCTGAACTCGGCTGGAACGAGCATCTCCGCAGGAGCAAGTCCAAGCAGGCCCGTAAAGCATCAATAGGGCCGGGTAGGATGCAAAGTTGAATGCGACTAACCGAAAGGCGAACAGAAAGGGGCTTACTCCCTGCTCCCTCACCAATATTTAGAATAAACTTATTATTACAGTTACTATTTAGAAATAACAGCATCTACACTAGATTCAGGAGATATAGTTCCACTGCCCTCATAATCTAACCATGTCCCATTTCCTGAAATTCTTGACTTAAATTCATTATATGCAACTATCATAGTAGGGAGCAATATTGAACTAGTAATTAATGCTAAAACCAAAAGTAACATCATTAATATAAAGAAATTTTGAAGACCGGGTATTGCCACAAAAAGTCCAGCTGAAAGTCCTGCACATGTAGTAACTGTTGTTTCGAATATTGTATGCCCTGTTCTTGAAATGGATTTAACAATCCCGGCCGGAGTTTCCTTTTCATCTTTTATCCTATCTACTATGTGGATAGAATCATCTACTCCTATGCCAAATACGATTGTTCCAATCATTGCAGTGAAAACATTAACATTTACATCACCTAAACGCATTAAAATAGGCTGCCATAAAACTACAGCACCCACAGCAGCCATAGTAAAAATAGCTAAACGGGGTGAGCGGAATAACATAGTCATAACCAGAAGTAAGATTAGCATAGTTACAATTGTAGAGTCAGATTGGGCATCATGAATTCCTTTATTGATATCCAATGAAACAGGTAGCCCCCCCGTAAGAAGAGAATTAGAGACACCGTCAATCCCCAATGTATTACAATTTAAAACATCAACACAACTACTTCCAAATAAATATGCATCTATGGCATTTCGCAAACTAGATGCTTCTGCGAGATTAATATATGGTTGGTTGACATAAACCAAAGTTTTTGTCTCTCCAACTCCTGCATCTGCATTCATGAGCATTGATCTTATTTCAGGAGAAAGCGTATCAAATACTATATTTATTATATCCTCTCTATTCGATACAGAATATGTCCAACAATCAGGCCTCAGAGGATTACTTGACTCGTCCCAACATTCATCATGAAGTAGTTCCCATAAACTTTGACCATACAATTCAAGACCTACAAATTCAACATCTACATGTACAGCTTTTAGAATATTAACTAAACTAATAGTAGTAGTATTTCTAACATTATCTAAATTATTTACTTGTGCTTCTTCTATTGCATCTAATATTAGTAAATCCCTTATTGGTGCGCTATTTGTAGGATTTACATAATCAGTAGCGTCAACTATAAACATATTAGTTTGCCCTCCTTTGAATTCGATGCTGTACTCCCTTAGAGTTTCATATGACTCCAAACCTGGGGGTACTTCATCAGATGAACCGGTTATTTCTTTTCCTAATTCATCTGTAAAAAGATTAACGCCATAAAGAGTAGCACTTAAAGATAGAATTAATATCAGTAATGTTGCTTTAATAGGTAATTCTCCAATTTTTTCCCATAAACCAGGGAGTAAAGAAAATATAATAGTTATTCCTAATGAAAGGGCCATCAATAAAGCATTACCCATTTCCATATTATCTAAATTTGAAATTGACGATAAGAATCTAGTAAGGAATATAAACAGAGTGACAGAAATTAAAATAGATAATATCCAAATTTGATTTTTTGAGATTGTAAATTCAAGTTGCCCTTTCCTATAGCGAAGTAAGTGAATTAAAGCAGGGACCATTAACATAGATAGTATAAATGTACTCGCTATACCAATCAACAAAGTAGTTCCCACAGTCCTCATTGGCTCTATTGGAACTATTTCTGTCCAAGTAAGGACACTGAAGCCAATAATCGTAGTTACGGCAGAAATGAAAATTGCATGCCCTGTAGTCATGGCAGATCTAACGGTTGCTGTCAAACTAATGTAGGGGCTCCATGGATCTATGTCATTTGTTTGGAGTCCATCTCTTTGTGCGGCCCAAGCCATTTCTAGTTGTTCATCTATAATTTCACTTCTATTCTCTTCTATTCTATTCGTGAGATGTAGTGCATAATCAACACCGAGTCCAACGAGAATGGGTCCGGCTGAAATTATCATCGGAGTTAACATAATATCAGCTATTACCGTAGTGCCAAATGTTACTGCTAAACTCATGAATATTGGTAAACCGCATATTATTATGACCTTGGGATCTCTATGTAATATGAACATAGTAAGTGCAACGAATAGCAAACTCAATGGGAGCATAGTATCGACTAATTCATCATAAATTGCGTCTGAAACATCATGCAACACCGGAGTTAATCCAGTTATCGTCATTGCATTTCTACAAAATTTATCATTTTCCGCAGTAAATCCTTCATATGGTAATTCCCCAGGTAGGTCTCTGCAAATTATTTCTTCCCTTTCTTTATCTATAGTAGAAGTTGGATTTTCATATATTCGGCAGCGTAATAAATCATAATTATCAGGTAAATCGCAATCATTTCGTACTAATTTTTCTACGTATAGCAAAAATGCTTTGTGATCTCTAATCTCTTTTTGTGGGTCTTTTGGATCTGGCCGTTGATCTATATCTGTTTCACTCATATCAAAAATAATTCCCATAATTACTACCCCTGTATCCCAAATACCATCATTATTTGTATCGCAAACCAAGCTACTTCTACATCCAGGTCGATTTAAGAGTTCACCAGAATTTTCAACATAGCGATCGATTCGCTCTTGAGCATCTTCCCCCTGTGGAATTGAATATCCTTCAAATGAATTGAGGGACGAAAATGAGCAGTCTTCTTGATTGCCAGAAGGTAGTCCGTACTTCTCTGCAGCGCAACTAAATCTATAATTTGAAGAGTTTGCCTCTTTAATCATCTGTGCTGGTGATAATATCCAAATGACTCCATCTGACTCACCTCTATCTGATTTATCATAATCTAGTCCTCTTTGATATCCTGAGAGTTTTATATTATTATCGTCGCCTTCTATCCAAGATATTTGGGAAAGAATATTTTCGTCAGTTATATTTTCTAAACCCTTTTCACTCCCTGAAGCTGCATTATTGGTTTGGACATATAACATTACTATGTCAGTAGCCCACTGTTCACGGACATTTTCCAACAATTCAGTAGAATCAGCACCGTCAGGTAGATATATTTCTACATCTCCATTTATTTGATGCTCAAAATCAAGAGCATCTTTACCAATTAAAATAGTCAGTAGTAAAAGAACTGCAACAATACTACCTGGGCTTCTAAGAATTGTTGAGTAAGTCAACTCAGTAATTCGCCTTGCAGCTGAGTTAAATGTATCTGAAATATCATCAAACAATTGCCCCCCAGTTTCATAAATTTCACCTAAGAAACTAGATGAGAGGCTTTCTTTAAATTTTGAGTAAGTATTTCTTATGGGTTGTAAACTATGGAAAAAACTCTCCCAAAATATAGCTTCATCATCTAACTCATCCCCTCCATTAGAGTCCGACACATATACTTGGCCATATAGGAGACAAATGAAGCGTTCGCATCTGTGACCTTAATGTATACAGAATTTTTAATTTATAGTAAATAGTTCAAAATTTGTAAATAAAATAAATCATTTTTAGGAATATTTGAAAGAGTGTGCTACTGCCACACGTCTGAAGGATATGGTCAGTAAACATCAAAATAATCAAAAATCTAACTCCGATGGTAATAAATTAATCGATAGTTCCGCCACACGTAGTGACCCTAACACCACTGGATCTGTAGATATTCCTATGAAATCTACAGGGCGAAGAAGACGTAAAACAGTAGTTAAAAATAAGCCTATTAATGACGGAGATGCCAGAATAACATCATTTTTAGTATCTTCAGGAGTGATATCAATAGTA
>Ga0302117_10001456_pt1 | contig 11313 bp, 6 predicted proteins | sample AG5_322_MG_FD_203112 | JGI IMG/M metagenome (GOLD analysis project Ga0302117, IMG submission 203112) | Marine microbial communities from Western Arctic Ocean, Canada - AG5_32.2 | ecosystem: Environmental > Aquatic > Marine > Oceanic | place: Canada: Western Arctic Ocean | collected 2017-10-01 | reverse complement strand
TTTATCCAATTCAATAACTGGCCGTCTTTTCGCCAGTAATCAATCACCATCTCTTCAACCCGGGCATAGGTTTCGAGGCTTTCCTTTCGAATTGTTTCAAGGTCCTCATCCAGATCATCATCCATTATCCTAGCCAGGATCGCCTCTCGTTGGCATTCCCATAATACATCCAATTCCTCGCGAGTGGACTGCAGCAGCTTGGGTATCTCGGCTTTGGTTTTATCGAGTTTTGTTTGATCTTCAATGGTTGATATCTGTTCTTCCGTCGAAGGCGTAGGCAGATCGGTTTCCTCAGCTTCAGAAGGGTCGGTTTCTGCATCTTGAAAATCCGGATGTTTCCCTATTGGAGCCCAGTTGGCATCGTCCTCCCGGAAGACCAACAATTCGGGCGTGATAATACCATCTTCAAGAAACCGGAAGATTTGACCTCGGGTATACGGGCCCATAACTTCTTCTTCGCCATTGTAGTAATATTTTTTCATGAGCTTTGCGGCGATGCCATGGTGTGCATGGCGTCTAACGGGTAGCAACATGCTGCCCATAACTTCAACTAAATTTCAAGACTGTAAGGCGGATCTGAAAGAAAATTTTGAAATTTATACTAAAGTTTTGCCGAAGATTGCCGATAGCGTTTGTTTCGATTTTGTGTGGGGTTTCGGGGTTGCTAAATTGATCGGAATCAACGAACATTTGTCTGTAACCGACAACTTAACTAACGCACCACCAGTATGGCTCAACAACTACTCCAGTATGGCGCAAAGAAAAATCCGGCTGAACTCAGCGATATTTTGGCCTACATTTTTGAACGTAATAATGAGCTCTCGAAACACGGTGAGCGAGGCACTCCCGTTTGCATCTGGGGAACACATGGCTTGGGGAAAACTCAACTCGTTCAAGATTTTGCAAAAAAACTGGGTTGGCAATTTGCCTATATTGCTCCGGCGCAATTTGAGGAAATGGGCGATCTACACGGAATGCCTGTGGAATTTGATCCTACACCCGAGGCTCCGAACAGCGGCGATGAATACACGATCTATTATCCGCCCGACTGGGTGCCCAAGGATGATGGGCCTGGCATCCTACTGTTGGATGACTTGAACCGTGCCGATGACCGGATTCTGCGTGGGTGCATGCAATTACTCCAGAACTTTGAACTGAAATCCTGGAGTCTGCCGTCCAAGTGGCAGATCGTGGCTACGGCCAATCCGGAGGGTGGCGATTATTCGGTCACCCCGATGGATGACGCGATGCTCACGCGCATGATGCATGTGACGATGGTGTTCGATGCCAAGACATGGGGTAAATGGGCCATGCAAAATGGCGTGGATGAGCGCGGGATTGATTTTGTTTTAACCTATCCGGAAACTGTCACCGGCAAACGCACCACGCCCCGTACTCTCACGCAGTTTTTTCACCAAACAAAGGGCATCGCCAATCTTCAGGAAAATGAAGAACTAGTTCGAGTGCTGGGGGAAAGCGCTTTGGACAGCAGCACAGTGACGGCGTTCATTAGTTTTATTCGGGATGGTCTGCAAAAACTGATTGAACCGGCGGACATCCTGGATGCGCAAGATTTTGAGGTTATTACACGGCGGCTTGATGAAATCGGGCACGACGAAAAAGTCGTGACCCAAAAGGATCAGACCGGCAATCCAGTTGAAACCAAGTCCAAGAGGAAACGCATCGACCGTTTAAATGCCCAGTGCTACCGGATGCTTCGGCACCTCTGCTGGGATGATCGGTATCAGGCCATTCCGGCTCACAAGGATAATCTGGTGGCATTTCTCAAGTGCCCAATTATTCCAAGTGATCTGCGCACGGCTCTCTACATGGACATTTCCCGTGAAGCACCGAACGGTGTATTGGAATTGATACAGGATGAAGGCTTGGCCAAGGAATTTCTTGGCAATATCTGACATGAGCCAGACGGATGACAACATCTCCGGTGCTGTCACTCAGCTTTTACTCAAGGAACCATTCTTTGCTCACCTACTCGGGAACCTGTCCCGGGAAATATCGAATCGTACCCCAACTGTCGCCCTTGAGAAAACCCAAGGGGGTTACAGCCTGATCGTCAATCCCGAGTATTTTGATCAGGTTCTCACTACGAGAGAACAACGGGTCGCCGCCATCAAGCATGAGGCGCTGCATTTTGTGTTCAGCCACGTTTTCCGGGCGGAGAAATTCGAACATCAGGAAGTCTACAATCTGGCTGCTGATTTGGTGGTCAATCAATATCTGGAACCGTGGCCTTCACTTCCGGATGCTTTCACCTTGGAACTCCTTGACGAAGTTGGGGTTTGGATGAATCGCGATGAGTCTGTTGAATATTACTATGAAGAATTACTTAAAATCCTCGAACAGAATGAGGGGGGAGACGGGGATGATGGTGAATCCAGCGGAGTTGGCGGGATGCTGCAGGAATCCATGAGCACAACCAACCAGAGAGGCGATCATCAGTTTTGGGCCAATCAATCTGCGGATGATGCAGAGCAAAACCAGCATGATGATATGCTGAGTCAAGCTGCCCAACGTTCACAGGATTGGGGCAAGCTGCCCGGCCCTTTACAGCAACTCATCAATGCCATGTTGGAAAGACGGGAGCCTCAAGTCGATTGGCGCCGTTCCCTGCGCCTCTTCGCCGCCAGCAGCGGTCGCACGAGCGTGGCACACACCATGAAGCGCATAAGCAAACGGTATGGCACTCGGCCAGGCACCCGGATCAAGCGTTATTCCAAGCTGGCAGTTGCGTTAGACACCTCCGGTTCCGTGGATGACGACACACTCAGCACATTCTTTTCGGAAATCCACAGCATCTGGAAACATGGAGCCGAGGTAGTGATCATTGAGTGTGATGCTGAGGTGCAACAATCCTATCCTTACCGTGGCCAAACTCCCCAAGACGTAGCCGGTCGCGGAGGGACGGCCTTCGACCCGGTTTTCGAGCACCTCAATCAAAACCGACAGCAACAGTTCGATGGCTGCATTTATCTAACCGACGGCTGGGCTAATACACCGGAAGTAAGACCACCCTGCAAAGTGCTATGGGTGATTTGCTCAGATGGAACGGATGAATATGTCAACTTCGGTCCGGCAATTCAGTTGCAGGATTGAATCCCCAACGATTCATGGATGATATCGATGAGGAGTTGTTCCTCCACGCCGATGTTGCTGGCTACGCTGTTGCCTTCGCCAGAAACCTCGGCAATACGGGTCACGATGTTGGCGATGGCTGTCTTGAATTTGGCCTGTAGTTCGGTCGGCATGGTGTCGAGGATTTTCCAGTAATCATCGAGCAGGGAAAACACCCATTCCAACTGTTTTCTGGGTGATCCTTGAAGGCTTTGAAACTCAGCGGAGAGGCCCTTGCCATATTGCTGCACTTCTCTCAGATTTTCCCGCCAAATCACCGGGAACTCAGCGTCCAAGGCAGCCGATTCCTCCTTGAGGATCGGGACGATTTGCATTGCCTCCTGACTATCAATTTTGCCGTCGGCCGCCGCTACGATTTCCACCAACACATGAGGCAGTGCCAGCAGACGAATACGATCTGTCGCGTTGAGTGTGGACAGATACCCCCGGAAATCCTGACCTTCCGGATCAATGTTCAGGCGCTCTTCCAATGGGGTATCCGCGTAGTTGATTCCAAGTTGCCTGAATATGGTAATGATAATTTGGCGTTCCTCAATACTGATTAAATCGTCCCCTTCAGCCTGACTGCCGCTGGCCTCGGCTACATCCAGACAGCTGTTGAGTATCCATTCCTTCAGAGATTGCTGCAGATCTTCAGGAGCCTGATCGAGAATAGACTTGGTGTCCGCCAGTAGCGCATCAGCCTTTCGGCCTCGCTCCAAGGCGCTGCCTTCGTGCAGCAACTCATTGCTGCGCTGACTCGCAGTATGAATTCCATCCGCCATGCCTTCTTCTAAATCGTAAAGTACTTCAACAACCAACGCAAAGCCAACTTCCTCCTCATTGAAAATATGGCGAATGAGCTTTTGGTCTAGTTCCTCTCCCATCCATTCGGCGGCAGATTGCTCTTCCTCATCGATAATTCCGTCCGCTACCGCAACCAGAGCGGGGCACACTATCAGTCCGAACCAAAACTGTTTCCGCTGCTCCTCATCAAGATTGTGAAGGAAACGTAGAGCCTCATTTTCCTGTATAAGTTGTTCATGTTGGACCTGCAACTCAGCAGATTCTAACCCGTCCAGTGTTTCAAGTGAGCTAAAAATGCGACTTGCCGTTTCCTCATCCAAATCGATTTCCAAGTGCCTCAACAGTTCTCCTATCACAAATGACTCAGCTCCACAGATGTTGGCCCCGGCGCCTTCGCCGGAAGCCTCGGCAACCTCCAGGCAGCTTTCGCGAATATAATTTTTTATTTTTACGGAGACCGATTCAGGCGCCTTATCCAGCACTCTGGAAAAGTCTTCCATGAAATTGGTGACGAGCTTCTCAGTTCCCACTTCATCCTGAGCCGCCACGAACTTGGATCGGAATGTATCCAGAGTCTCCGTTTCTTTCAGATTATTACTATACTCAGTATCAAATTGTTCATCTGTGACTGCATCTCCGCTTTGAAAAAGAGCAATGAATTTTTCCTGAACGATGTCCAGGCACTCTTCCTCATCCTGGTCCACTACCCCGTCTGCCATCGCAACAGACATTGGGAGGAAGCTGCACCCCTCAATGATAGTGAGGTTCTCGTGGGGAGGCAATGAGAGGACAAATTGTTGTTCGTCAGTCAAGGCAGGCGCCGGGTGGTCGGCGACCACGGCTTCCTCGGCCGGTTTGCCCTCACCATTCCCTTCCTGGGAAACAGTGCCGGGTATCACCACCCTTATTTCATCAGCTTCAGCTCGGTCCGCAACCTCACTACCATCAATCGAGATCACTTTAGCCACGGCTGGCGAAGGCAACTCCACCTTGATCACATTCTCCGGTTCCTCTGATTCCGGTGGCGTTGGCAACGGCGGCAAACCGGCGGGGGCGTTACTCAACTTTGGTAAAGGGGGTAGCGCCGGTTTGCCGGCAGATCCGCTCCGTTCTGGTTGTGGCGGAAGCGGGGGGAAGGCGGGCAATTCTTGAGGATTCGTCGCTCGATTAGGGGTAGGCAACGGGGGCAGAGGGCGTCCGGCAGGCGGGCTAATTGGAGTGCCCGGAGTTTGTTGTGGGGTTTCGGGATCGTTTGAAGGGAGATGTGTCATGAATGTTCCTTTGTTACTGATGGGCTGTTGAATTGTATTTTACCAATGAATATCAAACAATAATTATTTCATCTAAAAAAGGGGTTGTGGGGGAGTATTATGTCAAAGTGCTGACAAGTTTGGGGCTATTTTGGCTTTGGGAATACGCACTCCGGACTAGACGCCCTTGAGAGCTCACCTCCGGCAATCCAGGATCACCGGTGATCTTAAAAGCGTCCCACACCAAGGCGAGAAAAGTATGTTCAACCGCACCGATTCTCAAATCAGCATTGTCCATATTCGCCGCCCCATCATCAGATGCTCGGGCTATGGCCACCCCTGTGCGGTACACATAATGTCGAATATTTTTCTGCACATCAGCGGGCAGCAAGGGCATCAGCACCTGATATTTTTCCAAGTCCGTTAGCATCCATTTAAGGTTATACATCAAAGACGCCCCTTTCTCCTTCGTTGCTTTGCGAATCCGATCGAGATATGGGGAAATTTCCGCCCGGTAGGTTTCCCTGCAGGCTTCAAAATCAGGGGAAATCTCCTCCGTCTCATCAATAGCCTCCAAAACACAGATCAATTCCCAATGATCAATCTCTCCATCAACTCCAGCAATTAGGTATGTGATGAAATGAGGAAGTCCCAAAAGCAGCTGGCGCTGTTCTGGGCGCAGAACTTTGACGCAATCAGTAAATGGAGTAGCTGGTGAAGAGTCTGTTGTCATATTAAATCCAATTTTTATGAATTTTGATTCTCTCTTAAATAGGCAAGCGCTTGCCCGAAAGTTCCAATGGATTCAACTTCGGCATCAGGGATTTCATTTCCAAATTCTTCCTCAACCGCCATCGTGAGTTCCACTGCGTCCAGAGAATCGGCTCCGAGATCTTCTATGAACCTCGACCCCAGTGTGATTTTGTCGGGAGTTGTTCCTAGTTGCTCGCTGATAATCCGTAGAAATCTGTGCAACACTTCATCCTGCCCGTCTGCATGGATCGATTCCACCGGGCAACCCTCCAGCGCTTCGGCACACAGCTGCTCTTCTTCTTTGGACTCGGGCTGTTTGCTGACATAGGAATAACCCCCGGCTGCATTTCTGGAAAAATTGACTGCAGACGTTTCTCGACAGAGATCGCAGTCAATACATTCCTCATCAATGTAGTACTTGCCGACGGCATTATCCGGATATATGTTTTCGATGCCTGAAGCAGGTGCCGTGGTTAGCGGCGAGCCCGGAGCCGGTGGTGCTATTGGTGGTGGTGGGGCTATTGGTGCCGGCAGTTTCAGATCAGGAATTCCAAGCGCCTGCACCTTATCTATTCCAGTGGAAACACGGGTATTTGACAGGTTCAGTGACTTTAGATTTTTCAGGTTGGCCAGTGGGGTTACATCTTCCAGTTGATCAATCCCACACAGGTCCAATTCTTCCAGCCCCGTTAGGTGGGCCAATTCACGAAGATCAGTCAGTCCATCGCATCCGGATAAGTCCAGGCGCTTTAAATTGGGCAACGAACCCAAGCCTGACAGGTCATTAAGTTGAGCATTCTCGGATAGATCAATCTCTTCGAGTGAATGTAGGTTCGACAAAGATTCAGGATTTTTAAACAACTTGGAAAACTCGGGGTTTGAGCACTTCAGTATCTTCAAGCCGTGGAGCCCGCTCAATCCGGCCAAAGTTGAGGCCCAGCAAGCCTCCAATTCCTCTAGTTCGGTGAATGCCTCGAGGGATGTCAGATCGTTTTGGATCCAGATATTGAGCTTCTTTATATTGGCAACCCGAATAGACGGATCAACCTCAGCTTCCTCGGGGCATTTCTGAATTAGGTTTAGCAGGATGTCTATATTCCCACCCATAAGTGAGCTGTATTCCATCTCGCCGGTGTCCGGGTCAATCCGGCATTCATCGAGGATTGCCTCGAAGACCTTGGGCCCGAGCGATGAAATTATGGGCACAATCGGTTCCGGAGTCCCTGCCTTGATGAGTCCCTGAATTTTGAAATATATTGGCCCCAGCTCGGGATCTTCCGACCACTTTAGCATCGGCTGTATTTCATGCAGGCCAGCCTCGGAGACGCGTTGGGTCAATCCTGAATTGGAGCGCGCACCATGGGAGAGGAGCATGCGGATCACCTCAACACGCGGTTGAGTTGCTGCCGCTTCCATGGTGCTCGGTTCAATAATAAACCCGCACCCGTTAAATACCATGTCTGCGCCCATATTTATCTCCTAAACTGACATGGCTCCGTAGAACTCGGGGTCTGGTTCTCCCAATGATTCATAAATTGCCCTTCTATCAGGGCGGGGTTCGTATAGTTCGGAAATTTCCCAAGAGAGGCGAATTTTCCATGGATTCCCCCAAATATCACTCCCGCAATCTCTAACCGGATATTCGTCCAGCAGGAAGATTTCGCAGTGAGGCCGGTCCTCGTCCTCCAGGAGCTCGTTGATCGCCTCCTGAAGTTCCGGCAGTTCTTCCTCAATTATTGCATGAAGACCGGAGCTTTCGTTGTCCCTTTTTTCAAACGCCTCTTTAGCACGGTTCTGTAGTTCCATCCAATTCGGAAATTCTTCTCCTCCAAATTTCTCCAAAGCATCCAAATTCACGATTGCAGCGCCGGTGATATCATCCCATGAAGCCCAGTTTTCTGGTTCAACTTCTGTCCCAAGAAGATTCTCCAATTGTCTGCACGCGGTGTTCTTTTGCATCAACTCATCAAGTGAGATATTATACATACAACCATCACGAGCGGCTTCCAAAGCCCCAAGCACAGGGGTGTCATCTGAAATGGAAATAGCATCGCAACAGAGCCCGAACTTGGGGCCAGCCAGTTCTTTCAAGGCTTCACTCATGCGCTCCTCGTCGCCTTCAACTTCATGTAATTCTTCCCGTTTTGAAATTAATTCACCGACAGATCGGCTCAGGGGAGTCTGCCCGTCAGGTCCCTCGAGGTTTGGGTCTGCTCCAGCTGAGAGCAGGGTTTCCATTAGATCCGTGTTCGCGTCTCGTGAGGCATAGTCCAGTGCTGTTCGTCCTGAATCATCCACCAGGTTTACGTCTGCACCATTTTTTATCAGCAGTTGTGTAATTTCGGATGATTCATTGATGACCGCAAGCATAAGCGGGGTAACTTTGTCTTCATATTCCTCTTCCCGGTGAGGCCCCGATATATCCAAAGAGGCACCCCGATTGATGGTTTCCCCAATGGTGTGATGCTGACAAAATAGCTGAACTGTCTCGCTTTGATCCTCGAAAATGGCACGGTGGATCGGGAGCATGGCTCCTTCAAGTTCATAGGTTTCACGGGGATCGGCCCCTTGAGCCAAAAGGAAATCAAGTACTTCAATGTTGCCGCCCTGTATTCCATTGAAAAGTGGCCGTGTATATTCGTTCAGCCCTTCACCCGAAACTGGAATTCCCAACTCAACCAGCCATTTCACCACCTTTAAGTGCCCATCATTTGCTGCCCAGCACAATGCGCCGGAATTTTCACCCAAATAATCTGCTCCGTTTTCATGCAGGAACTGAGCGGCCTCGAGTTGACCTTGGCCACAGGCGTGGAGTTGGCAAATGCCATCATTCCAATTAATATCCGCTCCGGAATTTAATAGTGCCCTGACTTTATCCAGATCGCCTTCCTTGCAGGCTTTGACCAAAAGGCCGTCCTTCACTTCCTCCTCGCTAATGCCATTTTCAGAAATAAATTTTCCCAACGGTTGATCGTCATCGCTCCAAGCAAGATTCCCAAGATGAATCATTATATCCCGGGGAGGCTTCTGGGCCATGAACAAATCAATGATTTCAGGCATCTCGGTTCTGACCGCAGGTGACAAAAGATAGCCGTTCTCAACAAAAAGATCAGGCAATTCTTCGGCCATTTGTTTGGCCTTCTTGATTTCATCCTTACCCCATGAACTGCTACGATCCTCGCTATCCAGGGAATCTGCAATATAGGTTAATGAATTGAACAGCTCCTCAATCTTTTCCTGGTCGGAATACTCCTTTGGTTTGGACCATTGATTCTCATAGAGATCTTCTCCATCCGCAAAACGGTAGGAAAAACCTGCGTCTTCAAGGATTGCTACGTCATCCGAACTCAACCCCTTGCCTGAAACAGAAATGAAATCCTGATTGGAGTAATCTCCAATACGAATCGATTTTAAAAGGTGTGACCCAATATCCAGTTTCCAGGGTCGTTTTGAAGTATCGCCCAGGTGGTATGCCATTCCATCGAGTTTATCATCGATGGGCTTGTCCAGTTGGCGTGCCAGGTCCTTGGCGGTGTCTTCTGTGCAACAGAGAAGGATAAACTCCTGATCGATCCAAACCACAGGTCCCTGTGTTCGTATGTCTCGGGAATAATCCCAGCAATGGTTCAGGAGAGTGATCATTCCTGCGAATCCTCACCCAGATTTTTTTTCCCATCAACCATCGCCTGCGCTTTTCCCTGCGACAGTTGAATTTCGGGGGCATCCACCGGAGCCAAATTTTCGGGCAGTTGAATCCTTGTCGGTTCACTGCGAGAACCCGCCCCCGAAATTGGAGCACCAGGCCTCATCTTTATGGACATTGGAGGAGGCTTAGGAGAGCCAGCAACCGTTTGCCGATTCTCAATCTCTGGTTTTTCCTCCTTAACCTCAACTGCTGCTGTTTCCGTAACAGCCACTGGTGGAGCCACGGGGTCCTTGCTGGTTTTTGGCAAGGGTGGATAAGGGGGGACTTGTTTGCCATTTTCACTTTCAGGCAGTGGGGGCGGGCATGTCTCACTATCTTTGGAGGGGGGTATATTATCATCCGGCTCCGGATCACTGCCTCCGTCACCGTCGCCTTCCCCCTCTGCGCTATTATCATCAGAAATATCGTCTGACTCGGCACAGGTGCTGCGTGCATATTCCTTCAGGGCTTCTTCCCATTCGGTCGGCGACCCTTCACGACTCAACCCGCGTTCCTCCAGCAACCTGATGACAGTTGGGGAATCAGTAGACAGTTGGATTTTCTTCAAGTCCTCCAACCGGCGCTCAAGCATGGCTCCTTTTTCAATGAGCTGTTCGGCAATATCACCCCGGTCCGCTTCCAGTGCAGAATAGAGCGCTTCGTCCTGGTTCGCGTGTATATCGGCGCCGTGATCCAGTAGATAATCGATCACTTCTTTTTGACCGGCTTTAGCCGCTTGGGCCAGGGGAAGCAAATCGTCTTCGCCTGGTTTCGATCCAGGCTGTAGCCCTGCCTCGATCAGGAGTTGGAGCCTCTCGAGATCGCCGGCCTTGATCACTTCTTCTGCATTTCCAAATAACTTAGCTTCCCACTCGGCCGGCTCACAATTTTCTTTTAGAATCAACAGTGCATCGAGATGTTTGCCCTTGATTGCAAGGTCAGATGTGTCGTCCCAACGATCAATGGTTGCTCCTTTTTCAATCAACAGATTGAGCAATTCAACATGTCCATGGAGCGATGCAAATTCCAGCGGGTTGCACGGTGATTTCCCACCCCACTTGCTCTCGATTGATTCTACTGGACATTGCTCGGCATCCGGATTAGCAGGAGCCCCCTGATCAATCGCCTTCCGCACGCCATCCAGATCAACTGCCCGAACCGAATCGATCAGCGCCTGGACTAATTCCGGATCGCATTCCTCCTCCTCTTCGGTGTCTTCATCCTCTAATTCACCATCAGATTCATCCTCATCTCCGTCTGAATTATCACGGTTTTGCTTAAATTCCTCGGCCCATTCTTTCGGATCTTGCCAGCAGATTGTTCCGTCCTTTTTTGACAGAGCTTCAATGGCCGCATCACTTAGTTCGCTCATGCCATCGAGGCTACCATCGAGAGAAAGTTCACCCTCATGTTTGGCCAGGGATTCAGCTGTCGCATCACTTAGATAGGGTAAGCCATCGAGATAAAGAGTGCCCTCATGTTTGGCCAGGGATTCTGCTGCCGCACCACTTAGTTCGGTTAAGCCTTGGAGCCAAAGGTCACCCTCATGTTTGCCCAGGGATTCGGCTGCCGCATCACTGAGTTCGGTTAAACCATTGAGACAAAGAGTGCCCTCATGTTTGGCCAGGGATTCGGCTGCCCCATCACTTAGTTCGGGTAAGCCATCGAGATAAAGAGTGCCCTCAT
>Ga0302117_10001448_pt1 | contig 11336 bp, 8 predicted proteins | sample AG5_322_MG_FD_203112 | JGI IMG/M metagenome (GOLD analysis project Ga0302117, IMG submission 203112) | Marine microbial communities from Western Arctic Ocean, Canada - AG5_32.2 | ecosystem: Environmental > Aquatic > Marine > Oceanic | place: Canada: Western Arctic Ocean | collected 2017-10-01 | reverse complement strand
TGAAATGCAAAAGAGAGACGCTAAAAAGGGCCTTGCCACATTGTGCATTGGTGGCGGCATGGGCATTGCCATGTGCGTGGAACGCCCTTAACGGCATCAAGCAAGGGTCGAAGGTCTGGGCACTAGAGTAATAATAGCAATCGCAATATTAGCCGCGCCTGCGGCGTTATTGCTGGCGGGGCTCTTGGCGTTTCGGGCGGATACGTTCCGGCTATCTCTTGCTGAATTGAAGGGTTTGTATGCAACAGACCAGTCTCTTTTCACTGAAATCTCAGGTGTCTACACCCACTACCAAGATGAAGGTGAGGGTTTTCCCATTGTTCTCATTCATGGGTCAGAAGGGACACTTAGGACCTGGGACCCTGTCGTGAGTGCGATGAAAGACCGTTACCGCATGATCCGGCTAGAGCTGGCTGGGCGCGGCCTTTCGGCGGCTGGCGCGCCAGGCACGGTTAGCGATGATGTAACGCTTCATGGCATGGTAATTGATCTACTGGATGGGCTCGGTGTTGAGGGTCCCTTTCACCTTGTTGGCCAGTCTAGTGGCGGAACGATTGCGACACGTATTGCGAAGTACTATCCCGACCGGGTTGCTAAGCTGGTAGTGATGAATATGCCATCGTCCCCGGTTAGTGTGCCGCGCAGTGCACGCCCAGGTAATGTGCGCCGCGCAATGGTATTGAATGATGATTACCTAGAATTTAGAACCCGCGGATTCTGGCATACTTACTATTCCTATCTTTGGGGCCGACAGGAAATGCTGGGCGAAGAACTAATCACATTGATGTATGATCAAAACCGTCGGGTGCGTGCACCCATGGCGCGCCAGCTGATCCCGGCAAATTTTTCGCCTGAACAAGCGGACATAAATCTTGGTGGAGTTGTTGCGCCCACATTGGTCATTTGGGCTATGTCTGACCCTGTCTTGCCGCCGAGCCAACTAGAAGCTTTAACCAGTCGCATGACAAAAGCCCCTTTGACCGTTAAAGAACTGCCAGGAGTCGGGCATTTTCCCGCGCTTGAATCGCCGGAATTAATTATTCCTTTGATCGAAGATTTTTTGGAAGACTGAGTGCCTAGACTATAGTTCATACTCGAAGTGCATTAAAATTTTTACAGCACTAATCGCGGCACTTGAACCTCTTTAACAAAGCCGGACCTCTGGGTTTAATAATGGCGTTGGCAATAATGGTTTCAATTTTTCTTCTCTAGGTAAGATGAATTCAGCCTTTACTTTGTTCGTCTTCGGCAACGGCTCGTGCCAACGCACAGAAATCCCCCACCGATATTTGTTCTGGTCTGAGTGTCGGGTCGATGTCGGCTGCAGCACAGAGGCTTTTGGCATCGCCAAGTGCTTTGAGACTTGAGCGCAGCATTTTTCGACGTTGACCAAAGGTTGCCGCTGTTACGCGTGAGAGGATTTTTGCATCCGCCTCTGCAACCGAGCGTTCTAAGGGTACCATATGAATCACCGTCGACTCGACTTTGGGTGGCGGGGTGAAGGCTTCGGGCGGCACATCAAAAGCTCGCTTAGTTTCCCAACGCCAGCCTGTAAGGACGGACAAACGGCCGAAGGTCTTGCTGCCTGGCTCGGCAACGATGCGGTCTGCGACTTCCTTTTGGATCATCGCGGTTATTGAGGTAAAGGCTTCGGGCTTAGAGAGCCACCGAACCAAAAGTTCAGTGCCGATGTTATAGGGAAGATTAGCGATCACCCGCCTTGGTGCAGATCCCAGCGCCGACGCATCAATCCTCAGGGCGTCGCCCTGTATGACCTCTAGTTTGTCAGGCCAAGCACCCGCCAGCTCTTTCAATGGTGCAAGGCAGCGCTCATCTTTTTCAATGGCGATCACTGTTGCGCCAGCATCCAATAGGGATCGGGTGAGTCCGCCGGGGCCTGGTCCGATTTCGATTGTGCTTCCTGCTGTAATGTCTCCTGCCACCCTTGCTATGCGGGCCGTCAGGCTGAGGTCCAACAGAAAGTGCTGCCCCAACCCTTTGCGAGGTTGTAAACTGTGTATGCGGATAACATCACGCAGGTTCGGTAGGTTTTTTGGAGGTTCGGCTGTCATGTTTGCGTTATGTCTGTATGCGTTTGGCAGCTATGTCGGCAGCCATTTTTATCGCGGCAACTAGACTATCGCATCGCGCAATTCCGGTGCCGGCTAGATCTAACGCAGTGCCGTGGTCCGGAGAGGTGCGGACAAACGGCAAACCCAACGTCACGTTGACCCCGCCATAAAAATCCAAAGCCTTAAGGGGGATGAGAGCCTGATCGTGATACATGCACAAAACAGCATCTGCGTTTGCGCGGGCATCGGTGTGAAATAGCGTGTCAGCCGGCAAGGGGCCAAATGCTTTAATGCTTCTAGATTTTAGCGCGGCGATGGCTGGTGCAATGATACGGCTTTCTTCGTCACCGAATTTCCCGTCTTCGCCCGCATGAGGGTTTAGGGCAGCGACTGCTAGGCGTGGTGAGGCTATACCAAAGTCTTTTACTAGGGCCTGTGCTGTAATCTCTCCGCAGCGGATGATGGCTTCAGTTGTGAGGGATGACGCCGCATCCGCGTGCGCAAGATGAATGGTGACAGGCACCACACGAAGTCCATTCTGGACGTTTGCGCTGGCTAACATCATTATAGACTGCGCGTGCGGCCCGGAGAGGTGCCTAAGATATTCGGTGTGGCCAGGAAATTTAAATCCGGCATCTTGCATGACCGACTTATGAATGGGGTTGGTGACCATGGCGCTCGCTTCGCCATTCATGGCAAGTCGAACGGCGGTGTCGATGGCTCCAATCACGGCGGCCACGTTTTTTGTGTCGGGCTGACCGTTACAGGCTGGCTTCGTTAGGGGTGGATCGACGGGCAATACGGGTAGCGCAGTGGAAAAATGATCCAAAGCGTCGCCAGGACTGGCAATGCTTTGGACGTAGCAATCTAACTTGAGCTGCAAGGCCAGGGCGCCGAGGCGTGCGGGGTCGTCGATGACAAAAAAGGGCGGCAGGTCGTGTCGGTGTTCTGTCCAGGCCTTGAGAAGAATATCCCCACCAATCCCCGCAGGGTCCCCCATGGTGACAACGACCGGGGCGACCGGTTTAGACATCACAGACGAATGTCGATTAGAGCCTGACGGCGCAAGTCACGAAGGCGTTGGCGTGAAACGGTATCGAGTTTCTCGCTTTCGAGACGGGAATAGACCTGGTTGAGAGATGGTAAGCCGCTGTCTTCTTGTCGTGAGCACACCATTGCAAAGAGGCGTGCGCCGGCTATGTCGACGGGCTCACTCATTTGGCCTACGGGAAGGTCCATTACTGAATTGCGAACCGCTTCAGGTAAACCGCCAACACGGATTAGGTCCACGGGGCCTGACCCGGGCCCACCGATCTCAGTTGCCCATTCATTCATTTGACCGCAGCTTAATATTTGGGTCTGAATGGCGTTTGTTAATTGCGCTAGACGGTCCGGAGCTAATGCGGCCCGACCAACGGTAGGTAAGTAAACCTGACTGAGTGTGACCCCCGCCATCAGAGGCGACACCTCCGCCGTTGCCCGTTGATCCTGAACGACTAGGATGGTGTATCCCGATACCGTGCGTATGGGTTCAGAAACCTCGCCCGTTTTCAGACGTACCATCGCGCGTTCAAGTTCCGCTTCCAGTTCGCCAGCGTGGATCCAGCCAAGCTCGCCACCGACTGCAGCCGTGGGGCTTTGCGAAAACTGCTGGGCTAAGGCTTGAAATGGCGCGCCACTTCTTGCGCGTTCGGCAAGCTGGCCGGCGAATTCGCGCACGTCAGCGTCGCGGGACCCAAGACCAATCGGTAAAAATATTTCAGCCAAAAGGTATTCAGGCTTTCCTTGGTTGGCTGCTAGGCGATCGATAACGACCTTAACTTCTTCTTCAGAGACGGATACGTCGCGCGACAGCACTTCCCTGACCACACGTAACCAAACCACGTCGGCTTCAACCTGAGAGTAAAACGTTCCGGGGTCGATACCTTGTTCGCTGAGCATGGATAGAAATGCGCCCGACGGCATGCCGTTATTCTGTTCGATGGTTTGCACGGCGCCGAGGACTTCGGCTTCTTCTGTTTCAATTTCCTCGCGACGGGCTTCCTGAAGCTTCAGTTTTTCTTCGATGAGTGCGTTCATGACCTGTGGCAGCAGCCGTTGGCGCACCTCCACAGTGTCTTCGATGCCAGACGTTATGAGGAATAGTGCTATTCGGGATTGAACGTCAAACAGGGTGATGACGTCTTCATTGACCACGGCCGCAATCCGCACGGCGTCTTGTTGTGCGACGGCTTGGTTCGGGGCGGTCATCGCCACCAGACCAAAAAGGATCACAAGATTTCGGATTGTATTAAAAAAGAAGCGGTTCATGCTCGTGTCCAAGCTCCTGGTCTTTTTATTCGGACGTTTGTCTTCTGGCGCGGCCCCGCTGAGCGCGCGTGAGCCGTACCATACTCATGTGTGCAGCTTCATTCCAGCCCGCAATGTAGATGCTGGTTTGCGTCTCGGGGGTGTTTGAAAAATGCTTTTGCCGTCCGGACTGTTCTAAGGGGGTGTACATGGTATAGTAGAAATTATGGCAACTAGACGGTATAGCCGCAGCATCACTCTTTTTTTGATGGCTGCTTTTTTGATTTCCCCACCGCTGACTAGTGTTTTAGCGGATGGCATGGGGATTGACCTGGCCCGATTTAGTGCAAGTGAGGCTTAGGTCAGTTTTATTGATCAACACCGACACTAGATGATAGTCGCACTTCACCGATGGTTTTAAGCGTAAAGCGAAGGATGACGGAGAACCCGCTTTGGAAGTCACGGTCTTCCGTATTGTCATCGGTAACATCTAAGCCAAAGACAAAGCACTCATCTTCATACTCGATTCCGATGGAGGACCGAATAGAGCCGCCGCTAAGGCCAAGGTTTTCACGGTGGGAACCCGTGAGCGACCAATGCTTGGAAAGGCGTGTGTCAAAGAACGCGTACAGCTCCTCTCTGTCGCCAAACTCGGGTATCGCGGGATTGCTTGGCTTAATGAAAATGTAGTTGGCACCCAGGCGGAACATTGGATTCCCAATTGAGGCGCTGAACTCACTGCGTTCCGTGCTGAAGTCGGATTGATCGAGGCGGAACCGGTAGGACAGATCAAGGTGCGACGTTGGGCGGACAGTGACGTGTCCAACGTAGTCAGAGAAATGCCCGTCGAGCCCAGAATTCAGGGCAAACGTCGCGTCTCTCTTAAAGCGATAACTTTGGCCGACCATAACGTCGACTGATTTTCCAGAGTTTCCATAGGCGGACCAACGTAGGCCATAATTGACGCGGGCGCCGCCTTCAACGCGGTCGTATCCATAGAACCGCTGCTCAGCAAAGAGATTGGTGTCGTCGAATTCAAAATCGCGGCTGTCTTCGTTGGGTATGTTTGAAGGGTTACTGCCATTGGGGCTGATTATGCCTTGAACAATGGGTTCCAATTGCTGTGTGAGCGTGGATCCTGTTCTGACCAATGGATAACGCCACTCCATCGATACTTGCGGAATGGCGCGCCCTTCGAAGCCAGTGAAGCTTGTGTTGTTTGTCGGGTCAATCACGTCCCGAACATAATACCCGTCGCCGCGCAAAGTGGCGCGCAGTGTATACATGCTGCCACTTTCGCTGATGTAGGGGACATGCCACCCGACGGTTGTCGACAAGCGAGTCTGGTCGCTACCGTCTTCGCGATATAGGGCAAGGGCACTGGCATTGGCGGTGAAGTAGCCGCCGCCGCGAATGGGTTTGCCCACGAAGCTATAGTCGATCAATGGGGCAATAAGCGGGGTTGAGCCAGTCGCGACTGTTCGGCGTTGCCGTTGGAAGTGGTAGGCGTTGGCAGAGAAGTAGGATTGTGTGCCGAAGCGTTCGACAAAGGCATTGGTGGTAAGCCACGTTGGTGCGTCAAAGTCATAGCGACGGAGGTAAGTGTCATCTGATGCGAGATAAACGTCGGCGCCCGTCCGCCATCTCTCGTCGATATCCCAACGTGCCTTGGCTCGAACGTGGCCACGAAAATCCTTGGGGTTGTCATCATCGTCTACGACGAGACTACCGAATAGGCTTAACTCACCTTCTGGAAAGAGCTGCCGGTACTCTCCTATGGCGCCACGGCCTGCAGACGACGTGTACAAAGGTGTAAGTGTCGCGTCGCGGTCCGGCGCAATGTTCCAATAGTAAGGTTGCGCATAAGAGAAACCTAGATTGCTGCCTCCACCAATCGCTGGGGCCAGTAAGCCTGACTGGCGATCTGCCGTTGGGTCGGGGTGCGCGAGGTAGGGGGTATAAAATACGGGTAAGCCCAACACCTCAACCCAGGCATCGTTATAGGTCATCAACTTATTGTCTTGATCGTGGATAATCTTGCGGGCTTTAATTTGCCATACGGGGTCACCGTCACAGTTGAGATCACAAGCGGTGTACACGACCTGACGAAGCTCGTTGATGTTGCCGTCGCGTCGGCGGATGAGGCGCGCCGCCATGCGAGAGTCGTCGGCGAGTAAAACTTGAACCTCGCGGGCAAAGCCGGTTTTTAATTCACCGTCGATCTCCGCTGTCTCGAAAAAGAGAACGCTACCATTGCTATCAACTAGCGTCACGTTACCAGAGGCCGCGACAACATCTGTCTCTTGGTTGTATGTCACTTGGTCGGCGATTAGAATTCTACCGTCGCGTTCGATCTCTACGTTCCCTGTAGCGGTGACCGTGTTTGAGTCTTCATCAAACCGCATCTCGTCCGCCAGGATTAGGGTTTGACCCTCAGCCCCTTGCGCAAGGGCGTGTGGTACCGCATAGAGCAGGGCACATAACAGCACCCCGCCCAGCGCGACCAGCAAGGGCAAAGTGCGCTGGGCGCGAGGGAGCGTCGAACCGGTTTTAAACATCATGTGTACGCTTAGACGGAACCGGGGTGTGGGCGCAATGAAAAGGGTAATAAGGCTTGATAGGATTTCCCAGACAGAACGAATAAGCCAAGGCCAAATGGCACGAAGGCTACGAGATAAAGGAGAGGTACAAAGAGTAGATTCTTTGAGGCTAAACTAGCCGCACCTAAGCCAGCAGTCTCAATTATGACGGTACATAAGATGGCGACGCTGATCCGTTTGACCTGCCCATGTCGATTAAAAGTGCCGGTTAGGATAAAAGCTAGAGCAACGGCGGCCAGTGATAGATTCCAGAGAGGGTTGGTCAAACGTTGGTGTCCTTCAACGCGCATACGCCTGATGTTGCGCGGCTTGATGCCATCAGCTTCACTCAGTGTGAATAATTCGGCCGTTGACCGTTCCCTGTTGTCCTTAAAACGGGCATCGCCAGTTAACTCTATTAGGCCTAGGTCGACTGTATATCTGTCGAAATAGAGGAGTGTGAGGTCTCCTTCGCCACGGGTTAGCTCTTGGCGGCTTCCCTTGGACAGAATAACGCGGGGTCCGTCAGGCCCTGACACAACGGCACCGTTCTCGGCCATCATAGTGATACTTTTGATTTCGTCGCGGTTGTCATGCACTAATAGCCCCCGCAAGTCCCCTTCTGGGCCTCGTTCGCGGACGTAGATCGTTAAACCTTTACCGACCTGATTAAACGTCCCTTCACGCAGTATGACCTGTGACACATCGCTGCGCACGGACCACTGTAGTTCCTTGAAGGCGCGGACAGACATTGGCCCATAATATAATGTTAGCGTGTACGCGGCGGCGGTAGTCAGGACCGCGACGACGATGGCTGGAAAAGCCAAACCCCACTGACTGATCCCGGCTGCTTGCGCGACCACTAATTCTCGGTCGACGGTCATCTTGTTGTAGGTGAACAGCACCACAAGAAAAAGCGAGATCGGTAGAATGATGACCATCACGTTGGGCATTAGAAGAAGGGTTAACTCAAGCCAGGTTCCAATCGAAAGCCCTTTGTTGATGATCATCTCGATATACCCGAGGGACTGGGTCAGCCAAAGGATATAGGCGAGCACTCCAGATACAAGCAGGGTGCCGACAATGAGATGCCGTAAGATGTAGCGGTTTAAGCCATTCATGGTGAGTGAAGTATACTGGGCATGGTGGCGTGGGCAAACACTCGAGATCAGGTTCGTTTGTGACAGTCCAAGAACTTATTAGGTGTTTTCGCCCCCGATGGTGGCGTTTTTAGGGCAACGCCCCATGCGGTTACCCCTATTTTCTACTAACATTTTAGACGTATAAGCGTGTCGCGGGAAAATTAGCCCGATCAAACCCGACGGCGCTCGCATTTATGTGATTAAACGGCCTCACACCAAATTCGATTAAGTTTTTACCCAACGACCTTGCCTGGGTTCATGGTGTGTTTGGGGTCTAGCGCCGCTTTTAGGGTTTTCATAAGGTCCAATTCTATGGGGTCTTTATAGTATTTCATCTCCTCGACTTTGAGCAGGCCGATGCCGTGTTCTGCTGAGATTGAGCCGTTCATTTCCATCACTAAATCATGGACGATGCGGTTCATCGCTTTCCATTCAGCCAGATAGGCTTCTTTATCCATTGCTTCTGGTTGGCTTATATTGAAGTGCACATTGCCATCGCCCACATGACCAAAGGGGCAGGGACGAACCCCTGGGTAGGCTTCTTGGACCAAGGCTATGCCGCGGGTGATGAATTCCGGAACGAGTGAGACCGGCACAGAAACGTCGTGTTTTATGCTGCCGCCTTCAAATTTCTGCGCTTCCGGAAGAGACTCGCGGATACGCCAAAGGTTTTCTGCTTGGGCTTTGCTTTTAGCAATTACTGCGTCGACAATGATGCCGTCTTCAAACGCGGCCTCAAGCAAGCCTTCAAAACTAGTGCGAAGGTCTGAGTTGGGACGCGATGTCGAGAACTCAATGAGGGTGTACCAGTCATGCGGCTCGCTGAGGGGGTCGAAAACCCCATCCATATGACGTGCGCAAATTTCCAAGCCAAAGCGCGGCACTAATTCAAATGCGGTGACCGCATCGCCAGACAACGCGCGTGCGCGATTCAGCAGGCGTGTTACATCGTCTAATGAGCTGAGTGCGCAGAACGCGGTTTCCGTTTCCTTGGGTTTGGGAAAAAGTTTTAAGACCGCAGCCGTAATAATGCCAAGCGTGCCTTCTGAACCCACAAACAATTGTTTAAGGGCGTATCCCGTGTTGTCTTTGCTAAGGGCACGGAGACCTTTCCAGATGCGACCATCGGGAAGGACGACTTCTAATCCAAGAACAAGGTCTCGTGCGTTGCCGTAGCGCAGCACGTTAATGCCACCAGCGTTGGTCGCCAAATTACCGCCAATTTGGCAGCTGCCCTCGGCACCAAGACTGAGTGGAAAAAGGCAATCGACATTATCGGCTTTATTTTGAATTTCTGCGAGGATGCAGCCGGCTTCAACCGTCATTGTGAAGTTGGTCGCGTCGATGTCTCTCACCGTGTTCATGCGCCCAAGGGTAAGAATAATTTCAGACCCGTTTTCCGCAGGGACACCTCCGCCGCACAATCCAGTGTTTCCGCCTTGTGGAACGATGCCGATGCCTGCATCTGCACAAAGCTTAACAACAGCGGCGACTTCTGCTGTTGATCGGGGGCGAACCACCATGCTCGTTGCTCCACGGTATAGGCCGCGCTCTTCTTCTAAGTAAGGCGCAATGTCTGAGGCGTTGGTCAGGCAAGCGCCTTTACCCACGATTTTCATGATGCTGTCGAGAAATGTTTGGTTCAGTGGCACGGCGCAAAGCTTCTTCTTGTGAGTGGAAAACCTTAGGTGGGTGTCATGCGCTGTTCTTAGCGACCTCTGGCGGCTCGTCGCAAGCGATCATTGATAGCGCGCCCAATACCCTCGTCGGGAATCGGCGCGACAGCAAGCCCCGTGTATTGAGAAGGGTCGTCCAATTGTCTCAGGGCACGGTAAAGGCTGGCCGCCGCTTCGGTGAGATTGGCCGTCGGGCTAAGGTTAAAAGTTGCGCCCTTGGCATGGCCAAACGTCAAAAATGCTTCACCGTCTCGTGCCGCGGCAGAATTTAGCCGAATCGGCAAGCTGGGCGCATAATGTTTATGCAGTTGCCCGGGTGAAAGTGTCGCACCGCTTTGCTCCCAGTGATCCTCAACGCTACCGATTAGCGATTCGATTTCACTGGCTGATATAACACCTAGGCGCAAGATACGCGCTGTATCTGCAGTCAAATCGAGAACTGTAGATTCTAATCCCGCCCTGCATGGGCCGCCGTCTAGGGTGATGTCGAGCGCTGCGCCAAAGTCAGCCTCTACATGGCCTGCCGTTGTTGGGCTTACGTGCCCGGAGAGATTTGCACTGGGCGCTGCTATGGGCCGCTTAACGGCATCTAGCAAGGCCGCTGCGACGGGGTGATCTGGCTGGCGAACGGCAATCGTATCTAAGTTCGGACTGACTTGAGTAGAGATCGGGCTGCGTGGCTGTTGTGATAATACGAGTGTTAGGGGGCCTGGCCAGAACGCGCGCGTAAGAACATCAACGCGTTCGTCCGGTTGAGTAAAACCGGCCAGCCAATCGGGATTGGCTACGTGGACAATTAATGGATTGAAGTTCGGACGACCTTTCATCGCGAACACTTTGTCGACCGCGTTGTCTTGGGTAGCGTCCGCACCAAGGCCATATACCGTTTCAGTTGGGAAGGCGACAACCTCACCTCTTTTTAGATGAGCAGCAGCGGCAGCGATTCCTGCTTCATCTGCAACCCTAATTGTCATGGTGTATTGGCAGCCAAGAACGGACCATTTCTATAATTTTTGGATGTCTGCTTGTACGGCATGTCATGACCGTCGAAAGTTTTAACGCTGCCGCCGGCCGCGTTAAGAACTGCATGCCCTGCTGCGATATCCCATTCACAGGTGGGGCCAAATCGTGGGTAAAGGTCGGCCTTTCCCTCTGCAACAAGGCAAAATTTCAAAGACGATCCGATGGCGATCATCTCGTGCACGGTGTGGTTCGCTAAAAAGGCGTTCATGGCATCTTTAACCTGATGTGATGCACTCCCAACAATTGTAAGGCCTTGTTCTGGTGTCCGGCGCACCGCGATTTCTGACCGCTTTCCACCTTGCACGGCTTCGGCGGACCGGGCGCCTGTTGCCGGGCATATTGTGCCGCGATAAAGCGCGTCGCGAACTGGCGCATACACCAACCCCAGCGCAGGTGTGCCATCAATGATCAGGCCGATATTGACTGTAAAAGACCCTCGCTTGTGAATGAACTCTTTAGTGCCGTCTAAGGCGTCCACACACCAGAAAGTTGCACCCTCAAAATTAGGAAAACCTTTGGCGGCGCATTGCTCTTCCGCGACAATAGGAATGTCTG
>Ga0302117_10001447_pt1 | contig 11337 bp, 4 predicted proteins | sample AG5_322_MG_FD_203112 | JGI IMG/M metagenome (GOLD analysis project Ga0302117, IMG submission 203112) | Marine microbial communities from Western Arctic Ocean, Canada - AG5_32.2 | ecosystem: Environmental > Aquatic > Marine > Oceanic | place: Canada: Western Arctic Ocean | collected 2017-10-01 | reverse complement strand
GACTTCCATTTTCTTCAGTTCCGCTTCGGCGGCGGCGATGTCTTTCTTGACCGCCGCGACAGCCGCCGTCTCGCGTTTCTGGGCGGCCTGCGCCAGCTTCAATTCATTATCGGCCCGCCCCTTTTCCTCATCAGCCTTCTTTGACACCGGTTCCGCGGCGACGACGGTCTTAACCGCCGCCGCGACCTTCGCGTCGGCCGCCTTGATCCGGGCGGCGGAATCCTTGGTGATCCGATCGAACTCCGGCTTCAACTTTCCGGCGGCAAACCCTTTGACGCCGACTTCGGTGATCGCCTTGTCAGTCGCGGCTTTCGCCGCGTCCGCAGCTTTGCGTTTGGCGGCGGCGTCTTTTGTCGCCGTTGCCAACGCGGTCTTGGCCTTGGCGGCCGCCCCTGCCGCCGCCTTGTCTTCCTTATTCTTTTCCGCTTTGGCAGCCGCAGCTTTCGCGACCTTGTCCGCCGCGGTCTTGCCTGCCTCCCCGGCGTCAGCGACGGCTCCCGCAACAGCCGCCTTCTCAAATACAGCCTTCACCGCAGCTTCCGCTGTTTTCTGCGCGGCGGTTGCGGCATTGAAAGCGTCGGTGGTTTTCTTGATCCCGCCCTTCAAATCGGCTGCGGCTTTTTCCGCGTCCGTCTTGCCCTTGGTCGCCGTAACAAGCGCCTTCTTTTTCTCGTCGACGGCTTTCTTTTTCGCGGCGACCGATTCGGTGGCTTTCTTCACGCGAGCCGTTTCCGTCGTGTTGCGCTTCGTGGTCGCGGTCAACTCGCTCTTGTGGTAGGCGACCTCGGCCTTGCCGAATGCAACCGTGCGCACCGCTGCCTCGGACACCTCGACCGCCGCTCGATCGATCTTCAGTTCGGCGATCGACTTGCCGTCCTCCAGATTCCACAGGCTGGCCGCTTTCGCGGGTCCAGCGGCGACCGCTCGTTTTCCATCCGGCCGCACGGCCAACGCCGTCACCGGTTCGCCATGTTTGATCTCGCGAACGACTTTGCCGTCTTTCAAATTCCAAAGCCGAATGACGCCGTCCTTGGCGCCCGACAACAGGCGATCGTCGGCTCCGGGCACGGAAGCCAGACTCAACACCGGCGCCGCATGTCCCGTCAACTCCGTCGCCAACGCCATAGCCGCCTCGGCGGCCAATCGTGCGGCCTTGAACGCCTCGCCTTCCACCGTCTTCACTTTAGATTCAATCTGGGCCAATGCCTCTTTGGCCTTCGCCGCCTTGTCGGCGGCGGCTTTCAAGGTCCTCTTCTTCGCCTCGAGCTCCCCTAATTTCGCTTCCACCGCCATCTTGGCTTTGAGCGCAATCGCCTCGGCGGCTTTCTTCTTTTCTTCATCCGCGGCCTTGGCGACGGCTTTATCGCCAGCCTGCGCCGCCGCGACCGCCTTATCCCATGCTTTCTGCACGGCCGCCGACGCCGCTTCCGCCGCCTTCAATTCCTTCGCACGATCCGCAACCGCCTTCTTCGCGGCCTGCCTCGACGCCACCGTCACTTCAAGCGCCTTAACCGCCACCGCTTCGGCCTTGTCGCGTTTCGCCTTGTCAGCCACCGCGTTGGCCGTGGGCAACTTCCAAATCCGGATTAATTTGTCGTCGCCGGCAGAAATTAGTCGCCCTCCGTCTTTCGCCCACCCCAGGGCGCGCACGGCGTCGTTGGCTTGAACGTCCGAGAAAGCGGTGCCATCGGCTGTCCGCCAGACTCGAATGCTCCGATCTTCGGAAGCCGAGGCGAGCCGTGAACCGTCTGGAGAGAACGCCAATGCCATGATCGCTTTCGCGTGGCCGGCCGTGGCCTTGCCCGGCTTGCCATCGCTCAAGTTCCACAACTTCACTGAGCCGTCCGAGCCTCCGGTCGCCAATGATTTGCCGTCGGGACTTGCGACGACAACCGTCACTTCGCCCTTCGCCGCCGACCAGTCAAACTGCCTGGAACCCAGGGGCCGCCGCCAAAGCTTCACTTCACGATAGCCCCCGGAAGCCAGCAGCGTTCCGTCGGGGCTGAACGCCAAAGAATTCACCATATCCAGATGCGCCACACCCGGATTCTTGTAGATCTTCTTTTTCAAGAGAGCCGGATCGGTCAACCGCGTCACCAGCTTTCCCGAAGGGAGATGATAAACGAAAATCTGATTCGCTCGACCACAAGCCGCGTAATCCCCATCCGCGGTCAGCGCCACGGCATAGATTGGATTAAATCCCGCCGGCAAGGGCTGCCAGTCGATGTTCGACGCGCCGAGCACTTCGCCGGTCGCGCCCTGATCGATCCAAAGCTTGATCAGGCCAAGCTGTTCCGACGTCAGATTTTTCGCCTGCACCTTATTGCCCTCGGGCGGCATGACCGAATCTTCGTCCTGATGAGCGGCCAACTCCAGCAACAGGCTCCCCGCGCCCTTCTTGGGCACGACGGCCGGACCCGAATCCCCGCCTTTCAAGATGTCCTTCGGCGTCTCCAGAATGAGATCGGCCTTGGCCTTGGTCTTGTTGTGGCAGGCGAGACAATTGTTGCGAAGGATCGGCAGAACTTCCTTCTCAAAGTCGACCGGGGTCGTGCGTTTCAGGGTCGCGATGGGTATCGCGGCCGCCTGCGCGTCGATCGCCGCCGACGCCAGCAGGGCCAAACTCAAACCGTAAACTAGTTTCTTGATTGGATTCATAAATCTCACTTCTTCGGAGCAGCGTTCACTTTCACGCGTATGGGAGTCGAATAGAATGTCGCGGTGATGTCTTTGGCCTTGGCGCGGGCTTCGGCCGACTTGGCCGCCGCGGCGGTTGACGTCTTCTTCGCCTCGGCCGCTTTGGCGGTTGCCTCCGCGGTTTTCAATGCCTTCTCCGCAGTTGCCTTCGCCGCCGCCAATTTCTTTTTCTCGTCCTCGGACTTGGCTCCGGCCGCTTTCACTGCCTTGTCTGCCGCAGCCAGCGCCGCCTTGGCTTTCGTGACCGCAGCCGCCGCGCTTTTGGCCGCCGTCACAGCGGCCTTCGACGCGGCGGTCGCCGCAGCCGCCGCTTCCGGATTCGCACGATACTTGCCCTTGGACAGGGTTCGCAGATACAAGGCATGTTCGCCCACGGGCAGCTTGTAGGCCTTCAGGTCGACGGCGAATTTACTTTCCTTGTCCTTCCCCTTGATCGTCGTGTCCTTGAATTTCGCAAAGGCAGTATGGCCGATCAGTTTCACCTTCAGATCGGCGGCGTATGTGGCGACGCGCGCCAGTTTCAAGGGGACTTCAATTTTGCCGCCGACCACGCCTTCGTAAATTTTGACCGAGTCCGCCACGATCGCGATGGGAACGATCTCCTTCCCGATCACGCTCAGGGAGACGCCCGCGACGACTCGCGAATCGATGGGAGTGACGTTGTAGTCCTTAACGGCCCAGTTCACCGAGGCTCCGCGGGCTTCGCGTTTGACGACCGCGTCGCCGATCTTGGCCGAGCCGACGACTTTCACCGTGCCCGCCCAGTCGCCCGCGTCCTTCGCGGCGGTGAGCGTCACCCAACCGGTCGACTTTCCAGCGGGGATCACCGCCTTGTGCGCCTTCACGCCCTTCGGCAATCCCTCCACGCTCAACTCAATCGCGTCGTTAAACCCGTCGCGTCGAAAGGCCATCGCCTGCACCGGAATCGATTCGCCTTTTCGAAGCGTTGCAGCCCAGGGAACTGCCGGTCGGGTGTTCGCCGCGATCGGCAGCGGGTCATCCGCTTTCGCGACCAAATGAAAATCCGGAGCCGCCTTGCGGATGGATAATCGATACACGCGATCGGGTTGTGCGTCCGCCTCATTGTTCAGGTCGCGAACGAGGATGCGATAGGCTCCGTCGTCCTTCACGTCGAGGCGATAGGCAAAATCTCGCGAGTAGGTGTTAAAACTTCGCCCGCCCAGATTCGTCGTCGTCTCGTAAAGCTCCTTTACGTCGGCGGCGCTCTCAACGCCCTTGGCATCCTTCGTCACGCGCTGGATCAGCACGAAAGGATGGGTCGCCAGTCCGATCCGCTCGGACACGATCTCCACCCAGAAGGAGTCGCCCTTCTTGGCGTCGAAACTCAGCCAATCCTGATCGCGCTGGCGAAAGAACTGCCCGCTCAATTCGCAGGGAACGGCAATCTTCTGCGCTTCAGCCGGCTGGTCGTTGGGCTCCCTCTCGACCACCAACGGCGCGTTGGCCAGGCCAAGGATCACGGGATTCGAAAGCCCCTTCTCAGTTTTCAGTCGATACTCAAATCCCACAACACCGCCGGATGAAGGCCGCCCGTCACGGCTCATCGCGGCTGCTTCCTTCGGCGCGGCGATCTCGACCTCGAGGCTCTGAAGTGCCCCGCCATTCGACGTCATATCGGCGACCGGTTTTCCATCGGGAAGATTGCGGCCATAAAGTGTGTGCTTCGACGTCGTCCCCGCGATGCCGGCGGCAGGCAGCGCGAAATCAACACGCGGGCCATCGTGCACGGTCAGGCGATAGAAATAATCCGCCCCGCCCCGAAACCGAAAATCGTGGGTCTTGATGACGTAGTCCCCATCGGCCGGCGCGGTAAAATCAATCAAGCCGCCTTTACGGGAGCGGGCCAATTCTCGCGCTTCCAGGTCGAACAAGACCAGGGACGCTTTCATGCGCGAATCGATCGCGGCGGCCTGGCATTCAATCAGAATACGCTGTCCCTTTTTCGCCGTAAATTTGTAGTAGTCCGACGCGCTCGCCTCGACCCTGGCATTCACTGTCGTCCCAATCGCGATGACCGCCGCAGTCGTCAGCGAATTGTGCGTCCCCGATTCAACCGACTCGGCCCGCTGCCCGACGACAAAGGAACGGGGATTGGACATCCCGAAGCGCCCGACAAACCAGACCTCATGCGCTCCCAACGGAACGTCCGCCCCAATCTTCAATTTGTATTTCGTCGACTGCCCGGCAATCGGCTCGCACACGATCTTGGGATGGGAAAACACAAGCGTCCTGCCCTCATCCAGATTGACGCCTCCGACCGTGACTTGGACCTCCGTTCCCTGTTTCCCGCCAGGCGGATAAAGATATGAAATCTGCGCATGCGGCAGCTGCGCGAGCAGGCTTGAGCCGCTCGTCGCAAGCAGCGAAAGAGCCGTGAAAAGGAAGATTGAGGAACGCCGGAGCCCGGCGACGTTCAATGGGCGTAAAGTAGAAATTCGGTCCATAACAAGTTGGCATTCTGGGGAGGTTTCCATCGCTGTCAACCTGCCGTTTGGCGAATCATTAGCGTTATTCGACGCGGCCCCGATAAATTCATTCATCCGCGACCGATGGGTTCATGAATCCAACGTCTGGAGCTTCCTTTCCAGTTCTTCCCGTTTCGCGGCAGGCAACCGATTCAAGAATTCTTCTCGTTCATCCGTCGCCATGGCTCGCACTCGATTCAGTCCCTGATTCTCAAACCATGGAATCAGCAGTCGCACGCCGCCGGTGACGAGAAAGCAGCTCAGGAGGATGACGTTTAACTTCGACCAGCCCTGATAGAAACCGAGGAAAACCGCGACGAACATGCAGACGGCCCACAGGGCCCAGCGGCTGTCATTGCTCGACGACATTCGGCTTGGTCGGCGACGTCAGCTGTGGGAGCGCCGTCCGATGCTAATGATTGAAGAGGAACTCCTTGGTGTTGATCAGGGCGAGGAGGATGTCTTCGTAGGCCTGCCGCTTGGCGACGTCGGCGGCGAGTTCCTTGCCGGCCTTGTCCTTCGGTCGCTTGGCCAGGTGGGCCAGCGCGATCTTGACCTCTTCGGCGTCGGGTCCGCGTGAGTAAACCATGTGGTAGAGATCGCGAATCTTGTCCTCGTCCTTGCGGTCCTTGTCGGCGGCCAGCGCGGCGGCGCGTCCTTTGGCGTTGGTCAATTTGTCCTGGATGCCCTTTGAATTAATCAGGTGCAGGCTCTGGGCGAGGCTGGCGTCGTCGGAGCGCTCGCACTCACAGGAGCTGGAGGAATCGGGCCGCCCGAAGATTTTCAGGAAAAAGACACTGTCGTTGTAGCTGTTGTCGGGGAGCTGCACGGCGCGCGATCCCCGTTCCAATCCAGCAAAGACGGTCTTGTGATCGGCGACTTCGTTGATGGCGTCGAGCAGAGTTTCGGCCGTGAGACGGCGCGGGTAGAAGCGCGCGAAGTTGTGCTTGTCCACGGCGTTGTGCTCGTTGGGCATGGCGCTGAGCTGGTAGGTCTTGGACTGGGTGATGGTCTTAACCAGCCGCTTGAGATCGAAGCCGCTGGCGACAAAATCCTTCGCCAGCGCGTCGAGCAGTTCGGGATTCGTCGGCGGATTGGTCTCGCGCATGTCGTCCTCGGGATCGACGAGGCCGCGACCGAAGAAGTGTTTCCAATAGCGGTTCACCAGGGCCTTGGCGAAAAAGGGATTGTCCGAGGCGCTCATCCAGTCGACCAGCGCGTGGCGTGGATCCTGATCGGGCGGAACATTGAGCGGCTCGGCGCCGAGGCCGGCGGGCAGGACGCTTTCATTGTTCTTCTTGTTCTTGGCGGAGGCTTTTCCGCGACGGTGAAAAATCATTTCCTCCGTGGGGCGGGCGCCGCCACGTTTGCCTACCCGGCTGAAGAAGGCAGAAAAACTGTAGTAATCCTTCTGGCTCCATTTCTCGAAGGGATGGTGATGGCATTGCGCGCATTGCAGCCGCATGCCGAGAAACAACTGGGCAGAATCCTCCAACTGAGCGGTGGGATTGTTCACCTGGCGATACCAGGCCACCGGCGGGTTGTTCTCAATTTCGCCCGAGGCGGCGACGACTTCGCGCACAAACTGATCGTAAGGTTTGTTCTGGTGGAGGCTGTCGCGAATCCAGCCGTGGAAGGCGTAGGTGCCATTGGCGTGGGCGGCCGTCGTGCGCTTGTTGCGCAACAGGGCGCCCCATTTATTCGCGAAGTAGTCGGCGTAGTCCCCGCCCGCGAGCAATTTATCGATCCACTTGTCGCGCTTGTCGGCGGTCTTGTCGGCGAGGAAGGCCTTGGACTCCTCCATGGACGGCAGGCGGCCGGCGATATCGATGGTCACGCGTCGCTGAAAGGTCGCGTCGTCACTCAGATCCGACGGCGGCATGCCTACCGTCTTGAGCTTCTTAAAAATCAGTTCATCGATGTAGTTGTTGGGCTCCGGCAAATTCTCCACCGGCGCGCCCAGCGGGACGGTCGCCTGAAACACCGCGACCTGCGCCTGATAACGGACCATGACCGCCACGTCGCCGGGGCGATCGAACACGGTGACGCGTCCGTTTTCAGCGGTCTCGGCAAGTTCCTTGTCGTTGGGTTCGTAAAGCGCGCTGCGGGTCACGTCCTCCACCGTGCCATCCGTGTAATGCGCCACCACGGCCAGTTGTTGTTCGCCCTTCAGCAACATGGTGCGCTTTTTGGGGAACACTTCGATGCCCGCGACCTTGGGATCGTCGGGCTCGCCGAAGGGCATGCCCTGTTTGATCCAACGCACCAACAGGCGGTAATCGTCCGAATCGGCGTCGAGCCGTTTGCCTCCGCCATGCGGCAACGCCGCTTCGGCCTTCAGGAGCAACAGGCTTCGCTCCGGCGCGGCGGTGAAGATTCGCCGACCGCGCGACTCTTTAACCAAATACTCGTAATCTTCCGGCGGCTCGAATCCGAGCAGGGAAAGCCGGAATCCATTTTGCCCACCGGACTTGCCGTGGCAGCCGCCGCCGTTGCAGCCGAGTTTGGTGAAAATCGGCACGATTTGGTTCGAAAAATTAATCGGCCGAACCCTGTCGAAATCCTCGACCGACAACGGCAGCTTCACGCTCAAACCGGATTTGGACTTTGCGGTGATCGTCGCCTTGCCATCGCCCAGAGGGATCACTCGCCCGTCGCGCGTCACGCGGACCACGTTCTCCGGCGTCACGCTGAAGCTCACGTCGCGGGTATGATCGAGCAAAGAGCCGTCATCGAGTTTGGCGTTCACCAACAACTGCCGGCGCTCGCCGGCGCCGAGGAGCTTCAACGCCTGGGCGCCGCCATTCGTGGTGGAGGTCGCCAACTGAAATTCCAGAGCCGTGACCTTCGCTTCCGCTTTGGCCTTGGCCTTGGCCTCAGCGCGCGAAGTTTGGGGAAGCAGGAGCGACGAGCAGACGAGCGCGCCTAGGATCACGCGGATGGTTTCTTTTTTCATCATGTCGATTCAATCGTGTTGTCCGCCGGGACGCAATGTGATTCCGTCCCGAAGTTGACCGGCGAAATGGGTTCTAATTCAAGGGAGCTGAGGCGTTATGGGCAAGCTTCCACTCCCCCGCGACTTTCTTCATCGTGTAAAACGTGGTGAGCTCATTGACTGAGCCTTCGTTCGCGGCGCCAAAGCGGACCGCCAAAATCTTCTCCATTTCGGAAACCTCCTCGCTCGCAACGATCCGAAAGCCGGTGCGCTGATGGACGAGGGTATTGGTCATGGCGGCGAGCAAATCGCCGGAAAGCGCCGGCGAGTTCATCAGATTGGAGAATTGCTGGCCCTTTTCCGGGGTCATCGCCGCTGCCATGCGATCAAAATCGTTTTTCAAAACCGCCGCAAGATAGGTCCTCAAGGACTTTTCAGGCGAGCCCATGCCCGATTCCTTCAGCTCGGCCTTGGCGACGAACCGGCCTTCGGGCTCCACAACTGCTCCCGGAGTCGGCGCGGGCCGTCCAGCCTGTCCAGAGCCGCTATCGCCCTGTTTAGTGAGCGAGGGCGGCGGTTCAATCGCGGGAACGCCGTTCCTCGTTTTCATCACGCCGAACACGATCAGCCCAATTACGATGACGCCGCCAACCAGCAGGGGCATCATCTTGTTTTCCGAACTCGAATCGCTCATAGAAATAAAAACATCTTACGCAGCGGGAATAGCAGATCCCGGTCAAATCAGTTCCGGCATGGGTTTCCAACCATCAACGAGATAGTGCGGGCGTCCGGAAAGATCCGGCAGCGTGACTCGATTGGCGTCGATTCCAAGCTGGTGGTAAAGGGTCGAGAAAACCTCGCCAAAATGCACGGGACGATCGGCGATTTCGCCGCCCAGCCGATCAGTTGCGCCGATGACCTGGCCCGTCTTCATGCCGCCGCCCGCCAACACACCACAGCCAACCCGGGGCCAGTGATCGCGACCGCCGTCCTTGTTGATCAATGGCGTCCGGCCGAATTCTCCCCAGGCGACCACCGAAACATCGTCGGCCATGCCGCGTTCATGCAGATCCTCCACCAGCGCGCTGAGTCCCTGATCGAACCAGGGCAAATGGCCCAGCAGCTCGCTGTGATTTCGGCTGTGAAAGTCCCATCGACCGTAATTCAAAGTGACGCAGCGGGCGCCGGCCTCGACCAGTCGCCTGGCCAGCAGGAAGTGTTCGAGATTGCGCGGCGCGCCATCGCCATAACGCCGCGTGTCTCCCTTGCCGTAGCGTTCGCGGACCTTGGGGCTCTCTTTGTCCAGATTCAACGCGTCGGCCAGCTTGCTCGAAGTCAATACATCGAAGGCGCGTCCGGTAAATTCATCGGCGCCCTCGCCCAGTCCCTTTCGATCCATTTCCCGGCGAAAACTGTCAAACCCGTCCAGCAAGGACCGACGTCCGTCGAGTCGCGCCGGTTCGACGCCATTCAATGTCAGGTCATTCTTGCCCGGCCCGCTCGTGCGAAACGCCGAATGCGCGGCGCCGAGATACCCTGGATGCCCCGGACTGCCATACGGCGGATGCCCCGCTTTGGGAGCCAGTCCAAGAAATGGCGGCATGGCCTGGTCGCGCGGACCCGCCAATCGCGACAGCGCCGAGCCCATGCTGGGCCAGCCTCCGGGCGGTTGGTTGTTCACGGTTCGTCCCGTGTAGCAAATAAACGAGTCGTGCGCTCCGCTGGGCGAGCCATAGACGCTGCGAATCGGAACCAGTTTGTCCATGATCTTCGCACAGCCAGGCATGTGCTCCGAAATCTGGATTCCCGGAACTTTGGTCGAAATCGGCTTGAAGGGACCGCGGTACTCCAGCGGCGCGTCCATCTTGAGATCGAACAGATCCTGATGCGGGGGCGCGCCGACCATGTAAATCATGATCACGGCCTTCTTCGATTTTCCGAGACCGGAATCGTGTTCCGCCTTCAGCAGTTCAGGCAGGGCCAGTCCGCCCATCCCCAAAGCGCCAATTTGAAGAAAATTGCGGCGCGAAACTCCATCGCAAAGTCGAAAACGGGAATCCTGGCCTCGAATCGTGAGCATAATTCAACCGAGCAGCTCGGGCAGAGCCCGGCATCCCGGATCCACGAGATATTGCGGACGACCCGTCAGGTCGTTGACCGTGGTCGTTTCGGGGTCGATGCCCAGCGCGCCGTAGAGCGTGGCGAACACATCTCCAAACTCGACTGGACGATCGACGGCTTCGCCGCCCAGGCGGTCGGTGGCGCCAATCACTTGACCATGATTCATTCCGCCGCCGGCAAGCATCGCGCAGGAAACTCGCGGCCAGTGATCGCGGCCGGCGTTGGCGTTGATCTTGGGCGTGCGTCCAAATTCGCCCCAGACGACCACCGAAACATCCTTGTCCATGCCGCGTTGATGCAGGTCCTCAACCAAGGCGCTCACGCCTTGGTCGAGCATCGGGAAATCCGTGCGCGCTCGTCCAAAATTATTGCCGTGCCAGTCCCAACGGCTGAATGAAAGCGTCACGCAACGGGCACCCGCCTCGACGAGGCGCCGCGCCATCAGAAACTGATCTAATCGTTTCCAAGGCCCGTCGGCGGTCAGCTTCTCCGTCCCCTTCCCGTAGCGTTCGACGATTTTGGGGTCTTCCTTCGACAGATCCAACGCCTCCGCCAAGCGGCTCGACGTCAATATTCCAAATGCCTGCTGATTAAAGGTGTCCAGCCCGTCCATCATGCCGCTTCGATCAATGTCGCGGCGCAAGCGGTCAAATCCCGTGAGCAGCCCTTTGCGGTCGTCCATTCGATCAACCGTCACGCCATTTCGCGTCATGTCGCCTTTACTGGCGCCGCGAAACGGTTTGAATGGACCATGAGAAGGCCCCAGAAAGCCTGGCGTTCCGCAGTCTCCCCACTGATCGTGACCGCATTTCGGGGCCAGTCCAAGAAACGGAGGCATGGACTCGTTTACCGGCCCTTCCAGTCGCGAAAGCGCGGCGCCCAACGAGGGCCAACCGCCCTGCGGCATATTTCGGGGCGTCCGCCCGGTGAGGCACTGGACGGCGTCATGCCCGCCGTGGCATCCGACCATGGAACGGATATACGTGAGTTTGTCCGAGATTTTCGCCAACTGGGGAAATAATTCGCCGATCTGAATGCCCGGGACATTGGTTGAAATCGGCTTGAATTCGCCGCGTATTTCGGACGGTGCCTCCGTCT
>Ga0302117_10001446_pt1 | contig 11345 bp, 1 predicted proteins | sample AG5_322_MG_FD_203112 | JGI IMG/M metagenome (GOLD analysis project Ga0302117, IMG submission 203112) | Marine microbial communities from Western Arctic Ocean, Canada - AG5_32.2 | ecosystem: Environmental > Aquatic > Marine > Oceanic | place: Canada: Western Arctic Ocean | collected 2017-10-01 | reverse complement strand
CCTGAGCTCACCTCCCACAAACGCTCCCACCACACTTCCACCCGACACTCTCTTGCCTCCTACACTCACCTCAGAGAGCACCGTCGCACTCACATGCGGATACACCACCACACGGCCCCAATCCGGGGCTACATCACCCGGCACCATCTTTCCAAGCCCACGCCCTGCACCGCTCTCACTCACAGTTCCCACCGTCCACGTCCCGTCAGCTGTCACCTTCAGCCAGTAACCCGACCCGGGCACCATCGTGGACAATGTGTTCAGGAAGGAGGGTATGCTCGGATCATACGAACTCTGCAGGTTCTTGATCTGCACAACCGTGCTCCCAAGACTTGTCAACTCATCGCCTGCACCCTCTCCGCTCGACCTGGGATAGCCCACCAAATTCCAGCCACTATTCACGCTAATCGATGCCCCCGATGGTACTGTCCCCTCTACATCCAAGCTGACGTCTTCACTCACCTTCACCCAGTAGCCATCCTTCACATTCAATGCAGATAATGTGTTCAGGAAGGAGGGTATGCCCGGATCATACGAACTCTGCAGGTTCTTGATCTGCAACAAGCTGCTCGATATGGGCGCCAACACGGTTGCAGCCGACATGTCACTTGCCTCTACATAGAACGACACCAGGTTCCAACCCGCATTCAGGCTCAAGGTCTGTGTCTCCGAATCCTTCATTTCTATCATGAACGGGCTCGTAGAACTGCCTACGGCTCCTCCTGTCGTGATTACTGCGCTAGAGCTACTCTTCTCGTGTGTCACTCCTGTGCTCGCATCGTACACCTTGAAACTAATCGTCTCTTCTCCTCCTTTTGCGTTCACCTGGGCATTCACCCATGCCGCACCTCCTGAGATAATCACTTCATGCTTGCCCCTCAACTCGCTCCCCACATAAATCGCCACCTCATCTCCGCTCCCTGCAGCTTCTCCCTCGATCGTCACCTGCCCAATCAACGTCGCCGAGTTGTTCGCATATATAACAACACCCCCAAAGGCTTCCGTCGTCGTTGCCGTATCTGCAACAACCGTCACTGTTCGGATAACACTTGTTGCCACGTTTCCTGCTGCATCACTTGCACTGTAGGTCAGGGTATAGGTTCCCGCCGTGTTCACACTCACTGTCCCGGTGGTTGTTACGGTTTCTCCACCGTCTGATGTCGCCCCAGCATCCGTGTAAGTCGTTCCCAGTTCATGTGACACCGAAGCCGATCCTGTGAGTGCAATCACCGGAGCAACAGTATCCACAACCGTCAAAACAAACGTGTCGGTCGTGCTGGCCGTCCCGTCACTCACTGTCAGCGTAATCGTCGCACTCCCACTCTGATTGCTCGCAGGTGTCACCGTCACCGTCCGACTCGCACCACTGCCACCCAATACAATGCTCGCATCCGGCACCAACCCCTGGGCACTGCTGCTCGCACTCAACGTCAGATCATCCGCGTCCGCATCCCCCAACGTCACCGCCAACGCACTCGTCGCCGTGCCCTCGTTGGTCGACAGGCTGCTCACATCACTGATCGTCGGCGCGTCGTTCACCGCATTCACCGTCAAAACAAACGTGTCGGTCGAACTGGCCGTCCCGTCACTCACTGTCAGCGTAATCGTCGCACTCCCGTTCTGATTGCTCGCAGGGGTCACCGTCACCGTCCGACTCGCACCAGTGCCACCCAGCACAATGTTCGCATCCGGCACCAGCCCCTGGGCACTGCTGATCGCACTCAATGTCAGATCCGCCACCGCCGTCTCCTCATCACCCAACGTCACCGCCAACTCACCGGTCGCCGTGTCCTCGTTGGTCACCTGGTTGGCCACATCACTAATCGTCGGCACATCGTTCACGCCACCCACCGTCAACACAAACGTGTCGGTCGAACTGGCCGTCCCGTCACTCACTGTCAGCGTAATCGTCGCACTCCCACTCTGATTGCTCGCAGGTGTCACCGTCACCGTCCGACTCGCACCAGTGCCACCCAGCACAATGTTCGCATCCGGCACCAATGCGGTGTTACTGCTGCTCGCACTCAATGTCAGATCCGCCACCGCCGTCTCCTCATCACCCAACGTCACCGCCAACTCACCGGTCGCCGTGTCCTCGTTGCTCTGCTGGTTGGCCACATCACTAATCGTCGGCGCGTCGTTCACCGCATTCACCGTCAAAACAAACGTGTCGCTCGAACTGGCCGTCCCGTCACTCACTGTCAGCGTAATCGTCGCACTCCCACTCTGATTGCTCGCAGGGGTCACCGTCACCGTCCGGTTCGCCCCGTTCCCACCCAGCACAATGTTCGCGTCCGGCACCAATCCCTGGGCGCTGCTGATCGCACTCAATGTCAAATCATTCGCGTCCGCATCCTCCAACGTCACCGCCAACGCACTCGTCGCCGTGTCCTCGTTGGTCGATAGGCTGCTCACATCACTGATCGTCGGCGCGTCGTTCACCGCAACCGTCACCGTTCGAGTCACAACTGGTGTTGGCGCTGACGTCAGTGACTCCGTAGTTCCGCGTTCATCGATCCAAGAAACGATGACACTTATATCGGAGCCGACATCACTCTGGGTAAGTGTGTAGGAGGAAGCGACGGCATTGGCTATCGGATCACCAGCTTTGTCAGGGCAATCACATCCACGGATCCACTGGTAGGAGAAATCACCGAGGCCATCACCATCGCCGATGGATGTGGTATTTGTACTGAGAGTTTCACCCTCAGTTGCAGTTCCTGTGATAGTAATGGAACCAGTGGGATCACTGTTTTCATTGGTTTTGTCTGATAGAATTGGTGATGTTAGCGTTATGTCCTCTCCAATTGAGTCGGCATAGGAAAGAGATAAGCTAATTTCAGCGCCCACATCATCTTGGCTAAATCGATAGGAGCCGAACGTTGCGTCTGCTATGGGTGAGCCATTACGAAGCCATTGGTATTCTACATCAGTATCTGCTGGAAAAACAACGGCTTCAGAGAGCACTGCGCTTAAACGTGCATTGATGACAGGAATGCCATTTATGGTAAGAGGGAGTTCGCCAGTATTGATATTTCGACTACGAACTGGCCTAGTTGCGGTTGAAGAAACGGATTCTACAGTGCCGTGTTGGTCTGTGTAAGTGACGCTGACACTGATAGCGCTTCCTACATTCAATTGGCTGAGAGCATAAGAAGATTCAGTTGCTCCTGCTATTGGAGAACCTTGTCGATGCCATTGGTATGAGAATGGACCAATCCCATCTGGGTCAACGATCGAACTTGTGTCGACTGTGAGAACTCTCCCTTCGGGCGGGTAGTATGAGTTTAAGGCAATTGAGCCTGTAGGGAGTTCATTAATATTAATGACCGTACTTGTAGGCAAAGAAGTGACGAATTGACCTATATAATTTTTGTCAGTGTATCCAACAGTAGCGCTGATTAGGAAGCCTATATCCTCTTGAGAGAGCTGATAGATTGAGAAAACTGCACCAGCGATAGGGGAATCACTACGAAACCATTGATAGGAAAAAGTAGCCGTATCTTCAATATTGGTAATATTGCTGGTGTCTATTGTCAGCGTCTCACCTTGAGTCTTAATGCCTGAGATTGTTGGTAATACAATACCATTGCGTAATTTTAGAACCTTTGTGGCTGAAATATATTCATACGTTTCATTGAAGTAACTGGTTGGGTCTGCATGCGAACTTGCATCGTAGTTGTCTATCCTAATTCCTCCAGATCCGATGTAGGCAATAATTTCTTCCAGAGTTAGATCCCTGAAATAGATTTCGCCAGTCGAGTCTTTAGTGAAATTAATATACCCATCGGTGCTTGAAATACTGTTCTTTATTCTGATTTCATTGCCTGGAGCACCGATTTCTAATCTTCCAGATGAAATGGAATAAATACTATCATCATAAAGGTGAAGGCGCCCGCTATCGCTATTGTTAATGAGAGCAACTTTGCCGCCGCTTTGATTGATCAAAGAACCGCTGTAGAGATAAAGCCTGCTTCCTATTTGCATCTGGGAATTTGCAGCGATAGTTAATTGAGAGGGCAGGTCATTGCGGCCAAGCATGAAGTGTTTTTCAGCATCTATAAAGGAGCGATCTTGAAGTGTGATATCGCCACCTGAATGAAATATTGGATTGTATGTCTTTAGAACAGTGTCTGCTTTCAGCAGTAGATCTGCATCAGACCAATGGTAAGAGGATCCGGTTATAACGTGGCTATCAGTTCCGTCGTTATCCAGTAGTGCTACTACTCCCAAGTCACCGACCTGCCAGGCACCTTTTTCTGTGGGATTTAAGTTGTTTGACCAGTTGCTTGAATTAGTGATGTCTGAATCATCCGCAAGCCCGGTCCAGAAGATGTTTCCTACAATATAGTCGTAAGAAGCCGTGATCTGTAAGTCTGTTTCTGGAACTGTAAGAGTGGTTGCCTGAGAATTCACGTCTGTTATTCCCGTAACATCTCCACTCCAACTTGAAAATTTGGTTCCTTCAGGAACCTTCGTGCTAATCGTAATTTTCTCTCCCGCCTTATAAAAGCCGCTGCCGCTGCCGCGGTTCACAGTCAATGCACGGCTATCGCCTTTATTAGGCGCAATAACATCGACTGTTGTTGTTTTAGTGAAGCTAATATTTGGTAAAATATCGTATTGAAGTACAAATTTTGCCTTTTGCTGCTCGGCGATGGGTTCCCTACCTGTGGCGCTATCCAGAAGCTTTTCCTTACTATAAAAGCTAACAGCATCAGATTCACCAAGTGCAGCCAGAGCCAGAGAGAAATCTCCGGAATTGCTTCCTATAATATCAGTTATATCTAGGCTGACCTGAGTGTCTTTTTTTAGGTTTCTGAAATTATGAATTAATTCTCCAAGAGTATGGTCGGCAGTCCCAATATTTTTGTCATTGTTGATTTCACTCCAATTCGCGTTCGCATACTTGTAGACCCCAATGCCACTATCCAAATTGCTAACAATATTTGGTGTCAGGTTCAGCAGCACCTTATAATTGTCTGGTATTGTCTCGGGTATATCAAATAGAAGGAAGGCAACTTTATTTTGTGAAACTTCAAGATTGGGTTTCTGGTTTGGAAAAACAATCATTGAACTGGTGACATCGACAGAACGGTCATTCACCGGATAAATTTTGTCCGTTGTGCTAAATGACCATGTCCCACCATTCACCCCGTCCACCGTTACAGTCCAAGTGTAGGTGCTATTAGGTTCGAGTGATGCAAAAAAGACATTGTTTGGATAGATAAAGGTTTTTGTGCTGCCTGAGCCTGATCCAGTGATACTGACAACCGCCTTCGTATTTGAATAATCCTTTTTGTATGGGTAATTCCAAGCTAATCCGTATTCTAGTGGCACGTTTTTCGCTCCATCATTTGGAATAGGAACACTTGGGTGCGGGTAACGGAAACCAGGGATCCAATAAACAGAGTCTCCATACTCGTACGCTCCTATATCTGGAGCTTCACCAATATAAGGCCTATGCTGGCCGGCATAGGATGGGCCGTGATTAAAATCCCTACCGCCGGAATCCTTGCCCCAGTCCGGATGAGGCACGTAGCCCTTATCTCCGCCATCATTAAGACCAGGAATGACAACTCCGTTGTCAATAAGTGAGGAGCCTTTTTTGGGACGGAAGTCATAACTTTGAATGCCGAAGAAGTGACCGTCTTCAGAGTAAAGGCCTTTGTCTTTCAAAGGATTAAAACCAAATTCTTGGATAAGATTGGATTCGGATTTTGTTTGGGCCTTGTTCCATGGGTTCTCCAGTTCGAGTATGGGATCTGACCATGGGCGAATAAGCCCTTGTTTATCTCGCGAATGATTTTGCATCGTCATGCCATACCAGATGCCTGATTGGTCGATCAAATAATTAGGATTATTCTGTAATGCTTCCCAAAATACTCCAGCATCTTTTCTTCCTATGAAGATGTTTGGATCATACTCATCTCGCCCTTTGACGTAGGCGAGGCTCGGCCAAAAATCAGGTACGTTCGTAATTAAACCATTTCCTGCAGTCGAATTAAGTAGTCTGGAATGTGCGTTTCCTGGCACAGCTCCTGTTCCTTGATTGTAAGTTTCAGATGGAGAAAATCCGGCATACTTGTCCGTGGTATAATATATGTCCTTCTTAGTAGTGTTGTATGTGGTGGTGTGATAAACCTCGTGATAATCGCCTTTTATGCGCAGATTGCGACGATTGCCTACGGATACAGTATGATGGATTTCACCAAAATTACCGCCCTTGGCACTATCGAATCGTATGCCATTCTGACGTGGTAGATTGATGATCCAGTTGTAGCGGGACGTTGAGCCGATTACGCTGTAAGAGTTTCTTTGTATGCCGCTACAATCACATCCATCATAGAGATTCTCAAAACGAGAATATTCCACCAAAGATCCCCGACCTGCGAAAATGCCTCCTGTCCAAGAATCTTTTACAGTGACATATCGCCAGACGGGTGCATACCAGGATTCGTCCCCAACATTTGGATTGTTACCATTGCCCGGTGCGACTCCCCATTCAGCTTCAGGTAATTCTTGGCCTGTGTAACCTGCGTGTGGTTGCCAACCGCTACTTGGAAACCAGTCGCGATATTGAAATAGTACGTTTTCGATTATGGTGTTTGCTGATGAATCTAAATGCCATGCTGAGCCATCGTTAATGTACTCGAAGATGCTATTGGTCAATCGGTGAAAGTTACCTCTAACCCAGTTCATCCTTACCAATCCCATATCTATACTGAAGGAAAACTTGCTGTCTTCTACAGTCAGGTAATCAGTATCCTTAAAATTGACTGAGCCAGCATAGAAATGAATGTTCTTAAAAGTTAGTCGATCCGAATTGTGAATATTCACAAATCGATCTCTTACCCGAATCCGAACGTTGATTTCATTGGGAATATAATCTTCGCTGGGATACAAATAAATTGTTTCAGTGTCTTGGTCGAATGCCCATTCCTCCGGTGCATCTAGATAGGCAAGATCTCCTGGAATGTAGGATTCAAGTGCTTGAGGAGTTGATGGTGATACTGGAACAGTAATATCATTCGGAAAATAAAAACCTAGTCCTTTATCATACCAATAGGGTTTCATGACGCCATTTCTCCAATCCAACCGACCATCATCGGGCCCAGCCTGTTTCTGTGCCTCGTCTTTCCATGACCAGATTGTTCCGGGTTCAGGGTTATGAGGATTACCTTTAGTCGGATCTGTGGGGTTCTTGATGTTCACAGGCATGGCTGGGATCATGTACCTTCCATCTACAAATAGACCGTAGACCGCTTCGATAGGCGTCATGGCTTGGGAGGAAATAGCTTTCATATCGAGTGTAGCCTGATAGATGCCATCTCCATCGTCGTCATTCCATTGAGCTTTCACTTGTAAGGTTCCGTCCAAAATAACCTCTTCTTCCGGGTGCCCCTCTATGACTATGCCTTCCGTCCCATCCTCATTGAGGCTATCAAGTGTTATGACTTCACTATATCGACCTTCTTTGATCACAACTCGATGGCCTTGCTGGCCTTTGTTGATCATTTCCCTTACAGCGTCTAGGGCACTTCGGATCGTTGGATATGGATATTCAGCACTTCCATCAGGTCCGGGCTGTTCATTTATGCCCTCATACCTTTGCAAAATTTCTACGTTATGAATTGTTTCACCTTCAAAAACTCCTGCTATGGAGGCTAATTCTGACTTTAAAGTGGTAGCGGTCTTTGCATGATTCTGATTGGGGCTGTGATCAATTAGTTCCCAATTATCGTTAAGATCCATTGGGTAGTAGGCCACCAACCCAGGTTCATTACCTGTTAGTGAGCTGTTCATATTATTCCGAATTTCTTCAGGGCTTCTCGCTACATTCCAGAATCTGACATCATCGATCTTACCATGAAAATTTCTTCCTATAAAACTTAGTGGGGCTACACTAGGAGGGTCACCTGTCCAGTAATTTTCTCGCCTGTAGACCTCTTCGCCATTTGCATATAACGCATAGTCCCCATTCGCATCAAAAGTAACTGCCAGGTGCGTCCAACCTGTTTTCGTGATTAGATTGTTAATAAAATTATTTTTGAATTCCTTCCCTTTAAAAGCAAATTGAAGTTGAGTAGATCCTTCTACGTTATGGTATAATGTAAGGAAAGGTGATGGGCCGAAAATTTCCATCAACTTACCGTGGTGAGTAAAGTCGTAGTAAATCCAAGCCTCTTGAGTGAATTCATTGTTTAGGCTTGGCGCTTTGTCACCTAAATCGATCCAATCGGGGTCGGGGCCTGCGTAGCCCGCTTCAACTGTTATTGCAGCTGATGGACCACTTCGAAATCTCGAAAAGTCCTCTCCTCCTCTTCCGTTTTGACGGTGACCTTCAAAGATATCCAGAGAAAGGTAGGGATCCATGGAATATTTGGGCAGAGCTTTGTTATCGACATAAATAATGTCAGGTTTCTCCTTCTCGACGATGTAGATCGTGCGGCTTGCCTCGGCGACATTTCCTGCGGCATCACTGACTCTGTAGTTGATCGTGTAGGTGCCGGGCTGGCCTTCATCCACTTTCCCGGTGATGACAATGCTGCTGGTCAAATCCCCATCTTCATCGTCACTGGCCTGTGCCCCCAGATCCGTGAACCTTTTAGGATCCCGATTTCCCACGGCCATAAAGGACATGCTCGGATCACCGTTCAGGCTGATCTCAGGAAAAACGCCGTCGATCGACAGGCTCCCCAAGTCGCCTGCGATCGCCCCAGCAGGATTTCCTACTTCGCTTGTGACAACTCCATCAAGGGATATGACCGAAATGTTGTTGGCCGAGTCCCCTTCCGTTACAGGAAGAGTGAAGACCAACACTGATGTGCCATTGCCTTCTGAGTATGTAGCTGACAAACCATTTGATAAATTTAGGATCGGAGTTCCAGAAACCAAGACAGATTGGGCCCAAACAACCGAAACCGAGATAGTGTCACCGGATTTATATTTCCTTTCATCTGCTGATATACCAACCAAGGCAGGCGAATCCGTGTCGATTTCGACACTCCCCAGATCACCACTGATCTGCCTCACTGGGTCCCCTGATGCATTCTTGATTGTTCCAGTATATTCTTCGACGGAAATGTCGTTTGCGCTGACATCTCCTGCTTGGATCTCGTAGAAAAAAACTAAAGTGGATGTGTTATTACCGCTCGAATAAGCGGCCTCTGATCCGTTCGAGAGTTTTAATTTGGGTATTCCTGTTACTTGTACAGTATTATTCCAAATGGCTTTAATTAAGAGTGTATCCCCGATTCCATACCTTCGGCTGTCAGCGGAAAGTGTTGCTTCAACTGACAGAGTTGCCATGCTTGAAACTCGAAAACCGATGCTACTCTGTTTTTTGGTTGAATCTGTCGGATAACGAAAGGTACTGAGCATCGCTTTTCCTTTACTTGAGTTATACCAACCCCCTCTAACCGCTCGTTTAGATTCCTCCGGAATCGAATCGGTCCATTCCTGAACATTCCCGCCTTGGTCAAATGTACCGTAGGGGCTAGGTGCCCCCGAATAACTCCCCACCACCGTAGTAGATCCAACAGCATTACTACCACCGTAGTTTACGCTATTTAGGTCGGCGGTTGGAGCAGACTTTGTCGGCGCAGTATCACTTCCTGCTGGATACTGGTAATATCCACCCGAACCGGAATTAAGGGTAGGATCGTAATAGGCCGCTTTATACCACTCATCCTCACTCGCAATGGCGACCCAGTTTTTACCATCGATCAGACTTGCCGATCGCGTTCCCTGGGAACTGATAGTTGTGGCATCAGAAAATGTGTAGAACCCTGTTTCAGTTGTGCTCGAATCCTGTGACCCCGTTGGTTGACCGTTCATCAACCAATTGGCAAATCGGGCTGCGTTGTAGAAGTTCACCCTAGTAACCGGATGCTTTGCCTGCCCCTCCACAACGCTGTAGCTGTAATTGCCACTCGAGCCAGTCCGTTCTATCGACATGCTTTGGTGCCAGAGAACGTAGGTATCTGCGGCTGCAACAGCATTCAAAAAAGCTGAATACTCACTATTCGTCACCTCGTACTTTCCTATATAGTAACCATAGGAAACAGCCCCGTAACCCGTCGTATCCTCAGTATTTCCATCGTCGCCGACAAAAGCGGTGTCTAGGTTGATTGAGGTTTGTGAAAATGTTTGCGCAGCGAAAAAGCCGCTAAAAATTAACACACTAAATGCTTTCAAGCACCTTAAGCTGGGAAAACAGCCTAACCCAAAAGTAATATCTAATATCATTAATTTCCCCGTATTTTCTTAATTCATGTCTTTGACACCAGTCAGGCTAAGCTTAAATTCATCATTTACAAGTAAAGTTTGCATTAAATTATCTAAAATAAAATGCTCATTTTAGTGAATGATTCCTTTAAAAATGGCGGGAGAGTGGTATGCTTTGGCAGTCAAAATAGGAGTCATGGAATTACTTACTAAAGGCCAGTTATCCGACCACATCGGGGTCACCCCAAGGACCGTAGAATCGTGGATGCGCGACGGACTGCTTCCCTACATCAAAATAAGACGTTCTGTTCGCTTCGACCTACCGGACGTCATGCGGGCATTAAAAACGCAGCACGGACGAAATATGGAGCCGCACGGGGCATCTGTGTATCGAAGTACCAACACGATTGCGCATCTCTGAAACAGTCGGCGCATTTTTTAAGCTGTTGTATTTTGCTCTGCACTTGGCTGGGGAGATGGAACCCATCTGCCAAGTGGGATGAGGGTTTCGATTGATGAGTTTGTCGTCGACTGCTTCCAACAAAAGTTTCTTTAGGCATCTCCCTGTTCGTGCGTGCGCCGTTCATTACCGTTACCTTTCCGTTCTTTCCGTTCTCTATATAGGGAGATGACAGGCTGTCAGTATTTACTGACACGCTGTCAGTAAGGATGTCAGTATTAACTGACAGGCTGTCAGTAAGGATGTCAGTAATTCTGTACTTATTAACATCTTGGTTAACCAAATATCCGGCCTCCACCAGCACCTTTACTTTTCGGTAAAGCGAGCGCTTCGAGAGGCCGGTCATCTGGCAGAATGTCCTATTTGGGATCGGTTTCGCCCGCAGATAGAGCACATAAAAGAAGGCGAAGGAATCTGGCACAAATTAGCACAGTTTATTTTCGTTTTCTTTCGTGAGCGTTCGTTTTAGACTTTTTGTGTCTTACGAATTAGGACGCTCTTGTTGAGTCGTTTAGGCGCATCAACGCGAAGGTTTCCGAAGGCTTTGAGGCGGCTTCGAGTCCCGTAGGGGTCGCCACTTTTCCTCCTCCTTCATCCTTCTGATTCGCAAGACTTAACGAAAGTTTGGTTTTGAGGGTATGCATTACTCTCGGCC